>Ga0116189_1003468_pt1 | contig 11279 bp, 5 predicted proteins | sample AD_JPNTR3_MetaG_FD_89895 | JGI IMG/M metagenome (GOLD analysis project Ga0116189, IMG submission 89895) | Active sludge microbial communities of municipal wastewater-treating anaerobic digesters from Japan - AD_JPNTR3_MetaG | ecosystem: Engineered > Bioreactor > Anaerobic > Digestate | place... | reverse complement strand
GCCTCCGAAGCCGACACTTTTTTTATAAAATTCAGGGGTTGACGGTTTTCGCCCCCCCCCGCATAATAGGTGCCAATCATGGGAACCGGTGTGTTTCCGGTCTGCCCTATGGGATGGTAGTGACCTTTGTCTATTGCGTGCCAACGGGGCGGGCACCGACCGTTTCATCATCAACGGTGGCCGTGTCACCGGCGCTCCGGACATGTGGTTCAATATCGGCATCCGCGGTGGTGTCACCAACGCCCTCGGTGCGTTAATCATCAACGGTGGCACCACGACATTGGATCGCGTCTGCATGGGCGTCCGTATGGAGAGCGGTTCCTTCAACGGCCGGGGGCTGCTGGAAATCAACGGCGGTCGGCTTGAAGTCACGGGCACGTTCAATTGGATGGGCGATCATGCATCGGGTCGCACCAACCGGGTGGTGCTCGGTAACGGCACGCCGGGGTCGGGGACATTGAGCCTGCCGGCCACCGTGAACACGACTTTCGCGGCGGCTAACCGGCCGATTTTGATCTTCAATGGTGGCACGCTGGAGACTGTCGGCTTGTCGCCGTTCGGCGGGACCACGCTCACCAATTATCTGAACGGTGTCAAACAGATCATCGTGAACGACGCCGGCGTACGCGTGGACACCTGCGGCCTGGATGTCACCTTTGTGCAGCCGCTGGAGGCCGGGACCGCAGGTGGTGGCCTGACCAAGCTGGGGGGCGGTGTGTTGACGTTGGCCGGAAGCTGTGCGTTCACGGGGCCGACGGTCGTGGAGGCGGGTTCGCTGGTGTTGCCGGCGGAGGGCTACGCGTCGACGGGGTTGAGTGTGGCGTCCGGTGCCGAATTGAGTCTCGTGAACGGTGTGATCCAGGAACATGCGTTCGCATCTGTGACGTTGCAGGACAACGCGACACTGCATTTCGAGGCGTCGGCCAACGGTAGCGCCTGTGACCGCATCGCCCTGCCGGCCGGTGCGACGGTTGGTGCGCTGAATGTGCGCGTTGTGGTCAGCGGCAGCGATGAGCCGGTGACGCGTCCCGGCGACTATACGCTCTTCACCTGCGCTGGTTCGGTGCCGGATGTAAGCGGCTGGACTCTGCTTAATCCCGGACCGGGGCGCGTGGCCAGCTTTGAGACAGTCGGGGTGTCGGTGGTGTTGCGCGTAGCCTATGCGCCTGAAGTTTCAATCTGGACGTATCCTGCCTCGGACATTTGGGAGACGGCTGGTAACTGGACCGTGCCGCCGGCCGATGCGCCGGGGACGGTCGTGCGCTTTGACGATGCGATCAGCGCACCTGCCACGGTGACGCGCTCCACACCGTCGACACTGGGCACACTGATTTTCCGTAACGACGCGCCCTATACGGTAGCGGGTGCGCCTCTGACGCTGGCCACTGGCGACAGCGAGCCGGCCGTGATCGCGGCCGAGCATGGTACGCACACGCTGACGGCACCGCTCGTACTGACTAGCCATGCGCTGATTCAGGCGGCGGGCGGAGCGGCGGTCGCCATTCATGGCGGTGTCAGCGGTGACGTGCCGTTGACGGTCGCCGGGCCCGGCGCGCTTGCGGTGCCGGACACGGACGGCCTGGGGATCAGTGCGCTTAATCTGACAGCGGGCGGTTTGCTGGTTATCTCCAACAGCGTGACGCTGTCGCTGCCAGTCACGCTTGACGCGGGCGGCGGCGGGATCGCGCCCGGCCAGGGGCAGACGGTGGTGGTGGACGCTGCGGTTACCGGACAGGGGCCGTTCATCAAAGATGGCGCGAGCTACCTGATGCTGACCAACGCCAACGCGCTCTACGCGGGGCCGACGCAGGTCAAGGACGGTACGCTGCGTATCGACAGGCTCCCGGACGGCGGCGATTTGATTCTGGGACAAGGGACTCTCCATTATATCGGCGGAGCAGCCACGGTGGGAGGTTACACGCTCGACACTGGCGACGACACGCGCGCGGCGGTGCTGCGGGCCGAGGGCGATATCACTTTCACCGGCAAGGCTGAGGCGCTTTCCGGCGCGTTGGTCAAGACCGGCGCGGGAACGGTCACCTTCCAGGCCCCGGGCCTGAATGTGTTCAACGCCGGTTCTGGCGCGGGTGTCAGTCACGATGTGCTGAATATCGGCCCCAATGGTGAGAGCCCGACGGTCGGCTTTAGCGGTTTCAACGTGGCGGACGGCAAGGTGGTGATCGGCGGGCAGGGCCAGACCAATCTGTTCAACGGGCTTGTCGTGGTGGGTCTTAACAGCACGGCCGAGGCGGATGCCGAGACCGCCGGCACGTTGGAAGTGGCCGGCGGCAGCACCGAGATCGCCAGCGAGCTGATCATCGGTCGCAGCAACGGCACGACGGAGACCGCACCGCTACCCCGCGCCTCGACCTTGCGCATGAGCGGTGGGGAGTTGACCGTCAATGCGTTGGTGCTCGGCCGTGCGCTTGTGCCCGCCAACCATCAGTCGGCACCGCGTTTGGAGATGTCGGGGGGTCTGCTCACCGTGCGCGCTGCATGCCTCTGGCCCGAACAGGCCGGAGCGAGTGCCACCGTCATCATTAGTGGAGGCAAGATCGACCATCTGTCGCAGGATAGCACGAGTGTGCGGTGTGCCAATTTCGGTGGCGACTTGACGCTGACGCTTTCCGGCAACGGCGAGTTGAATAGCGCCCGTAGGCTGTTGCTCTGCTATGGCACGAACAGCACGACCACAGTGAACCTTGATGGCGGCATACTCAAGGTTCAAAACATTGAGAAGGGCAACAGCGGCCTCTCCGGCGTGGTCCATTTCAACGGCGGCACCTTCTGTCCGACTCAGAACGGCACTCTGCAGTCGTTGACGGCTGCGACGGTCAAGGAGGGCGGTGCCGTGTTCGACCTTTCCGAGATCGACACCTACACGGTCACTCAGGTGTTGAAACATGACGAGTCAGTGTCAGGCACCGATGGCGGTCTGATCAAGACCGGTACGGGGCGCCTGATTCTCAACAGCAAGCAGGCCTATGACGGGCCGACGGTGGTCGCTGAGGGTACCCTGAGCATCACCCTTGCGGGTGGCGTCTCGAATGTCACGGCGCTCAGTGTCGCCCCCGGCGCAGCGCTTGAACTCGATGCGGCTGGCGTGCAGACGGTGGCATTGACCGGACTCACGTTGGGAGCGGCCGCACCGGCTGTTCCAGCCGCGCTGGCCATGACGTTCGCGGCGGACGGCGCGGCGAATGATCTGCTGGCGGTCGACGGCGCGGTCACGCTGGGCGAGGTGGATCTCACGCTGAAGGTGGCTGGCACCTCGGAAGCCTTCTCCCTCAATGGCACCTACACGCTCATTACCTATACGGGTAGTGCCCCGAGCGTGGCAGGCCTGCGCGTGACGAACCCGCCTTACGGCAAGTCCTACACCTTTGCTGCGGCGGACGGTGCGGTGACGTTGACGGTCGCAGGCGATGCGTCGGGCGCGTCTTCGGTCTGGAGCACGGACGGTAGCGGCACGTGGGAGCAGGCGGACAACTGGACGCTGCCGCCGCCCAACGCGGCGGGCAGTCGTGTGCGGTTCGACGGTGCGATCTCGGCTCCGGCCACAGTGACGGCGGCGAACGCCGTCACCGTAGGTGAGACCTATTTCAACAATGCGGAGTCGTACACGGTCGCCGGAACGGCTGGGCTGACTTTTGACAACGGTGCCGCCGCGCTGGCGCTCGCCAAGGTTGAGCAAGGCAGCCATGCGTTCACGTTGCCGGTCACGCTTTCCGAGGCCGGGCTCGTGGTGGACACGGCCAATGGGGCGGAGTTGACGTTCGGTGTGACGGCGGGCTCCGGCTCATTGATCAAGTCCGGTGGCGGCATTGTGGCGTTCGCCCAACCGGCTGCCCGTACCGGGCGGACCGAAATGAACCAAGGTGTGCTGGTGCTCAAGGACGGGGGCAATCCCGGAACCGGCGAAGTGGTCATGCAGGGCTCGGCCGGTATGCGCGTGCTAGGCAACGCGGCCGCGGAGCTGCCCGGCCCCGTGACGATCAAGAACAGTTTCAACGTCAACGCGCAAGACCACGACATCACCTGGTCCGGCGTCCTCACGTGGCCATCGACGACGGCAGCACTCAATAAAGTCGGCACCAATCGGCTGTTCCTTGCTGGTAGCGGCGGAAGTGCGGGGAACTCCATCCTGAACGTGCGTGAGGGCGGTCTGGTCTTTACGGACGGCGCGTCGTATGCGTTTTCGACTGCGTCGCAAGAGACGATCAAACTGGGTGGCGGAACCGGCATGAAATCGACGCTGACCATCGAGGAGGGGGCGACGATCACTGCGGGCGGTATGTCCGCGCGGTGCGACAGCACCAATACTGCAAACGGCGACGCTCTGATCGTTCAGCATGGGGGCGAGGTTTATCTGTCGAACGCCAACGCACTCTATGTGCGGCATGACGGTACCGCGCCTGCAACCTATGTGATGAATGGCGGCATGCTGGAGATGCCGCCGACGTCGTGGGCTAACATGGGTTACGGTGGCCCTGCCTTTGTGCAGGTCAACGGCGGTGTGATGCGTCTCGGACGCGTGGCGCCGGGATATCAGATGCTTGACACGGCATCCGGCAAGGGGTCGGTGCATATCACGGTCAACGGTGGGCGGCTTGAAGCGGCGGGGGCCTGGTCGTGGATGAGTGACGGCCACGCGCGGCTGACCGAGGCCACGGTGAACGGCGGTACGCTGGCGCTGCCGGCGACCCGCACCTACGGCACGAACGTGGGCAACTGGACCAGCCTGACGCTCGACGGCGGCACGCTGGAGCTCTTGGGGCCGGCGCTGGACACATCGGACATGCACGATGTGCTCGCCGGCGCACGGCGGGTGGCGCTCGGGCCGCGTGGCGGCACCATCTACACTCGCGGTATGGAGGCGACCATCGCGCAGAATGTGGAGTCGCTGGCTGCGACCGGCGGCTTGACGGTGGTCGGCGGCGGCGTGCTTACGCTGGCAGGCACCAATACGGTGTACGGGCTGGTCGATGTGCGGGAAGGCACGCTCAAGGCGCGTTTCGCGCACAATGGGTTGCCCGGCATGCCGATCTATTGGCAACGTTTTGACGCCGATGCTCCGCTGGCGGATGCGACCGGGCACGGTTTCAACATGATCCAGTCGGGGGCCAGCGCACAGGCACTGGACCGGTTCGGCGAACCGAATGCGTACGTCTTTAACAATAATGTGAACTTCCAGGTTCCGCACTCCGCGCTCTACGCGATGACGACCTCGTTCACGGCGTCGGCGTGGATTTATGTGACGGAGTACACCGGCGGTTCCGCTCAGACGATCCTGAGTTCGCGCCCTGACGGCACCACGCGGACTTTCGAACTCAAGCTGAACGGCAGCGGCGAACTACGTCTGCTGGAACACAGTACAGGCGACTGGTGGCAGGAAATCCTCACCAACATTAAGGTGCCGCTCAACCAATGGGTACACGTTGCGGCATCGGTGTCGACTCAGGGTGCGCATCTCTACATCGACGGAAACCCCCAGAGTATGAGGTCCAGCCAGCCCGGCGGTAGCTACGATGGGGTCGGCTGGCGGCATCCTGGCGACATCCGGCTGGCACCAGCCGCTTCGACGGCCGGTATGCTGATCGGGCGGTCGTATCCGACAGCGGGGGAGCGTTTTAAAGGTTTACTGGATGACGTGATGCTCTACGACCGCGTGCTGACCGATGCCGAGATCGCCCAGATCTACGATAGCAGCGCGTCACGGCGGGTGGCGGTGCGTGTGGGGGATTTGGGCGTGCTTGATCTGACCGGCGCGACGCAGGCCGTCTCGGAAGTTTCGGGGAGCGGGCGTGTGCTCAACGGCACGCTGGCGGTCGAAGAGCGGGTCGCAGTAGGCACTGTAGAGGCGGCGGCGGGTGAAGTGCTGTCGATCGCAAACTTGACGCTCGGCACGAATGCGGTGTATGCCTGCACGTTTGACGGCACGTTGAACGACACGGTCGAGGTCACGGGATTGCTGACGGTGGACGGCGCGGGCGTGATCGATTTTGGGCGCACGGAGGAGAATCCGGTGATGCGGTCCTTCACGGCCACGGTCATGACATACGGTTCGGTCAATGGCGCGGAGAATTTCGCCAACTGGCGCGTGACCGGTCTCGGACGTGATGGCTATCAGGCGACCATCACCGCCGTGGACGGCGAAGTGGTGGTCGCTGTGAAAGCGACCTTCGGCGCGGTTCTCTTCCTGAAATAAAAAGGTGTGTCGGCATACTTGAAGAAGCGTTACTGAATGCTGATCAAGGTGCTGCCGAAAGCGGCTTCGATCATCATGGCGTTGATGTGGTAGAACTTCTCGGGGCTTGTGTTGTTCGGTCCGGCGGTGATCCGCAGGTCGAGCGTGCCGTCGGGGCGCGGGCGGATTTTCGGGATGACCACAACGTTCGAGGTGTTGTTGTTGCACTCCAACAGGGCCTCGCCGGAGGTCGTGCCCTCGATGTTGTACTTTGTCTCGCGGCTGTTCGAGATGTTGCTGCGTGCGCCGTAAATCGTGAAGGTATAGGCAGCATTGGGCCAGAGTCCGCTAAAGCGCGCCACGCAGAACGCATTGCTGTACGTCTGTCCGTTCATCGGATTGATGTTGCCATAGGCGTTGTTCCAGAGGGCGATGAGGTTGGCGCTGTAGGCTGTGGGGTCGCCAAGGTGTGTGGGGTCAACGAAATCGCCCTGCAAGACGACCTCATCCCATGTGTTGGTGCCGGTGAGGAGGGGATGCTGGACGTTGGCGTAGGAGAGTGAGGCGCTCTCAACGCGGGCGGTATTCTGGGCGAGGGTACGGCCGGAGGCGGTGTCAGCGATAACAAACGGACGCGAATGACCTGCGGCAGCGGCGAGGTTGGCCAGCATATTCGGGATGTTGTCTTGGGAGAAAAGGTTATTCCCAAGAATCAGGATGCGTTTGCCGGCGATGGGAGCGAAGTCAGGCACGGGCAAGCTGGACTCGGGGTATGAGAGTTCCCAGGCCGTGAGATAGTTGTTGTTGCCAACGTTGCCGGTGCCTTTACGGAAAGAGACCTGGATCGTGCGGTCTGCCTTCGGCCGGATATCGGCCACGACGGCAACATGTGAAATGTTCGTAGAGGGTGAAGGTGGCGACGGTATCGCCCCCCGTATAGGCGCCATTTTTCCACGCTGGGGCAAATTCGGCGGCGTCACCAGTGGGGATGAAATCCGGCCATGTGTCGCTACTGGAGGCCGTCGCGGAGACAATGGCCTTGATGCCGGTAGGTATGCCGTCGTGGTCGACGAAACTGACGGCATTGAAGTCGCCCATATCGAGCAGGTTCCAGTTTTTGGGGAGGGGGTGGGCGGCGTCGTTGGCGTCGGCGTCGACATAGACCTGCCAGGGCAGCGGTTCGTGCCAGGCGATCTTCATGGCGGTGAGATAGTAGAAGTGGATGGGTTCGGTATTGTCGGGGGCGGCCTCGAGGTGGATCACGATGACGCCTTCAGGGGTCGGGAAGATACCGTGAACGGGGGCGACGTTCTCGCCGTTATTGGTTGCATCGAGATCGGCAAAACCGTTGTTCGCACCGAGAACCGTGTAGCGCGTGGAACGAACGTGCTGGTCGGTCGCCGTACGCGAGGCGTAGAAGGTGAAGTCGTAGGCCACGTCAGGGTTGAGGTTGGAGAGGATACATTCGCCAGACGGGAAGGATGTGAGGAACGTGCCGTTGTAAGGGGGTGACCGTGGGTTCCGTTGGTGCCGGCGGGTTTAAACTCCGCCGCATCTCCAGCGGGGGTGTTGGTGACGGATGCGCCGTAGATCGTCTTGTAGAGGACAAGCGCGGCCAAGGCGGGGCCGCAGTTCCCGGCATGGGAAAGATCGGTGCCGTAGAGGCGGAACGGGCTGAAACGACCCCGCTCGAAGGCATCGTCGACCGGCGCGATGAGTAGGCCCGCGTCTGGCTCGGTGGTTTGGATCAGCTCGGCAGCGGCCTGATAGTTGGTACGGATCTCGTGCTGTATCGCGGCGGGATTAGGGAATGAAGACGGGTAAAAACTGTGGCCGGGGGCGCGCGCCCAGGTCTGGAAAAGGACGGGCCGTACGCCAGCGCCTTTGCCGGAGGCGTGGTTCTTCACGCGCTGGAAGAGGGTGAGGGCGTTGGCGCGGAAGACGGAGGCATCACGCAGGTGCGTGGCCTCGGTGCTATAGCCCTGGATGACGACGTAATCCCAGGTGTTGGTGCCAAAGAGCAGCGCTGAATCCACGTTGGAGGCGGCATTGGCCTCCACTTCACCAATGTGATAGGCGAGGTCTTTACCACCCATGAGGTCGGCGACCACGAGCGGCGGCTGCTGGCCGTCAAGGACCGCGAGGGCCGCGACACGGCCCGGCACATCTTCACCCAGAGAGAAGCTGTTGCCGAAGAAGAGCAGGCGCTTGCCGAATCCCAGCATCGGTTCGGTGCGGTCCCGATGCGTGAGCAAACCCGTTTGTGAAGGCTAGTCCGGCGATGGCGATGGGCGCAGGAACCGGCGGGATACCGTGTTCATGGCGTCCCGAACACGATGCGGCCAAGTTGTTTGGGCGCTGTGGCTGAGACGGCGCCGGCGGGGAGCGCGGGAAGAAAACTCACAGTGCGCAGTTCGGTGGGTGAGAGCACACGGTTGAAGACGGCCACGCCATCCATGTAGAGCTGCGAGCCGTGGGCGATCTCTTCGGAGCCAAGGCCCAGCGCACGGCCCAATGTGAACGGCGCGCCCTCGGGTACGGGGTAGGTGAGGGTGGGGCCGACGGCGGCCCAGGCCTCATTCTGCCAAACCGCGAGCGCGGTGATGATTTCATCACCCTGTACGACTGTCGTTCCGGCAGGCAATGCCAGCACGTCCCCTGGCGCGACCTCCGCCTCAAGCGGCAAACCAGACAGCGGCGTGCCGTTCCTTTGCACAGTGACCGTGACCTTGAAGCGCTGCGTCACCGTGCCGGGCGCAGAACGGCCGTAGGTGAAGGTGCCCGCCTGTGCGTCAACATCGAGCCAGTGCTCATAAATGCCAGCGGTTCGCACATTGTAGCCGTTGTATTTCAGGATGAAACGGCGCGGCGAGTAGATCGGCCACTTGAACAGATAGGGGTTGGCTTGTTTCGGATTGGCATGATTGAACACATCGTTTTCGACGGGGTCGCCAAGATCGAGCGGCGTGGCAACGCCGTTGAGCCAGGCCTTGACCTCCTGCGAGGCCGGATCGTAGGTCATGGCCATGCAGACCCACTGGCCGTTGGCGAAATCCGCACCATCGATGGCACGCTCGCGGGCATACTGACTGCCGGAGACAGTGGACTGCGGGTAGCTCGACGCGCCGGAGGCGGAGATGTGCGCGGTGATGCCGTTACGGCCGAAGAGACCACCGAAGAGCGCGGCCTGCCGCCGCCCCCGGTACTTGTCCCAGCCGCCCTCGTCCCAGATGCCGGCGACCATGTGGCGCACACCGGTAAACTTCATCCACGCCACCATCGTGAAAGGGGTCGTGCCGTTCAGGTCGAGCGGTCCATTGTCGAAGCCGGCACGGGGCGATTCGGCATAAATGTGGCCTTGGTTGAAGTAGAGCGCGTGGCCGAACGGCCCCGTGTTGTCGACGCGGATTTTTGATGCCTCGTCCGTGTACGGCCAGGTGTTGAGCGTGTAGCGCGTCGCGTCGCCGATCTTGCGCAGATAGAGCGGGTAGTTTGTTGCCTCTGAAACGTTGCCGACCGAGCGCCACACGCCGTCCTGCGGATTGCCGAAAGTCCAGAAGGCGACCAGCCCCGGCATTGCCGCGATCTGGGCGGTGCGTTGTTCGGACAGGTCAGCGGAAGCGGTCACGGCAAGCGCCATCGCGGATAATAAGACGAGATGCTGTTTTTTCATGATGTTTTTGTGTCAGGCGCACTCACGCATTGTAACAGGGGCGGCAGAGTGCCCTGCCGCCTTTCGATGGTGTGATTGTCGGTGAGTCGTGGGTGTGTCACTCATGGCCTACCACACGGAAAGTAAGGTGCCTTCCAGATACACGCCGGCGATCAGCCGGTTGCCGTCCACCTTCAGCCGACGGACGCCTTTCGGATCGGCACCGGTCAAGACCAGATTCCAGCCACTGAGGTTTTCCGTGCCGGTCACGCCGCCGGCGGCCTCGGCGACAACGAACATTCCGCTCTTTGCTTCCTGCAGGAACAGCTCGACCACGCCGGATGCGGGCAGTGCCAAGGTGCCGCCAAGTTTCAGGTTGCCGGCGGTTTCGTCGCCGGAAATCTCCAGCGCGAAGATTGTGCCCGCCTCCAACGTGACCGCGCCGCCGAGCGTGAGGCCGGGCGTATCGGAACGGCTCAGCAGAACACCGCCCGGAGCGACGGTCACGGGCGCAGCGGTGGTGCCCTCACCGCCGAAGCGCCCGCCCGCCCCGACACCGATGCGGACGGGGGCGGTGCCGCCCGCCGCCGTGACCTGCAACGTGGCATTGGAGACAGTCAGTGTCCCCGCGAAAGCGCCGAGCGGCAGCGTCTGCACGGCATCGCGGTCAATGGAGACACGGGAGGTGGAATCGCCGACGAGCGTCCCGTTGAAACGGTTGGTCGTGGCGCCGCCGATGACCAACGCGCTGGTGCCGGTGAGTTCGACGGTGCCGCCGCCGGCGAGTCCGCCGATACGGTTGACGCTGCCGCCTCGGAAAAGGGCACGGGCGGCGGGAGCGACGGTGAGCAGGGTGCGGGCCGGCAGGACACCGGCGTCAGGGTCGGCCATGCCGGTCGCGAGATCATGGATTTCCGCGAGGGTGGCGGCACGGTTCATCACCACGAACTCGTCGATGCGGCCCTTGAAGCCGTTGGAGGTCTCTGAACGGCCGCGGCCGATGTGGAAAAAGTCCGTGCCGAGGAATGGGTCGGTGGAAGTATTGAAGGCGAGGAGACGGCCGTCGATGAACAGCTTACGTTTGTAGGGCGTCTCGTAGGCGTTGAAGGTGACCGCGACATGGTGCCAGCCGGAGGGGAGGTCGGCGGCGAAAAGGTTGTAGATGTTACCACCATTGAGAGCGGTGGTGCCGCTGGTTTCAAGAGTCAAATTAACGTTGCCGTTGAAACGCAGGATCAAGTCGTTGAGATTCGCGTCCGAACCGGCGTAGAAGATGCCGGCGGAGGAGGGCGCGTCATCGTCAGGGTTGACCCAGCAGGCGAAGGTGTACTGGCAGCGGCCCGAAGGGAAAGCAGCGGGATAACCTGCGCCGGGGAAAGTCAGCCAGGAGCCGGCGGCGGTGATGGCGAGCGAGCCGCCGAACTTGCCGTCCGGAGCAAT
>Ga0116189_1003435_pt1 | contig 11330 bp, 9 predicted proteins | sample AD_JPNTR3_MetaG_FD_89895 | JGI IMG/M metagenome (GOLD analysis project Ga0116189, IMG submission 89895) | Active sludge microbial communities of municipal wastewater-treating anaerobic digesters from Japan - AD_JPNTR3_MetaG | ecosystem: Engineered > Bioreactor > Anaerobic > Digestate | place... | reverse complement strand
CGTGACATCTGCCATAGCTACCCCATTTCATGCGCCCCGCACGGGTCTCGCCTGACGGGACAGTCATATCCTGAACCGGGAACTCCATGTGGCCGGCAACGTAGCTGGATGTGATAGGCTGGCCCGGGCCGACCGGGAATACGCCTGTGAGCGGCCTGTTCCCGGAGAGGGGGGAAGGCACTTGGCGTCCAGAGACCGAATACGAGAAGGCGACATAGTACTGCGCAAGTCATACGGGCAAGACATCCTGTTTCAGGTGGTTAGCGTGGAGTCGTATGCTGTGGGCGAAGGCCGCGCGGCACTGAAGGGCGTAAACGTCCGGCTGATGGCGGACGCACCCATATCGGACTTGGTACTTGCGGATGAGCGTGCAGTAATCGACTTCAAGCGGCAGATGCTGCGCGAATCAGCGGAGCATCTACGTACGGTCCGAGTGCGTCGCATAACCGAAGCGCAGACGAGGCAGAAGCGGGACCGGCGTCGCGGCAGGGATGTGAGCGTGGCCGAAGACCTTTTCGACTTGCCGGGCAGGGTGCTTCACATCGACGGCGACCCCGATTATTTGCGAGACTGCATGAGATACTACAAGGAACTGGGCGTGCCGGCAGTAGGCAAGCACGTTCCGCCCGAGGAGCAACCTGGGCGACTCCTGGAACTGCTGAATGAGTTTTCGCCGGATGTGCTTGTCCTCACAGGGCATGATGCGCTCAAAAAGAAGAACTCTGATCGGTCGTCCATCACGAGCTACTGGAACTCGGCATCTTACGTGGAGGCGGTGCGCCGTGCCCGGCAATACGAGATGGACAGGGATGGTCTGGTCATAGTGGCTGGGGCGTGTCAGTCTTTCTATGAGGCCATCATGGAGGCAGGTGCCAACTTTGCGAGTTCGCCGGGGCGCGTGCTGATTCACTGCCTCGACCCGGTCTTGCTGGCTGAACGGGTTGTGAGCACACCGATCGACGACGTAGTACGGATAGAAGACGCCATAGAGAACACTATCACCAAGCGGCCCGGGCTAGGCGGAATCCAGACCAGGGGCAAGATGCGCGCCAGCATGCCACGGACGAATATGGGCGTGTTTGGGACGGGTGTGAGTTAGGAACTGAGCCGGCTGCGGGTGGGCTGCGGCCAAAAAAGTGATCCGAGGTTCTTGACAGCCATTGCTGCGCTTTGGTATAATACCTATTTCGCTTGACTTCCATCCCACTTCGTGATACCATTACAAAAGACGAGGTTGGGAAGGAAGGTGAAGTCGTTGGCGGTGGAGAACGTCCTCACCAAGATCAAAGAGGATCTTGACCTGTTCGTAGGCAGGACCGTAAGGCTCAAGGCCAATCAGGGCCGCAAGAAGGTCTTAGAGGCCCAGGGTGTTCTGGAACAGACCTATCCCAAGGTATTCGTCGTACGCATAGATGAGAACCCGCGGAGCGTGAAGAGGGTTTCTTACAGCTACGCAGATGTCCTTACCTCAACCGTCGAGGTGAGCGTGCATGATAGCGGTCTGGATACCAGAATAGGTGCTATGGGCTCCTGATTTCGGGATACCCGGCATACACCCGTTACAAATCGTGAGAACCCCCCTGAGCAGTCGGGGGGTTTCTTCATTTTCAGGCATATCGTAGGCCACCCCTGCTCTTTCACGCGGGGCGCTGTGGAGGAATATAGATAATCTGCAGCGCACATCAGTCTCGCGGTGAAGGGGCGGATAGGCTACATGCACGAATACCGTGGCGTGATTCACGTCCACAGCACCTACTCCGACGGCAAGGGCTGCGTCGAGAGGATCACTGATGCTGCCAACAGGACACGTGCCGACTTCGTCATACTGACCGACCACAATACCATGAAGGCCAGGGAAGAAGGGCATGAGGGCTGGCACCGAGGCACTCTTCTGCTCGTGGGAGAGGAGATAACCCCCGACACCAATGCCGACCACTACCTGGCCTTTGGCATTGCTACCGCCATTGCGCCGTCGCCCGACCCGGCCAAGAATGTCGAAGCCGTGCGCAGGCAGGGCGGGATAGGCATCATAGCCCATCCCACAGGAGGCGCGTTCGTCAAGGGAACATATGTTGAGTACCCGTGGACCAATTGGGAAGCTGGGACATTTGCCGGAATAGAGATTTGGAACCACATTTACGATATCACCGGCAAATCCAGGAACATTATCCAGCTGGTGCTGTATGTTCTTTTCCCCTGGCTTTCACCGTACGGCCCTGAGGAAGGCGTCCTTGAGACCTGGGATTACTACGTGTCCCAGAGGGGTAGGAGAGTAGTGGCTATCGGCGGTGTGGATGCCCATGGGATAATAGGCGACTACGAAGACGACTTCGTCACCGTGTCCACGTACATCCTCACTCCCGAGCCGTTCAACGGCGCTTTCGGACATGATTCAGCACTGGTGTACGCTGCTATTCGCGAAGGCAGGTGCTTTGTGGGAGCCGACAAAGTGGCCAATGCGTCGTCCTTTCGCTGCCAAGTGGAGTCAGGCGGCGACTTGGTGGAGATGGGCGGCACGGCAAGTCTGGCGCGCGGGGCGACCCTCACTGTATCATCGCCGAAACCCGGGCTGATCAGTGTGATCCGTGATGGTGAGCTTCTGGCGGAGGAATGGAGCAGCAGCCTGGCGATTGGGCTCGACCGGCGCGGTGCCTATCGCGTCGAGGTCAAGCGGAAGGCGTGCAGGAGATACATGCCATGGATATTCGGCAACCACATATATGTGGTATGAGCCTTCTCGACATGCAGACAGGCCTCGTCGGGCTGGGGTTTGACCCTGGCCCGTGCGACGGAATGTACGGTCCGCTTACCCGGGATGCGGTACGGAAATGCCAGGCAGCCTACAGGCTCGGAGCGACCGGAGCGCCGGGTGCTGAGATCAAAAGACTACTGGGCTTGCGTTTGCCTGCGTTCAGGACTACCATCTGTGCGCGCGCCGGCCAGTCGCTGCAGGCACTCGCCAGGGAGTCTGGCACGACGGCAGAGGCGATTGTCGAGGGCAACAGGCGAAAGAGATACGAAGAGGTGTTTGCCGGGGAGCAGCTGATTGTGCATAGACGTGCTGCTGCAGTGCTTGATGGCGGCGAACTGCGCGGGCCGGAGTGGAGCTTCGCAGCCCGACAAGTCCAGACCGCGCTGTCGGCGTTGTCGGCGTCGTCTGCATCGTCGGCAGCGCCCGGCGCAAATGACGCTAGTGGCTGTTTTGGGATCCTGTCGGTGCCGGCGAGCCAGCGAGAGGAGGCTGCCGACATGATACGGCAGGCGAGCCGAGCAGGCCTGCGAGGCATTGTACTTGAGGCTGCCGACTCGGATCTTGCTGATGACACTGCATGGTCCTACATACGGTTTGTCAGGTTCGTAGCGCGTGCGTGCCGAAAGGCTGGGCTTGACCTGGCGGTAAGTGTACCCGTTCATACTCGGCCCGTAGGTGAGCGTCACAGTCGCTCAAGTCGCCATGTTGTATTGCGCCCCAATGGATACGATCTTGAAGACGTAGGGGCGGTGGCCGATATTGTACTCCTTGATGTCCGGGATGCACGCGAACCGGAAACCTTCCGGAGCGCGATCGCCTGGGCATGCAAGCACATTCCGCGGTGGAAACTGATGGCGGTGATCGAGTTGAGGCCGTATCACATGGGCGAATCGGGGCCTGAGCCCATGTCTGGGAATGATCTGGTCAAGCTGAGAGCTAGACACGTAGTGCGAGAGGGCATAGACGACTCGACGGGCCTTCCTTACCTGGCCTACCGCGCCCGCGGCTCGGTCCGACGGTTATGGCGCGAGAGCGCGAGCAGCCTTGGCCGAAAGCTTCACGTGGTGAATCGCCTTAACATACTGGGGGTGGCTTTTCGGGGCGCGGAGGAGGCAGAAGAGCAAGTCCTCGCGGAAATCGGCCGAAGGTTCATCATCATGTGACTCCCGGCATATATTCTGGCAGAGGGCGGCTAGACCCGCCAACGCCAGGGGGGAGGAACAAGTGGGAATTCAGCTCGAGCATAGGAGGCTCTCATTTTCCAGGGTGTCCGGGCAGGGCATGGCTGAGGTCAACACCCAGCGGTCCTGCGCGCTGCCTGCAGATTCTCCGGACATGTCGGATGCTCAGGCGGAGGCCGTCCTCTGGGCTCAGGGAATGCCGGTCGTGAAGTCTGTGGAGCCCGGGGAAGGACAGGTTAAAGTATCCGGGTACGTCAGATCGCAGGTGCTGTACATAGCCCGCGGCGAACCCGATTGGACGGCGAGGGTCTCCGTCGAGGATCCCAGGTTCGAGGTTGTCATTCCAGCCCCGGGAGTCAGGCCTGACGATGTTGCCACTGCTGAGGTAACGATTGCGCATTTCGAGGCCGAGAGCACCGGCGCCCGCACGTTGCAGCTCACCGCGGCTCTGGCGGTTTCAGCCCAATGCGTCAGGGAGACCGTTGTGGATGCCGCTGTTGCTGCTCAGGCCACCGGCGGGTCGCGCATCACAGTCCACACCGAGAGCGTGACCTTGAGCAGACTTGTGGCGTCGAGGTCGGAGCGCGCGCAGATTGGGGAAACGCTCGGTATCCCTGAGGGTAACCCGCCGTGCACTGTGGATGCCAGGTCCGCCGGGGCCGCGGGAATGGCCCACGTCGTAGGTGTTCAGACATCCGACGGCAAGGTGTCGGTCGACGGTGAGCTGGTGCTAGAGATCGCCTACGCTCCGGCGAGAGCGGTGGCGGCGGTGAACATCGTTAGGTTCGAGCGCGTGCCTTTTCACAAGTCCTTTGATATTCCGGAGGCCCGTAAGTCTATGGGCGCAAAGGCCCGGGCTGAGCTGGCAGAGGTCTCCGTGATACCCGTGTCGGATGGCGCTTTCCGGGTGGACGCAGCAGTGGATGTCAGCGTTGAACTCGCGACCAAGGAGCGCGTGCCGGCGGTCGTCGAGATAGCTTCGGAGACACAGGAGATAGTGGATACGGAGACCAAGTTCATCATCGTTGAGGAGATGGTGGGCGAAGGCGCTGTCGACATCGATGTGCAAGATACAGTGCCTGTGTCGGCGCTGGCGCAGCGTCGTTCGCTCACGGGCATGGAGGAGATCCGGGGAAGCCTGCGGCAGGTGGGCCTTTCGGAGGCGGAAGCGTCAGATGGGGAGGCGACGGTGAAAGGACTGCTCAGGACCAGAGTGTTCCTTGGCGATGTCGAGGAAGACGATGCGGGCACGTTCCCGGTTGCCTTTGCGCTGGAGATGCCGGTGGAATTCTCGGACTCCGTCGAAATCCCGGACGTGACCGAGGGAGACAGGATCGAAATCACGTCTGTAAATGAATCGGTGTTCGTGGAAAGGGCCAGTCCGGCCAAACTTGATGTGCAGGGTTCCATTCGCATCGGCGTTGCCGCATACCGCCAAACCCGGGTATCAGTGGTGACGGCAGCCGAGCTGATCACGCCCATATCGCTCGACCCGTTCGCGATGACCTTTTACATTGTGACCTCTGGCGACACGCTCGCGCGGATTGCGCGCAGGTATGGCGTTCCTCCGGATAAGATAGCGTTGGCCAACGGGATAGGCCAGACGGATACACTTGCGCAGGGTCAGAAGCTTTACATCCCTGCACGTAGGTAGGATGTAGGATAGCGCGGGTAGATCTTGCCGTCCCCTCTTCGCGCCGCAGCCCGTTACGGCTTGCCGCGGCGGCGCAGGGGGGACGGTTTCGTTCGTGGAGGAATTCGGCACTATACAGGCGAACAATAGTGCGGAACATGCCGCCGCGCCATGCCGCGAACCGGGATCGAGATCGGGACCGGGATCGGGATCGCGCGCTCGGCGGTTGCTGGGAAGGCTAGGAAAGCGAGGAACGGGCGGTTGGACGTTTCCAGATTTCTCAACTCACTTATGTCCAGCTACGAATATCGCGGCCAGGCTGTGCACATCGAGGCCATCCCCGCCCGGGAGGCCAGTTACGGCCGGGTGGATCCGCCGATAGCTCCGACGCTCTGGGGCGCTCTGGGGCGCATGGGGATATCGTCTCTCTACACTCACCAGGCAGAGGCAGTGCAACTAGCTAGAGAAGGGCGCGACATCGTCGTCGTTACATCGACAGCCAGCGGCAAGACTCTCTGCTACAACATCCCCGTAATTGAAGAGCTCTTGCGGGATGCGAAAGCCGCAGCACTGTACGTCTTTCCCACCAAGGCTCTAGCCCAGGATCAGCAACGAGGGCTGACGCGAATTCAGGAACTGGAGCCGAGCCTGCCGGTAAGGTCGGGTACTTACGATGGCGACACGCCCGACTCGACCCGTCGGAAACTGCGTGAGCAGGCCAATATCATTCTCACCAACCCCGACATGCTCCACCAGGGGATACTTCCATCCCATCCGAGCTGGCGACGGTTCTTCGCCGGACTGCGGTACGTGGTGATCGATGAAATACACGCCTACAGAGGAGTCTTCGGCTCCAACGTTGCCAACGTGATCCACCGCCTTAGGCGGGTGTGCGCTCACTACGGGTCGGATCCCACATTCATCTGCTGCTCTGCGACAATCGCCAACCCGGGCGAGCTGGCTGCAGGCATATGCGGAAAACCTGTCCAGGTCGTCGATGACGACGGCGCTCCACGTGGCGCACGGAAGTTCATGTTCTGGAACCCTCCCCGGCTTGAAGGGAGCATGGAGCGGCGAAGCTCTAATAGCGAGGCCGAGCGCCTTCTGGTGCAACTCATCATGTTGGGCATACCGACTATCACCTTTGTTCGCGCTCGAGTCGTGGCTGAGCTGATCTACAAGTATGCGGTGGAAAGCCTGCGAAGGCAGGCGCCGTCGCTGGCGGGCAAGATCAAGCCTTATCGCGGCGGGTATCTGCCCAGCGAACGGCGGGAGATCGAGCGGCAGCTTTTTGCAGGTGAACTGCTTGGGGTGGTAAGTACCAACGCTCTGGAGCTGGGAATCGACATCGGCTCACTGGATGCGAGCTTGATCGTTGGCTATCCGGGCACTATTGCCTCAACCTGGCAGCAGGCGGGAAGGGCAGGGCGCAAGGGTGAAGAATCGCTCGCAGTGTTCATTGCACACGATCTTCCTATCGACCAGTATCTGATGAAGCGCCCGGATTACTTTTTCGACCGGTCGCCTGAGAACGCCATCATCAATGCGGCGAATCCCTATATCCTCGCAGGCCATCTGCGCGCCGCCACAGTGGAATTGCCGGTAACCGCGGCCGAGCTCGAGTCGTTCGGGGAGTATGCACCTGCGCTCATCGCCATCTTGGAGGAACGGGGCGATGTGATCCGCACCAGGCGGGGCTGGCGATGGGCAGGGCGGGGGTTTCCCGCCAGCGATGTGAAGCTTCGGAACATGGCGGAGAACACATATGCGATTGTCGACACATCATCGGACGATGGAAATCGGGTCATAGGCACCATAGACGAACTCTCGGCGTTCGAACAGGTACACCCGGAAGCTGTGTACATGCATGAGGGCGAGACTTTTCTAGTGTCAGACCTCAACCTCACTGAGAAAGTAGCCTACATACACAGGGCGGATGTGGACTACTTCACTCAGTCTGTGACAGAGACGAAAGTGCAGATAGACACGGAAGAGCAGGCTAAGGCATGGCGTCGGAGTCAAGTTAACTTCGGCGATGTTACTGTTACGAGCCTCACCTACATGTTTCGCAAAATCAAGTTCTATGAGCGTGACAGCATAGGCTTCGGAAAGGTGAGCCTGCCCCAGCACGAACTGGCTACGGCTGCTGCCTGGCTGGAGCTGCCGGAGAGCGCCGCACGGCTCGTGGCAGGGTTCGGACGCATCGCCACAGAGGGGCTCATAGGCATCGGTAACGCGGCATCCGCGGTGATTCCCCTGTTTGCCATGTGCGACCCCATGGACATCGGCACTGCGGTGGACTCAGCTAACACCGGCGTTCCAACGCTGTTTATATACGACCGGCATCCCGGGGGCGTGGGATTCGCCCAGAAGTCGTACAACATGATCGAGGAGGTCATGGAGGCCTGCCTCAACCTCATTGAGAACTGTACGTGCGAGGATGGCTGCCCGTCCTGCGTGGGCTCGCCCATTCCGCCGTACGCTCAGCACGACCCGGACGCGACTCCGCGCGGCCGCATTCCCGACAAGGAGACCGCCCTAGTCATCCTGCACGATCTGTTGGAGAGAGAACCGTACGTGCCGGTTCGACCGCCGGTGTGGGCCAAGTGGGCCGAAAGCTCCGGGCTGGAGGCGGGGGTCGATGCGGGGGCCGGCGCCGGCATGGACGCTGCCGCGTCCGATGGAACTGCCGCTGGTGCCGCTTCTGCTGCCGCCGCTGCAGCGGCTCATGACGATCGTGCAGTTCAGGTGGTGGTCAAGCCGCTGCCTGAGGGCGTGGAGCGACGTATCAGGAAGATAATGGATCGTGCGACTTCCCAACATAAGGCTAGGTGAATTTGCCTGTAGGCCCTGTATAGTGTAGAATGTCTGTGAAATGTGATCGTTGACAGTGGCGCGCGCTCAGAGTATACTCATGCAGTAACAGCGTAACAAGATTCGAAAGGAGCTGTGTGTAGTGAGAAGACTATCCTCCGTGTTCCTTTTGTGCATGGCACTTACTCTTGTTATCGGGACGACTGCTGCCGTTGGGGCGAAACCTATTCTGAAGGTTGGCACGAGCGCCGATTTTCCGCCTTTTGAGTTCCAGGATGAGAAGACCGGGGCTTACCTCGGGTTCGACATCGACCTGATCCGCGCAGTGGGCGCGGCTGCGGGGATGGACGTTCAGATCGTGAACACTGCCTGGGATGGCCTGATTCCGGGTCTGCTCACCGGCAACTACGATTGCATTATGTCGGCGATGACCATTACCGACGAACGCCTTAAGGCTGTGGCTTTTTCGGATCCGTATTTCTCGGCCGGGCAGGTCATAGTGACTCGCGCTAAGGACCTCTCGATTCAGACTGTGGAGAATCTTGAGGGCAAGAAGATTTCGGTGCAGATCGGCACCACCGGCGACCTTGCAGCATCGGATATCAAGGGCGCGACGGTTAAGCGCTTCAACATGGCGCCAGACGCGATTCAGGAAGTCAGAAACGGCGGCGTCGCGGCCTGCATAATCGATTTGGCAGTCGCGGCGGAGATTGCTCAGGAGTACAAGGATATCAAGTTCGGCGAGCCTTTCACAATGGAGTACTACGGTATTGCCATTCGCAAGAACAACGCCGATCTTATCAAGAAGATCAACCGCGCACTGGCGTCTATCAAGGCTTCCGGGGAGTATGACAAGATATACGCGGACTGGTTCGGGCAGAACTGACGCGGACCATTGAGGTATCGATGAGGTACCGAGGTTGATCCACCATGAGCTGGCCACGGCGGGATAGGAACTGCCGGTGGCCAGTCTTCATGAGATGCGACACGATGGAGGAATCGATGTGGCGCTCGACTTTTCGATAATCCCGGGCATCATACCCGCACTACTTATGGGCACGCGTATGACCATTGAACTTGCGGTCATCGCGGTAGCGATCGGTCTTGTCATCGGATCGTTCGCCGGAATTGCCCGGGTGGGCGGCAATCGCCTGGCGCGCATCGTCACCAGCATCTACGTTGACTTCATCAGGGGCACTCCGCTCCTGGTGCAGTTGTTCCTTGTATACTTCGGCCTGCCCACTCTGATACGTCGCCCCGTGCCTCCCTTCATCGCCGCAATCACCGCTATGGGCGTAAACAGCGGAGCATATATCGCTGAGATCGTCCGGGCGGGCATACAGTCGGTGGACCGGGGGCAGATGGAGGCGGCGCGATCGCTGGGGCTGACCTACTCCCAGTCTATGCGGTACATCATCTTCCCACAGGCCTTGAGGCGGATCATACCCCCGCTGGGAAACGAGTTCATCGCGATGCTAAAGGACTCATCCTTAGTCTCGGTTATTGCCCTGGAGGAGTTGCTCCGCAAAGGGCAAGTGGTGATCACCCGCACGTTCAGGCCTTTTGAGGTGTACATGGTAGTAGCGCTGATCTATCTCGCGATGACTCTGGCAATATCCAGGCTTGTGGCCTGGTCTGAGAGGAGGTTGAGGGTGGTTGATTAGGACTGTCGGGCTTCAGAAGTCTTTCGGCAACAATCATGTGCTGCGCGGGATCGATGTGGCCATCAAGCCGCATGAGGTGGTCGTGGTGATAGGGCCGTCCGGCTCCGGGAAAAGCACATTCCTGCGCTGCCTCAACCTCTTGGAGAGGCCCACCGCCGGCCAGGTGTTCTTTCGCGGTCATTGCATAACTGATCCGCACGTCAACGTAAACGAAGTCCGGCGCGAAATGGGCATGGTGTTTCAGAGGTTCAACCTGTTTCCTCACATGAGTGTGATAGACAATATCACGCTAGGGCCGATGAAAGTGCGCGGTGTGTCGCCGGAAGAGGCGAAGCAGACTGCCAGAGATCTGCTGAAGAAAGTGGGAATCTCGGAAAAGGAGAAAGATTACCCGTCGGAGCTATCGGGCGGTCAGCAACAGCGTGTTGCCATAGCCCGTGCGCTTGCAATGAAACCCATGGCCATGTTGTTTGATGAAGCCACATCCGCGCTGGACCCGGAGATGATCGGCGAGGTGCTGGACGTCATCCGAAAGCTTGCGGAAGAGGGCATGACCATGGTGGTTGTCACCCATGAGATGGGTTTTGCGCGCGAAGTGGGTGATAGGGTCCTTTTCATGGATGAAGGTGTGATCGTGGAGGAAGGCACGCCCGAGCAGGTGCTGGGCAAGCCTCAAAACCCCAGAACACAGGCATTTTTAAGCAAGGTGTTGTAGCGCGGCGAATACGCGAATAGTGGGCGAGCCCTCCGTCGTAGGAATACGAACGGAGGGATGTCTTTATGGCCCCAAAAGCGGCGAGACGGAAGGCGAGGATTCGACAACCGCAGCGACAACCGCAGCAGCGCCCGCTGCAGAGGCTTCAACGGCAGCCTGCAAACGGATGTGGGAGGCAAGCAGGGCAGCAGTCGGGGCGGGCTGGCCGAGCGGGCGAAACGGTCGACAAGCGTGTGCGCGCTGATGGCGGCACGTGCAGCGCGGGCATGATGCGTGCGGTGGTCTGGCCGCCGGGCTGCCCCTGGCCGGGAGTGTGGCTGTGGCCTGGGCCTTTCGGTGCCGGGAGTCCCATGGGCTCTGAGGGTCCCATGGGCCCTAGGGGTGCCGCAGGAACCGACGGGGTGGGCGCCCCGGAATGGTCTCCGGCGGAGTTTCGGAGGGCGCTCTGGATTGCGATTGCCATTGTTGCGGCGGGGCTTATCCTCGGAACCCTCATTGCAGCCTGGGCAGGCGGGGCGATTCCAGGCCCGGTCAGGCTGTTTGACCTCGTGAGGCGATTTGTGCCCCCCCT
>Ga0116189_1003431_pt1 | contig 11339 bp, 8 predicted proteins | sample AD_JPNTR3_MetaG_FD_89895 | JGI IMG/M metagenome (GOLD analysis project Ga0116189, IMG submission 89895) | Active sludge microbial communities of municipal wastewater-treating anaerobic digesters from Japan - AD_JPNTR3_MetaG | ecosystem: Engineered > Bioreactor > Anaerobic > Digestate | place... | reverse complement strand
TAGGGCAGGAGAACCTCGACGGCAACATCCGGGCGCGGCAGCTCCTCGGCGATCTGCTCGACCAGCGCCGGGATGCCGTCACCGGTCCGGCACGAGACGACCAGGAGGTGCTTCTCGTGCCGGGCGAGCCGGGCGATAACCTCGGGGTCCGCCGCGTCGGCCTTGTTGACGACGATCAGCTCACGCACCGTCGCGGCGCCGACATCGGCCAGCACCTCGCGGACCGCGCTGATCTGGCCCTCCGGGTCCGGGTGCGAGCCATCGACGACGTGAAGCACCAGGTCGGCGTCGGCGACCTCCTCCAGGGTGGACCGGAAGGCCTCGACGAGCTGGTGCGGAAGGGACCGGACGAATCCGACCGTGTCCGCGAGCGTGTACACCCGCCCGTCCGGGGTGTGGGCTCGACGCACCGTGGGGTCGAGCGTGGCGAAGAGCTGGTTCTCCACCAGCACCCCGGCCCCGGTGAGCCGGTTGAGCAGCGAGGACTTCCCCGCGTTGGTGTACCCGGCGATGACCACGCTCGGAACGCCGTGCGCCTTGCGCGAAGCCCGCTTGGTGTCCCGCCCGGTCTTCATCGTGGCGATATCCCGCTTGAGCTTGGCGATCCGGGAGTTGATCCGCCGCCGGTCCAGCTCGATCTTTGTCTCGCCCGGGCCTCGGGAGCCGATGCCCTCACCACCGGCGACCCGGCCACCGGCCTGGCGGGACATCGACTCACCCCAGCCACGAAGCCGGGGCAGCAGGTACTGCAGCTGAGCGAGCTCGACCTGGGCCTTCCCCTCCCGGGACTTGGCGTGCTGAGCGAAGATGTCGAGGATCAGCGCGGTCCGGTCGATGACCTTGACCTTGACGACATCTTCGAGCGCTCGACGCTGCCCAGGCGACAGCTCTCCGTCGCAGATGACCGTGTCCGCCCCCTCAGCCACGACGACATCACGCAGCTCGGCGGCCTTGCCCTTGCCCAGGTAGGTGGCCGGATCCGGCTGGTCGCGGCGTTGCAGCAGGCCGGCGAGCACCGTCGACCCGGCCGTCTCGGCGAGCGCGGCGAGCTCGCGCAGGGAGTTGTCGGCGTCGTCGACCGAGCCGCTCGTCCAGACCCCGGCGAGGACGACCCGCTCGAGGCGCAGCTGGCGGTACTCGACCTCGGTGACATCCTGGAGCTCGGTCGAGAGCCCCGCGACACGGCGCAGCGCAGCTCGCTCCTCCCGGTCGAGCTGTTCGCCGTCATGGGCGAGGTCGTCATACGTGACATCGTCGAGGGCGGCGGCGGACGCGGCCCATGGCTGGTCTCTCATCGTGTCCAGCCTCTCACCTGCCGGTCCGAGGGCGCGAACGGTTTGCCGGCCGGACCGCGCTACCGTGGTGCCCGATGGCAACCGGCGATGTCGATCACTATTTCGCCGCCGACCCGGCCTCGCCGGAGCAGCGGCGTCGGCTGCGTGTCGCGCTCGTTGGTAGAGAGCTCGAGGTTGAGACCGCAGCGGGAGTCTTCTGCCCGGACCGCGTCGACCTCGGCACCGCGGTCCTGTTGCGCACCGTCCCGGACCCCCCGGAGCGTGGCAACCTCCTCGACCTCGGCTGCGGCTGGGGCCCGATCGCCCTCTCGCTCGGCCTGCTCTCCCCCGAGGCCACAACCTGGGCCGTCGACGTCAACCAGCGCGCCCTCGACCTCGTCCGGGTCAACGCCGCGCGGCACGGGCTGAGCATGGTCGTTGCCACGCCGGAGGAGGTTCCGGCGGACGTCGAGTTCGACGTCATCTGGTCGAACCCACCGATCCGGGTTGGGAAGGACGCCCTGCACGAGCTGCTGCAGACCTGGCTGCCCCGCCTCGCCCCGTCGGGTGCGGCCTACCTCGTGGTCCAGAAGAACCTTGGTGCCGACTCGCTGCACCGCTGGCTGGACGAGGAGCTCCCCGGTATGGCGTGCCGGCGCCTGGCCAGTGCCAAGGGCTTCCGCGTGTTGGAGGTCACCCGAGCAGCGTCGTGACCCCGTCCGCGACCAGCGCGGCGGGGCCGACGAGCTCGACCCCGCTGTCGCCGACGGCACGGACGACCAGGGTGCCCCCGGGCACCTCGACGGTCCACTCGTTCGGCGCTCCCGCGCCCTGCCAGAACTTCGTCGCCAACGCCGCCGCGCTGGCGCCCGTGCCGCAGGACCGGGTCTCACCGACCCCGCGCTCGTGGACCCGAAGCCGGATCCGGCCCGGGCCGATCACGTGCACGATCTCGACATTGGTCCCGTCCTGCGGGCGCGGGAAGACCACCGGGGGCCTGGAAAGGTCGAGCCGGTCGAGGTCGATCTCGGCGGGGAGCACCGCGACGGTGTGCGGGTTGCCCATGTCGACGCTGAGGCCGGACAGCTCTGGGCCGCCGGGGACGACGACGGTCGCGTCAAAGCCCTTCGCGGCGGCCGTGAGCGGGTCGGCGAGCTCCCACGGGCCGAGGTCGATGGAGATGTTCTCGCCCTCGAAGTGGACCTGCTTGACCCCTGAGCGGGTGGCGATGCTGAAGTGCCCGCCGGTCTCCAGTCCCTCCCGGCGCAGGTATGCCGCGAAGACCCGCGATCCGTTGCCGCACATCTGGGCCCGGGAGCCGTCCGCGTTGCGGTAGTCCATGAACCAGGGCGCGGCACCAGCCTGCTCGCGGACCGTGACCTCCTCGGCGGCGCTGGTGGGGACCACCCGGATGATCCCGTCCGCTCCGATGCCTGCTCGGCGGTCACAGAGCAGCCGCACGGCCTCGTCGGTGAGCAGGTCGCCGAGGGTCCCGTCGAGGTCTGGAACCAGGACGAAGTCGTTCTCGGTGCCGTGCCCCTTGGTGAACCGCAGCGAGGTCATGGCGCTATTGTCCCCGAGCCTGGCCGCTGCCCCCACCACGTCGGACCAGCTCCACCGCGTCCTCAACGAGTGATGGTGACTGAGTGTCGAACCAGGTCACTCGAGGGTCGGCCCGGAACCACGACTCCTGCCGTCGCGCGAACCGCCTCGTCAGCTGGGCCGTCCGCGCCACCGCGTCGGAGCAGGAGAGGACGCCGTCGAGGACGCCGAGCGCCTGGGCATACCCGAGCGCTCGAGCGGCGGTCCGCCCGCGGCGCAATCCGCGCGGCAGCAGGGCCTCCACCTCAGCGACCAGGCCCGCGGCGAACATGGCCTCCGCTCGGGCGTCGATGCGGACGTCGAGCCTGGGCCGCTCGAGACGCAGCCCGATGGCGACGGTGTCAGCAACATAGGCCCGCTCGGGCATTCGGGCCGAGAACGGCTCGCCGGTGAGCTCGACGACCTCCAGGGCCCGGATCACCCGACGGGCGTTTCCCGCAACGATGGCCCCCTCGGCGGCAGGGTCGAGGGCCCGCAGCCTCGCCCGGAGCGCTTCGAGACCCACCTCGGCATACTCCTGCTCCAGCCGAGCCCGGACCGACGGGTCGGTCGGCGGGATGTCGAGGACGTCGAGCGCGGCCCGGACGTACAGCCCCGACCCGCCGACAACGACCGGCACCCGACCCGCGGCGCGGATCCGTCCGATCGCCTCCCGGGCGTCGCGTTGGTATGCCGCGACACTGGCCTCCTGCGTCACCTCGAGGACGTCGATGAGGTGGTGGGGGATGCCGCGGCGCTCGGCGGGGGTTGCTTTAGCGGTGCCGATGTCCATGCCCCGGTAGAGCTGCATCGCGTCGGCGTTGACGACCTCACCGCCGAGGCGCAGCGCCAGCGCCACACCGAGCGCGGTCTTGCCCGTCGCCGTGGCACCGACGACGGCGACCACCGGCAGCGAGCCCGGCTCGGTCATCCCACGTGCTCGTGGTGGTCGTGGTCGTCGAGGTCGTCGAGGTCGTCGTGGCCGAAGGGGTCGGGGTCGACCCCTGGCATCCAGGTCAGCCCGGGCGTGCCCCAGCCGTGCGCCTTGACCGCCTTGCGGGCCTTCTTCAACCAGCGTCCGTCGAGCCGGTCGACATACAGCGTGCCGTTGAGGTGGTCGAACTCGTGCTGCATGCACCGCGCGAACCAGCCGGTCGCGGTGAAGTCGAGCCGCTCCCCCGCGGCGTCAAAGCCGGACACCCGGGCGACCAGCGGTCGCTTGAGCGGGAAGCTCTCGCCCGGCAGGGACAGGCAGCCCTCGGCGTCGTCGTGCGGGTCCGGGTGCGTGACCGGCACCGCGCTGGTGGTGACGACCGGGTTGACGACCACGCCGCGGGCCGGAACGCCGTCGTCGTTCGACATGTCGTAGGTGAAGACGCGAAGGCCCACCCCGATTTGCGGCGCCGCCAGGCCGACACCGTGCGCGGCGTCCATCGTCTCGTACATGTCCTCGACCAGTCCGCGCAGCTCGTCGTCGAAGGCGGTGACGGGCGCGGCCACCCGATGGAGGACGGGCTCGCCGGTGATGACGACGGGTCGAACGGTCATACCTGAATTCTTCCTCAACTTTGCGGCCCGACTGGACCAGGGGCGCACTGAGGGGTGAAGGTATGGGCAGTGGCCTGGCAAGAGGGCCACATGAAGAAAGCGAGTCCTCGTGAGCATGTTGGACAACCTCAAGGACAAGGCCCAGGAGCTCCTGGGTCAGCACGCCGACAAGGTCGAGGAGGTCAGCGACCAGGCCATCGAGAAGGCGGGGGACGCCGCTGACTCTGCGACGGGGGGCAAGTTCTCCGACCAGATCGACAGCGCCCAGGGTGCTGCAGACGACGCGATCGGCGAGTAGTCACTCACTGACCTGCTACGTGGGGCCCGGCGCCGTCGGTGCCGGGCCCCACATCGTCATACCGGTCAAGAGGCGGGGTTTCACATGAGCAGCCGCATGACCTCGAAGTCACTCGACGCCTGCACGCCACCGAGGACCCCGCCGGTCTTCCCGAGGTACCGGAACAGCCTGCCGTCGGTGAGCCGTGTGTAGAGGTCCCCTCGACCGTCCTTGTTGACATCACCCGGAGAGCCCACCCAGGTCTGGGTACCCCATCCCGACGTGCCCAGAACGGTGGGAGATCCCAACGCTCCGCTCGCTGTCGACGGGTAGAGGTAGAGGGCGCCGGCCGAGGTCACCGCCAGGAGATCGGCGCGTCCGTCCCCGGTGAGGTCGCCCATCCCGGTGATCCACTTCATACCGCCCCAGCCACTGCCGACCTGGCCCTTCGAGGAGATCGTCCCAGTGATGGCGATCGAGTAGAGATAAAGCGCACCGTCGCTGCGCCGAGCCCAGATATCCGGCCGGCCGTCCGCGTTCACGTCCGGAGCGATAGCCAGGGCCGTAAAGGCGCCCCAGCCGCTGCCCACCTGGGTGGGGCTGGCGAATCGCCCTCCCCCGAGGCCCTTGTAGAGCCACATTGTCCCGTCCGCACGCTTGGCGAGCAGGTCCGAGCGCCGGTCTCCGTTGACATCCCCAGGCGAGCCGATCCACACCGCAGACCCGAACCCCGCCATGGTCGGTGTGATGTACCACACCACCCCATCCGGGCCGGTCTCACAGACCCAGAGCACCCCGTTGCTGGCCATGACCCCCACGACGTCGACCCGCCCGGTCCCGAGGAAGTCCCCGCGCACCCCGGACGCGGACCCGGTACTGAGATAGTCCAACCCGAAGACGATGGCCCCGTCGCCCGACGCGAGGTGGCCGGCGTCCCCGTTATAGCGCACGGTGAACGGCTGGGTCGCCGAGCCGAGCACCGTGGTCCGGCAGGTCGCCCGGCCCGACGCCAAGGCGACGGCCGAGCAGATGGGTGACCCGTCACGCAGGAAGGTCACCGTGCCGGTCGGGGCGGGTGCCGGGCTCGTCACTGTCGCGGTGAGGGTGAAGGGCACACTCACGTATGCCGTTGCAGGTGCCGACAGGACGACGGTAGCGCCGGGAGGAGCCGCGGCGGTCGACGCCGAGACGATGTCGACCCGCCGCGTCACTCGACCGTTGCGAGGGTCGGTGACCGATTTTCCGGTGTTCTGTACGACATACGCGAGCTGGTCTGCCGTGTGGGCGGGTTTGGCCGAGCTCACGTCGGCGAGCGCACCGGCCACCGCAGGTGCGGCGGCCGAGGTCCCGGTGAAGTAGAGCTCGTCGATGAGGACGTTGACCCCCGGGGCGAGGGACTTCAGCAGGGTGCCTGACTGGGAGAAGCAGCCGAGCTTGTCGACACCGGTGACCGCATCGGTGCAGCCGAGCAGGGTCGTGTAGTTCGTCCCGAGGTTCTGGTAGTACGTGGCTCCGACACTCAGTGCCCCGCTGGAACAGCTGGGCCAGGCGATGCCATTGCGGAAGGTGCCCGAGCTCATGGCCGAGTTCCCCGAGGCGACCACAGGGACCACGCCGCGGCTGCGCAGGTCGAGGAAGGCCGCGGAGAGCGGTCCGGCCGCGCACTCGGTGGTGTGGAAGGTCGTGTCGCCGAGGCTGAGGTTGGCGGCCCTGATGTTCTCCGTGGCCGCCCTCGCGGCGACGTCGTCGAGCGCGGTGAGGATGTCGGTGTCGTAGGCGCTACTCCCGCTGAAGACGTTGTAGACGCTCAGCTTCGCCTTGGGTGCCGTCGAGGCGACGATGCCAGACACCCACGTTCCGTGCCCCGTTCTGGGCCCGACTCCGGTGCCGGTCGCGTCGACATACCGCGTGATATGGCAGGTCCCCGTGCCCGGGCCGCCCGAGCAGTCCCCGAACTCGGCCCGCAGTCCGGGTTCGAGCCAGTTGACGCCGGTGTCGAGGACGGCCACCTGCACCCCGTGCCCGTCGTAGCCCGCGGCGACTGCCTGCGGCTGGCGCATCACGGTCAGCCAAGCCGGCGGTGTGGCGGGCGCCGGGTACCCGGGCGGCGCGGGGGTCGCGGTGCCGGCGACAGAGTACGAGCGTGGCGTGTCGACGGAGATGACCCCCGGGGCGTGGCCGAGCCGAGCGAGCACGGCCGCCGAGGAAACGCGCACCGCCATGACCGGCAGGTTCGGGTAGTCGCGGACGAGCGTGGCATCGGTACCCGTCGCGCCGAGCGCCTGCTGCTTGGCCGACCGGTATGCCGTTGCAGCGGCCTGCGCTGCGTCGCGACGGGTCGTCGACCCCACCGGGGCGGCCGCCGCTGCCGCGAGGGGGCGCACGACCGCGGAGGAGTCGACCGTGACGAGCACGGTCACTGGGCCGCCCTTCGCCGCTGCGACCGCCGCCGTGGCAGCAGAGGTCGTCGCCGGGCTGGCCACCGTGGTCGACGCCGTCGAGGGGATCGCCCCGCTCCCCCGCGCGCCGACTGCGCCAGCAGGGAGCGACCCGGAGGCAAGGAGGGCGGCGATGACACCGAGACGGACAGTGCGGGACGGTCGTGACATGGCTGCTCCTCAGCGTGTCGGTGACCCTCGGCAGCCTAAACGACTCGGCGCCGCTGGACCCGCGGAACGGCCCCGATCGGCGCGTCAGTGACCGCAGCGTTGTTGGGGCGCGATGACCCGGGTCAGCAGGACCGGGTCGCTCCCGCGAAGGTCGGACGCGCGGTCGTCGGGATGCCCAGGGCCACCGACGGCCGGCTCGCTCCGTCCGCGGCCAGCTCGGCCCAGGCCTGCCCCCCGCGGGTCCGCCGGACCTCGAACCTGCCCCCGTGCAGGGGCGCGTCGGCGACGAGATGGTGCGGGGCGCCATACGTGATGGTCGTGGTGACGATGTCACCGGGACGCGGCCGGTCCGACTCGGCCAGCCCGGGGGGAAGGGCGACGTGGACCAGACGGTTGTCGCGAGCCCGGCCGGTCAGGCGGTGGGTGTCGGCGTCCTTGCGGCCCTCCCCGACCGAGACGAGGACCTCGACGTCCCGCCCCTCGAAGGCCCGGTTCGCTGCCCAGGCGAGGTCGTCCTGCAGGGCGACGAGTCGGTCGAAGCGCTCCTGGACGACGGCTTTGGGGACCTGGTCGGCCATCGTCGCCGCGGGGGTGCCCGGGCGGACCGAGTACTGGAAGGTGAAGGCACCTGAGAAGCGCGCAGCGGCCACGACGTCCAAGGTGGCCTGGAAGTCGGCCTCGGTCTCGCCGGGGAAACCGACGATGATGTCGGTGGTGATCGCGGCCTCCGGGATCGCCGCGCGCACCTCGTCGATGATGCCGAGGAAGCGGCGGGCCCGGTACGACCGGCGCATGGCAGACAGGACGCGGTCGGAGCCGGACTGCAGCGGCATGTGCAGGCTCGGCATGACGTTCGCGGTGGCGGCCATGGCGTCGATGACGTCGGAGGTGAACGCGGCCGGATGCGGGCTGGTGAAGCGGACCCGCTCGAGCCCGGCGACCTCGCCGCACGCGCGGAGCAGCTTGCCGAATGCGAGCCGGTCGCCGAACTCGACACCGTAGGTGTTGACATTCTGTCCGAGCAGGGTCACCTCGACGACGCCCTGAGCGACGAGGGCCTCGATCTCGGCGAGGATGTCGCCGGGGCGCCGGTCCACCTCCTTGCCGCGCAGGCTCGGGACGATGCAGAAGGTGCAGGTGTTGTTGCACCCCACCGAGATCGACACCCAGGCGGCATACGCGCTGTCCCGCCGGGTGGGCAAGGTGGACGGGAAGACGTCGAGCGACTCGAGGATCTCGACCTCGGCGCGCTTGTTGTGCCGGGCCCGGTCGAGCAGGGTCGGCAGCGAGCCGAGGTTGTGGGTGCCGAAGACGACGTCGACCCAGGGGGCCCGGCGGATGATCGTCTCGCGGTCCTTCTGGGCCAGGCAGCCGCCGACGGCGATCTGCAAGTCGGGGTTGCGGAGCTTGGCGGGTCGGAGCTGGCCGAGGTTGCCGTAGAGCTTGTTGTCGGCATTCTCCCGGACCGCGCAGGTGTTGAAGACGACGACATCGGCCACCTCGGGCCGGTCCGTCACCGAGGCGATGTCGACATAGCCGGCGGTCTCGAGCACGCCGCTCAGCCGCTCGGAGTCGTGGACGTTCATCTGGCACCCGAAGGTGCGGACCTCGTAGCTTCTCATCGCAGCGCCCAGGGTACGTGATCCACCCCCACCCCCCTTATCCACACCCCTCCCCCGCAAAGACACACCTTTAGAAGCCTTCTAAAGGTGTGTCTTTGCGGGTTATCCACAGGGGGGAAGATCAGGTTGGCGTGGGAGCCAAGGAGAGGATCGTGTACGCGACCCGGATGTGGGTCTCGACGAGGTCGGCGGCCCGCTGGGCATCCCGACCTGCCAAGGCCTCGTAGATCGACTCATGGTGGCGCTGAAGGTCGGCTCGGAAGGCGTTCCAGTCCCCCATCTGGCGCGAGGCCCGCAGGATCGGCAGCCGCATCGACTCCCGCACCGCCACCGTCATATCGGTGATCAGCCGGTTGTCGGCCGCTTGGGACATCAGGACGTGGAACTCGGTGTCCAGCTCGTTGAAGGCGTCCAGCCCCACGGCCGGTGAGGCCATCGCGTCGAGCACCCCGCGCAGGCGGCGCAGGGCCGGCTCCGAGATGCGCTGCGCGGCGAGGGTGACGCTGACTCGCTCAAGCGCGACACGTAGCTCGACGACGTCCCCGACCGGGAAGTTCGCCAGGGCGACCTGCAGTCGGAGCAGCTTGGTCAGCGCCTTGCTCTGCTGGTCGGTGACCCGCGTGCCGCTACCCGGACCTGCGCCGACCGAGGAGGTGAGCACCCCCTGCGCTTCGAGGGCCCGGATCGCCTCGCGGGTCGCCGACCGGCTCACGCCGAGCTGCTGCGCCAGCTCCCGCTCGGGCGGCAGGAGGTCACCCACGCTGAGCTGACCGGCGAGGATGGCCTCCTCGACGTGGCGCAGGACGACTTCGTACGCCTTCACAGCGACCTCCTGATACCGGGTGGTGACCCAAGACTCTTGACGGGTGGTTGTGCCACATACTACGGTCCTCCGTAATGGTCCTACCAATATGCATAACGAACTCGCTCGGTCGGACCATATGACGTGGACTCCCCGTCGCCCACGACAGCGACGGAACGAACTGAACCGGTCACCCTCCCCCATCCGCTTCGCCAATGGAGGCCAAGCCCATGCCGACCACCTTTCAGCCCCAGCTCGACCCCCTCGGGAGCGTGTGGCTCTCCGCCGTCGTCGCGCTCCTCCCGCTGCTGACGATCTTCCTCACCCTCGGCCTGCTGCGCTGGAAGGCGCACAAGGCGGGCCTCACCGCATTGCTCGTCGCGATCCTCGTCGCGGTCCTGGCGTTCAAGATGCCCGCAGGACTAGCTCTCCTCGCGGCCACCCAGGGCGCGGTCTTCGGGCTCTTCCCCATCGTCTGGATCGTCTTCACCGCGATCGCCCTCTACCAGGTCACTGTCGTCAGCGGCCGGTTCGAGGACCTTCGCGCCGTCTTCAACCTCATCAGCGACGACCCGCGCGTCCAGGCGATGCTCATCGCCTTCTGCTTCGGCGGCCTCCTCGAGGCGCTGGCGGGCTTCGGCGCTCCCGTGGCCATCACCGGCGTCATGCTCATGGCGGTTGGCTTCTCGGCCCTGCGTGCCGCCTCGATCGTCCTGCTCGCCAACACCGCCCCGGTCGCCTTCGGTGCCATCGCCATCCCGATCATCACGGCCGGCAACCTCACCAAGATCCCCTACACCGACATCGGCGCGTATGTCGGCCGACAGACCCCGCTGCTCGCGCTCTTCGTCCCGCTCTTCCTCGTCCTGCTCGCCGACGGCCGCCGCGGCCTGCGGCAGTGCTGGCCGGTGGCGCTGGTCACCGGCGTGAGCTTCGGCATCGCTCAGTTCATCTCGTCGAACTACCTCTCCGTCGAGCTCACCGATATCGTCGCCTCCCTCGTCGGGCTGGGTGCCGCCGTCGTCCTCCTGCGCTTCTGGCAGCCCGCCGGAACCACCGAGGCGTATGCCGCCATCCACGCCGACCGCACCGCTGAGCGCTCGGCGATGACGGCTGAGGAACTCGCCGGCCTGCCCGCGGGGACGGACGGGGTCGAGGCCCGCCGGGGTCTGGACGCCGCGCGGATCTGGATGGCGCTCTTCCCCTACCTGCTCGTCATCGTCGTCTTCTCGGTCGCCAAGCTGTTCACGCCGGTGAAGAACTTCCTCGTCGGCGACTCGGCGGTCAAGGGCAGCTATGGCACCGACGTGAAGATTCCCTGGCCTGGCCTGGACGGCCAGCTGCTCACCGGGGCCGGCAAGCCCTCCACCTCGACGGTCTACACCTTCCAGTGGCTGTCCAGCCCCGGGACCATGTTGCTCATCTGCGCGTTCGTCGTCGCGGCGGTCTACCGGGTCTCCATGCGAGAGACCCTCGGCGTCATCGGCCAGACGGCCCACAAGCTGCGCTTCTCGATGGTGACGATCGCCTCGGTCCTGGCCCTTGCCTATGTCATGAACTTCTCCGGGCAGACCATCACCATCGGCACGTGGATCGCCGGCACCGGCGCCGCCTTCGCCTTCTTCT
>Ga0116189_1003425_pt1 | contig 11357 bp, 9 predicted proteins | sample AD_JPNTR3_MetaG_FD_89895 | JGI IMG/M metagenome (GOLD analysis project Ga0116189, IMG submission 89895) | Active sludge microbial communities of municipal wastewater-treating anaerobic digesters from Japan - AD_JPNTR3_MetaG | ecosystem: Engineered > Bioreactor > Anaerobic > Digestate | place... | reverse complement strand
CGGTAGTCGGCGTCCTTGCGAAAGAGAACGCTCGTGGCCCGTACGGCCCGCGCCAGCGCTTCCGGACCGTGCACCAAACGCGTTACTTCCTCGGCGAGCACGCGCTGCGCCGTGCGTTTCTCCGGAGCGGCCGCCACTTCCCGCTCAATTTCCGCGATCTCGGGCAGCGGCAGAAACGTGAAATACTTCAAATAGCGAACGACGTCGGCGTCGTCCACGTTGATCCAAAACTGGTAAAACTGGTAGGGGCTGGTGCGCCGCCCATCCAGCCATACGTTGCCTTCTTCTGATTTTCCGAATTTCCGCCCGTCGGCCCGGGTCACCAGCGGCATCGTCACACCATACGCCTCGGCCCCGCGCAGCCGCCGGATCAAATCGCAGCCCGAGAGGATGTTGCCCCACTGGTCGCTGCCGCCCATCTGTAAGCGGCAGCCGTAGCGGTCAAACAGTGCCAGGAAATCGTAAGCCTGGAGCAGCATATAAGTGAATTCGGTGAAAGAGAGACCTTGTTCACGCGTCTCCAGTCGCATGCGCACTGAATCGCGCGCGATCATCTGATTGACCGAAAAGTGCTTCCCGATGTCGCGCAGAAAATCGATCAGATTCAAACTCTCCAGCCATTCGGCGTTGTCGACAAGCAGGGCGTCGCCGGAGAGGTCGAGAAAGCGCTCCACCTGGCGGCGAATGCCGGCCAAGTTCTGGGCCAGGCGCTCCCGGTCCAGGAGGGTGCGCTCCGAAGTGCGCCCGCTGGGATCGCCGATCAGCCCGGTTCCGCCGCCGATCAAACCGATCGGACGGTGACCCGCGCGCTGAAAGCGCATCAAGGTGATGAGCGGGAGCAAGCTGCCGACGTGCAAGCTGTCGGCGGTGGGATCAAATCCAATGTAGCCCGTGACGCGCTGCTCGCTCAGCAAAGCCGTCACTTCCGGCGCGGATAGCTGGTGCACCAGGTCGCGCTGCTGCAAGTCTGCCAAGAAATCGGTTTTCATGGGGGAGATTATAAGGACCGGGCGGCCGGCCGCGACGCCCCCCCGCGGCGGCAAAACAAAGATGCCGTCCCGGACTACCTGCCGGAGCGGCATCCCGAGGATGAGATCAGAACAAGCGAGAGTATCCGTGGCGCGCGGCTATTTCAGACGGAACAGGCCACGCCCGACCTTGTCGACCTCCGGCATTTGCGTCAGGGCGATGCCTACGCTTTTAGCCAAGGTCTTGTTGCGGGTTTCGTAGCCGCCGCGGCGGACGCCTTCGGTGATATCCTTGACTGCCATAGGACCACCGGTGGCAGAGAGCACGCGCGCGATGTGTTCCTTCAGGGAACCAGGCCGCCGCCCTGCGGCAACGCCCTGCGGGCGCCGGCCGCCAGCCCGCAGCGCCGGACCGCCGGGGGCCGGGCGGGCTGCCATTGGTCGCCGGCCCATGGCCGACAGGGCTGTGTCCAGTGCCGCAAGCTGTTCGTCCAGCGCAGCGCGCTGCGCGATCAGTTCTTCACGAGCCTGCGTAAGGTTTTGCATCACACTCATCGGCGCCAGCCCACCCTGTCGGGCGGGACGACCCGCGGCCATCCCTCTTCGAACCGCTCTACTGCGTGTGGCTTTAGCCATGGCGCATCTCCATTACATGTTGTACGTCTAGTATAGTTGCCAAACGACCGCTTTTCCCAGTCCAGCAACTATCAGATACTAAGGTAAACTGCTGCTGACCGTCAAGGGCTGCCCCACCATAATACTAGTCGCGCTGAAGCGCCTTTCATTGGTGACTCTATACCCGGGTGGCACACTGTACCTTTGGGCGCGTGGGCGCGGCTTCAGGACCACGTGACGGGTTGCCGCCTCGATTTACCTAAGACGAATCCAGAGCTTACAGGGCGGTTATGACGCGGCCACGTTAGACGCCACAATGATGCCACGAGGGGTCGCGCCTGGTCGGGTTGGTCGCATTTTCAGCTTCACTGCACTGTTGCAGAGTCGCCGGTGGTAACTGCACCAGCCGCCATTCTGCGATGCATTCTGCTTGATGTCTTGGCAGGCATACTATATGTTAGCAGCAAGTTAGGATGCGTTTGGCATTCAGAGGAATCGCATGCGTCGCCCGGCTCGCAGGCTCATGTGCCTATATCTGCCGTTCTTGTCCACCGATCAGGTTCGGCGGCTGGAGGACGGAGGTGTGCTCGCCGGACCGCTCGTCCTTACGCAAGCCGTGGGCTTGGCCCAAAAGATAGCCTGCCTGGACGCCCAAGCGCTGCAGGCGGGTCTGCGTCCGGGGATGTCGCTGGCCCAGGCCCGCGCGCTCCTCCCTGAGGTGACCACACGCCCGCACGACTCACAACGTGACCAAATTGTTCTCCAGAAGCTCGCCGATTGGGCGGTGCGCTTCAGCCCCCTGGTCGATCCTTGCCCGCCGCAATCGCTGTTGATCGACATTACCGGCTGCGAACCTCTGTTCGGCGGGCAGGAGCGACTCGCCACACTGGTTCTGGCCGGGCTGGCTGAGGCCGGCTTCTTTGCACGCGCTGCGGTCGCCGATACGGTCGGCGCAGCCTTCGCACTGGCGACTACCGCACGCCAACCGGTATCCATTATCCCACCTGGGCAGACCGCCCAGTACCTGGCGCCGCTGCCGCCGACAGCACTGCGGCTGGAACCCCAGGCCGCCGCCCGGCTGGAGGCGCTGGGACTTTCAACTATCGGCGATCTGCTGAAGCTGCCACGCCAGGCGCTGCCCGCGCGTTTTGGCCAGAACTTGAATCTGCGCCTGCAACAAGCTCTCGGCGAGACTTTTGAAGGCATTCCCGTCCGCCTGCCGCGCACTGTCCCATATGCGCGGCTGGAATTCGAGCAGCCGATCCGAGATCTGCTGGCGGTGCAGGCCGCCGCCGCGGATGCGTTTAAGGACGTCTTCAATCAGTTGCAGCGACGGGACGAGGCTCTCCGGCGGCTGGATGTGCTACTCTTGTCGGAAACTCCGCCGCAGCGCCTGGCGATCGGCCTGGCCCGGCCCTCTCGCCGCCGCCAACACGTCTGGCAGCTACTTCTGCAACGCTTGGAAAAATGCGACCTCGCTCAGGGCATCACCGGGCTGGTGCTGATGGCCGGCGATGTTTCCCGCAGCCAGGTCATACAGGGGGAGCTCTTTCAGCCTGACCAGCAGCCGCAACAGGACGAGCAGCTCGGCATGCTCTTGGACCGGCTGGCCAACCGTCTTGGCCGAGGATCGGTCGTGCGAGCCACCCGCGTGGATGACTATCAACCTGAGCTGGCAGTGGGATACTCTCCCGCAGGATGTGAATCAGAGCAGCCCCGCGCCAATACGCCCGCAAAAGACGCGTTGGAGGCGGACAGCTCGTCCACGGCGCGGTCGGCCGGCGAGCGCGGCCGGCCCCGCGAGGCCAAGGCCGGGAAGCGCGGCAAAGCGCGGCGCGAGGCGAAGCCTGCCAGTCGCAGCACGCCGTTACGTCCGACGCAATTATTTTCGCGGCCGACGCCCATACGTGCGATCTCAAAAGTACCCGATGGGCCGCCCACGTGGTTCTGCTGGCGTAATCGCGAGTACATTGTCCATGCCGCCTGGGGCCCGGAGCGCATTGAGACGGCCTGGTGGCGCGGGCCGGACATCCGCCGCGACTATTTCCGCCTTGAGACCCAAAGCGGCGAGCAATTCTGGGTATACCACAACTTCGACGACCAGCGCTGGTACCTGCACGGCATATTCGCGTAGCCGCGGTGGTTGGGTGCCATGCTCAAAGCTGTAAGCGCGGGCACACCCTACGCCGGTAGCGCCGCCGGTTCCAGCCCGACAGCCCGAACGCAACGAAGCCAACTGGTATTCAACGGGGCGACACGCCCCGGCTCTGCTCGCCGTGCCGGCCGTTTTTCGTTTGGATCCCGCGCCCCTATCCGATAACATGGTTGCCAACTTCATGAAGGAGGACAGCCGTGAATGCGCACACGCACCGGCTGGCTGCCGTCGCCTTGATCGCAGCCGCCATGCTTTCGGCGAAAGCCGCCGAACCCCCCGTCACTTACCTCACCCCAGACACGTTTAAGCCCGCGATCGGTCAAACGCTGACCCTGCGCGTCAACAGCGGCACTCCGCAACGGGCTGAGGTTGCGCCTTGGCCTGAGGATCAGCTCAGATATTTCTTCGTGCGCGGCGGCGGAATGCAGCACAACCGGCCCACCCTGCCGGCTACAGAACGCGACCGCAACGCGGCAGAATTTCCGATTTCGCAACACGGCGTATCAGTCATCGCCCTAGAACCAAAGCCTGCCGTCGTGCAAATGAGCGGCGAGGAACTGAAAAGCTTTCTGTTACGCAACGTGGCGGGCGCCGAGCGCGATGCTCGAGTGGCCGCGCTGAGCGAAAAGGCAACGGTTCGCGTACGGCGAGTCGAATCCGCCACCGCCCTGGTGCGGGCGCCGGAGGCCGCGGGCGAGCAGGCAGGCCCGTCGTCGATTGCCATGAGCAAGCTTGGCCTGCGGGTCGAATTGCGCAGTCTGATCGATCCGACCGTGTCGCCGGCGGGCAGCGACTGGGCGGTGCGTGCCTACATCGAAGGCTCGAACAAGTCCAACGTGCAGGTGCAGGCCACGAGCCTGGCTGACGGCAAGACGCAAACGGCATTGACGGATCGGAGCGGCGCGGCGCGCTTTCATTTCGGAGTTGGCGGAAGCTGGCGCGTTGAGTTCCACCAGGCGCAGCCGCTGGAGAACGATTCGCAAGCCGATTGGGTGTTGTATAGCGGCACACTGACGTTTGAGGTCCCGACCAAAGGAGCTGGGAAATGACGCGTAACGAAAAGAGTCCGGCCAGAACGCTGCTGAGCCGCACAGCCGCTCTGGGCCTGCTGGTAGCCGTGTGCAGCGCCGCAAGCGCGCTGGAGTGGGAAGAACTGGGCCCGGCCCCCATCCTGACGGGTAGATACACGGGCCGCGTTTCGGCCATCGTGTGCAGCAAAACTAATCCTGATCTGTATTACGTGGCCGGGGCCGACGGCGGGGTGTGGCGCACTTACGACGGCGGCGCGACTTGGACGCCGCTGACCGATTTCATGCCAACGACGGCCATCGGTGCGTTGGCCATGGACCCGGTTGATGAGCAGATCATTTATGCCGGCACGGGTGAAGCAAATTACGCCCATCACAGCCGCTTCGGACTAGGGCTGTACAAATCAACGGACGGCGGCGACAACTGGGAAACGCTGGCGGCCGAGGTCTTCTCCGGGCGTTGCTTTTCGCGCCTTCTGATCGACCCCGTCAACCCGCAGCGACTTTATGCCGCGATTACTCCGGCCGGCGGCTTTCCGGCGCTGTGCGCCGCTAAGGGACACCCGGGCGCGACCGGACCGGTAGGCGTGTTTCGCTCGGATGACGCCGGCGTGACCTGGACCCAATTGCTCAATGGACTTCCAAACTTGGCCGCCACTGACCTGGCAATGGATCCGGTAAACCCGGCCATCTTATATGCCGCTATTGGCCACATATTCGGCAGCCCCGAGAACGGGATTTACAAGTCCACGGACGGCGGCGATAGCTGGACCAAGCTTGGCGGTGGACTGCCGACGGAAAAGGTAGGTCGCATCAGTGTGAGCGTGGCGCCGAGCCTGCCCACGCGTCTGTACGCCTTGATTTGCCACAGCTCAGACGAGGCCGGCGGGGGCGCTTCGACGATGGGTGCATACCGTAGCGATACGGCCGGCGCTACCTGGGAGACGTATGTCGACTTCCCCACTATTCAGGGTACTTACGGCTGGTATCTTTCAATTGTCGGAATTGATCCGGCCAACCCCGACATCGTGTTTATGGGCGGCGTTACGCTCGTGCGTTCGGGCGACGAGGGGATTTGGCACACCGTCACACCTCCACATGTCGACATGCACGCTATCGTCTGGGACGCAGCCGGCCGCGTCGTGGTGGGTGACGACGGCGGCGTACATCGCTCCGAGGACGGTGGCTGGACGTGGAGTACTATCAACGAGGGCCTGGGATTGATCCAGGGCTACGCGGGATTCTCGCGGCATCAGCAAGAGTACTACATGTTCATAGGCACGCAAGACAACGGTACGCTTCGCCGCAACGCGAATGGCACTTGGACCAACATCCTCGGCGGCGACGGCGGCTGGACGCAGACCGACCCTGTCAGTACGTCGCGCGTCTTCGCCGAGTTCCAGGGTACCGGGAATCTGTACAGATCAACCAGTCTGGGCAGCAGTTTTACATTCGTCGGTACGGGCATCAGTTCCGGAGACCGAAACTGCTTCATGCCGCCGTACCTGATCGATCCCAACGACTCCGCCAAAATGCTCTATGCCACGCATCGTATTTACCGGAGTACGAATTACGGTTCGAACTGGACGGCCATCTCCTCCGATCTGACGGGCGGAGGCAGCGCCGCGGTCCGCTCGCTCGCGATGGCCCCTTCCGATCCCTACACCCTCTATGCCTCCACCAATGACGGCCGCGTGCTCGTTTCGACCAACGGCGGTTATACCTGGACCATTATCCGGGAGAATGTGCCGGGCTGGTCGCGCATCATGCGCCAGATATGCGTGCATCCGACCGACCCTCAGACTGCTTATGTGGCGGTTTCGGCGTTCGGAGAGCAGCAAATCCTGCGAACCACGGACCAAGGGCAGACTTGGACCGCGCTGGACGGCAATTTCCCCGACATTCCCGCCAACGTGATCGCCGTCGATATCCGTACGCCCAGGCCAACTATCTTCGTGGGCGCCGAAGATGGTCTGTACCGTTCGGTGAACGATGGCGTCTCCTGGCACCGCTACGGCGCCGGCCTGCCACGCTGCCCCGTCATCGACATAAGTTTTGAACCTGACCGCTCACGCCTGATCGTGTCTACCCAGGGCCGCGGCGTTTGGAGAATTCCGATCGGCGTGCCGGCTGACATGAATGGCGACACGATGGTCAACGCCTTCGACATCGACGCCTTCGTGCTGGCCTTGACCGATCCGGCCGCCTTCGCGGTTCAGTACCCCACCGTCGACGTGATTGCTAATGGCGACATCAATGGCGATGGCCTGCTGAACGCGTTCGACATTGACGGCTTTGTGGGCGTGCTTACCGGAGCGTGAACGCGGGCGGAGAAAACTCACATGGATTCCCGCCGGCCGACCGGCGGCAAGCGCCGCTGGAGGCGCGGACCCGGACGGCGGACGACGCCCACCCTGTGCCGCCGGCGCGCCGTTGGACGCGCTGGCGCATGGTTAAGTGGGCGGTGCGCGTGGGCCTGCCGCTGTTCATCCTGACCTATGTGGGATGCGTGGGCTTGGACGGCTTCTTCTACTACCCAAATAAGAAAACCTACGATCGGCCCGAAGACTACAACTTGCGATACGAGGAGGTGCGCTTTCAAACCAGCGACGGTCTGACGCTTGCCGGCTGGTTCCTGCCGGCTGTCCGGCATAAGCCCTTCCGCGGCACCATTGTGCACTTCCATGGCAATGCCGCGAACATCAGCGGCCACCTGCTGCTCGTTTATTGGCTCCCGCTGCAAGGCTACAACCTGCTGATGTTCGACTACCGTGGTTACGGCCAGTCTGAAGGCAAGCCAACGCGGGCCGGCACGATTGCAGACGGGAACGCGGCCATCGACTATGCGCTGAGCCGCGCCGATGTTCGCGGGGGGCCGTTGTTCGTCTATGGGCAGTCGCTCGGCGCAGCGGTGGCCGTAGTCGTCGCGGCCGAGCGCCCCGAAATCGCGGGGGTGGTGGCCGAATCGCCGTTCAGCGGCTACCGGCGGATCGCAGCCCGGCACTTGCAGAAGCGGATACTAATTCCGCCGCTGGCCAGAGGTCTGGCGGCGCTATGCGTGTCTGGCGGTTATGACCCGGTCGACGCCGTCCCTCGCCTGGCGCCGCGGCCGTTGCTGGTCATTGTGGCGGGCAATGACAATATCTGCTTTCCGGATCTCGGACGCGAGCTGTTCGACGCCGCGTGCGAGCCGAAGGAAATTTGGGAAGCGCCGGGCGCCGACCACTTGGCCATTATGGAAGGCAATGCAAACGCATTGATGGACCGCATCACGGGGTTTTTCGATCGTGCGGCCGAGGGCAGACGTTAGCTCGGCCGCCGATAGTCAAAGCAGTCCCGGTACCTGGAAGTCGGTTGCCGGCACGTCGGGCGCCTGTACCTGAATTATCCCGTTTTGGGCCGTTTCCGTGGTGAACGTCAGTAAGGCCTGTTCGGTGGCCGCGCCTGCCGCCGACGGGATGTCGAATTGGGCTGAACCCTGGAAGGGAATTAGGTTCAGCGTTAATGAAGGATCGGCGATGGCGCCCGTCAGCGTGATCTGAGTAGGCGGGCCGTTCTCAACGGTGAAGATCGCCGAGTTAATCCGCATTTGCCCACGCTGCATAAGCGTAACGTCAAAAGTCCCCACCAGGGCGCCGACGGCGGCGGTATTCACGCTCATGGTGCCCGCCAGGTTCGTGCCGGCCGGATCGGAAGAGATCGTCACCGGATCAAGCTGGCCCTGAATTGTTCCGCCGTCAAACACCAGCGTCGTGAAATCAATGGTTCCGACGCGGGTAGTCAGATTCACCCTGCTAGTGGTCAGGCCGCTGACGACTCGGTTTGCGGTTATCAAAGACGAGCAGCCGGCGCCGAAGTCAACCGCGATCAGTGCGTTAACCCGGGCCGCGTCTGTGACGTACGAGACCACCGGACACTCGCCAAAGCTTTCAATCGGACCGAGCGTGTCGAGTGCCAGGCGGGGGTCGGCGAAGGCGTTCAGCGTGGAAAAGATTTCGAAGAGGGCCTCGATTTGCGTCATGCCTGTCTGAATCGCCTGCTGCTGTGCGGCCGTCAGGCTCGGACTGACGTTGTCGTTGGCGTTCTGGTTTCCAGGCTGGGGAGGACAGCCGGTCAATGCAGCACAGAGGGCGCAAAAAAGCAGCAGGCAGATGCAGCGCGTCATTAGAAGTTCTCCGTAGTCAGAGGGCCGTTTGCACAATTATACCGGTGCACCAGCCAGGCACGCGAGCTGCCGGCGAAGATGCAACCTGCGCCAGGGCGCTTGTCGGAGGCGGTCGGTGTCGTCACAGTGGGTCGCTTTTTCGACGCGGTCGGTGTCATCAGCGGAGGCGGTCGGTTGCTGCTGGTGCGATGAATCTGTCTCGCGAGTGGGGGTAGTTGTCTCATGATACGCCGTTTGGACGACGCCGGGGCCAGTCTGCCAGTTTGCCAAGCTTGGTCGGCTATATCCCATAAAATCGTCGGTGGGTTTGCGCCAGGGGCAGGGAGCCCGGCTGCCAAGGTATGCGCGCTCGGATTTGGCAAAGTGCCGCGCTGCGCGAGAGCAGGAGTGAGGTGAAAGGTGAACAGGAGAGGGGGAGAGAGGCGGCGCGAGATAGCAGGAAAAAGGTGACGCCGCTGCGCGAGAGCAGGAGAGAGGTGAGAGGCGAACAGGTGACAAGGGCGGCTGCGCGCGGTGCTGGCCCAGGTGATCAAGCGGTCTGATAAAAAGGCCGCTAGGATGGCGTACTGGGGGCAGGTGATCAGATACCCATGCTTTTTGTGCACTCGATTTTGATAACCTGAGGCGCCGCTGCGCGGAGAGAGGTGATAGGTGAGAGGTGAACAGGTGACGCCGCTGCGCGGAGACGGAGGATAGGTGACAGGTGAGCGGTGGGGACGTTTCGAATGCTGCATGGTGGACGCCTTTCTGCGCGCGCGGCGCGCGGTTTCTGCTAGGGATTCTATGAAGCTGTCAGCTCTCAGCTATCAGCCGTCAGCCAGAGGTGCGCGGATTGTGGGTGCGTGCGCGGCAGTGGCGGCGTGGCGCGCTATCAGCTATCGGCTTTCAGCTTTCTGCCTCCACAGATTTTCACAGATTTGCACAGATTTGGGTTTTGGTAGGTTCGGATGAGTGCGCCGAACAACTAGCCCCGTCCCCGTCCGTTTCATGTTGTTCAATGTCCGCTTACCAGGGACTTCGTCCCTGGCAACATTCGTCCGCCCTCCGGGCGGTAGGATGCGCCGCCTCCGCCCGCCCTCCGGGCGGGAACATGAGTTGTTCAATGTCCGCTTACCAGGGACTTCGTCCCTGGCTACGTTCGCGCGCCCTCCGGGCGGAAACAGGAACAATTCATTGCCCACCAGGGACTACGTTCCACACCTTGTGTGAAGGCACTGGGCATGTGCCGCCTCCGTCCGCCCTCCGGGCGGGAACAGGAGTTGTTCAATGTCGGCCTACCAGGGACTGCGTCCCTGGCTACGCTCGTGCGCCCTCCGGGCGGAACAGAAGTTGTTCATTGTCTACCAGGGACTCCGTCCCTGGCAACATTCGTCCGCCTTCGGGCGGGAACACATGTTGTTCAATGTCCGCCTACCAGGGACTTCGTCCCTGGCTACGTTCGCGCGCCCTCCGGGCGGTAGGATAATTGGGGACAGCCACAGTCCTGACCTGTGGGTCAATCCCGGCCGAACAGCTAGACCCGTTGCCGTTCCACACCTGTCAGCTTCGCCCATGTTGGGCATGCGCTGCCTCCGTCCGCCCTCCGGGCGGGAACAGGAATCGTTCGATGTCCGCCTACCAGGGACTTCGTCCCTGGCTACGTTCGCGCGCCCTCCGGGCGGGAAGAGGACGGCGACCTGGCGCCACAGCCCACGTCTATCCCCCTCCGCCCGGAGGGCGGATGAGACTTATCTGAAAACGACATTCTGATCAAACTCGACCCCATGCCGGCGGAGGAGTTCGAGAAACTCCGCTTGGAAGTCCTGCCGCTTGTGGTGCTCTTTCTGCCCGGCAATATAGGCTTCGACGTTGGGCACAACGGACTTGCTCACGGTGAACCCAGCATAACCCTCCTGCCAGGAAAAGCGCCCAAATTGAGGAAACGTCTCGTTGACCCACCTTGAAGACCGGACCTTGATCTGCTGAACCATCTCCGAATGAGACAGGTCTGCGCGGTAACGCACGAGCAGATGAACATGATCCGGCATCCCATTAATTGCCAACAGAGCACAGCGCAGGTCGCGCACAATTCCGCCCATGAAAGGATACAGGCGCGTCTCCAGCTCCGGCGTTATCAGGTTCTCTCGATGTCTGGTGCTGAAAACCGCGTGGTAGAAGTTCTGCGTGAAGGCACTGGGCATGCGCCACCTCCGTCCGCCCTCCGGGCGGGAACAGGAGTTGTTCAATGTGCGCCTACCAGGGACTTCGTCCCTGGCTACGTTCGCTCGCCCTCCGGGCGGAACAGAAGTTGTTCATTGTCTACCAGGGACTCCGTCCCTGGCGACACTCGCTCGCCCTCCGGGCGAAAAGAGGAGATGTTCAATGTCCGCCTACCAGGGACTTCGTCCCTGGCTACGTTCGCTCGCCCTCCGGGCGAAGACAGAGTT
>Ga0116189_1003424_pt1 | contig 11359 bp, 7 predicted proteins | sample AD_JPNTR3_MetaG_FD_89895 | JGI IMG/M metagenome (GOLD analysis project Ga0116189, IMG submission 89895) | Active sludge microbial communities of municipal wastewater-treating anaerobic digesters from Japan - AD_JPNTR3_MetaG | ecosystem: Engineered > Bioreactor > Anaerobic > Digestate | place... | reverse complement strand
TGTGCTGGTCTGCACATTGACGGCGTAACCTTCAGTCGTGACGAGTGTCCGCCATTCCATCCCGGCCGGACTGCCGCCATAGTACGCGACGGTGTGCGGCTGGGCACAGTCGGGCAAGTGCATCCTCTCGTCGCTGCCGGATACCAAATACCCGAGGCTACCCTGCTGTTTGAGCTGGATATGACGCAGCTTTGGGAAGCCGCGCAGTGCATACGGGAGTATGCGCCGCTGCCAAAATACCCTGCGGTCGAGCGCGATGTCGCTATGGTTCTGAGGCGCGATATAGCGTCAGCGGATGTCGAGCGCACCATCCGCGCTGTGGGAGGCGCCCTTGTGGAGTCCGTAAGGTTGTTCGATGTGTATGAGGGTCCACAGGTTGGAGAGGGCAGGAGAAGCCTGGCGTTCTCCATCACTTACCAGGCCGCGGACCGTACGCTGACGGATGCAGAGGTGAACCAGGTGCATGATGCGGTTCGGGTGGCTCTCGCTCGGGAGTTAGGCGCCGTGCTTCGATAGGGCTGTCGCCGCTGGGGCTGGGGGGCGCACATTGCAGGATATAGCGTACGTTTGGCAAACTCTCATAGATGGCGGCGGGCTCGATCCCGCATCATAGCGTCGAGGGGAGCGGTCATCTCATGAAGGATAGCTCGAGAGTAAGCGCTTTGATAATGGGCGAGGAGTATGTCATACGCGGAGATGCGCCCAGCGAGTACATCGAGGATCTCGCGCGCGACTTGGACTCGCGTATGCAGAAACTGTCAGAGTCCAATCCCAGGCTTTCGTTGCACCAGACGGCGGTGCTCTCAGCCCTCAACTTAGCCGATGAGCTCTCATCGTGCCGCCGGCGCTACGCCGATCTTCTCAGATTGCTCGAGCAGGTGTAGTTCGGGGAGGGATTCCAATGAACGTCTCCTCCATAGACTGGCTCAGCGCAGTCTTGCTCCTGATGTTGGCCGCCGACTTCATCGTCGGTTTCCGCCGAGGACTGGTGCGTCAGGTGATTGACTTCGCGGGCATAATACTAGCGATCCTCGCGGCGATGAGATACTGGAGGCCTGTCGCAGCTCTCCTGGAGAGGTGGTTTGCCGCGCTCAATCCGCCCGCATCGAACATGCTTGGTTTCCTTGCGGTGTTAATCGTCGCGCTGGTTGTGGTGGACCTGCTTGGGCACGCCCTTTCGGAGCTTGCGAAGGCGCCTGGAGTATCGCTGGTCAACGGATTCGGCGGCGCCCTGCTCAGGGTGGCCAGGGGGTGTCTGCTCATTAGTGTGGTTCTCTCGCTTGTCATGTCGCTCAACCTGAGGGCCGTGAACGATGCTGTACGTTCATCCGAGTTGGCGATGAGGCTGACGGGATTCGCACCGTCCGTCTGGAAGTCTCTGGACAGGTTCATCCCGGATGATCTGGTCATACCCGGGCTTGGGGGATCGGGAGATGGAGCCACTAAACCAGCGAATCGCGGCGTCATTTGACGAGATTGCCGACCTTCTGGAACTGGCAGGCGACAACCAATTCAAGATCAGAGCCTACAGGCGAGCGGCGGAGGCTGTCAGGTCGCTGGATGAACCAGCAGCCGAAGTGCTCAGGCGTGATCAATCGGCCGTTCCCGGCATCGGCGAAGCCCTTCGGTCGAAGATATGGGAAATGGAATTGAGCGGCCGGATGGAGTATCTGGAGCGTCTACGTGCTGAGATACCCGCGGCTATTGTAGTGCTGACTCAGATTCCTGGGATCGGGCCGAAAACTGCCCGGCGACTTTACGAATCCCTGGGCATCGAGGATGTGGCAAGCCTGCTGGCGGCAGCGCGGGCAGAGAGAGTTAGGGAGATACCAGGTTTCGGCGCAAAGACGGAGGCGAATATCATCAAGGCCATTCAATCCATGCAGTCAGACGGCGGACGCAAACCCCTCTATATGGCCCTGCCCCTTGCCGAACAGATCGTCAAGGAACTACTTGAAGTAAATGAAGTGGAGCATGTCGACGTGGGCGGGAGCATTAGGCGGAGGCGCGATACCATCGGCGATATCGACATCATAGCTGCTGCGTCCGATAGCGGGCGGCTGATGGACAGGTTCGCGTCGCTGGACGTGTTCTGCGAGATCACATCAATGGGACATGCAAGGGCTAGCGCCATCACTTGGTCGCAAATCCGATGCGATCTGTGGGTAGTGCAGCCGGAGTCGTACTGGACCGGTCTCCACCACGTGACAGGCTCCAAAGATCATCATGTGAGACTCAGGGGCATTGCTGGCAAGATGGGCCTCCTCATCAACGAGCGAGGGGTCTACCGCGATTCGGACGGGCAGGCCATCGCCATTGACAGCGAAGAAGCGATCTACTCTCTTCTCGGGATGAGCTACATCATTCCGGAACTGCGCGAAGACAGAGGCGAGATTGAGGCTGCGCTGCGCGGGGCCTTGCCCGCGATCATAGATAGGCATTCCATCCGAGGCGATCTGCATACACACACCAGCTGGAGCGATGGCGGAGCATCTATAGACGACATGGCTAAGGCCGCGCGTGCCATTGGGTACGACTACTTCGCCATCACCGATCACTCCCGTTCGCTGGGCGTAGCACACGGCCTGTCCACCGAGAGGATTCTCCGGCAGATCGAGGAAGTGCGAGAGGCCAATGCGCGTACAGACGGGATCCGGATCCTGGCCGGCGCTGAGGTGGACATATTGAAAGACGGCAGTCTGGACTTCCCCGATGAGATTCTGGAGCGGCTGGACGTGGTTGTGGCATCGATACACAGCGGTTTTCAGCAGGACCGCGATACGATTACCGGCAGGATGGTCGCTGCGATGCGAAGCCCGCATGTGGACATACTGGCTCATCCCACAGGCAGATTGCTGGCGAGGCGCCCGGGCTACGAGGTGGATATCGACACGGTGATCCGTGAGGCTGCACGCACAGGCACTGCCTTGGAGATAAACTCATACCCCGACCGGCTCGACTTGCGCGACGAGCACGCAAGGGCGGCGCGCGACGCCGGGGTGATGATATCCGTGAGCACAGATTCGCACTCCCCGGAGGAACTTCCCAACATCGAGTACGGAGTGTGGGTGGCCCGGAGGGCCTGGCTGGAACCGGGCAATGTAGTCAATGCCATGGGCTACGATGAGCTGATTGAGTGGTTGCACACGCACAAGGCTTCTCAGAGCTGACGGGCCGGTCGGCATAGCTCGAATTCGCGCGTGGGCATACTACGGTATGCGCCACGCGCTGATTTTTGGCGAATCTGGAGGCCGACATGCTGCACGTAATAATCCGGGCAGTCACTGTCTACTTTGTTGTCCTGGCTGCCATGCGTGTGATGGGGAAGCGGGAGATCGGCAACCTCTCACCGTTCGATCTGGTAGTGGCCATCATGATAGCGGAACTCGGAGCCATTCCGCTGCAGGAGCACGATATCCCGCTCCTGCACGGGCTGGCGTCCATCGTGGTCTTGGCCGGAGTTCAGGTGGTAGTGGCCTTGCTGTGCCTAAAGTACCCCGGAGTGCGCCGAGCGGTCATAGGCGAACCCACCGTGATCATTGAGGACGGAAGAATTATGGGAAGTAACATGAGGAAGCTTCGGTACAATATCAATGATCTGCTGAGTCAGCTTCGGGACAAGAACGTCTTCAACATCTCTGATGTGGAGTTCGCCATGTTGGAGCCATCCGGAGATCTGAGCATCATGCTCAAGTCGCAGCGGCGACCGGTGACGCCTGAGGATTTGTCAGTGCCCACATCGTACGAGGGTCCCGCCTACCCATTAGTGGCGGACGGGAAGATCCAGTATAAGTATCTCAAGATGCTCGACTTGACTGTGAAGGATGTCATCGACAGGCTTCTGGAGAAGGACGTCCACAACCTGGAGGATGTCTTTCTGGCCAGCCTCGACACATCAGGCGAACTGTACGTTACTATGAAAGACGAGGTATCCCGGGATGAGCTCGAACGATGACGGCATCAGCCCGATAGACGAGGAGGTGGAGACAGTGGAGCTTTCACGAGAGTTTCGTGAACGATTCGTGCGGAACCTCCAGGGACGTGATTACATCCTTTACGGGGGCGTGCTCCAGCTAGCCAGGGAGCGCGGGCTAAGGCGTATCAGCACCAGCATTGTTCAGCTGCCCTCTAAAGAGAACTCTATGTATGCGGTGGTAGAGGCTGAGATTGAGACATCTGATGGAGTCTTCCGCGAGCTAGGCGACGCGTCTCCTGAGAGCGTGTCACGGTCGATCCAACCGCACCTTCTGAGAATGGCTGCCACGCGGGCCAAGGCCAGGGCGATGAGGGATGCTGTTGGGATCGACATGGTGGCCCTCGAGGAACTGGGAGATGCTCAACCAGCTGAGGACTTCTACGACGAAGCGCCGGCGGAGAGCCGCGCGGAGGACTTCGTGATCAGGTTCGGGAAGTACTCCGGCCGGTCGCTAGGGGAGATACTCGTGATCGACTCGGGTTACGTCGAATGGCTGAGCAACAATGCCCGAGACGAAACGGTGCGGGTGGCGGCGAAGCTGCTGACGGATGCGGCCCCGGAGCACGCTGCAACGATCTCGCCTGCCGAGTGACGGTTCTGCTATAATTGGGTGTAGCATGTCGACCAGACCCTGGGGGCGATTGACATGGTTTCAGTGCCAGGGCGCTCGAGCGGACTTCATAGGCCCAGGCTGCTCGTGCTCACAGGCACGACTGCCGAGGCTTTTGCAGCTGTGTCGTGTGGGGCGCAGGCGGTAGGCTTTGCCGCCGGATTCAGCCTAGATGCTGATCCCGACTCACGTTATGAGGGGATCCGTCGGGCAACACACTACTGCCGCGTGCGTGGAGTACAGGTCTACGCGATTCTGAATAGTCCGGCAAACGCCGATTCGGCATATGCCGCGCCCAGCATGGAGGCGACGGTTTACGTTTCCGGGGCGGAATGCGCCGTCGCCAACTCGCTGGGCGCCTTTGAGGCTGCCAGGCGCGCGTTTCCCGACTGGCCCATATGGGCCGGTTGGGGTTTGGCTGCTCACAACAGCGACAGCGTGGCCGCTCTGGAGCAAGCCAAGGTGTCAGGAGTCATCCTTCCGCCCGAGCTCACGGCGGGTGAGATCGCGGAGATCGCCGGGCGCACGTCAGTTCAACTCGCCGCCTTTGTCCACCGTGAGCTGTGTACGTTCTATGAAGGCCACTGTGTTTCCCCCGGCGTGCTCAGCCCGGGCGTCGGACCCGCTGAATGCGACAGTTGGTGCAGGCGCGGGTATACGCTGGAAGCGGGCGGTGCAGGCGAACCGGGTAGGCGCAGCGCTAGGCGCCGCCTCCTCAGCATCAAGGCGTTGGAGGCCCTGCCCATGCTGCGCGAATTGGTGGGGGCCGGCCTGACTTGGCTGATGGTGGACGGGGCTTTTCGGGGGCCGGAGCATGTGGCGATCGTTACCGGCATCTACAGCTCCGCCCTGGACAGGCTGGCGCGTGCTTCTGGCTCCTTCGCTGCTACGGCGTCGGAGATGTCGCTTTTGGCCTCCGCATCAGGCCCCGAGCTATCCACAGGCTACTATGAGCGGGGCCCGGGGGCCGGCATCGCCAGCCCAAAATGGTCGGGGAGGCCTAAGGATCAGGCCACGCAAATAATCGATTCGGACGTGGCGGCAGAGGCCAGGGCCCGGATTGCTGCCGGGCCTCCGCGAATGCCCGTGCATATGCGTGCGACCGCGAGGGTTGGGGGCATGTTTCTGCTGGAACTCGCGGACGGCGAGGGCCATGCTGTGAGCATATCTGGCACGGTTCCGGCTGAAGCTGCGCGAACGACGCCTCTTTCACACGAATATCTCCATCGCCAGCTGTCGCGGCTCGGCGACACTCCTTTCGTGTTGGAGAGCCTCCAGTGTGAGCTGGACGGTGTGGCCATCGTTCCTGTGAGCGATATTAGCGACGTGCGACGTCGGGCTGCCTGCGCGCTGGAGCTTATGAGGGCTGCGCCGCGCGGCGAACGCATCTGTGACGGCGCGTCGATGCCATGGGCGCCCGCCCGCGGTCTCTCCTCCGGTCGTACGGAAGTGGCAGCCAGAGTGAGCAATGCCCAAAGCGCAGCTGCTGCAGCAGAAGCAGGGGCCGGTCTTGTGTGCATAGGCGGTGAGGCGTTCGTCCCGAAAGTCCCGGTTGGAATCTCCGAGATTGAGGGCGCGGTGTTGGCTGCGCATGAGAGCGGAGCAAAGCTATACTACGCAACATCCCGGATAATACATGACCGAGAGATGAACGCTGCCCGGGAGGGACTTCGGCGGGCGGCCGATATCGGGGCCGATGGATTCCTCGTCGCCAATCTTGGCCTCATGGACCTCGCGGCGCAGCTGACACCGGGTGCGGTCATAGCCGACTGGTCGTTTGGCATCATCGATCCATTTGGATGGTCGCTGCTTTCCGCCATGGGAGCGACTGGGTTCATTATCCCGCCCTGGCTTGGGCGGGACGGGGCACGCCTGCTCGTTCATGGGCTCGGGCCCGGCGCCCCCGAGATGCTCGTGTTCGGACGTGTCGAGTTGGGCGTCAGCGAGTACTGCGCGGTCGACAGCGTGCTGGGAGGCAGATCGGGGCGGCGTGCCTGCTCGGCGCCGTGCATGAGCGGTTCCTTCTCGCTCCGCGACAGCGGCGGGCATATATACCCCGTGCGCTGCGACAGATCATGCCGTATGCACGTATTCGACTGCGACGAACTTGACCTTATCGACACTCTCCCTGAACTCGGCGGCATGGGCATAGGCAGTGTGTGGTTGGACCTCAGAGGCGAGCCCTCATTGCGAGTGGCCGATGTGTGTGGGGAGTACGTTCCGGCAGCGCGTCGAGCCTTTGGTGGCCCGCGTTCATGAAAGGTGGAGAGATTTCGGTGGACGAGCGTTCGCTGCGCGTCTTGGAGTACTACAAGGTTCGAGACATGTTGGAAAACTGCGTCTCCTGTGGGCTCGGTCGGGAACGGGTGCGGGCTCTTCTTCCCCGAACCCAAGCTGCAGCTGTGGAGGAAATGCAGAGCGAGACGAGCGAAGCCCGGTCCGCGCTGGATGCCGGGAAGCAGATCCCGCTAGGCGGGATTCGCGATATTCGCACGGCAGTACACAGAGCGTCTGTAGGCGCCATGCTCGGCTGCGACGAATTGCTCGACGTGCTGTCTACCTTGGCATCAAGCCGGCGACTGAAGAAGTGCCTGGCCGCTCTGGGCGAAGCCTACCCCGTGCTGAGCGATGCCGCCCGGGGCATCGACGTTCCGGAGGCGCTGGAGCGTGCGATCGAGGAGGCTATTTCCGAGTCAGGCGAAGTGCTGGATCGGGCGAGCCCTGCCCTGCGTAGCATACGGTCGAGGATTCGCTCTCTAAACAGCCGTGTTCGGGATACTCTCGACTCCATCATCCGGTCACCCCAGTGGGGCAAGATTCTTCAGGATCCCGTCGTCAGCATAAGGAACGGTCGGTTCGTGGTGCCGGTGCGCGCCGAGATGCGTTCGCATGCATCCGGGATTGTACATGACCAATCGGGCTCAGGAGCCACGCTATTTATCGAGCCCATGGTTGTAGTCGAACTGAATAACGAGATACGCTCAGCAGTTGCCCAGGAGGAGGCTGAGGTTGAGCGAATACTGATGGACCTTTCGGGCCGCGTGGGCGCAGCCCGCGACAGGCTTGAGATGACCATGGCTACGCTCGGCCGGGTAGATTTCATCATGGCCCGGGGCAAGCTGTCGCAGCAGATGGGCGCGTCGAGGCCGATACTGAACTCGGAAGGCAGCATTAACCTGATAGGCGCAAGGCACCCTCTGCTTCGAGGCGACGTAGTGCCCATCGATCCGTATCTTGGCAGGAGTTTCACCACGCTGGTCATTACCGGGCCCAACACCGGAGGCAAGACCGTCACCCTGAAAACAATAGGTCTCCTGACTCTCATGGCCCAGTCCGGGCTGCACATACCGGCCGAACCGGGGAGCGAGGTTGCCCTGTTCGATCATGTGCTCGCCGACATCGGCGATGAGCAGAGCATAGAGCAGAGTTTGTCCACATTCTCCTCGCACTTGACGCATATCGTGGAGATACTTGAGCAGGTGGACGAGAACAGCCTGGTGCTCCTCGACGAGTTGGGAGCGGGCACGGATCCACAAGAAGGCGCCGGCCTGGCCATGGCCATCCTGGAACACCTGCACGCCGCCGGTGCCCGCACAGTGGCCACGACGCACTACAGCGAGCTGAAGGTGTTCGCTCATACCACCGAGGGGTTGAGCAACGCGAGTGTGGAGTTTGACGTGGAGACTCTCAGGCCCACCTTCCGGCTGTCCATCGGTGTGCCTGGCGCCAGCAACGCTTTTGCCATTGCCGAGCGGCTCGGACTGGTCGGCGCCATACTGGACAGGGCACGATCTTTTGTGGGAGTCGGCGGGCAGCGCATGGAGACGATGATATCGAGCCTTAAGGAAGAGCATGAGCGTGCCAGCGCGGCGAGGTCGGACGCAGAAGCCCTTCGCGCGCGCTACCTGAACCTCAAAGACAAGTACGAAGCACAGGTAAGCAGGTCCACCGCTGAACGGGCGGAGGTGTTGCGCAAGGCCAGAGTCGAGGCTGAACTGGTCGTCACTGAGGCGAAGAAAGAAGCCGACGCCATAATCGGACGCCTCCGAGCGGCGCAGGTAGAACAGGCGGCCCGCCTGTCCACGCCGAGCGGCGCAGGCCAGGGAGGCGTTGATGACGAGATCCGGGGCGCCCGGCGAGACCTTGAGGCTTTGAGGGACCTGGCGCGCGAGCTTACATCGATCGACGAGGCGCCGGGCGCCAGCAGCGCTCAGGAGACCCGGCCAGAAGACGCGATCGGCGATGATGACGATTCCGCCGAGATGCGTCCGGGCGATGAGGTAGAGATTGTCGCTCTGGGCCAGCGCGGTAGGATCTTGGAGCGGGGCGGCGCGGACGAGTTCGTAGTCAGTATAGGGCTTATGAGGGTGAACGCGAAGCGGGATTCCCTTCGCCGACTGCGAAGCGGTGGCGATGACAGGAGGAAGGGGGCAACGGCCGGATCAGACAGCGGAGCAGTTCGCATAGAGTCGGAAAAAGCGCGCACCATCCTGACCGAGCTGGATCTGAGAGGCATGCGCGTCGATGAGGCTTTTGATGCGGTTGACAAGTATCTTGATGACGCAGTGCTGTCTGGCCTCCCGCGTGCAAGGATAATACATGGCAAAGGCACAGGAGCTCTACGGGACGCAGTCCGCGATCAGCTGCGGCAGGATAGACGGGTGGCTAGCATTAGGCCCGGAGAGGCGGGCGAGGGCGGCGACGGCGTGACAGTCGCATCGTTTCAGAAGGACTGATCACGCCGGTCCTCACTATCAGGGCTCTTCAGGCGGTGCCGCGGCATTACTCTGCCAAGGAACCCCGAATGGGCTAGAGCCGGAGTGAACGCTGCATGCGTGCACCGGCTGGGTGCCTTCGATGTACTTTTCGGATATGACGCTGGATTCAGGGCAGTCAGGGGTGGCCAGCTCACCTGATGCGGTGCACACGCGCACCCCTGTCAGCACGCCTTCGGGGACCGTGAAATCCCGCGGTGGCGCCCCGGCAAGGGCCTTCTTCATGAAAGCGCCCCATATCTCGGCGGCTTTTCCGCTGCCTATGACGCCGATATTGGGATAACGCATCTCGCGATTGGCGTCTTCGCCGATCCACACAGCCGCCACCATGTCAGGCGTGAAGCCCACGAACCAGGCATCCGTGTTGCTGTCGGCAGTTCCGGTCTTGCCCGCGGCAGGGCGTCCAATATCGGCGCGCTTCCCCGTTCCGTTTGGCGAGTAGATGACACCTCTCATCATGTCGGCGACGATATATGCGGTGCGTTCATCCAGCACCATCTCACGCCTGGGAACGTTGGATTCGAGCAGTACGCCGTCGGCATCCCGCACTTCCAGGATGAAGTAAGGTGTGACCTTTACCCCTGAGTTGGCCAGAGGGCTGTAGGCCTCTACCATTTCGATGGGCGTCACCCCGCGGGTGAGCCCTCCAAGAGCCAGGGCCAGACCGCGATCGTTCTTGGGTCCGGTGTCCACAAGTGTAGTGATGCCCATCTTCCGAGCGTAAGATATCACCTTCGCCGGGCCCAGCTTCTCCGTGAGCTTGACGGCCACAGTATTCGTCGATTGCTCCAGCGCCTGTCGAAGCCTGAGAGCCCCGACGAACTTGCCGTTGAAGTTCCTGGGAGCCCAGGTCTTCCCATCGCCTGCAGAGTATTCTACGGGTTCATCCACTACCACCGTTGTCGTGGTGTAGCCCGAGTCTATCGCCGTAGTGTAGACAAAGGGCTTGATCGAAGAGCCCGGCGAGCGTTCCGCACGGAGCGCGCGGTTATACTCATCCTCGCCTCGCCCTCCTACCAAGGCTCGTATCTGGCCTGTCTGCGCGTCTATGGCCACCAGCGCAGCCTGTGGGTACGTCAGGTTGCTGTTGTCTTTGCGAGACTCGGGAGTGCTGCCCGTGGGCAGCAGGCGAGATATGGCGTCTTCCGCGGCACGCTGCGCGTTCAGGTCTATCGTAGTCTTGACGCTCAGACCTCCACGGTATACGGTGTCCTTTCCGTACTTTTGGAGCAGGTAGTCGCGGACCATGAAGTTGACGTACTTGCCCATGGGAGCCGACGTATTGTCACGAGACGCCAGGCGCAGCGGTTCTTCAGCGGCTTGGGCCGCCTGTTCGGGGGTGATATAGCCCACGTCCACCATCCGGCTGAGTACGATTTTGCGCCGATTCAGTCCATTCTGCCTGGTCTGCTCATTCTTTATCGGCGAGTAGAGCTCGTTTCCCTTGGGAATGCCGGCTAGGAGCGTTGCTTCGCCCAGAGTCAGCTGGTCGACGGGTTTGCCGAAGAACAGGTTGGATGCTGCCTGAACGCCGTAAGTGCCATGACCGAAGTACACCCAATTGAGGTAGAACTCCAGTATCTCGTCTTTTGTGTACCTCCGCTCAAGCTGGAAAGCGTAGAGCGCCTCCCAGATCTTGCGGCTGATGGTCTTTTCGTGAGAGAGAAATACATTCCTGGCCAATTGCGCAGTGATGGTGCTACCGCCCTGATCATCGGATAGGTGACGAATGTCGTACCACAGTGCGCCCAGGATCCTGCGAACGCTGATACCGTGGTGTTCGTAGAACCTGTGGTCTTCTACGGCTATTACGGCATCGATGAGATGCTGCGGGATATCGGCCAGCCGTACCCACTGACGATCCTCGATCTTCAGCTTGGTCACGACATTGCCGTTCACGTCATATACCACCGTTGGCAGAACCCGGCGAGCTTCGACATCGACATCCTCAACGCTGGGGGCGTTTTTGAGGTAGCCGGCCACTATGCCTGCAGCCAT
>Ga0116189_1003423_pt1 | contig 11359 bp, 9 predicted proteins | sample AD_JPNTR3_MetaG_FD_89895 | JGI IMG/M metagenome (GOLD analysis project Ga0116189, IMG submission 89895) | Active sludge microbial communities of municipal wastewater-treating anaerobic digesters from Japan - AD_JPNTR3_MetaG | ecosystem: Engineered > Bioreactor > Anaerobic > Digestate | place... | reverse complement strand
GGCGACGACGGCGAGGGAGCGGTCGTAGTCGAAGGCCGGCCGGATCCGGCGGAAGATCCGCGGCACCGTCTCGAGGTTGTGGGCCCACACCTCGGGGCGGGAGGCGATGACCTCGTCGACCAGGTGCGGGATCCCGTCGAAGTCCGGCACGAGCAGCTCGACGCCGGTCCCCGGGTTGTGGGCGTGGATCTGGCGGGTCGTCTCGGCATACAGCCAGGCCCCGCCGTCGGGGAGGTCGTCGCGGGCGACCCCGGTCACCGTCGCGTACCGCAGGCCCATCGTCGCGACCGACTCCGCAACCCGACGCGGCTCGTCCCGGTCCAGGGCGGCGGGTTTGCCGGTGTCGATCTGGCAGAAGTCGCAGCGCCGGGTGCACTGCTCGCCGCCGATGAGGAAGGTGGCCTCGCGGTCCTCCCAGCACTCGAAGATGTTCGGGCAGCCGGCCTCCTCGCACACCGTGTGCAGGCCGTCGCGGCGCACCATCGAGTGCAGCTCGGCATACTGCGGGCCGAGGTGCGCGGTGGTGCGGATCCAGGCGGGCTTGCGCTCGATGGGCGTCTGCGCGTTGCGGGCCTCGACACGCAGGAGCCGTCGTCCTTCGGGGGTCGCGGTCACCCGGTCAGACTACCCGCCGGGTCGGGCCCGATGACCTGGTGACCAGGCCTGCGCCGCCCAAGGCTCAGGTGACGTCGCGGTGCCGGAAGGCCCACAGCGCGGCGAGGATGAGCAGGGCAACGACAATCCCGCCGAAGCGCGCGCCGTCGGCCTGCCAGAGGGTGTGCTCGACATATGTGCAGGAATAGAAGCCCTCGGCGTTGGTGGAACACAGCGGCACCGAGTAGGTGGACTGCCCACCGATCCACGCGTTGAGGTTCGGGTCGACGAGGAAGGGAGCCAGCTCGGGCTTCCACGCGCGGACGAAGCCCTCGATGGCCACGGCATAGCCGAGGGCTACGGCGATGGCAGCGCCGGTATGCCGGGTCAGCGCCCCAAGGCTGGCCCCCACGAGGCCCGCCAGAGTGGCAGCTGCCGTGACTCGCAGCGTCAGGAGCCCAAGGGCGCGCAACCCGTCGGAGGGAAGTGCTCCCACGGTGCCGGCATACCGGCTGATCGCGTAGGTCGTCCCGACGAGCAGGGCGACCAGTGCGGCGCTCGCGAGGAAGCCGGTCACGCCGGTGGCGACGAGCTTGCTCGTCAGGACGCGGAGCCGGCGCGGTTCGAAGGTCAGCCAGGTGCCGATGGCGCCGGTGGTGAACTCCGCGGCCACCGCGCTCGCGCCGATGAGGAAGACGAGGAATCCGACAGTAAGCGCCGCGTTGCGCGTCGTGTTCTGAGCGATCTCGAGGAAGCTGGGGGGCTGCCGGCCGAACCACTCGCGCTGGGGCGCCTGGCTGGCCGCCTGGCACTGGAAGTCTGCCTTCGGGTCGGTCTTCTGCGCCTCGGCCTGCTGCTGGAGGCAGTCCTTGAGCATCTGCTCGCCGTTGGCCTGCCAGTCCTTGAGGGCTTGCTGGTAGTCGTTATCGCTCTGAGCCTGCTCTGCCGCGCTGACCGGCTGGGCCTGCTGCCAGGTCGCGACGCCCGTCAGCCCGATGACGAGCAGCCCCGCGAACAGAGTGAACCAGGTGAGCCGGCGCAGCCATAGCCGCCGGGTCTCCACCACGAGCAGCCGCATCATTTCCGGCCTCCCCATCGGCTCGCGCGTGACGTCGGCGGGGCGCCGAGCTGTTCGTGGGTCGTGAGGTCGAGGAAGACCGACTCCAGGTCCGGGACGACCGGGGTGAGCTCGTGGACGTAGAGGCCGGCCAGGGCGAGGGCTCGGGTCACTGCCGCGGGGTCGCTCGCGCCCTCGACGACCAGATGGGTGCCCTCGCGTCGGGTGGTCCAGCCCTCATAGGCGAGCAGGGTCGCGGCCCGGTCGGGCTCGCTGACCCCCACCCGGACGACGGTCGTTCCTTGCGAGCCCAGGATGGTCGAGACCGACCCGGACGCGAGCAGGTGACCTCGCCCGATGATCGACACCGTGTCGGCGACCTGTTCGACCTCGGCGAGGATATGGCTGCTCACGAGCACGGTCTTGCCCCGTTGGCCCAGGTCGCGCATCGTGTCACGGACCTCGCGGATGCCGGCTGGGTCGAGGCCGTTGGTCGGCTCGTCGAAGATGAGCAGGTCAGGGTCCTTCAGCAGGGTCGCCGCGACGGCCAGCCGCTGCTTCATGCCGAGCGAGTATGCCGCGTAGTGGTCCTTCGCCCGGTCGGCCAGATGGGTGGCCTCCAGCACCTCGCCCACGCGGCTCTTCGGCGCGCCGATCGCACCGGCGAGGAGCTCGAGGTTGGTCCGGCCGGAGAACGCGGGGAAGAACTTCGGCGACTCCACGATGGCGCCGACCCGGTCGATGACGGCCGGGAGGTCGTCGGGGACCGGGTGGCCGAAGATCGTCATCGTCCCGGAGTCGGCGTTGATCAGCCCGAGGAGCATCCGGATCGAGGTGGTCTTGCCGGACCCGTTCGGGCCGAGGAAGCCGTGCACTCCACCGGCCGGGACGTGCAGGTCGAGCCCTTGGACGGCGACCTGGCGGCCCCGCCGAGTGCGGTAGGTCTTGCGCAGACCTGAGGTCTCGATCGCAGGTGCCCCTGACACGGCTGCTCCCTTCTCGGCTGTCACGACCCTAGGACGGCCGGGTCCTCCCCGCCCCCTCCGACACGCCTGTCGGCATGGGTTGCCCGTCGCGGATGCCGCGTCAGGGGTATGCCGCAGCAGGTATGCCGGTCAGCTGGCCTCGGCCGCCGCCGCGCTCACCGGGGCGAGCACGTCGAGCAGATGCCGCTCGACGAGGGGAGTGACCTCGTCGACGGTGACGGTGCGGCCCAGCTCACGGCTCAGCGAGCTGACCCCGGCGCCGACGATCCCGCAGGGGATGATCGTCGCGGCCCAGCCAAGGTCGCAGCAGGCGTTGAGCGCGAAGCCGTGCGTGGTCACGGTGCGGCTCACCCGGACCCCGATGGCGCCGAGCTTGCGGTCCGGGCCGTGCTCATCGGCGAGCACCCAGACGCCGCTACGCCCCTCGACCCGGGTCGTCGCCACGCCGAGGTCGGCGCAGGCGCGAATCATGACCTCCTCGAGCCGCCGGACGTGGGCGACGACGTTGATCGGCAGGGGGAGGTGGACGATCGGGTAGCCGACGAGCTGGCCCGGCCCGTGCCAGGTGATCTTCCCGCCGCGGTCGACGTCGACGACCGGTGTCCCGTCGAGGGGGCGCTCGTGCGGCTCGGTCCGTCGGCCCGCGGTGTAGACGGGGGCGTGCTCGAGGAGGAGCACGACATCGTCGCGGGTCCGGGCGACCACCTGGGCGTGGATCTCCCGCTGGAGGTCCCAGGTCCGTTCGTAGTCCTGGAGCCCCGGCCCGAGGCGGACCAGGTCGAGTCGGTTCATGGGTGAGAGGGTACGCCGGCGCACCGGCGTCATATGTCTAGAGTTAGCCGACGCCCCCGTCGAGAAGAGGTGCAGATGTCCGACTCGAACCCGCCCCACCCCAGCGGTGGTCACCGTCGAGCCAAGCTCGGCACGGGCGCGTGGCTGCGGCTGGGCCGCGCCTCACGCTCCGACGGCTTCAGCCTGGGTCGGCGGCTCGTCTTCGGTGTCCTGGCTCTGGTGCTCTTCGGGGGGATCGGCGGCGTGGGCGGAGCGCTGGTGGGTCGGCTCTCCGAGGTGCAGCAGAATGACAACGCCAACTTCCTGCCCAAGTCGGCCGAGTCCACCACGGTCAACGCGCTGGCGAAGAAGTTCTCCACCGGCCCGGACGGGCTGCCCTATCTCGTCGTCGTGGAGCGGGACTCCGGCCTCACGGAGGCCGACCGGGCTGCGATCACCGCGTTCCTCGCGGCCTTGCCGACCCGGCCGATCGTCGACGGGTCGTCGGAGACGCTGGGGTCCTATCTCATCGCCGCACCGGCGGCCGCCCTGCCGAGCCAGGACGGCAAGGCCGTCCTCATCCCGGTGACCGCGAAGGCGGACCGGCTCACCGACACCATCGGCAAGGAGACGGTCCTCTTCCTCGCGGCGGAGGCGATCAAGGCCGAGGCGAAGACCACGCTGGCCCCGTTAGGCCTCACGTCCTATCTCACCGGGGCCGGCGGCTTCCTCGCCGACTTCATCACCGCCTTCGGCGGGATCGACGGCATCTTGCTCATCGTCGCGCTGGGCGTCGTCTTCGTCATCCTTCTCATCGTCTACCGCAGCGTGATCCTCCCGTTCACCGTGCTCGCCAGCGCCGCTCTCGGCCTCTCCCTGGCCGCCCTCGTGGTCTACCCGCTGGCGAAGAACGGGACCATCGAGCTCAACGGCCAGAGCCAGGGCATCCTCTCGATCCTCGTCGTCGGGGCGGCCACCGACTATGCGCTCTTGTTGGTGGCGCGCTACCGGGAGGAGCTGCACGACGAGGAGAACGCCTGGGTCGCGATGCGCCGCGCGTGGCGCGCCGTGCTGCCCCCGGTCGGCGCGAGCGCTGTGACGGTCATCCTCGGGCTGCTCTGCCTCACCTTGTCGTCCCTGGGGAGCACCCGCGGGCTCGGGCCGGTGGGGGCGATCGGCATCGCCGGCGCCCTCGTCGCCACGCTGACCTTCCTCCCGCTCGCCCTGGTGTTCTGGGGCCGACGGGTGTTCTGGCCGCGCACCCCGCGCCTGGACCACGTCCACACCATCGACTCGGCGCTCGACCGCGGCATCTGGGGTCGGGTGGCCCGCTTGGTCGGGGCGCACCCGCGCCGGGTCTGGGTCGTCACCGCCGTCGTCATGGTCGCTCTCGCCGGCTTCGCGACGACCTTCCGGGCCTCCGGGGTGTCGACCTCGGACCTCTTCCTCACCAAGGTCGACTCGGTGACCGGCCAGGAGGTGCTCGCCCGGCACTTCCCGGCCGGGTCCGGGTCCCCTGTCGTCATCGTTGCTCCGGAGGCCAAGGCCCAGGCCGTCGCCGATGCCGCTGCCGCCACCCAGGGCATCAAGGACGTCACCGTCGGAACGGTGCCCGGGGTGCCCCCCACGGTCGTCGACGGCCGCGTCCTCATCCAGGCAACCCTGGTCGAGGCCGCCGACAGCGCCGGGGCGCAGGATGTCGTTGCGGCCCTGCGCGGCTCGCTCGACGCGGTGACCCCAGAGGCGCTCGTCGGGGGTGCCACCGCGACCGATGTCGACGTGCGGGACGCGAGCAACCGCGACCTGCGGACGATCATCCCCGCGATCCTCCTGGTCATCTTCATCGTCCTCGCGCTGCTGCTCAGGTCGCTGGTCGCCCCTGTGGTCCTGGTCCTCGCCAATGTCATCTCGTTCGCGGCGACGGTCGGAACGGCGGCGCTCATCTTCAACCACGTCCTCGGGTTCCCGGGGTCCGACCCCGCGACGCCGCTGTACGCCTTCGTCTTCCTCGTGGCGCTCGGCATCGACTACTCGATCTTCCTCATGACGCGGGTTCGCGAGGAGACTCTCCAGCGCCGCACCCGCCCCGGGATCCTCGTCGGTCTCGCGGTGACCGGCGGGGTCATCACCAGCGCCGGTGTCGTCCTCGCGTCGACCTTCTCGGCGCTGGCCGTCCTCCCGATCCTCTTCCTCGTCCAGATCGCCTTCCTCGTCGCCTTCGGGGTGCTCCTCGACACTCTCGTGGTCCGCAGCCTGCTCGTCCCTGCCCTGGCCTACGACATCGGCGCGCGGACGTGGTGGCCGTCGGCCCTGTGGCGTGAGTCTGCCGAGCCGCGGGAGGAACCCGCGGCACTGGTGGGCGCGGGGCCGTGACCGCCGTCCGGGTCGGCCTCGTCGGTTACGGTATGGCGGGCCGGGATATCCATGCGCCGCTGATCCGAGCCGCGGGCCTCACCATGGCGGCGGTGGCCACCCGCAACGCCGAGCGCGCCGACGCGGCCCGCGCCGAACATCGCGTCGCGGTCGTCCCCGACCTCAGCGCGATGCTTGAGCGGGACGATATCGACGTCGTCGTGCTGGCCTCCCCGAGCGGGGTGCACGCTGACCAGGTCGGCCAGTGCGTGGCGGCCAGGCGACCGGTCGTCGTCGACAAGCCGCTGGCGGTCGACGCCCGCAGCGCCGCGGCCGCGGTGGCCGCCGCCAAGGCCGCTGGGGTGCCGCTCACGGTCTTCCAGAACCGCCGGTACGACCCGGAGTTCGCCACCATCTCGCACGTCCTCGCCTCGGGCCTGGTCGGCCAGCCGTTCCGGGCCGAGCTCCGCTGGGAACGCTGGCGGCCGGTGCCCCGACGCCGCTGGCGCGAGGAGGCGCCCTGGCAGGAGGGCGGCGGGATCATGCTCGACCTGCACACCCACCTCGTCGACCAGGCCGTTCTCCTCTTCGGTCCGGTGGTCAGGGTGTATGCCGAGGTCGCCTCGCGGAGCACGGTCTCCGACGACGATGCCTTCCTCGCGCTGCACCACGGGTCCGGGATGCTCACCCACGTGGGTGCCACGTCGCTCAGCGCGGCACCGGGGCCACGCCTGCGGCTGCTCGGCCGTGAGGCGGCATACCTGCTGGCCACGGCGAGCGGGCAGGAGCATGCCTTGGGGGACCTCGCCGACCTCGACGGTCACCATGGCTGGCTGATCCGCGGCGCCGACGACCGCGAGCCGGTGCCGGCCCAGCACGCCGACCCGGCGGACTTCTACCGCTCATTGGCTGCCGCGCTGGCGGCGCCGGAACCGCAGGCTGCGATGCCGGTGGACCCCCGTGACGCGGTGCACGTCCTCGCGGTCCTCGATGCGGCCCGGGTGAGCTCGGCGACCGCCACGGTGGTCGACGTCGTCACGCCGTCCTGACGTCGCCGACCGGCCGGGCCAGCGACGGGCCGGTCAGAGAAGCCGAGGCTCGACCCGTTCCTCCTCCACGCCGTTCTCGGTCCGGCGGACGATAAAGGCCCCTGCACCCTTGCGCTCAGAGACTGCCTCGACGAGCGTCGTCCCGTGGTAGAGCAGCCCGACGCCGTCGTCGGTGCAGTGGGTCTCCTGCAGGACGCCACTGGCGACGAGCTCGTGGACCAGCGGGCGACGCTGCGCCTCGCTGTCGTAGTGGACGCCGTTGTCATAGGGGAGGAAACCCAGGCCCGTGGTGACCGGTCGCAGGGTCGGCCCGTACGAGTCGGTCGTGCCGCCGGTGAACCAGCAGATCGAGCCGGCGGAGCAGCCGGCCAGAACAACCCCGGACTGCCAGACCCGGCGGAGGATGGCGTCGAGCCCGTGCACCCGCCACACGGCGAGGAGGTTGGCCACCGACCCGCCGTGGACCCAGACGACGTCCTGGGCGAGGAGGTGCCCTTCCATGTCGTCGAGGCTCGGCATCGGGAACAGCGCAAGGTCGGTGTGCTCGAAGCCGGCCTCACGAGCGGCCTCAACGCTGTCTGCGGTGCGGTGGCGCTGGTCGCCCATCGCGGTACCGACGGTGGTCACCCTCGGGCGGCGCCCGTGCGCCCCGGAGAGCTCGACGGCATACGTCAGGATCGGGCCGAAGGCATAGCTGAGGCGGGGGTGGGGGAGGTACCCCCCGGAGGTCGCGAGGATCGTCGGTTCGCCCATTGCGGCACCCTACTCATCGTTGGCCTGTGGATAACCACATCCTCCTGTGGACAACCAGCCACCGGTCGCCATCCGGCCCCAAGATGGAGGTATGCCGCCCCCGCCGGAGCCCGCGCCCATCGAGGGCACCCCGGAACGCACGCCGGAGCGCACCCTGGCCGAGCTCGTCGCGCAGGGGCGCACGGTCACGGCGACCGAGTGCCTCATCCTTCTGGCGGAGCTTGCCCACGGAGAGCAAGCCCGGGTGGCCGCAGGGGAGCGGCCCGGACGGCTCGAGCCCGAGTCGGTCGTCGTCCTGGGCCCGTCGGCGCCGTACGCCCGACCCGGTCCGACCCTCGACTCGGGGAGCACGGTGCCCGGGCTGGTGGCCGTGGGATGGTTCGCACTGACTGGGGTCCGGATCGGGCCGGCGACCGCTCCGCGTCGGGGGGCCACTATCGTCACCACCGCGGGCCCAGCGCTGGGTCCGATCCTCGTCGACGCGCTCGGGGGTGCCTTGTCGCTGGACGACATGGCCGCCCGCCTCGACGCGGCCCGGGCCGAGCTCGCCTCGGCGGCGCGGCCGGGTGCGCTGACCCGCGGCGCCGCGCGACACCGGAGCGGTCCGACGGATGACCAGGGGAGTGCCCACCTGCCCTTCCCGATCATCGTTGCGGCGTCGCTGCTCCTTGCGGTGGTCGCCGGACTGCTGGTGTGGTGGGGACATCGGGGCGCCGATGCGGCCGGTCCATCGAGTGCGTCGCCGACCAACGCGTCCGCGCCAACCCTGGAACCGGCACTGGGGGCCGGCTCAGGGCGGCAGCAGACTGTCACGTCATCGGCCCCGACCGGGCCCGCCAGATCGTCATCCCGGCCGACCACGGGGACGGCGACCGCGTCGGGCGCCTCATCGAGCGCCTCATCGAGCGCGGCGCAGGACCCCATCTCGTTGCTGCGGTCGGACCCCAAATCGGTGCTCCAAGGGGTCATCGAGGCGCGGACCGCCGCCGTCGTCGCTCTCGACGCGGCCGCCTTGGCCCAGGCGGAGCTCCCCGACTCCCCGGCCTGGCGCGCCGACCGCGCCCTCATCACCCAGGTGGTGGCGGCCGGCTCGCGGTACGAGGGCCTGACCCTCACCGTGACCTCGGCGTCGGTCCGGTCGGCCACCGTCGAATCGGCCGTCCTGGACGCCGTCATCGACCGCTCGGCATACGCCGTCGTCGGCCCACGCGGAAGGCAGGAGGTCGCGGCGACGGTGGGGCGGACGCTGCAGTATGGGCTGCAGTGGTCCGGCTCGGCGTGGCGGCTCGTCGAGGTGGTGGACCCGCTCGAGCCGACGGGCTGAGCCCGGCCCGCGGACGATGGCGGTCCGGTCGGCCTAGAGCATCGCCGCGACGGCATCCTCGATGCTCGGGTGGTCGTGCCGGAATCCGCTGGCGACCAGGCGCGCCGGGATGACCCGCTGGCTGCCCAGGACGTCGTCGGCGAACTCCCCGAGGACAAGCTTGAGGGCGGCGGCCGGGGCGGGGACGACGTGCGGCCGGTGGAGCCGCGCCGCGATCGCCGCGGCGATCGCGGCCTGCCGGAGCGGGTCCGGGCCGACGACATTGACCGCGCCAGTGACCTCGGGGTGGTCGACGAGCCACGCCAGGGCCCGGACCTCGTCGTGAAGCGAGATCCAGGGCCAGTACTGCTTCCCTGACCCGATCGGCCCGCCCAGCCCGAGCTTGGTTAACAGGACGAGCCGGGCGAACGCGCCCCCCGTCGCATCCATGACCAGGCCGGTCCGGGCCAGAGCGACCGGGGCCCCGGAGGCCGCAGCTGGAGCGGTCGCTGCTTCCCAGTCACGGACCAACCCGGCGAGAAAGCCCTGACCAGGCGCGCTCTCCTCGGTGAGGATGTCGTCGCCCCGGTCACTGCCGTAGTACCCCACGGCCGACGCGTTGACGAACCGGATCGGCTCGCCAGTTGCTGCCACGGCCAGCGCGAGGGTGCGCGTGGTGTCGACGCGTGAGCTGCGGATGAGGGCCTTGTAGTCCTCGCTCCACCGCTTGTCACCGACGCCGGCCCCGGCCAGGTTGACCACGGCCGCGGCGCCTTGGAGGGCGCCGGCGTCGAGCCGCCCCGCGGCCGGGTCCCAGCTCAGCTCGCCAGCGGTACGGGCGGGCCGCCGCACCAGCCGGACCACCTCGTCGCCGCGGGCGGTGAGGTATGCCGACAGCGCGCTGCCGATGAGCCCGGACGAGCCGGCGAGGACGATTCGGGGTGCCATGGTGACCTCCGCTGCCGGCTAGTCGCCGAGCACCTCGTCGAAGACCCCGTCCTCGAGCCGGGCGCGCAGCGTGGCGAGGAAGCGTGCGGCGTCGGCACCGTCGACAATCCGGTGGTCGTAGGACAGGGCGAGGAACATCATGTCCCGGACCGCGATGCTCTGAGCACCGTCGGCGTCGGTGACGACGACCGGACGCTTGACCAGAGCACCGGTGCCGAGGATGGCGACCTGGGGCTGGTTGATGATCGGGGTGTCGAAGAGCGCCCCGCGGCTGCCGGTGTTGGTGATGGTGAAGGTGCCACCGGCGAGGTCGTCCGGGGTGATCCGGTTGTTCCGGGTCCGGTCAGCGACGTCGTTGATCGCTCGGGCCAGCCCGGCGATATTGAGGTCACCGGCGTTCTTGACGACCGGGACGATCAAGCCCTTCTCGGTGTCGACGGCGATGCTCAGATGCTCAGCGCCGTGGTAGACGATCTGGTCACCGTCGATGCTGGAGTTGACCGTGGGGTGCGTCTTGAGGGCCTCGCAGACGGCTGCCGCGATGAACGGCAGGTAGCTGAGCTTGACGCCTTCGCGGGACTCGAACGAAGCCTTCGCCCGCTCCCGCAGGCGAGCGATGCGGGTCATGTCGACCTCGATGACCGTCGTCAGCTGCGCGGAGACCTGGAGCGACTCGACCATCCTGGAGGCGATGACCTTGCGCAGCCGGCTCATCGGCTCGGTGGTCCCGCGCTTGGAGGAGACGTCCACCGCGCGTGCCGGAGCCGCCGGGGCTGCCGGCGCGGCCGGGGTGGTCGGCGCAGCGTGTCGGGCGGTCGCCTCGGCGGCCCGGCGGGCCTCTGCTGCGGCCGCAGCGGCGGCCTCGGCCGCGTCGAGGACGTCCTGCTTGCGGATCCGGCCGCCGACCCCGGTGCCGCTGAGGCTCGCCAGGTCGATGCCGTACTGGGTGGCCAGCTTGCGGACCAACGGCGTCACATAGGACGCGTCGCCGCCGTCGCCCGCCTCGACCGCCGGGGCTGCCGCGACCGGGGCTGCCGGTTCCGGAGCGGCCACCGGTGCCGGGGGAGCGACCGGCGCTGGTGCTGGGGCTGGACCGGCCGGGGGTGCCGGGGGAGCCGACTGAGCGGGGGCGGGAGCCGACGGAGCCGGCGCGGGAGCTGACGGAGGTGCCGGGGGTGTGGCCGGTGCCGCCGCCGGGGCTGGTGCCGCGGGCGCGCCCTGGCCGCCGATGACGGCCAGCGGTGCTCCGACGGCGACGGTCTGGTCGGCGTCGACGATGATCGAGGTGAGCACGCCCTCAGCCGGGCTCGGGATCTCGGTGTCGACCTTGTCGGTGGAGACCTCCAGCAGCGGCTCGTCGGCGACGAGGTGTCGGCCGACGACTTTGAGCCAGTTGGTGACGGTGCCCTCGGTGACGGACTCGCCGAGGGCCGGCAGGTTGACTTCGGTGGCCATGGACTTCCTTCGCTAGTGGTCTTCGCGTGAGGTGGTGCGGTCGTTCAGGAGTGGGCGTGCAGGGGCTTGCCGGCGAGCGCCAGGTGCGCCT
>Ga0116189_1003381_pt1 | contig 11458 bp, 6 predicted proteins | sample AD_JPNTR3_MetaG_FD_89895 | JGI IMG/M metagenome (GOLD analysis project Ga0116189, IMG submission 89895) | Active sludge microbial communities of municipal wastewater-treating anaerobic digesters from Japan - AD_JPNTR3_MetaG | ecosystem: Engineered > Bioreactor > Anaerobic > Digestate | place... | reverse complement strand
TTGTTGACGCTGAACTCGGAGAGGCGGAAGGACGGGGCCTGGCCGTCTTGATCGACGCGGAACTGGATGCGGACAAGGCCGTTGCTCATGGGGTGCATCGGGACGTTGGGCGCGATCCAGCGGCCCGACGCGTCCCGCTCGGCGTCCACCGGAGGCTTTGCCGCCGTCGGGTAGTATTTTACCGTGGCGGCGGGGTCGGCGGTGCCGGTTATCGTGACCGCGCCGTTGCGGATGTGGCGGGTGAGTTCGTCGGCGCGGTTGGCGGTGAGTGCGGCGTTGGGCGCGGCGAGGGCGGCGGTGTAGGGCGGCGGTGTAGGGCGTGAAGGTGCGGGCGGTCATGTTGCCGGTGGCCTTGTAGTCGAAGCGTTCCAAGTAGGCGGGGGCGGCGTTGGTGCAGGTGGTGGCGCCTGTCACCATGCTCTGGAGGTTGTAGGCGAAAACCGTCTGTCGGAGACCGACCAGAAGGCATCCCCGGCCGCGTTGTAAAAGAGCACGTCGCAGCTGAGGTCGTCCGCGCACAGGGTCGCGCGCCACGCCTCGACGCCGTTGACCTCTCCCGGCAGGAGCCCCGCGAGAAATTCTGGCGGGAACCCTGGCGCCGCAACGTCCAGAGGAATGACGCCGCCGTCCAGCCTGACCCGCCGCTTTGGATCCGGCATGAGCATGCCCGCGCCTCGCGCCAGCTCACGCTCCAGCTTCAGCACCATCTCTAGCGGCGTGGCGGGCGTCTTGTGCGCAGAAGCGGGCCGGGAGGCGGGTGTCCCCGCCGGAGTCGCGCTCTCTTCGCCCTGCGCCACAAACCAAAAGCTCAAGGTAAACAACGTGCAGGAAATCACTGCGTATCGAGCCAACACAAAACCGTCCGTCTTTTCCACGACAAACCTCCGCCTCAGGGCTGAAAGAGAAAAACGCCACCATCGCTGAGTTAATTCACTAGAAGTTTACGCTATTCGCGGGAGGTGTCAACCGATATGCCCGGGAGCAAAATCACAGTGCCCTTGATTCTTTGCGTCCTTTTCCCGTATACTAGAGCTGCTAAGTTATCAGGGAGGCGTGGAGCGTCGGATGAAACGGTTTCGAAGAAAAATGGTTTGCGGAGTGGCAGGGGTTCTGTTGTTCGCGGGGTGTCGGTCTGACAAGGGTGGGGACTTTCAGGCGGATGCGCCTAAGGACGGCGTCACGTTTTATGTCTCAACCAAGGGCAATGATGCCTGGTCCGGCAGTTTGCCCAAGCCGAACTGGACGGGAACGGATGGGCCATTCGCCACAGTGACCCGTGCGCGTGATGCCGTCCGTGCGCTGAAAGCGTCATCAGGACCGCTCTCGGTACCGGTGACGGTTCTGTTGCGCGGGGGCCGCTACTACGTCACCGAACCGCTCCGGTTCGGGGCTGAAGACTCGGGAACCGAATCGTGTCCGGTCACGTACGCCGCATACCGAAGGGAAATGCCCGAGTTGATCGGCGGTCGGCAATTGACTGGATTCCAACCGACGGAAAATGGACAAGTGTCGCTCACGCTGCCTGAGGTCAAGGCCGGGACGTGGACGTTCCGGTCGCTGTTCGTCAACGACGAGCGGCAGGTCCGGGCACGCTTTCCGAATATCGACCCTGCCGACCCATATCGGCGGGGCTTCTTGTACAACGGCGTCCGCAGTGGGTTGGGGAATGTGGTCGGTTGCATCCATAACGCCGGCGATTGGATGGAGTACAAGATGACGGTTCCTGCCGCTGGCGATTACACCTTCTGGATGTTTTACGCGGCGATGAACAACAACCCTTCAATGAAGGCAGGCATGTCGGAGCGCACCGAATTGATCGTGGACAACGGCACGCCGATCCCGCTGCGGAACCTGCCCGATACGGGGGGGTGGAGCACCTTCAAATGGAGCGCCGTCGCGACCGTCACACTGACGCCCGGTGAGCACGTCATGCGTTGGCGGAATGTGAAGGGCGGGGGGCTGAATCTGGTGGCCTATGCGTTCTGCAACGATCCGGCCTGGAAACCCGTAGACGAGACTCCGTCAGCCGTCGACGCCGGACGCCATCTCATTTTGGTCAGGGCGGCCGATTTCGTCGCCTCGCAAGGGAAGCAGTTGGCGGTGAGTGGCTTCAGTGGTAAGAAATCGGCCACCCTGATCTCGTGTCCGCCCGATGTCTTCAAGCCCGCTTGGTTGGCGCCCGACGTTGAACTCCACATCTACCAGTCTGGCTCGTGCCGGGCGTTCATGGAGATTGTTTCGATCCAGAGCTATGATCCTGTAACCCATGACATCAAGCTGCAGGGCCCGGAGTGTCTGGCACCGCTGGCGGCGGGGGACCGCTATTACGTAGAAAATGTCTTTGAGGAACTCGACAGCCCCGGCGAGTGGTATTTGAATCGGCAGACCGGCGTTCTAAGCTACATGCCCAAACCGGGCTTCACGGAAAAATCCGAAGTGATCGCGCCGACAGTGAAGCGGATTTTTGACATTCAGGGAGTAGACGGGAAGACGCCGGTGACGTACCTGCGCCTATCCGGACTGACTCTCCGCTGCACGGATTGGGAACTGGGTGATGGTAGTGCCGGGTACGGCATGGGCAGTGACGGGGTGGTCTGTCTCGGAAATGCCGAGGGTTGCGTAGTGGAAAACTGCGAGTTCCGCAATACCGGGAAATATGCGGTGTGTATCAAGGGCGGTCGCAGAAACCGTGTCGAGGGGTGCGAGATCGCGCACAGTGGTAGCGGCGGTGTGCTGATCCTCGACAGTTCCGGCAACACGGTGACCGACAACCATGTCCACCACTGCGGCGAGGGTTATAAGCACAACGGCGGCGTAGTCTTGCAAGGCCCCCAGTCATCCGGGAATACGGTCTCTCACAATGCGATCCATGACACGTCGCGCTACGGCATTTCGCTGAAGAACGCCGGGAGCACCAACGTGGTGGAATACAACCGGGTTCAGAACACCAATCTGGAAACGTACGACACCGGCGGCATCGAAGTCACCCAGGGGAACCGCGACTTCCGCTCCGGCAGCGTCATCCGCGGTAATCTGGTCGCCGATACGATCGGGTATTCCTCAACCGGCGACAAGCCCTGCTTTATGTCGTGGGGTATCTATCTGGATTCGTTCGCCGGCGGATACGAGGTGACCGGAAATATCACCTACCGGAATTCGCACGGCGGAATCATGCTGCAGGGCGGTAAGGACAATCGCGTGACGAACAACATTTTCGTGGACAGCCGTCAGATGCAGGGGCTCCTCGCCAACTATATCGACAACTCACGCGGCCAAGTGTTGGAGCGCAACATCTTTTACTGGGCCATCCCTGACGCCGTCTTGTATGCCACCGGCAAGCTCGTGACCCCGGAGGTCGTCCGAGTCGACCGCAACCTGATTTATCAGGTCGGTGCCGCAGAGCCGCGTGTCGGGTGGGGTGGGGGGATGTCCTTCGCCGACTGGCAGGCGCGCGGGTTCGACAAGCACTCGGTGTATGCCGATCCGCTCTTTGCCGATCCGGCCAAAGACGATTACGCGCTGCGTCCCGACTCCCCGGCGTTCAAACTGGGGTTTGTGCCCATCGACGTCAGCAAAATCGGCCCGGTCAAGCGGCGCTGTTCCTGCTCGACCATTCCGGCGGGGCCGCTGTTCTGGCCGAGAGAGAGTGAATAATTAATAACGAATAGCGAATAACGGAGTGAAAAAACTCCTAACTCCTAACTCCTAACTCCTAAATGGTAACCCCGTGCATCGCGCGGCGGTTACCCCTTCACGATGCCGACCTTGTGCAGGTCGAAATCCTTGGGAGCGATCGGTGAGAGCGAGTCGGGCCGGTGGGTCTTTGGGAAGGGCATGTCCACTGTGGGCTTGAGCCAGCGGATGCCGTTCGCCAAAACCTTGAGCACCTCCGCTTGATGGAAGGTGGGAAAGGCTTCATGGCCGGGACGGAAGTAGAACATGCGTCCGAAGCCGCGCTGCAACGTGAAGCCGCTGCGGAACACCTCGCCGCCCTCGAACCACGACATGAAGATCACATGCGCGTCACCGGCGATCATGAAGGGCTCGCCGTACATCTCCTCGTAGGGGATGTCGAAGTGCTCGGGTATGCCGTCGGCGATCGGGTGCGCGGGATCGACACACCAGACGCGCTCCAGTTCCCCGACCTCCCGCCAGTGCAGTTTGCCACTGGTGCCGTTCAACTCGCGGAAGATTTTTGACATGTGCCCCGAGTGCATCACCAGCAGCCCCATGCCGTCCCACACGCGCTGGCGCACCCGCGCCACGATGGCGTCATCGACCTTGTCATGCGCCGCGTGTCCCCACCAGAGCAGCACGTCCGTGGCATCCAGCACATCCTGCGTGAGGCCGTGTTCCGGCTCCTGCAGCGTGGCGGTGCGGATCACGAGATCCGGCGCGGCCAGACTTTTGGCAAGGCTGCCGTGGATACCGCCGGGATAAAGCTCAGCGACCGACGGCTCTTGCTGTTCGTGAACATTCTCGTTCCAGATTGTGACTCGGATGGGGGTAGTTGTTTTCTGCATGACAGGCTCCTTAGCTTGATGTGGTCATTGTGACACAAGCGCGACACATGGGCAAGTCGTGTTTTGACTTTCCCAAAACTGCCTTTCCGGTTGCCTTTTCCGGCTTGCCTCAAAACGTAAATCTGGTTACGCTCCTCTTTAGTCGCGCGTGTGCAAGATACGTTTGTCTCCCTCCCGTTTTTCCACATGAAGGAAGTGTACTTCAACGCGTGGCCGCTTTCAAAACTTTAGGTGTTGCGCTGGCCGGTCGTGCGCGCGGCGTAATCTGCGGATTCAAAAGGAGCAATCCTGGGAGGGGACATGCCTAACATGTCACGTGTTTTGTTTGTCGGTATTTTGGTCGTGGGCTTCGTCGTCCTGTTTGCAGCGTGCAAGGATCTCGAAAAACGGGAGCAGGTGACAACGCGAAGCGGTGTGCGCGAGGAGACCGCTGTCAAAGAGGCAGAGACGACTGCGGAGCAAGAAGGACCTGCCGATACCGGTGCCGACACACTGCCACCGGTCGAGACGTTAACGCTCTGGCCGTCCGATCTGTGCGACGTAAAGCCGACGGGCGGCGGCAGCGTCGAAGTCGATGCAGACCGGATCGTGCATGTTGTCACCGGCGCCAGCAAAAGCAATCCTTGGACGGGTGCATCGGTGTTCTTCAAAGCGGGTGAGATGGATCTTGCGGAGTACGGCCCGCTACGTGTCACGGTCAGCAACGCTGCAGAGCGTGCGCTGACCATCCAACTGGGTGTTAGAAACCGCAATCAGAAGGGCAGTTCACCGCACAATTGCACAAGGCTGGCACCGGGAGCGGTCGGCGTGATCAAGATCAACCTGCGCAAAATCCCTTGGGTACTCGACCGCCCGCTTGAGTTGGTCGGCATGCAGGACTATCCCGCCGCGTTTGAGGGCGGTTCCTTCAATGTGCGCAAGACCGCCTCGCTACATATCTTCCTCTACGCGCCTGAAACGCCGACGCATTTCGCGATCCTCAGGGCCGAAGTGGACAAAGTACCGTTGACCTTTCTTAAGGCCGATACCTTCCTGCCGTTCGTCGACCGCTTCGGCCAGTTCATCCACGACGATTGGCCGGGAAAAATCCATGACGAGGCTGAGCTTCAGCAGGCCAAGGAGCGGGAGGCGGCATGGCTCGCCGCCAATGCCGAAGGGCCGACCAAGAATCGCAACGCCTGGGGCGGATGGACCGCCGGCCCGCAACTCAAGGCGACCGGGCACTTCCGTACTGAGAAAATCGACGGCATGTGGTGGCTGGTGGACCCTGTCGGACGGCTCTTCTTTTCGCACGGTGTCGATTGCGTGACGGTGACGTATGGCGGCGATGCCATGACCCCAATCACGCACCGCGAAAACTACTTCGCGTGGTTGCCGGAAAAGGGGGCGCCTTTTGAAGCGTTTTACGCCAAAGACACCTCTTCAAGCGGCTTCTACAAGGACAAAGGCACTTTCCAGACTTTCAATTTTGCCGGAGCAAACCTGCTACGCAAATATGGCGAGACTTGGGCTGACCAGTATGCCGATCTAGCGCACCGCCGCCTTCGCGCTTGGGGGCTGAACACAATGGGCAGTTGGTCCGACACCAGGCTTTCCTGCCAACGTCGCACGCCCTACACTGTGAGTCTGGGCTCCGGCGGCCCGCGCATCCACGGAACCGGAATCCCGGATCCATTCGCGCCTGAATTTGGCGGCAAAATCCTGCGGCAACGTACCTCGCACAGCGATCCATGGTGCATCGGGTATTTTGTGGACAATGAGCCGCCTTGGGGCCAGAATGACCGCGCCATGGCGTTAGCCACCTTGCGCTCACCCGCCACGCAGCCGGTCAAGATCGCCTTCCGCGACTGGCTGGCGGGGCGATATGCGACAGTCACCGCGCTGAACGCTGCATGGGGCACCACCTTCGATACGTGGGACGCCTTTCTCGCCAGCACCAACTCACCCCCATCAGGGCAAAGTAGCGACGCGGACCTGGAAGCCTTCAACACCCAGATCGCCGAGCAGTATTTCCGCGTCATCCGCGAGACACTCAAAGCGGTCGCGCCGGACAAGCTCTATCTCGGCTGCCGTTTGTTGCGTGATACCAGTGTTCGGGTGCCGGGTGTTTTCCGCGCTGCCGCAAAGTATTGCGATGTCGTGGGCATCAACTGCTATGGGCGGCAGGTGGGCGAAGACCTGCCCGAGGGGAGCGAGGACAAGCCGATGATCAACGGCGAGTTCCACTTTGGTGCGCTTGACCGCGGCGGATTCCATGCCGGTGTGTTCTCCGCCCGGAACCAAGCGGAACGCGCCGCCTGTTATGTCGCTTACGTTGAATCGTTCCTGCGCCATCCGCGGTATGTCGGCACCCACTGGTTCCAATGGCGCGATCAGGCGCTGACCGGGCGCATTGCCGGTGCCGAAAACTATCAGTGCGGCTTCTTGACGGTCACCGACCAGCCCTACCCCGAGTTAGTCGAAGCCGTCCGCAAGATCGGCGCGACGATGTATGCGACACGGACGCGCTTCAGCACAAACCGCAAGACAGCGGCGCCGTGAGTCATTAAAACGCCGAAAGCTGAACGCTCAACTTCTGGTAGAATCGTGGCCGATCTGCTATGGTTGATCCCCATCTATGAGACAGAGTAGGCCTATTCGCAAAACGTTTCCGATCAATGCGATGCTGGAGGGGCGTCCCGTTGTGGTCGTGGGAGGGGGACGTGTCGGACAGCGGAAAGTGGAGTTGCTGTTGGATGCCGACGCCGACGTGACGTTGGTGTGTCCGGAGTGTGTCGAAGAACTGGCAGCCCTGGCGCGCGCGGGACGCATCCGCCACACCTGCCGCCCGTTCCAAGATGCGGATGTTACGACGCAGGCACTGGTATTTGCCTGTACCGACGACAAGCATGTCAACCGGCGTGTCTTGGAAGTCGCGCAGGCAGCACGCGTGCCGTGTTGTTGCGCGGACGGTAACTGGGCGGACGGTGACCTTGTGACACCGGCAGTTCTGCGCACTGGCGATATTACAATCGCGGTCTCCACCAGCGGCAAATCATGCCGGCAGTCGCGCCTGATCAAGGATAACCTGCGTAAGCATCTCGACTCCATCGAAAGCTCGGATCTGCTGGTGCTCGGTACCAGCCACGAGTATCTCGCTGCGGAGGAGCGCGCACCTTATCACCTTGCAACCCGCGAGCGTGAACTGCTGGGCGGCATGATCCGTCAGGTCTGGGGGGTGCATGAGTTCCTGATCCTCAACACCTGCAACCGCATTGAGATCGTGGCTGCGGTTTCGCGGGAGGTTGCGACCAGTGGCATTCTGCACCGATTGTTGCGCTTGGATCAACTCCGCCCCGATCTCTATTACATGAAACATGGTTTCGATGCTTTTGCGCACCTCTGCTTGGTGACAGCCGGCATGGATTCGCAGACCCCCGGCGAAAGTCACGTGGTATCGCAACTGAAAGAAGCGGTCGATGAGGCCGTCACGTTCGGCTGGGCTGGTTCGATCATCCGCGAATTGGCCGACGCCGCGCTGCACGTCTCCAAGGACATCCACCACGAGGTCGATCCGTTGATGGACATCGCGGAGATCGAAGAGGTGGCGCTACGCTATCTCGAGTATAAGCTGCCCGGTTTGTCGCGCCGCCGCGTGTTGGTGATCGGCAGCGGAATGGTCGGGCAGGGGGTCGTCGCGGGGCTACTCGCGCGCGGCTGCGACTGCGACTGGGCCTACTTCCGCAATGCACCCGCAGTGAGTGGGGAGGAGGCGCAACGCGTACGGGTGGTGCAACTCGACCAGTTGGGCGACGTGCTTCCAGAAGCAGAAGCGATCGTGAGCGCGGTGGATGTGCGCGAGCCGGTTCTTACCGTTGCCAAACATGCCGCACGCCTGAATCCCCAAGGCGTTGTGATGGTCGATCTCGGCATGCCGCATAACATTGATCCGGCTTTTGACCGGTGTGGTGGCGCCATCCATGTGGCCGATCTTGATGTCTTGAAGCACTGGTACCGCTCCGCGAACGGTACGCTCGACAAAATCCTGGAGGCCTGCCGCGCGATCCTCGCCGATCACCGCAGCATTTACGAACGCATGCGCCTCAGCATCCAAGGAGAGGCCAATGGGAGAAATTGTTGAAAAGGGGAGCAGAGAGTCGGGAGCGCGGGCGTCCCCGCCCGCAACAACGTGTCTTGCGAAAGACTGATGCGCAGATTCCCCCGTTGCGATTTATGTTTTGACCTGATTTCCCGCTGCGCGGGCGCATAAACGACATGACTGACCTGATTGACATGATTTGGAGGGCGAGTGTCCCCACGAGCCGCCGGAGCAAAACAATGGAGGGCGAGTGTCCCCACGAGCCGCTTTCCGCTGTGCGGAAAGATGGTTTCGGGTTCCATTGCGGAGCAACGGGAGGGACGAGCGTCTGCTCGTCCGCGGGCAAGCAGACGCTTGCCCCTCCCGGCGGCGGTCACGCCGCCACCCCAAAAACCTCTGCGTCTCTGCGTCTCTGCGTTAAAAAAACGTTCAACTCTCAACGCTCAACGCTCAACTTTCTGCGGGCGGGGACGCCCGCGCTCCCGACTGCGCATACACAAAACACGCTCTCGACTTGCATGCCCCTTGTCACCAACGATTACGAAAGGTCTGCATCAGACAGACACAATACGCCGCAACATGTGTAAAAATACAACCTTAAAAACAGGGACACGCGGTAGTGCGTTGGCGGTGTTGCAGACGCAGAGCGCGCTCGAACGCCTCGCCACGTTGTTTCCGGCGCTGACCTTTGAGACGGTCACGGTTGACACCCCCGGCGACCGTGATTTGGCGACCGACCTGCGCGTCAGCCCGCCGGATTTTTTCACGCGCGATTTGGATGACGCTTTGCGCGAGGGGCATATCGATCTGGCCGTACACAGCGCCAAGGACCTGCCCGATCCGTTTCCTGATGATCTTGATTGGTTTTGGTTGCCCTGGGGTGAGGACCCGCGCGATGCGTGGGTTCTGCCGCAAGGTAAAACGTGGACTGACCTGCCGGAGAAGCCGGTGGTGGGGGTCAGTAGCGAGCGTCGCGCGGCCTGTACGCTGCGCCGCTTTCCGCAAGCGGTGCTCAAGCCGATCCGCGGCGCGATCCCTTCGCGTCTGGAGCAGCTCGACGCCGGCAGCTATGACGCCCTGCTGATGGCTGGCGCGGCGCTGAACCGGCTCGGCCTGGAAGCACGCGTGAGCGAGTGGATACCGCTTTCAGAACTGCCGGTGCCCGCCGGCCAGGGACGGCTGGCGGTGACCTTCCGACTGGGCGATCCGGTGCTGTCTGCGCTGCGCGCCTATTTCGTCAAAGCCGTACGCTTTGTCGGCGCGGGTGTGGGGTCGGCCGATTATTGCACATGGGGCGGCATCAAGGCGTTGCGCCATGCGGAAGTATGCCTGTATGACGTGCTGATGGACGATCATCTGCTGACCTTCCTACCGGAGAATGCGGAAAAGATTTTCGTGGGCAAGCGCTGCGGCGAACATACCGTGCGTCAGCCGGACATCACCGCGCTGATCGCGGATTTTGCCAGACAGGGCAAGCGGGTGGTGCGTCTGAAAGGCGGTGACCCGGGGCTGTTCGGACGGCTGGCCGAGGAGACCGACGAGTTGGATCGGCTCGCGCTGCCCTACCGTGTGTTGGCGGGGGTCAGTGCCTTGACGGTGGCCACCACGCCGACCGGCATGCTGTTGACGCGGCGCGGTGTCGCACGCGGTTTCACGGCCTTGACGCCGCGCGCCGAGGGCGGCGCGGTGGCGGGCGTTTCCCAAGACGTGCGGCAGAAATTGCCGCTGGTGCTCTTTATGTCGGTGCGTGTCGCGGACGCGATGGCCGGTGATCTGTTGGAGGAGGGCTGGGATGCCGATACACCGGTCGCGGTCATCTTTAACGCGGGCGCGGATGACGAGACGGTCTGCCGCACCACCTTGTCAGCTCTGCGTGCGGGTACCGCAGAACTGCCGCAGACCGATGCCCCCGGACTGCTGGTGATCGGCCCGCCTGCCGCTACCGCCTTCCGTCGCGACACCGGCGCATTGCGCGGGTGCCGGGTCTTGGTGACGTGTAGCGAGGCGCTGCTTGAAAAGGCGGCCGTGCGGATCATCGATTTCGGCGGTGTGCCGCTCTTGAAGCCAATGATCCGCCTCACACCCTGCGCGGCGGCGACGACGGCCGTTGAACGGCTGGCGACCTACGACTGGCTGGTGCTGACCTCGCCCTCCGCCGTCCATTTCCTGGTGGCGATGGCGCGTGACGTCCGTCTCGACTGGCGATGCATGCCGAAGCTGATGGCATGCGGCCCCGGCAGTGCCGCAGCATTTGAAAGCCATGGTTTCACGCCGGAGTTGACTCCGCCGATGGATTACAGCGCCGAAGGGTTGACGGCGCTCCTGCGCGAGTATGATTTTACCGGACAGTCGGTGTTGCGCCTGCGTTCCGCGAAGGCGGGGCCGCTACTGGCGGAGGTCTTGCGCACTCAGGGTGCTCAGGTCGATGACGTGCAACTCTACACCAACGAACCGATCGTCTATCCACAGTTGCCAGCGTTCGACGCCGTCTTCTTCGCCAGCGCTTCAGCCGTGGAGGCGTTCATCGCGCAGGCGGGAGTTGCCGCCTTAACGGACAAGACGGTGGTGACGATCGGCAAGCCCACAGCCGCCGCGCTGACGGCGCATGGACGCGCACCCGACGTGGTGGCCGCCGAGGCTACGGTCGACGGCGCGATCGAAGCGCTGGCGAGGGAAGAAGTAATAGGTGATAGGCAAGAGGTGAATTTAGGATTTAGGAGGTAGGATTTAGGAGGCGCGCGCGCGACCGGCTAGCGCAACACCTAAAGTTTTGAAAGCGGCCACGCGTTGAAGTACACTTCCTTCATGTGGGAAACAGGAAGGAGACAAAAGTGTCTTACGAACGCGTGACCGAGGG
>Ga0116189_1003355_pt1 | contig 11513 bp, 11 predicted proteins | sample AD_JPNTR3_MetaG_FD_89895 | JGI IMG/M metagenome (GOLD analysis project Ga0116189, IMG submission 89895) | Active sludge microbial communities of municipal wastewater-treating anaerobic digesters from Japan - AD_JPNTR3_MetaG | ecosystem: Engineered > Bioreactor > Anaerobic > Digestate | place... | reverse complement strand
TTTTGCTTGAGCCTGAAACCGATGGTACCTTGGAAGAACTGATTAGGGAGGCGGATATTCTTTTTGGTTCCCCTAATCTACCGCCTGCTAGCCATGCTAAATCGCCTAGGCTAAAATTGGTGCACGTGCTGTCTACGGGTGTAGACAGATATATGGTTCCAGAATTCAAGGATTCCCCGATAGTTTTGGTCAATAGCCGTGGGGTACATGGGTCACTTGTTGCCGATCATGCGATGGCTCTGCTCCTGGCGATGACTCGCTCCTTGCCCCTTGCCTACGAGAACCAGAAGCGAAAGAATTGGGTACGTCTGCCTATCGTTGATTTGGAAGGGAAGACTGCCGGACTTTTGGGACTAGGGGCTATAGGGCGTGAAGTTGCAATCAGGTGCAGGGCATTTGGGATGCGGGTTATAGCGATGAAACGTACTGTGGAAGAAGATCCTTTGGTCGAGAAGGTGTTTCTTCCTTCCGGGTTGCCGGAATTGTTAGCCGAATCAGATTTTGTGATTTGTTCGTTGCCCCTTACCGAAGAGACACATCATTTGCTTACCTTAAGGGAATTTGAGGTAATGAAGCCTTCTGCGTTTTTTGTGAACGTGGGACGTGGTGCTGTTGTGAAAGAAGAAGACTTGATTATCGCTTTGCGGGATGGGAAGATTAAAGGTGCTGGTCTGGATGTGTTTGAAAAAGAGCCTCTCGACCCAGAAAGTCCCCTTTGGGACATGCCCAATGTGCTCATTACCGCACATTATGCAGGCACTGACGAGGCAGGTTTCAGAAAGAGTTTTGCCATATTCCTTGATAATCTTGTTAGGTTGAGAGACGGCAAACCGCTTGTGAATGTGGTGAACAAGGAGCTTGGCTACTAGACGAACTTGAATCCTAGATAAATGTCCAGCGATGTAAATGTGTTGCTGAGATGTCCTAAGCGTATCGATAAACCGTCTACTTGCAGGTTTATGCGAGGATGAGCAGATGTTTTTGTTTGCATGTCCAGGCTTGATTAGGTATCCTGTAAGAGAGATGGGTAACGGATATCTGTTATACCCATCGAAAGATGGTACGTGTAGGGCTGGCCCACCAATCCTTGTTTCGCTCACAGACTCGCGTTATACTCGGCTGCAACGTTTAGTAATTGAGTTTTTAGTTATCGATTGCTTGTAGATGTTTCCCATTGTTGAGCAAAAAGGGGGTTATTTGAGTGGACGAAGAAATCAAGACAGAGGTTAGAAGTTTTCCATTGATTGGAGAACCTGCTCCGGACTTTGAAGCTGTTACGACTCACGGGAAAATCAAACTGTCGCAGTTTAGAGGCAAGTGGGTTGTTCTTTTCTCTCACCCAGCTGATTTTACGCCGGTGTGCACTACGGAGTTTGTAGCTTTTTCGAAAATCAACGATGAACTTCAATCTCTTAACACCCAGCTCATTGGTCTCTCTATTGACAGCGTTCATTCTCACATAGCATGGGTGAGGAATATCAAAGAGAAGTTTGATGTGGATGTTCCTTTTCCCGTAATCGCAGATTTGGACATGAAGGTTGCGAAGGCGTTTGGAATGGTCCATCCTAATGTGAGCCAAACTTCAGCGGTCAGAGCAGTTTTCGTGATCGACGATAAAGGCATTGTTCGGGCTATATTGTATTATCCGCAAAGCACGGGCCGGAATATGAGCGAGATTATAAGGATTGTCAAGGCTTTGCAAACCGCAGATGCTTATAAAGTTGCAACTCCTGCGAATTGGAATCCAGGCGATAAGGTAATCGTCCCGGCACCTGGGACTGTGGAAGCGGCGAAGACTCGCATGCAGGAAGGATATGAGTGTTACGATTGGTATCTGTGCATGAAGGAGTTGCCCAAAGAATAGAGGAATCATTTTGTGGTGGGCTAGCGTAACGCGGATCAACGATGGCGTACGAGTCTATTTGGGAGAAGGAGCGTTTCGGGGGCTTTTTGGCATCCTCGGGAAGCGCTCCTTTTTGATGACAATGATGAAGTATACCGACTTTCACGGAAATTCATTGACTAGGCCGACACGCGTTCTAGTTTCGGCGTAGGTTTTAGCACAAAGTAGTAGCAAACTACTGACAAGGCGAACAGTATGACTGTTACTACCCAGGCAAGGTTAGGATTGAGCCGGTACATGAATCCTCCCAATACACTGCCTACGCCCATTCCTAAAGAAGAGGCGCACATTGAAAAACCGGACCATGTCGCCAAATATCTAGGTTTAACCACCTCGACGTTTAGGGCTTGCATTGCAGGGCCGGATATGTTTCCCGCCATAGTTATGAGAAGGAGTGCAAGGTACACTTGCCAAAGCTCGTTTATCCATAACATAGAGAGCATTATCGTTGGAAAAATGCTTCCTGAAATCAGGATTATTCCACGCCTACCTTTTGTATCCGCAATTCTGCCACCTATGAGGGTCACTAGGACTGTTCCAAGACTGGAAAACAGACTCAAGGCTGCAACTGCAGTGTATCCAGATGAAAACCTATCCATAACTGTAAAGGGAAGTAAGATGTTTGCTGCGCCATTTCCGAGGCCAATGGCGAGTGAAGCGACGAGAAGCATAACTAAGATTGGGCTATTGGCTTCAGCAAATAGCTCCCTAACCCCAGAAAAAGAAGATCTGATTGTGAACTTTTGGCTATGCGAGCTGGGCACATCGTCGACACATTGGTCAGTTTCTAGTGGATCTTTGAGAGGGATAGCTACTACAATCGCGGCTACCGCGAGAACAAGACCTAGAAGCATAGGGATCCTTGCACCGTAACGATCGGCAAGAAATCCGGCTATCATGGGGCCTACCATAGCAGCCAGAAGATATGCAGTTTGGTGTATACTCATCAAGGTTGCTCGATTCCTTTTCTCAGTATACGTACCGACAAACGCAGTTTCGGCAGGTTTTTGAATTAGAGTAAGCCCTCTTAAAAGGGATACGATGATGAGTCCAAGGTAGCTTTTTGTGAGAAGCAGAAACACTGGGACTGCGCAGCGGATGATCTGTCCTGTGACGTACATTCGCTTGCGGCCAAGATGATCGGCCAAAATACCACCTGCGATCGCAACTAGTGCCGAAGTAATCTGAAGTACAAAAGCAAGCCAGCCTTGAGCTGCCGATTCGTATCCTAAGGACTTGTACCAAGGGGCGAGGAGCGATGTGTAGAGGGTTACCGCGAGAGTTTCTATGATACCTATCGCAAGTAACCGTCGCATTCCGGGATCTATGTTTCCCCAGAAAGCAGTGATCTTCAGCATAGGGCTTTTGTATTGATTATCAGCGGCCATCTTGTAACCTCCTGGATTCAATCTGCCACGCGCGTTGTGCATTATCATCGTACATTCGAAGCTTAAGAATGTCAACATGCATATTAAGAAATTTAATATGAAGCATCGTTTTAGATCTTCCTTCGGGTTTCGAACTATGTTCCAAGAATCAGAGCATGATCTTCATGCCCACTGGAGGATTGAGGAGATGATGCATAGAAGAGTTTTGAGCGGACAGCGCAATCAGACATTAAGGTAACCAACTTAAATTGTACGCAATGAGGGGAGTTGCAATGAATCTATTAGCCTTATTGGGGAGTCCTAAAGAAAAAGGGAATACTGCTCTTCTTTTAGATCATTATCTGCGGGGCGTAAAGGAATGTGACAAATCTGCACGGGTAGAGACTGTGTTTTTGCACGGGAAAGATATCCATCCGTGCACAGGCTGCTATACGTGCGTAGACACTGGTGGCACCTGTGTGATTGACGATGATATGCAAGATCTTTACACCAAGATTAAAGAGGCAGATGCTTTCATATTCGCTACCCCAATATATTGGTGGAGCATAACGGCCCAGCTAAAAAAGTTCATAGATCGGATGTGTCCTATAACCTCTCGCGACCTTGAAGGTAAGAAATTTGCTTTGTTGATGACCTATGGCGCGGCCCCTCCGAATCGCGGACCAGAGATGGTAACAGATATGTTTAAGGAAATATGGCATAGCTTTAAAGTAGATTTTGTTCATGTGTACAGCACGTGCACCGAGGATCACCTCCCAGTTTCTGAAAATGAAAAGGCGCAGAGAGATGCGTATGAGTTAGGGAAAGATTTAGCGCGGAAGATTGCAGCGGAGGGGCATATCTGTCGGAAGAATATACAGTAATTCGTTGACTGCATGCCAAAAACGAGAGCGCTTTCTGGGAGTTTCTTTGCTCTCCAGGAAGCGCCCTCTTTTCATCAGTATGGTTCGTGACGGCTCAGCGGATTTTTATCAGCGGGATCCAATCGCGAAATATCAAAAACATTCGATCGATGAGAAGGGAAATGCGACCCATTATCCCTGCTCCAAAAGCCGCACCAAGAGTAACCATAATGGTCCACTTACCTATTTCAGAGCCTGTCTTGACAGGCAGGCTTGGCCTAAGAGTGAAAAGGAAGTAGCACAAAGTCCCTACCGTACCTAACAGGATTATCAGTGAGTTGATGTTCTTTACCGGACCTACGGCAGCCTTTATCTGTCCAACGAACTGCTGCATTATCTGAGTTCTGGCAGTCAAAGCCATCCCTATCCCGACTATGGCGGCTATAGGTATACGCTTTACCCATGAGTACTGCTTGCTAACGTATGGAACGTAGAGCATAAGCCCTAGTATGGCAGGAATCAGCACGAGAAAGTTCTTGTCCCTTGTAAGCGGAGTCCATACCTTAGATACTATATTGTTGTATCCCATGACCAACGTATAACCGGCTGCAACGCCTACGTAAAGGTGTTCGACCGCCTTATATAACTCGTTTTCTTTGAACAAGTAAGAAAAAGCTATAATTGTGACGATTGATGAAACCCATATGACAGGATCACGACTCATTGAGACGCCTCCTTTCGGGATCGAGTCTTGTTTTGGGTGCCAAGGTAAGAGATGTTAGCGATCACAATGAAGAATACGATGAGCAAGTGGGCGATGCTCTGGGCGTCCATGCTAGCTAATCCTATTCCTGGGCTCCCCATCATGGATTCATACTCAGCTGCTCCCCTTAGTCCGACTAGCATGCCTTTCAGCTGTCCTGCGTGCAAATACGGTTCCGCTTGCGGAGCTATTGTGGCTATAAGGCCTCCCACTAGTGGTACTTGGTACTCGGTTATCTGTCGAACGTACATGTCGGCATTTTGTACGCTAAAAAAGATGAACATATTTACGTCTTTAGCGCTATTTACGGTCTCAAGTATGGGGAGGGTGTCGGTAGAGTTCCTTCTGAAGTCAAGCGGATATGCTTTTTTCAAATCTCTGGCATAGGCCGCTATTGCGTTTTCTCCTCCGGCCAAGTAACCCAAGTTGCAGAAATCTACTCCGTACTCTTTTCCCGCCTCCTCATACGGCTTTATGAGGTCTTCAATGATCTTGGAACTGTCCATCTGGACACCTGTGAATATGACCTTCACGTCTTTTGACATGAGGTGCTTAAAGACCGCTATGGCCTGGGGCAAAACGTCACCTGCGCCAGAATACGAGATCCCTATGTCTATTATCACGGTGTCGCCAGGTTGAAGCGAATTCACTACTTCATAAGTCTGTTTTGTGTGTTGACTTACAGTCACCGGAAGGCCTAGCGGACTAACCAGGGGTATAAGTATTGCCAAAATGAACAACACGTATATTATCCGGGTGTCGATTTTTCCTAATTTCTCGAAGAAATCCATGAACAATGGCACCTCCTATTCCGAACCTGCTCCCAGGTAGGATCGGTCTATGCCTGTTAGAACCCTGAGGGCCATGCCTACAGAACCTATGGCCGTGCTGATTAGTATCCCTCTGGAACCTGCTACATTCACTACTCCTGTTATCCAATCAGATATGACAGGGAAACCGGACCATATGTGTTCGCCTATAGGAGCCTTTCCAAGCATCAAGAGAACCCCTGATACAATTAAAGCCGCAGACAGCGGGTTCTTAAGACGAAAAGCCCTATAGGAGGCAGAAGCCAAGTGAAACGCGGTCATAGCATAGAACACTGCCGCTAGAGAGGTGTATATTGACCGGAATATGAAATCGAAAACCACGGAGTCTGTTCCCATGAATATCCCGGACAATGCAGTTGCAAAGAGCCCCGCGAGAAGTATTAGGCTGTGTATACTATCTACGCTTTTTCGACTGATCTGCCTTATGTGGAAACCGACTAGGTTTATCGCAGCCAGCGCTAACGCAAATGCTGCAAGAATGACACCCCAATCTTGTACTTCGGTCGCAGGTCCCTTCAACGCTGGGATGTCTAGGAAGAAATCTATTAGCAGAAGAAACCCAACTACGGCTGAAACTATTACTGGCAATATCTGCTTCAATTTGAGACACGCCTCCTTCTTGCTTAGATTATTTTCATGGCCTACTTGCTTAGGGCCTTAGTTAATGTGTCTATGCCCATGCTAGACAGGATTGCGCCAACCATCGTTACAATTATGGTGGCGATTTTCACATAATCCTGTCCTGCTATAGTTCCTATCCGTTTGGGGTCTTTTGAGATGAACGCACCTGCTGCGAGGAATTCTTCACCAATCATCGTGTAATCGCAGGCAGCCACGAAAAAAGGTATCTGGAAGTAGTTTGTAGTACCTGAAATAGACATTGCACCGACTGCAGCAGCCGCTTCGGCTACCACTATAGCCTCTGCGGCGAAGTATCCAGTGTAAAACACAGTAGCAGGCTTTTCTCTTTGAACTACTCCTAAGACGGCAGCGGTGAAAGCAAACTGAACATCTGATGTGAACCTCACGTTGTCAGGGCTGAAAACGTCAGGTCTTCCTTCTTCGAGATATGCTGCCTTCATTACCTCTACCGTAAGTGCATAGGTGTTGGGGTGTCCTACTGCCACCAAGAGTCCGGTGTCGTATCGAGCGGCTAGTCTGCTGACGTGGTTTAACACATCAATGCCCGCAAGAGTAGCTGCTCCTGTAGTACCTGCAATATCTGCGTATCCTGGCGTAAATACTATAGGCTTTCCCATTTCGGTAGCTCGTCCGACCGCTTCATCTATAGCTTCTAAGCCTGCTATAGGTCTTGTATATATCGACTGTGTCTTAGCCTTTCTAAGGCCTAATTCGATGCATACGAACACAATCACCAGTGACAGTAATCCAGCAATTCTTCCTTCTACAAACAACCACACACACCTCCCGTTTGTATAGTTTGGCTTATGTTGAACACGCGAGATCCTCGATGAAGGCTTCAAGGTATTCGGTCAATCTATCTAGAGCTGTTTCGATGCATTGTTTCCCGAATTCATATGTGGCCTTTGTGGCATCTCCGAGAGCCCCGTTTCGGGTGATTTCATCCCAATATCTGGCTTGCTCTATCGGAAGTTTGTGCCAGGTTTCATAGATGTGGGGATAGATATCGCCCTTTTCGAGCGCATCTTTCTTGACGCATTGTGGGCACAGATAGAGACATTGAGACATCTCGCTTTCGCACGCATGTCCTATTATGGGTGAAGTCACGTGTTCTTTGATTATATCGTCTACCAAAGCCGTAGGCGAAACCCAGAGTGCTTCGTCTCCCATGTCGTACTTAATCTGGTTTATCACTGTACTTAGTGACGATCGATTTCCTCCGTGGCCGTTTACGAACACGAATTTCCTTATGCCATGTTGGTGAAGTGACCAGGCAATATCCATGCAGACTTGAACGAAGGTGTCTGGTTTTAGCGTTAGAGTCCCTGGAAAATGAATGTGATGCTCGGATACGCCGAATTGAACTGGCGGGGTAACGATGACTTTCGGATAGAGTCTCTCGCCGAGTCGTATGGAGAATTCTCTCGCTCTTGCAGTGTCTACTTCAAACGTTCCATTTGGTCCGTGCTGCTCGGTTGAACCTGTAGGGATGATGGCCGCCTTGATAGTGGGCAGCGCTTCCTTCACTTCAGGCCACGACATGTTAAACAAATAATAAACTCTCTGTGTAGTTTCAGACATATTCACTCCTCCTGTCTTTTTGATAGTTGCACGAGTTGTTTGTATACTTCGAACCTCGCCTCCTCTCGATGATCGCCATGTGGGTTATTTGTTTTTGGCTGCGTAGATGTGCTTCAACTGAGAGTCATCTTCTTTTCTATGCCATTTCTCGGTGCTTAGAGATAGACTGGTCTCGAGTAGAAGCCATCTGATGGCGATTGAATGGTGTTGCATGTGGCTGTAAGCACATGCGACATCTACGGGTGTATTTCGTCGTCCAGAACAGAAATCCTGCCGATTCCTGCAGGTTAAGAGTTAGCGTCGACAGAGAGAAGGAATTGAACAATCTTTTGTCGAAAACAACTACTGCAAAACCGTTTTGAGTTCTTCTAACATTTTAGGTACTTTTTTTGCACTTTTAGCAGTGTAAAAACAAAGTAGTGCCCTCGGGACTGTGTGTTTCAGTGTTCTCCCGAGACCCCATTATATTGCTGTATTAAATAAGCTAGTATATTGTGGCAGGGAGGGAACGACTGTGGCATACGCAAACGCTTTGAGCATTTATAGAGCAGTACCTAAAGGTCAGATGGCAGTTGAGAATTTCTCAATTCGCAAGGCGACCGAAGACGATATTCCCATAATTGGGCACCTTGCAGAGGTTATTTGGGCTGATACGTACAAAGGCATAATTAGTGAGGAAGAACAGAGGCTGATTCTCGATGATTCATATTCTGGTGAATCCCTCAAAAGGTCTATATCTGAGAACGTTTTTCTTGTCGCTGAAGATGGCGGCCAACCCATCGGGTTTGTAGATATGGGTGTTTGTGCAGCGGTCTTGTACCTTCACAGGCTTTATGTGTTACCGAGTATGCAAAAGCGGGGGGTAGGCAAGCGCTTGCTTCTAGAAGCCATTTCGCACAGTATGGTTCGCTTTTCTTGGCATCTAGATGGCGTCGAGGGACCACAGGCTGTGGTGGCGACGGTAGATACAAGGAATCAGAATGCAAGGGCAGCATATGCGAAGATGGGATTTGAAGAAGAATATGAAACATGGCTTCCCATGGGAGGCATAGTGACGCGGGTCACCTATATCGTAAAGGTTCTGACTCACGAATCGCAGTTGTGATTCGGCTTGGCATGTGAGGGCCGAGATGTTGACGGGTCAATGTCCTAGTTGTTTGACATTTGGGAGGATGATCTAGTATGTTCGATCAACAGGCCCTTTTTGCTCTAGCGGTTTCTCTTATCGCTGGACTTAGCACTATGTTAGGGACAGTTGTTATACTTTTGGGTGAAGGCAGAAACGAGAAAGTGCTCACCGCGTCACTGGGCTTTGCAGCAGGTGTGATGCTTAGCATCTCCTTTTCTGATCTAGTGCCTCAGGCCCGTGACCTTATAGCTGCGGAAAAAGGAGCGCATTTGGGAATAGTGTGGATGGACCTGTTCGTAATAGTTGGAGTGCTTATTGCACTGGGGTTGGACTATCTGGTTCCGCATGAAGCTGTTTACGATGAGGCAGATAGACAGCACCAGGATCTTTTTCGAGTAGGAGTGGTTTCAACCCTCGCGATAATGCTGCACAACTCTCCTGAGGGTATTGCTACGTTTATGGCTAGTTATAGCGATACAACTCTTGGTCTATCCCTAGGGATAGCAATAGCTTTTCACAATATTCCCGAGGGCGTGTCCGTCGCCATGCCTGTTTACTTTGCCACCAAGGACAAAGGCAAAGCTCTGAAATTCACTTTCCTTTCCGGTATCGCAGAGCCTATTGGCGCGCTCCTGGCGTTTTTTGTCCTTAGGCCGTATCTCAACGGTTTTGTAGTGGGCTCTAGTTTTGCTCTTGTAGCGGGGATAATGCTTTATATATCTATTGAGGAACTCATTCCTTCCTCTAGGCAATATGGACACAAGCGTTTGGCGTTGTTCTCAACTTTGGCAGGAATTGTGCTAATGCCTTTAAGCCATTTGATTTGACCCTTGTCCCAGCTCGATTAAGCAAAATAGTTATCTGTACAACCTTAAGTTCAATGGATATTATGAAATGGGCATTGCGAGCCGCGAAGATGTCCTCTGTATTGGGAAAGAAGTGTACGCGGCAAACTGTGGGTAAGAAGGGATCTAGTTGGAATCAGAAAAGGCCAGGCGGCGAGGATGGGTAGAGATTGCGAAAGACGCGTGTTTTTTCGTGTTCATGGCGATCATGGTCTTTCTAATAATTGTTACCGCAACGACTAGAATCCGGGGCGGGGATCCAGAACTATTTGGATATAGGATGTACGTAGTAGAAAGTGGAAGCATGAGCCCTACGATAAACGTGAACTCTGTGATAGTTGTAAAAGAGGTAATGCCAGGAGATATAAAGGAGAAGGACATAGTGACGTATCGTGGCCACAGTGGAGAATCTACGGTGACCCATCGTGTCGTAGAGGTTAAAGACGGTGGGGAGGCGTTCGTGACAAAGGGAGATGCAAATGAGATCCCGGATCCTATGCCCGTTGAAGCGAGCAGATTAATAGGCAAAGTCGTGCTTGTTATCCCGCACATGGGGAGGGTTTTCGGCTTTTTGAGCACACCTTTTGGGCTAGGGCTCTTAATCGCGCTAGCCGGCCTATGGATTGTTTCCGATATTGTCTTGGGAAAGGCTAGAAAGGAAGGTGACGGGAGATCCGGTAGTGACAACCAAGTGTAGTTTGATCGCGTATCTGGCTTTAAGACTCAGAAAGACGCTCCATCTGTATCTAGATGCATCTTGAGACTTCGCCTCGATGGATTCTGCCATACAAAGAACCTCAACCGAATCTCGGAGCCTGCACTTTGACACATATCGTGACAAATCGCCAAACAAATGTCATCATGACAATTAACAAAGTCTGGCAATAGCTGATTGATTGTTGAATATCTGCCCATTAAAATAAAGTGACGGAAGAACAATATCGATCAACATGACAGCATTTACCGCAAAAGGCAATTGGAACATCAAGGCTGTGGACAGGTCGTTTGCGCGATTGTCTCCTACGTTGCCGGGCACAGGATTCTCAGAAACTGGGGGTGAGAGTGAACCGATTTGGTTTCTGGATGTCGGCGTGGTATGGAGGTGAGCAAGTTTGAGAAGCAGTACAAAGACTGTCATCACAATGCTAGTAGTTATCATGATGGTTTCCAGCAGTTTGGCTTGTGGGTACTGGCAGAGCATTGCGATGGCAGAGGGGTTCGAGAACACAGAATCCGAAGAGGAGCCGGTTCTTGGTCCGTTTGAGTTCGCCGATATGTCTGATGAGGAGGGCGAACCAGAACAAGGCTCTAAAGAGGGTGATCTGATTCTTCCCCCGGAGGGACCTAGTGATGGTGGGTCCCTGAGTGAAGGCGAAGGACTGCCTGAAGGTGATCCTCCCGTATTAGAAGAACTTGACGATGAGGCACTTCCGCCAGACGCTCCAATCATAGAGGAACCCTTGGGCGAAGATGCTCCGGCTTCAGGTGGGGAACCGAGTTCCGAGGATCTTCCCGAGGAGCCATTGGATGTAGTCCCAGAGGAACCTGTAGCGGTCTCCCTAGCCGTTGAGCACGTTCTGGAATGGGAGG
>Ga0116189_1003354_pt1 | contig 11522 bp, 9 predicted proteins | sample AD_JPNTR3_MetaG_FD_89895 | JGI IMG/M metagenome (GOLD analysis project Ga0116189, IMG submission 89895) | Active sludge microbial communities of municipal wastewater-treating anaerobic digesters from Japan - AD_JPNTR3_MetaG | ecosystem: Engineered > Bioreactor > Anaerobic > Digestate | place... | reverse complement strand
CGAGTCCTGTTCGGCGATGTCCTCGATGGAGTCGAGGAACATGTTCATCCGCTCTTCCATGGTCTGGGACTGCATCATGGCCTTCTCCCAGTCGGCCTGCGTCTTGACCAGGTCGGTCTCGCCGAACAGCTTGCCGATCTCGGCCGCCATCAAGCCCATGGCTCGTGTGAAGTCGGCACTCGCCTCGGCCTGCCGCTTGATCAGCATGGCGTTCTTGACGCTCAGCAACTGGCGCTCGAGGACCTTGCGAATCAGCATGGTCTTCTTCAGCGAGTTGCGGATGAACTGATACTGCTTGGTGTCGCCGATGGCCTGGGCCCGTCGGGCGTTGGCCACGAACTCATCAGTGAACTTGGCCTGCTCGCGAATTGCCCGCTCGATCCGTCGGATGCCCTGGCGGATCTTCATCTCGCGTTCGATGCGACGTTCTTCGCTGGATTTGAACAACGCCATGTTGTGCTCCGCACGGTGGTGGTAATGTGCGAACGTGCGAAAGTGAAAACGTGCGAATGTGCGAACGTGATCACAGAACCGCGATTCTCCTCACGAAGATTGTCGGTCGCACTCTCGCGTATATCTCATGCCTCGGATCCTCGGGGCTGACTCGCTCAGATGCTTGATGTATCCCGCCAACAGCGACGAGACTTCCAGCCATTTGCTATGCAGCCAGTTCCCACTTTCTCACATCCTCACGTCCCCCCACCCTACGCCTCCGGCGTCGCGCTTTGCTGCTCGCGCACTCTCCGGTCTGCTTCGTCGAACGCTTCCGCGGGGTCGCGGATGAGACCGGTGTCCATCTTGTCCCAAATGTCCAGGACCGTCTGACCCGCCTGGCTCAGGCCGGCCATGCCCTCGTCCACCTCGGCCCCTAGCGCGAGAATGTCATCCAGCCGCTGCTGGTACATCTCCACGCTGACCGCGTCCGATTCGATCATCCGACCGAGCCGCAGCAGATCCTTCTCGCTGACCAGGCCCAGTTTGCTGCCGTGCACTTTGGCCCGGTCGAGGTTCTCGCGAATCATCCGCATCCGCGAGACGGTCATGGCCTCCTTGCTGCGGATGTTCAACTGCCGAGCCACCATGAGCTGCTCGGACGTCTTGAGCTCGAACTCCTGGGCGAGCACGCGGCGAATCTCGGGCGTCTTCTCCTTGGCCCCCCGCTCGAACAGGCTCTGCTTCTCGGCCGCCAGCTTCTCGATCCGCTTGATCAACTGCGCGCGGTCTTTCTCCAGGAGCAGCTCCTGTCGCCGCAACTCCTGCCGCGTCATCTTCGACAAGGGCGTGTTCTTGTTTGTCAGCCAGTCCAGCAGCGCCATGCACCTCTCCTCTCGCGTCACCGTCGGATTGCCGGCCAAACATCACCCGGCGTGATGCAGATGACGAAGGGAACGGGTACTGAACCTGTCCTTTCGCTTTGCGGCCATGTGCATTCGTGTCACATTAACGGCACCGTATCTCACCCGGCCTGTGGCTCGCCCTGCTGTTCGCGCGGCGGCTCCACATGGGCCGGGGATTCGGCCGGCACGCGATCGGGGCGCTGGCGGCTCGCTTCAACGGCGCCGGGCGGCCCTTCCAGTTCGCGCAGGATCTCCGCCTCCTCCGCCGAGAGGCTTGTGTCCGTAACCGCTCCGCCCAGCGACGCCGCCAGGTCCACTTCCGCGCTGAGCTGTTCGAGCATTTCCTCAGCACGCACGGCGTCGGCGGTGAGCTCTTCCGAACTCGGCAGCTTGGCAATCTGACCCTGTTGGATGAGCGTCAGGTTGTGAATGTGCGTGCTGATCACGTCGATCTGCTGGCCGATCATGCGGGCGGCCGCGTTCAGCCGCTCCATGTCGTCGCGCAACTGTTTGACCTGCGTGGCCACCCGCCGCTTGACGGTGACCGAACTGGTCTCACGCCCCTGCCGCATCAGCTCGGCCTCGCGCTCTTCCAGACGGCCGACATCCTCGTACAGGCGGTCGCGGCGGCTGGCCAGCTTGGCTCGCCGTTCACTCAAGGCATTGATCTTGCGAGTCTCCTCGCCCTGACCGCTGAACAGCTGCCGGATCCATTCGATCATTGACACGCTGGAGTCCTCCATCGCGGCAGGGGCACCCAGGAAGAGCAACACGTCATCACCTTGCCAGCTCACCCGCAATTCGCGGTCCGCCGTCAGCATGCTCTCGAAGACGCGCCCGACCAGACTGGTGGGCAGACCGAGCTTGTGGGCGAGGCCCGAAGCGCTCAGTCCGCCGGTGAGAAGATCGGCCCGGCGAAGCCGAACCTCCTCCTTGACGCGTTCTATTTTGCGGCTGACGGCCTCCGGGTCAAATAAACGCGCATCGGAGGGCCGTGCGTTGGGGCTCGCCGAAATCGTGGTCCATCCTCCGCCAGGCCGCGGCTCGACGAGCACGAGCGTGACGTTGGGCAAGTCGAGACCTCGCTGCTTGGCCTCTTCGCTGAAGCCCGAGGGACTGCACAGGCCGACCAGATGCGGGATGGAGGCGTCCCCCACCAACTGCTTGACGTAGGCGGTCAACTCGCTCAGCCCGATGGGCGGCGGTTCGGCCGCTTCGCCCTGATTGTCTGCGGCCAGAGCCTGGTCCACGTGGAATTCCAGCCGCGAGATGCAGCCGGCGATGGCCACGGCCACCGGCCGCTCCCACAGGAACCAGCTCGGCTCGATGCAGGTCATCACCCGGGCCGCGTTCTTGGGCAGGCGGCGAAGTAATTCGCGGTCGTAGCTGCGGCGGGCGGCCAGGAGCTCGCGCAAGCGGTCTTCCTGCGACTTGCTGGCCCACAGCCACTTGTTGCCGCGGAAGCGCTGCTCGCGAGCCTGGTTGAGGTTGGACTCAGCCCCCGCCAGAAAGGACGCTTCAATCTCCGCCGCCCGGCTCACTGTGGGATTCATTCGACCCTCGCCTCGAAAGACGTCTCTTCAGCAGGCGTGGTCGATCGCACCCGCGCGCGGCAACAGAGGCTGCCCACATCGGGCGCAGAACCGGGCCTCGCCACGATTGTCCTGGCGGCAGTGCGGGTTGGGGCATGGCCGCACCATCCGGGCGCGAACGCGCTTCGTCCGAATACCCCGCCTTGCGTCCCGCCCCGGAAAGAGGCTTTCGCCGATCAGCCGCAGGAACGTCTGGACACAGTGCAGGAGCAACCAGATGACCAGCAGGAGAAACAGGAATGACAAGAAGCCGCTCATCATGAACGCTGCCTGCACCATTACTCTGAAACGCCCGGACCCCACACCAGACACCGCGGAACGCCGAGCAAGTCAGTCGATCAAATCAACTGTCGCAAGTCGGTCCCGCACAGGATGCAAAAGTTGTCCTCCCGGCCGACGAATCCGTGGCACGACGGGCAGCGCGGAATCTCGTCCACCAACTGCCGCCCACAATGAATGCAGAACTGGTCGCCAAGTTCGACCGGCTCCTGGCAGACCGCGCACACGACGCTTCTCCCGATCTGCATGACACCCCGCACGCGGCCACCGAGCGGTGGCGGCCCCGATCGCTCGGTTGGCGCATGCCGCTCGATGATGCTCTTCATCTGGCCGGCGGACTCGAATCGGCGATCGCGGTGCGTGTAGCAACGATGAAAGAATTCGTCGATCCATCGCGGCAAATCGGGACGGATGATGCTGGGGGAATCGGCTCCTTGAGGCAGCACGCCCGTGAGCAACTCGTGCAGCACCACCCCCACCGCGTACAGGTCGGTGCGAGCATCGATGGGCAGGCCCTCCCGCTGCTCGGGCGACATATACGCGAGCGTACCCGAGATGCGCTGGCCGTCCTCGACGGCCAGCGAGCCGGATTGGACCAGGCTTGCCTGCGCGTTTGTCCGCCGACCCAGGCCGAAGTCGGCCACCTTCACCTGCCCGGGCTCCAGTGAAGCCAGATCGATACCGCCGGCGATCAGGACGTTGCCGGGCTTGATATCGCTGTGGATCAGGCCGGCCTCATGGGCCGCCTCGAGGGCTGACAGTACGCCCAGCATGATCGGCAGCACCACCGGCACGGGCAGGCCGCCGGGATGCGTGTCGATCAACTGCCGCAGCGACGGGCCGTCCACGTATTCCATGATCAGGTACGGGGGATCCCCGTAGGGGTCCATGTCCAAGGCCCGGACGATGTTGGGATGCCGCAACCCGTGGATGGCGACGCCGTCTCGCTGCAGATATCGCACGTACTGCGGATCGGTGGGGATTTTGATGGCCACCACGTCGCGAAAAACGTGATGGTGGGCCTTCCAGACCTCGCTGAAGCTGCCCGTGCCGATCTTCTGGTCGAGCAGGTAGTTGTTGATCCGGTCGCCCGGTTGTGGTCGGTTCATGGTGAAGCATCCTCGGCGCGGTCAGCCACGAACTCGCACGCCAAAAAATTATAAAGGGCCGCACAAAGGAAACCAAGAATGAGGATGGCGGCCTGGAATGTGCCCCCGACGGTGCCTCCGGCCAGGTACAGCGCAAAAGCGATATCCACCACAAGATAGCCGACGAGCATCAGCGCACTGGCCAGGTTGCTCTCGGCACGAACCACACGAATCGGTACGAAGAACGTCGCCCACGGCAGCACGAGCACGAAGCCGATCCACACCAGCACGTGACGGGCGGTGAGCCACAAGGCCTCGCGATCTTCCAAGGGCAACCGATAGTACCAGATCACAATCAGGGCCGACGTGACCACCAGCACGGCGGTGAGCACCTTGCCTCCGATGAACTTGGCGATCGCGGGGAACATGTGCGTTATTGTATCACCTTCGCCCCTGCCGGGACGGCCCGCCTTTCGACCGCCACCCCACCGGTACGCCAGCCAGACCCGACGAACGGAGCCGGTGCCCTGCTGCGATCCACAGGAGATTTCACCTGAGCCCGGTCGCCGGGGTACGAGCTGCCCATCAGGGTCTCCAGCATGAAACCTACACGATTGCGGGTTGAGGGGCGATTTGAAAAAGGTCGTTTGTTTGGAATCGGTTCGCGAACGCTCGGGGGCGGGCGTCTCGCCCGCCTCATAGGTGGGCATGCAATCACCCGTCCGAAACATACTGTGGATCAGTATGTTTCTGTCTCGCGAGGGGCAGCGGTTAGTAACCGGGCGGCGTCAGCCCCCGGCACATGGCCGGCGTACAAAAATGTTATTCGTCCTCTTTTGCAGGGAGCCCCGCAGGGGGGACAGAAACACCGTGCCGGGGCAATGCGATGGCGCCGCGTGTCACGATCTCGCGCCGGTGGCGGCCATGGTCCGGTTGCGTCCGCCCGTCTTGGCGGCATACAGGGCCAGGTCGGCTTCGTGGATGAGGGCCTCGGCGGACGTAGCGCGAGTGACACGCAGACTGGCCACTCCGATGCTCAACGTCGTGGGGAACTCCGGCCATTCGCGAGCTAGCGTCTCCATGAAGCGATCGGTGATGCGCTCGGCCAGGTTGCCTGCGGCGGACCCCGAGGTACGAGGCAGCAGCACGATGAACTCGTCGCCGCCGAAGCGGGCGGCCACGTCAGCCTCGCGCAGTTCGGCCCGGATACAGTCGGCCACCAGCACGAGCACCTCGTCGCCCGCGCGGTGACCGAACCGGTCGTTGGTCTCCTTGAAATGGTCCAGGTCGAACATGAGCACGGTCAGGTCCGTGTCGTATCGTTCGGCGACCGCGAACTCGCGCGTGATCACCTCGCTGAAGTAGCGGCGGTTGTACAAGCCGGTCAGCGGTTCACGTGAGGCCAGATCCTCTAGCTGATGCGTGCGCTGCTGAACGCGCTCCTCCAGCTCGGCATTGAGCTTGAGCATCTCGAACTGGGCCCCAGCCAGACGCTCGGCCATGTCGTTGAACGCTCGGGCCAGGTCGCCGATTTCGTTGTGCACGGTCACCTTGGCTCGGGCGTCCATGACGCCACTGGCCAGTTCCCGGGCGGTGCGAGCCAGCTCGTTCAGCGGAGCGACCACCTTGCGCATGGCCACCAGGCTGCATGGAGCCACGAGGAGCAGCATGAGCAACGCCAGGCGGTGCAGATGGGTGGCCATCTGTTTGATCTGGGCCTGCGTGTGGCTGAGATCGGTGGCCAGCCGAACGTAGCCCAGGACTTTGCGGGACGCGTGTTGGCTGCTGGAGATCGGTCCGCTGGCGAAAATGGGCACGGTCACGTCCACGTAGGCCACATCGTCCTTCTCACTGCGGACTATTCGCGGCGCGCCCAGGTTATCGACCTTCAGCCGGCGGCCTTCATCCAGGACCACCGAATCCATCACGCCCTGCGTCTGCTCCCCGGACGCCAGGATGCGGCAGTGCCCGTCCGCGAAGGCGACAAACCGGACGCTGCCGGTCCGGATGGTCTCGTTAATCACCCGGACCAGGGCCTCGTTGTCCGCTCGCTCCACCACGGGACCGATGCTTCCGGCCAGCGACTCTGCCCAGTGCCGGGCTTGCGTCCGTGCCTGGCCGTAGACCACGTCGGACGTCATCCGCAGACTCAAGCCCAGCCCCGCCACGGTTACGCCCAGCACGAGCAGGATCACCAGAAACGATGCCTTGAACTGGAGGCTGTTCAGCGCGGCCCGCCACGCCGCTTTCCACCGGAAGCGTTGGCGGGATTCGCTCATGTGCGTGGTCGCGCTCATGTGGACCTTCTGCCGCGGACGGCTCTCGTGGACGCGAGAACCATACGATTCAACCTCGAAATCGGGCAAAAGCCTCCTGGAGTTCTCGGGTGCATTTCCGCGCCTTCTGCTCGGCGGGCGAGTCCGATTCGAATGGTGCTCCGGAAACCAATCCGGGTTCCCACTCAAGCCTCAAGATTCGAGCCTCAGGCCTCAAGAGTCATGCCTTCAGGACTCGCGTGTCGCCGCTCGCGTCGCCAAGCGCAGGGAACGCCCCTGACAGGGGTATCGGAACTCGCAAGCCCCTAAATCAGATTGGACTGACAGGGAAAATGTCAGGAGGGTTTATCGGACGGAAAAATGCAGGTCGCCAGCCGCCGCGCGACCCAAGGTGGTGACATGGTGTCCGGCTCGATCCCGGCACCTCATCTCAGGCCTTAGTTCTCAGACGCAGACTCGTGGCCTGCCTTGTTATCGGCTCTTGCGCTTGCGGTTCTTTCGCTTTTCCTTGCTGGATATCTGTCGCTTCTTGACGGTGCTGCCGCCCTTGAACCGGGGCATGATCCCGCCGGCAGCCAGCTTGGCGAACTGGCCCATCGACTTCATCCGGTCCATGAGCGACATCTTGCTCATGACCTTCATCATGTCGCGGACCTGCGTGAAGCTCTTGATGAGCCCGGAGACGTCCTTGACGTCCGTGCCGCTGCCTCGGGCGATGCGACGACGGCGGGAAGCTTCGATGATCTCCGGGTGTGCCCGCTCCTTGGGCGTCATGGATTGGATGATGGCCTCGAAGCGCCCGAGCTCGCGGTCGTCCACGTCGAGGTTGCCCATCTCGGTGGCCATGCCGGGCACCATTTTCATGAGGTCTTTCATGGGCCCCATGGACTTCATCTTCCTGAGCTGAACGAGGAAGTCCTCCAGGTTGAGGCCGGTGGCCATCTTCTTCTGGAGCTTGGCGGCCTCGGCGGCGTCGTATTGCTGCTGGGCCTTTTCGACCAGCGTCACCACGTCGCCCATGCCGAGGATGCGGCCGGCGATGCGGTCGGCATGGAACTCTTCCAGCGCGTCCAGCTTCTCGCCGATACCGATAAACTTGATCGGCTTGCCGGTGATAGTCTTGGCCGACAACGCCGCGCCGCCGCGGGTGTCCGAGTCGAACTTGGTCAGGATCAGGCCGTCGAGTTCCAGCCGTTCGTTAAAGTGCTTGGCCGTGTTGACCGCGTCTTGACCGGTCATCGCATCGATGACCAGGTAGATCTGGTGTGGGTTGGTCGTGTTGGCGATCTGGGCGACCTCGGCCATCAGTTCCTCGTCGATGGCAAGGCGGCCGGCGGTGTCCAGCACGACGACGTCGCGGTCGGTCTTGCGAGCGTGCAGCACGCCGTTGCGGCAGACTTTGACCGGGTTCTGGTGATCCCGCTCCACGTAGACCGGGCAGCCCACCTGGCCGCCGATCACCTCGAGCTGCTCGATGGCCGCCGGACGCTTGAGGTCCGCCGCCACCAGCAGCGGTCGCTTGCCGCGGGCCATCATGTACTTGGCCAGCTTGCCGCAGGTGGTGGTCTTGCCCGAACCTTGCAGACCCGCCATCAGCACCACCGTCGGGCCGGGCGTCACGTACGGGATGCGCGAGTCCACCGGCCCCATGAGCGCGACCAACTCGTCATGGACGATCTTGATCAGCACCTGGTCGGGATGGAGCGTCTCGATGACCTTGGCCCCCAGGGCCTTGGTCATGACGTCGTCCGTGAACTTCTTGACCACCTGGACGTGAACGTCGGCCTCGAGCAGCGCCGTGCGAACCTCGCGCATGGCCTCGCGGACGTTCTCCTCGGTGATCCGGCCCCGGCCGCGGATGCGGTTGAACACGCCGTTGAATCGTTGGGTCAAACCTTCGAACATTCTGGGATCCTAATCTTCCGCCCGGGCAGTTACAAACGTCCGCCACGGAGACAGATTCAGTCGTTGCCACCGACAGTTAGCTCAGGCCACCAGTGGTCCGATCGCATGTCGCCGTTACCGATTCCCCGAAGACTCGCGATCGATATCACCAGACCTGCCGCCAGGAGCGTCAAATCGGCCTGTCGGCGAGTTGTCGAATTCGCACTCGATCCTCACGAACGACAGCGAACAACCCCGACCAGTCGTTCCGGCTTTCGAGAACCGAGATAACCAGCCGGCTGAGGTCGCTGGCCGTGGTCGTCATCACTCGAAACAGAATGACGCCGCACGCAGAGGACAGCCCGAACCGGAACGCCAGTCGCCAAAGTCCTCTTATCAACCGTGAGGATAATCCTGGACCCTGCTTGTGCCCGCTCCAGCACCGCGCGGTCGGTCGCGCCCGGGCAATCAGTGCGGCACCAGACAACATCGTGTCCCCGGCGTCTGAGAACATCGATGACAGTCCCGGCGACATTCTCGTTCGCCATGATTCGCACGATCACACCTTCACGGGATAGACTCGCTCCGATTTGAGGATCTCCGAGGCGTACGCACTGCAGGCCTGGATGTCCTCGGGCGTGATCCCCGGGTAATTTTCGTGGATCTCAGCCTCGCGCCAGCCGTGGCCCATCAGGTCAAGGATGGACTCGACCGCCAGCCGTGTTCCCTTGATCACGGGCTTGCCGGCCAGAACGTCCGGATCCACGACAATGCGCTCGCGCCAGTTCATGATTCATTCCTCGGCCGCCACCAGATCGGCGTAGTTCTCGCGGCGGCGGATGACGCGGAATGTTTCGCCGTCGACCAGCACTTCGGCCGCGTTGGGACGGGCGTTGTAATGACTGGCCATGACGAACCCGTACGCACCGGCGGTGAACACCGCGATCAAATCGCCCCGCTTGATCGGCGGCAGAGCCCGCTCCTTGGCCAGAAAATCGCCGCTCTCGCATACCGGTCCGACGACGTCCACCAATTTCGTGCCGGGGAAACGGATGTCCTTGCCGCGGGGATCGGGCACGAAGCCCACGCCCGGCCGGGCGGGCCACACGAAATGATAGGCGTCATACAGCGCCGGCCGGATGAGCTCGGTCATCGAGCCGTCCACGATCACGAACTCCTTGTCGCCGCTGTGCTTAACGAAGGTCGTGCGGGCCAGCAGGATGCCGGCGTTGGCCGAGATGGTGCGACCCGGCTCAAGGATGATCCGCAGCCCCTGCCCGTGCAGGAGCGGCACGATTTTGGCGGCGTAATCCGCATACGACGGAGAGCCGGGCCCCTCGTAGTCGGCTCGGAAACCGCCGCCGATGTCCAGCGTATCGATGGTGAACCCGTCCTGTCGCAGATCGGCGATCAGCGCGAGCGTCTTGGTGATGGCTTCGACGTAGGCGTCGAGGTTCATCACCGGCGAGCCGATGTGCAGGTGGAAGCCGGTCAGCCGGACCAGCGAATTGCGGCCGAATTCTGCGAAGACGCTGCGAGCCCGCTCGAGGTCCACGCCGAACTTGCTCTCGCGCTTGCCGGTGGCTGTGTGGCGATGCGTCTTGGGATCGACGTCGGGGTTCACCCGCAGGGCGGCACGCACCGGCGCCTCGCCTTTGCGCCCCCCCATGTCTCGCTCGCGGGCGATGCGGATGAGGTTGGCCAGCTCGGCCTCGGACTCGATATTGAACCAGCCGATGCCCGCATCAATGGCCTCGTTGATTTCGGCGTCCGTCTTGCCCACGCCGGCGAAGACGATCTTGCCCGGATCGTACGGCCCGGAACGGGAGAACCCGGCCCGGCTCGCCCGAAACAACTCGCCGCCGCTGACCACGTCCATGCCGGCTCCGAGTTCGGCCAGCAGCCGCAGAATGTGCAGGTTTCCGCAACTCTTGACGGAGTAACAGATGATCGGGTCCAGCTCGGCGAAGGCGGCGGCGAGGCGCGTGTAGTGGTCGCGGAAGGTCGCGGCCGAGTAGATGAACGTCGGCGTACCTACCGCCTCGGCAATCCGGGCGACCGGCACCGATTCGCAGAACAACTCTCCGTTACGATAGTTGAATTGGTCCATTCGCGTTGATTCCAACACCAGGGGTCTGACTGCCCCACCTGTCGCGCTCCGGACTCGCCGGGACGTCGCTCGAGACCATCGCCGAGACCGCCCACACCATCGGGCCCGGACTACCCATCGGCCCTGTTGGTACGGCGTCGCCGCCCGTGCCGCTGCCCGGCCACTTACCGCGCAAGCGGCGGCGGAACCGGTAATTACAACCGATTCCGCCACCCGAATCAACGAGGCCGGCGACTCGCCCGACTCGCCGACCCCCCGGTGGTGGCAATCCCACCGACGAGAGCTGTCAGCGGTCTTGTCAGCCCGATCTCAGCCTCCGGCCCTGGTTCACAGCCCTGTACGGTCGCTCGAGCTTCCGAAAAAACGCGAAGTCCCGAATTTGACAATCCGGGCCCCGGTGTCCGTGTGGTCGACAGATGGTCTCCTGGATTGAATCGCTGGACAATTGAATCGCTGGACACTGATGAGGCCGTACGTGCGGCACATCCGGAGGCAACAGAGTAGTAACACTGAAGGCGAAGCCCGGGAGGTGGTTGAGGATCAACGGGAAGCACTGGCTCGCGAGGGAACTCGGCGAATGTTGTGCCAAGCCTTGAGCGAAGAGGTCGACGCATATTTGGGCCGGGGCCGGTACGAACGGACGGGAATCTATCGAGGCTACCGCAACGGCAGCACGCCCGTGATGCTTCCTGCCGACTCCGCACACTGCTGAAGGTCGAAACGGAGGTGCCGCTCCATACTCGGTATACCGTCGAAGATGTGCTGGAGCTGCCAGCTAGGTCACGGCAGATGAGTGGTCTCCGCACTGTGGTCGAGGGGGCGGTGAACCTCAACGCGACGTTTGTCGGCACGGCAGACTTGGCGCAACGACTCCCTCATGCCACGAAACGGATTTTCGGCATTGTGAGAACAAAGCCTGACGAAATGCGACAAGTATGTAGAATGACCCCTACGGG
>Ga0116189_1003342_pt1 | contig 11541 bp, 6 predicted proteins | sample AD_JPNTR3_MetaG_FD_89895 | JGI IMG/M metagenome (GOLD analysis project Ga0116189, IMG submission 89895) | Active sludge microbial communities of municipal wastewater-treating anaerobic digesters from Japan - AD_JPNTR3_MetaG | ecosystem: Engineered > Bioreactor > Anaerobic > Digestate | place... | reverse complement strand
TACATTCAAAGAACCTATAAACAAAAAAGCTGTGAGAAAGGCACACAGTTTCCTCATAAAACACAAGTTAATAGTTTGGTTTAGGTTTAGTTAGTTAATTCACTAAGCTAATTTATGGTAAATAGAAATACCAGTCAAATGTTTTTTGAGTAAAAAAGTAAAATAAAAATAGGTGGTATCCCAAAGAAACTGTCCCAAAAAGTGTGTAAAGCAAGTCTTTCATAAATTTGAAGTTTCAAACCAAAAAACCTAAAAGAATGAAAAACTTAAACTTTACACAGGAACAAATTAACGAAATTCTGGTGGAAATCAGCGAAAAAAAAGATGGGCTGGAGTTGTTGCTAAAACATGCCCTGGAGGCCATGATGCGCGGTGAGCGTGAAGAATACAAGACATTTACGCAGGATGTGAGTAACGGATATCGTCCTCGAAGAACTTATGGTCGGGGCAAAATGCTTGAGCTACGGGTTCTGCGAACGCGCAATGGTTCGTTTTATTCGCTGATATTGGGATTGCTGAGGGATCAGGAGGAAGAAGCCCGCAAAATAGCATTCAGGCTGTATGGAGCGGGTATGACAACTGAGCAGGTCGGCAAAGAGTATGGTGATTTATACGGGAAAGAGTACAGCACGAGCCACTCGCTGCAGCACGGTTGGCTTCGCCGAACTCGTAAAAAAATGACTCGGTTGCCTACGGTGAGGACTCCTCTGGCTAGCGGATAGTTTCCAGTTGTGCGGCAACCCCATTCCTACCTCTCAACAACGCTTACTACTCCCATCCTTAGGTTTACAGCACATTATCCCGCCCGATTATCCTGTTAGTCCCCATTACTTTCGTTCTCGCTACTACCACCTATTTTCTTTCTTCCTTCTCACTATCACTTGAGATGACCGTGCGTTAGCGGGGTTAAAAGAGCATTAAACTCTCGGGGTAAAATTTATAAGAATTTTATCATTAAAAAACAAAGCCCTTACCTTAATGGTAAGAGCTTTGCTCAATAAATTTTAGCTACCTAATTTTTTGTTAGAACAAAATTAAATGAACCAAAACTACCTTCATCGACGGTTATTTTATACAACATGGTATAGGTTCCATCGCAGGTGTTCAGCTTACCTGATCCCTCATAGGCAATGTTATGGTACCCCCATGCATCAGAAGCCAGAACCGTTTTCACTGCAGTAACTGCAAAGTTGGCAGGATTAATAACCATTTTTAAAGGACCTTGATCTTCGTTGAGCCCTTCAATAGCTTCAAGACCAGCAACATAAACAATATACGGATCCTCCGGATCAACCGTTATGGTTACATCCCCATCACTTCCCCAATCGTCGCTATGGGCATGATATGAACCACTTACAAAGAGGGGATCATAAGCGCACACAACCGGTGCAACAATTACAGCATTTGAATAGTACCTCTTGCCATTCTTTATGGTTGCTACTTCAAAGGTAAATTCATCGTTCAGCTGTACATCCGCTAATGTAATACCAAATACCGAAACTACTTCGCTTAATTTGATCTTAACAACAGCAGGAAAGGTAGTATAAGATTGGATATCAACCCTCTTAACACTTCCAAAGGAACCAACAACAACAACCTCGCTAACAGCCGGATCATCGGTATTAACAGTAAACTGAATATAGGTTGTATCCAAGTTCTTTGAGTCAAATACAGCGGGTCCAATATCAGACATCTCAGGATAAACGCCTACACCTCTTATACCAGCCGGATCGTCAACATCTGTTTCGCATGAAACTAATGCAAATGCCATCGCGGCTACCAAACCAAATACTTTGTATATTTTCATATTCTATTCGTTTTAATTAACATAACAAGTTAGCGAGTACCGCCAGCCCACCAAACATTTTCGGTATAAACATACTGTCCATCCCCATAGGCTTCACGAACGTTAACATTTGTTGTAACATCGCTTGCTCCGTAGGTAAAGCGTAATGGAAATTGGGTGGCATTTTTCGGATTATCGAGCTGAATGACATCATCGCCCATTGCCATCAGACGACGGTAATCGTTGTAAGCTTCAACAGCTTCCTCCTCAAAAAACGCAATGTACTTCTGATTCATAACCTCTGAGAGGGGATCAGAAGTGAATCTCGGTAATACCGCGGATGTGAAATAAGCGTCGGCATCAGCCTGGGTTAAACCAATATTTACCTTCTGAAATGCAGCTCTGATAGCATTTTGAAGTGCTGTTTGAGCCAATGCTAAGTTAGTTGCGCCGCCCAATCTGACATATGCTTCAGCCTTCAAAAACTCTAGCTCATGGTAGCTCAAGAGGTAGGTAGGAGCAGTAATTGTGGAAAGGGCAGATATCCCGTAAACTTTTTGTACCTGGTCGGGAGTTCCGTTAGGTGCAAATACTAGAGCATCGGTGCCAGGGTATTTCTTAAAGAACTTTGCATCCCTGGGATCGTTACGAGCAATCAGTTTATCATGCAAACTTTGGCTTGCCCCAAAATAATCACGATCGGTAAAAAAGCGGTAGAAAGGACTTTGAGAGGTAGTACCATTATAGTTAAACTGGCACTGCTCTGCAGCAGAAGTAAACGACTGGTTTGCGTAAGCAATTACATTAGCATAGTCAGGATTTCTGTAGGAAAGACGCATGGTATAACGAGCCTTAAGTCCGTAAGCAAACTTTTTCCAATTCGCGATATTCCCACCATAAAGAAAATCTTGTGCTCCTAGAGAAGGGAATAAAGTTTCTTTGTCAAAATTTGCTATTGCATTATCAAGCATGGTGAAAACAACTTGATAAATGTCTTCCTGCTTATCCAACTTAGGAGTGTAGATAAAACCAGGTTGTAATGCCTCAGACCAGGGAACATCACCCATCAAATCGGTAAGAATTGCAAGGTTATAAGCGGTAAGTAACTGTGCAATGCCAAGAGTATGGTAGTTACCCTCCTCAGATCCACCTTCAGAACATTTCTCAATAATTACTTTTAAATTGTAAAGGTTTCGGTAGATAGCGTCCCAAGAATTGTTATAGGTGGTGGCACTGGAAGGCTCACCCGAACGAATTTCCGCATTGTAACTTTGGTTCCAGACTCCCACGTTGTGCTCGATGTAAACGGATGCATAGAATGCCAAATCGCTACCGGTAACAGAAAACGCTGAACTGGTCATAACATCGGTTATGATCAGATTTGAGCTCACATTGGTAGGATCGTTAACATTCTTATTAATATCATCCATTGTATCTTCTGAACAAGACCAGGTTGCAGCAACCAAGAGTCCAGAGACTAGGATATTGAATGTTTTTCTCATAACGTCTATGTATTTAAAATTTATGTTAGAAAGTAAAATCTAAGCCAAATCCATAGGTGGTAGTTTGGGGTAAGGAGAATCTTTCAAACGAACCGCCCATGTTAGTATTACCCTGAGATGACTCAGGATCCAGATTGCGTAGTGCTGTCCACAAAAGAATATTTCTTGCATGAACCGAAGCACTCACTTTAACATTCTTGTAAAGTTTAGGAAGTTGGTAACGGAGGGCTACCTCACGGAGTTTCAGGAATGAATTCTCATGGATGTAGTACTCATCAATGTTAGTAAGAACGTTGGCATAGAGGTCCTGAACAGCATCGGGATCGCTAGGACCACCCCTTACAATGTCGTTGGGAGTTCCATCGGGTTTTACCCCTTTAAATATAAAGGTGGACTCACGATCTTCAGTAACAGCTGATCGGCCATAGAGGTCAAGTAAACCGTTAGAGCCTGAGTACATCTCACCTCCATTTTTCCATTCAAGAACTACGCTTAGCGAAAGGGATTTATAGGTAAATGTGTTAGTTCCACCAAGAATAAAATCGGGTGATACCTCACCAATAACGCCAGGAGCACCAATTTTTGGCATTCCATGATTCCATGCACCTGGATTATCCTCTACCACAATATTTCCCTTTGAATCCCTTACAAAAGAAGAACCATAAATTACAGGGTATGTGTAGCCTACACCTGCCCTAACCTGTGGGGTTACGAATCCTCCCAAAAATATACTTTCAACACCCGGAGCCAGTTCATCAACTACGTTATCAATTTTGGAATAGTTTAAGTTGATATCCCACTGGAAATTAGTAGATCTGATGGGGGTAATATACATCACAACCTCATGAGAGTTGGTATGAACCTTACCGGCATTCATAACCAACTCTGATGCTCCGGTTGAACCAGCTAGGGGAACTGCAAAGATTTGATCGGTTACATTCTGCTTTGAATAGGTATAATCAAGGCCAAGCCTGTTGTCAAAAAACTTCAACTCTGCACCTACTTCGTAAGATTTAGTATTCTGAGGCTTAAGGTTAGGGTCGTACTGAACACTATTGGGAATATAAGAATTAATTCCTCCCAATGGGTAAGTAATAGGATCATTACCTGACCAGAAACCACCACCATACCCGGGTGTTACATAGTAATTCTCCAAATATGAACCAGCTTGTCCAACCTCAGCATAGGATCCCCTTAACTTTAAGAATGAAATCCAACTAACGTTTTTGATAAAATCCAACTCAGAGGCAATAAAACCTAAAGAAACGGAAGGGTAAAAGAACGAACGGTTGTCCCTTGGCATAGATGAAACCACGTCGTACCGACCAGTTCCATTCAGGTAAATCATCGACTTCCACGATAGGGATAGATTGCCAAAAAATCCTACAGTACGATTTTTATACTGTGATTCGGATGCTGTTACGATATTCGCATTATTGATATGGTTCCATCCGCCAAAGTTGAAATCGTTTCCACTCTCGCTATAGTATTTGCTCCTTCCATTATTAACCTCATTTCCAAGCATTGCGCTAAAGTCAATCTCATCGGAAATTTTCCAATTAAAGCTGGCAGTCAACAGAGAGTTTAATGTCCCATCCGTAACACCATAGTTAGTCATGTACCCCTTCCCGTTATTATGGCTACCATAACCAAAAATATCCTGGTAATGAGTTGTGTAGGTATCAATACCTGCTTGGTACTTGATATTCAGACCCATCCCATCAGCCAGCTCCTGGTTGAATTCAATAAAGCCATTTCCAAAGAAACGGTCGGTTTTCTCATTAAAAGTATTGTTATTGGGCACCCAGTAGGGGTTGTCAAAACTACCACCTCGGAAATAAATTTGCCTATAAGGATTACCCGGGTAGTGATTTGGAATACCTTTCAAATCATAGCTTGCAGGAGCAGCTAATACGCCAGTTAACGAACCGTCATTTGCTCCGGAAAGTTTATCAATAGTGTTGTTAGAGTAATTTGCACTAAATCCTACTTTAAAGTTTTTTCCCAAGTTGCGGTCAGCAGAGGCTTTTGCATTGTACCTCGTCATGCCAGTATTCAATGCAATACCAGTTTGATCAGTATAGCTAAACCCTAAAGCAAAATTTCCTTGTTCAGTGGCTTGGGTTACGTTAAAACTATTGTTAGTAGAATAACCAGTTCTAAAGTATTCCTCCCAGCTGTTATACACCTTAGGGGCTACCCATGGATCGAGTCCAGCCAGCTCCCTTTGAGGAACCCTATACAAGCCGGGATGTCCTTGGCTATCTCCGCCATAGATAGGGTCTTTAGGAAGATCTACAATTTTTGGACCCCATGAATAGGATGAAGTTGGAGCATATGAGCCGTAGCTTCCCTGCGCATAGGTAGTTTGATAGTCAGGAGTCCTAGAAACAACGTCAAAATTACTGGTATGCGAAAAGGTAATTATGGGTTTTCCCACTTGTTGACCTCTTCCGCTCTTAGTAGTAATAATAACCACTCCATTGGAAGCCCTTATTCCATAAAGTGCAGCAGCAGCTTGACCTTTAAGGATTTCGACACTCTCAATATCTGAAGGGGTGATATCAATTGCTCTATTGGAAATATCTGCTCCGGTAACACTATTTCCTGTAGAATAGGGAGCAGTAGATGAAATAGGCATTCCATCAACCACGTATAAAGGAGTGTTATTTCCGGTAAAAGAGCGTGCCCCTCTCACTACAAATTGAGATGAAGCACCAGGCATACCGCTCGAAGGCTTAATATCAATACCGGCAACTTTACCCTGCAAGGCAGTAAGAAGGTTGGCATTTCCAGTTTTTACAAGCTCTTCGTTTGTAACACCCTGAACAGCATAACCCAACGCCTTCTTCTCCCTCTTAATACCCAGAGCGGTAACAACAACCTCACCCATCTGAACCGCCTCAGTTTCCAAGGCTACATCAATTACCGAGCGGCCGGCAATGGCTACTTCCTGGGTTTTGTATCCCACAAAGCTGAAAGTGAGGGTTTGAGCACTAGCGGGTACGGCAAGCTCATACTTACCATCCACAGCGGTGGTGGCACCAATGGTTGTACCCTTAACAACAACTGAAACGCCCGGCATGGGCATTCCATCCTCGGAACTGGTAACCGTTCCGGTAATCCTTACCGTTTGTGCCTGCACAATGGTTAAGCCGGCAAGCAGCAAACCTGCAAGAAAAACGCTTAGTTTTTTCATAGAACAAGTTTTAGGTTTACAATAGAGGTTAGTTAAAAAATTTCATTTCCGCTGCTAATATAAGTAACATTTTTTAAAAAAGCAACACCTTTGTTTTCATTTATTAACACTAATTGAACCCTGTTTCATATACCTTTCCTATTTAGTTTACTACCAATATCTTAATCATAAATACAATTAACATTTTGAAAATTTATAATGATCATGATCATTTATTTTAAGAATAATAATTAAGTATTACCTCCAATGCTGCGAAAATGTTATATTCAAGGTAAAAAGATATTTCTATCTAGTTTACATGGAAAGAATTTAATAATTACAATCAACTGCACTAAAAAATTGAGAGGATTGAGAATGAAAATATTAAAAAAGGCCGCAAAAAATTGCGGCCTTTAAAAATCGTTCAAAAAACTTTAGGGATTTTGATCATTCTTAAGTTGAGGATTGGCATTTATCTCATCGATTGGAATGAGGAATTGCCATTTATCGGTTCCTGCAGGTTCATTCATTAATGTTGCTAAGGCAACTTGGTGGTTAGAACCTGAAAGATCCCTTGCTAATGGTGAATTTGTACGTTTTAGGTCAAGGAATCTGAACCCTTCGCCCCAAAGTTCAATACGGCGCTGGAACATAATTTCATCGATAAGAGCCTGTCCAGTATTTGATGAAAGGGTATATGCAGGGTCACGTGTAACCACCATTTGACGGAGAACCTCTGCTGCCTCAGCATCTCTCCCACCCTGACGGGCTATAGCCTCTGCCTCAATCAAGTACATTTCTGCAGCGCGCATGTAGGGTATATCACCCCTACTATCAGCTGAACCAGCAGCAGTAAACTTGCGGGTCATATAGGGTCTGCGCACACCAGAATGTGGTAATGGAAAGTTTGCTGCAGTTGGGTTTGGTTCCCAAAGAGTCTTTCTGATATCTGTTGCAGGTATTTGATTGTAAAGAGGGGCATAAATAGCCTTGGGGTTAGTACGAATGTTTGTAGAACTAAAATTCCAACTCATAAATGCAAAGAATGAGTAGAAATAGGTAGTTTGATCAGGAATAACCATTGAGCCCCACATCCACTCTGGGTTTGTATAATCGTTAAACCCACTGGTATACTGTGTTTGGTTCATCAATGTAAATCCCTGCCGAGCTGCACGAGCAAAAGTCTCAGCATCAGTCCAGTTACCCATGGTTAATGCCACTCTAGCTTTTATACCCTGAGCAACATTTAGATTTAAGTGAGATTTGTTTGGACGGGTGTAGCCCTGAAGGTTAAACATGGCAGAGTCAAGGTCTTTGTTTATTTGAGCATATACTTCAGCAACGCTTGCACGGGGTTTACCATCAAAATCATTGGTAGTCATAATGGGAACGCCCTTGTCGGTTGCAGCTGTAGCGGCATTGTAACGTTTCCCGTAAAGCTGTACAAGATTAAAGTGAGCCCAAGCTCTGTAGGTGTATGCTTGACCTTTGATAGCTTTTTTATCAGCAACAGGGCCTTCAGCCTTATCAATATTTGCAATAATCATATTGGCATTACCTATGATGCGGTAGTAAACATACCATGCAAAGTATGTAAGTCTTGAGTTCTCGTTTCGATGATCTACCCACTTATAGGTATTGTTATACCAGCCGTTACCGGCACCAGTCATAACTAAATCCTCACCCAGCATATCACGGGATATCATCAACGAACTTTCGCCACACTGGTCCATATTATAGGCTCCTCGAGCACTCCACTGCATGTAAAGTGAACGATGTATACCGTTTAATGTAGCCCATGCATTCTTTGTAGTTGCAAACGCACTGGAAGTAGCTATTGCATCAGTTGGTTCAGTGTTTAAATAGTCCTCGCTACAACTTGCCAACATTAATGCAAATGTGGCGAAAACTCCATATTTTAAAAGTATATTCTTCATATCTTCAAATTTTTCTAATTAAAAGGTTAAGTTAAGACCTAACGTAATTACCCTTGAAGGAGAGTAAACATTTGAGGTTACACCAGCAAATGAATACTGGGGGTCCATACCTTTACGCTTTCCAACAAGGAAAAGGTTATCACCTGCCAAGTAAACACTAGCGTTACTGATTGAAAGACGCTCAGTCAAACTTTTGGGTAAGGTGTATGAAAGGTTAACATTCTTTAGGCTAAAGTAAGTAGCATCAGTTAACCAACGATCGCTTGCTGCACCAAAAGGAGTTTGCTGTGCAAAGTCCATTCGAGGTACATCAGTCTTATCATCAACGCTTTGCCAGCGCTTCAATGCGTCAACGTGTAAAGCACGGCCGTAATCGCCACTGTGCATTAACGATGCATAAGCACCATCATAAATTTTACCGCCCAATTGATAGGTGAAAAGGAATGATAATGCAAAATTCTTATAGGAAATGTTGCTTGAAATACTTCCAATTAGATCAGGTATAGCTGTTCCAGTATAATCGTACTTAGCAAGGTTTTGGTTAACTGTTAGAGTATCATTTCCAATAATACGAAGCGATGCATCGGTTGGTAACGATTTGGTATTATCCCAGTAATAAAGTGCTTCACCGTTAGCTGGATTAACACCATAGTACCTCCGTAGCCAGAAATCGTAAATTGAATGACCTTCCATCAACTTTTTGGTACCCGATATTATTTCTTTCTTAGTGTCAGGCATTTTGGTTATTTCATTCTTCAGTGTTGTGAAGTTAGCTGTAACATCCCATCTAAAATCTTTAGTGTCGATAACCTTTGCAGTTAAACTTAATTCAACACCTTGGTTGTACATTGTACCAATATTCTTGTCGATGCTTTCCATACCACTTGAAGGAGGTAGGGGTACGCTAAAGAGCAGGTTGCTTGAAATACGATGGAAGAATTCAATTGAACCTTCAAAACGTTTTAGGAAACCAAATTCTGCTCCTATGTTGAAACTGTTATTTGATTCCCAAGTTAGATCTTTATTTTCGAGGTTGGTTTGTAGGAAGCCTGGCTCTGTGGCATTGTTGTAATCTAATCCATATAGCGCCATATAAGGATAGTTACCACTCAACCCATCATTACCTAGTTCACCATATGATGCTTTTACTTTAAGCATATCAATCCAGGTAAACTGCTTAATAAAGTTTTCCTTATCAGCACGCCATGCAAAACCTACCGACCAGAAATCACCCCAGCGGTTATCGGGATGGAATTTTGATGAAGCATCGCGACGGTATGAAAGTGATGCAAAATATTTACCTGAGAAATTATAGTTTAAACGACTAAAGTAACCTTCAGATCTATAAGTGTCTGTGTAGGTGTACAGATCGTTGATAGTAGTAAAGTTGATTAGTTCGGTATTACCGTCAACAATTAAACCTTGCTTAAAACCACGAGTGTACTTGTATTCCCAATCGTAATTTTCATGACCTAACAAAATGTCAAAACTATGATTACCAAACGACTTAGTATAGGATAGAAGTTGGTTCAAGTTGTACGAAGTGGTTAACGATTGGGTTAAACCTCCACGGCCTGCAGGAGCACCATCGCCAACAATTGTATTTTCAAAAGTATTAAAACGATAATTACTAATGTCGGCACTCATATTGGTAGTGAATTTCAGACCTTCGTAAAGGAAAAAGTCGAAATAAGTTCTTGCTCCTAAAGCATTACGTTTCATTAAACGATCGTTCCATTCTGTTTCAGCAATCACATGGCGGCCAGGACTAGCACCACTGGGGCGAGCAGGTAAACCTAAACTTGCCATATTACCTAAATCATAAATCTTTTTCCCGTTTTCATCCATGTACGATCCATCAACTAGGCTGTGAGCATGAACAGGATAAATTGGTCCCATGTTTCTGGAGAAGAAGAATGGGTTAACATATCCAGTAGAACTCTCATCGTTAGCCAAATTTGAAGTTGTAATAGTGGTGTTAATGTTTAGGCCCGTTTTTAACCACTTTTTAACCTGATTATTTACGTTTACCCTACCGGTAATCCTGTCAATATCAGATTTAATGGAATAACCTTTTTCATTTAGGTATCCCATTGAAATAAAGTAGTCGCTTTTATCTGAACCACCAACTATGCTTAATGAATACTCATCGCGTTGACCAAGGCGTGATAGTTGTTTCTGCCAATCAAGGTCAGATTCGATTAAAGGAAGAACCTTAGCATCGGGATTCATTCTACCATTAGTCAAAACAACCTGATCATCAGGTACACCAAATATATTATAGCCTAAACGACTAACTATTCCATTCGTAGCATTTTGATTTGCCACATCAATTGCTGGTGGCGTTGCAACAAAGTACAATGAGTTGCGGTAAGCTTCCCACATTAATTCATAGTATTCATAGGGTTTTACTCTTTCATACTCGGGAATAGCTCTAGAAGTGTACCCTTTGCTAACCTTAACCTGCATTTGATTCTTATCGCGTGAACCCTTTTTAGTTGTTACAACCACAACGCCGTTAGCAGCACGATTACCATAAAGAGCTGTGGAACCAGCATCTTTTAGAAGAGTAATACTTTCAATATCATTAGGATTAAGGTTACTAATTGATCCTGAATAGGGAACACCATCAACAACATAAAGAGGATCGCTTGAGGCGTTAATTGAACCAAATCCTCTAATTCGAATGTTAACACCACTACCGGGCTGTCCACTAGCGGACGTAACCTGTACACCTGGGGCTGCCCCTTCAAGTGCTTTGGTGATGTTAGCAACAGGTTTTAGCTCAAGCTGTTTACTATCAACTTTAGCAGCAGAACCTGTGAATGTTGACTTTGTTGCTTGGCCATAAGCCACAACCATTACCTCTTCAATTTGTTTTGATTCGGGTTTCAAAACCACATCGATTACACTGCGGCCGGCCACAGCAACTTCCTGTGTTTCGTACCCAACAAAGCTGAAGGCAAGGGTTTGAACATTTGCGGATACGGTAAGTTCGTACTTACCATCCACATTGGTGGTTGCACCAATGGTTGTACCCTTAACAACAACTGAAACACCCGGCATGGGCATTCCATCCTCGGAACTAGTAACTGTTCCGGTAATCCTTACCGTTTGCGCCTGAACCAGGGTTATACC
>Ga0116189_1003340_pt1 | contig 11548 bp, 9 predicted proteins | sample AD_JPNTR3_MetaG_FD_89895 | JGI IMG/M metagenome (GOLD analysis project Ga0116189, IMG submission 89895) | Active sludge microbial communities of municipal wastewater-treating anaerobic digesters from Japan - AD_JPNTR3_MetaG | ecosystem: Engineered > Bioreactor > Anaerobic > Digestate | place... | reverse complement strand
TTTTTGTGTACACTCTGTAATCATAAAAGGGTTCGCTCTTTTGTGGACTAACTCTTTCTGAAAAAAGAATTTATACCACAAAAGGCGGCCCTTTTTTCATTAAGTGTGTGAGAAATCCGGGTTAAGGCATTACGTGGTTCTGGTGGTGTTTTCTTCAAATTCGTTGCTTTCCGGCAGGAAAGGTGGCATAAGTCGCCTGTGATTAAAGAGAACCGCGTCAATAGGAGAAGCTTCATCAGTGGTGTCACAGCTGCTGGAATTGGTCTTCAGAGCCGGGCGACGCCCCAGGATACAAAGCCGGTCGGAAGGTCGAAGCCGTTCGAGCTGGAGGAAGTCACGATCCGAAGCCTCCAGGAGAAAATGCAGTCGGGCGAGCTTTCCGCGGAATCGATAACCAGGCTCTACCTCAATCGAATCCAGGAACTCGACGGTCGGCTTAAAGCCATCATCGAAGTGAACCCTGACGCCTTGGCGACTGCGAGGGCGCTTGACCGTGAGCGGCGGGAAAAAGGAGCGCGCAGTCTGCTTCATGGAATACCGGTCGTCCTTAAAGACAATATAGATACCCATGACAGAATGACCACCACGGCCGGTTCCCTGGCGCTCGCAGGCTCGATACCGTCGCGGGATGCTTTTGTGGTCCGGAGGCTTCGCGAAGCAGGCGCGGTTCTCCTCGCTAAAGCCAACCTGAGCGAATGGGCCAACTTTCGTTCAAACCACTCTTCCAGCGGTTGGAGCGGCCGTGGAGGACAGTGTTGCAATCCTTATGCTCTTGACCGGAACCCCTGCGGCTCGAGTTCCGGTTCGGCGGTCGCAGTCTCTGCCAATCTTTGCTCTGTGGCCGTGGGCACCGAGACAAACGGCTCCATTGTCTGTCCCTCAAACGCCAACGGAATCGTCGGCATCAAGCCGACCGTCGGTCTAATCAGTCGTTCCGGAATCATCCCTATTGCCCACAGTCAGGACACTGCCGGTCCGATGGCCCGTACGGTCGCCGATGCTTGTATCCTTCTCGGATGCATGACTGGAATTGACAGCGCCGACAAGGCCACCGAGTCAAGCCGTGGACATACAGCACCCGACTATACAAAATTCCTGGATCCCCGGGGTTTGAAGCAAGCTCGAATTGGTATTGCGCGCAAGTTCTTCGGATTCCACCCCGAGGTAGATCGCCTGATGGAAGAGTCTTTGGCGGCAATGCGACGTGAAGGCGCAGTTCTGGTAGATGAGATCGAGATCCCGGGTCGTCGAGACGTGGGTCGGCATTCGTTTCAAGTCCTGCTGTACGAGTTCAAGGCCGACCTGAACGCTTACCTGGGGTCGCTCCCACCAGAAATACGGGTTCGAAGCCTGGAAGACCTGATTCGCTTCAATAACGACAACGCCGAAAAGGAGATGCCTTACTTCGGCCAGGATCTCTTCATACAGGCGCAGGATAAAGGGCCTTTGACCACCAAAGAGTACCTGGAAAGCCTGGAAAAGTGTCGGGCTTTTTCACAAAGTCTCGACAAGGTAATTCAAGAGAAGAAACTCGATGCCATCGTAGCACCGACCGGCGGCCCGGCTTGGCTGACTGATCTAGTCAACGGAGACCACTTCCTTGGTGGCAGTTCCAGTCCGGCGGCCATTGCCGGTTATCCGAACATCTCGGTGCCGATGGGGTTCGTCCGCGGTCTGCCGGTGGGAATATCCTTCTTTGGGAAGGCTTGGAGCGAGCCGACGCTGATAAAGATAGCTTATTCCTTTGAGCAGGCGACTGGAGCCCGCAAGCCGCCGCGGTTCCTGGATTCGGTTGTGCTTTAATTGCGGGGAAAAGCAGCAGGAACCAAAAAGGCCGAAAGGACAGGCCGAACCAGGTCTGTCCTTTCGGTTTCTTTTTCGGGACCCGCTTGGTCTTGCCGCAACCGCACGAGTAATTGCGCTATCGGGGGACGGATTGCTGGGCTTCCACGTTGATGTGACGCTCCGCCAGTTGGGTCAGTGTCTTGTCTGTCTGCCCCTCTTCGTCCAGGATCTGTTGGAGAACGCTGGCATCCTCGTGGAACCCCAGGCGCTGGGCAAAGGTCCGGGCACATCCGTAACCGGCTATTTCATAGTGCTCAATCCGCTGAGCCACGGCGATAAGTCCAGCATCCCTGACCGCCGGATCTCCTTCTGCCTTGATCATGTCGCTGCCATCATCGATCAGTCCGGCAGCGGCGTTGGATTTCTCCTCTTCGGGCTCGACGTTCAGCCTTCGGAAAATCCGCTCTAAACGCTGCCGCTGGCTCCGAGTCTGTTCCAGGTGTTGTCGAAAGGCGCTCTGAAGCTGTGTTGAGGTTGCAGCATCGATCATCTTTGGCAGGGCGTCGATAATTTGGTTCTCGGTATAGTAAAGTTCCTTCAGTTGCTGAAGGTAAAGGTCGCGAAAGTCGTTTAGCTTAAGCGATGTTAGTCTCATGGTTGGCCTCTGAATTCCATGATTACATCGCGGTTGTTAAGACTCAATCGAAGCGGGCAACTTGGTTCGACACCCGGTTTGCGATGTCAGTCTCTTCGAAGCAGACCGATTAGATTCTCGAGCAGCGTGCGCCCCTGGCGGAATGACCCTTGTTTGCCGTAAAGACTGGTCAGTTTTTTCAGCCTTTTCTTGTGCTGGTTGTTCAAGGTGGTTGACTGGAGGTAGGACTCCAGTATCAGTCGCGCCTTGGATTCGTGATCCGTGGCGCCTGGCAGCGAGGCAAAGAGCTGAACCAGGTCACGCGAGGCCAAGATCACTTTCAGGGACGCCGGAACCCGGGGAAGGTAAAGCGACTTCTCCAAGTCAACCAGATGGAATGAAGGGGACTCAGGCTGTCTTGAGACCAGGATGTGCCGGCTTTTGAGATCGCCATGAAAAAAGCCGACGCCGTGTAGGGACGCGAGGTATCGGCCCAGGGCTGCCGCCAATTCGTCCGAAAGATCGATTGCGTGATGAATCTGAAAAACGTGTCGGCCGGCCGACGGCAGTTCCCAGACCGACTGGATCTCGGCGGCTACCAGAAGTCCGGTCCAGTTGAGCCGTTCCCCGCGACGCTTGCACGCGGCAAGGATATCCGGGGTGGAGAACCCGTGCCTTTGAAGTCTCAGCGACATCTGGAGCGACCGAAAGGCATAAGAGCGGCGGAAACTCCGACCGAGAGACCCGTTAGTGAAATAGTAGGTGAAACAGCTGTGCTCTCCTCCCTTCCAGCCAAGAGGGAGGCGATGGATCTGCCTTCCTTCGCAATCGAGCAAGTGCTCGGCGCCCGGCAGGGTGCCAATTTTGTCGGGATATTCGAGAAGGAGTTCAGGTGGCGAAAATCCCTCTCGTATCCACCCGGTAAATCGCTTGCCGGAATGGTGTCTGAAACCTTGCGGTGGCCTCATCGGTTCTACAGCAGAAAGATATAACGAATGACGAAGAGCAGTGCGAACACGGAGATGAGCTTGGGCACTTCCCGGAATCTTCCCTGCACGGCCTTCAGGACTGTATATGAGATAAACCCGAATGCAATCCCTTCCGTGATACTGAAGGTCAATGGCATGATCATCATTGTGAGAAAGGCCGGTATTGCCTCGCCAAAATCGTCCCAGGCAATGTGGCGCACATTCTTGATCATGAAGCATCCCACAATAATCAATGCGGGAGCCACGATCGGATAGAGCCTGAGCCCTTCCCCGTATTGCATTCCACCGCCGATCATCCGGACCAGGGGTGCAAAGAACAGCGATAGCAGGAGCAGTATTCCGGTTACCATGTTTGCCAGGCCTGTTCGAGCGCCGGCGCTTACACCGGCCGCACTTTCAATATAGCTTGTGACGGTCGACGTGCCGAGCAGTGCCCCCAGCGAGGTGCCGGCGGCATCGGAAAGCAGGGCCTGGCGAGCGCGCGGGAGCGTCCCGTCCGGACGGAGAAGCCCGGCTTCCTGGCTCACTCCGATCAGCGTGCCGACGGTGTCAAAAAGAGCCAGGAAAAAGAAGATGAAGATGATCGGTATCAAGCCCGGCTGAAAGGTCCCGAGAATGTCGAGCTTCAGGAATGTGGGCGTAAGCGAAGGGACGCTGGCCACAACCCCTTGAAATTTCGTCATTCCGGTGATAAGGGCCAGGATCAGCGAGGCAGCGATTCCGATAAGCATTGCTGCGCGGACTTTCAGTACCAGGAGGATCGCCATCACTGCCAGGCCGAACAGTGACAACAGCACGGGAGGCGCGCCAAGGTCGCCCATACCGACCAGCGTGCCGGGGTTGTCGATTACGATCCCGCTCCACGCCAGGCCCACAAAGGCGATCAGCAGGCCGATGCCGACCGCAATCGCGTGCTTAAGGGCAACGGGGACTTCGTTCAACAACCGTTCCCGGAGCCCGATTGTCGATAAGAGAATGAACAGAACTCCGGCGACGAAGACGGCGCCCAGGGCTTGTTGCCAGGTGTATTGGAGCGTCAGAACGACCGTGTATGTGAAAAAGAAGTTGTGTCCCATGGCGGGCGCGAGCGCTACCGGATAGTTCGCCGCCAACCCCATAATGAAAGTGGCCAGTGCGCTGGATAGGCACGTTGCGACCATGGCTGCTTCCAAATCCATGCCGGCCGCGTTCATGACTACGGGTTGGACGAAAATGATGTAAGCCATCGTCACAAAGGTCGTGACCCCACCTGAAATTTCGCGTTGAATCGTTGTTCCGCTTTCGTCCAGCTTGAAGAATCGCCTGAGCACAGTCTCCCCCTGTTTCCCGGACATTGTCGATCAGGCGGGAGGCTGTTGCAAGAGGAGGAAAAATGGGGAGTATCCATTTGTCCTTGACATCCTCGGCTCTGCTCGAAATAATCCTCGCCTTGGGGGCAGGGAAACACGGCAAGTATCCCTGACCTCGTCACTGCGAGGAGGCTTGATTTCGGATTGGAAGCAACATGTAGCTGTCTTCTCTGCCTTTTGGAAGTGAGGATGGTTTGGAGTCTGTCTAACCCAGCGAACCGAGTACGTGCAGAAATCGCCTTCAATTGCCGTCATCATTGTTAATTACAACGGCTCCGACTGCCTGCAACGCTGCCTGTGCACCCTTAAGGCTCAATCCAGACCGCCGGAAAAGATCATCCTCGTCGACAACGGCAGCACGGACGGCTCGGCGGACCGAGCCGTAAAGATGTGTCCCGGTATCGAGATCTTCCGTCTGGACTCGAACCTGGGCTTTGCGAAGGCCAGCAACCTCGGTGTCCAGGCCGCAAACGGGGTCGAGTGGGTCGTGCTGTTGAACAATGATGCCTTCTGCGATCCGACGTGGCTGGAGAACCTGGTCGACGCGATTGAGAAGTACCCTCAGTTCAGCAGTTTTGCGTCGCGCATTGTATCCCATCAGGACCCCAACATTCTTGACTCTGCTGGGGACGTGTACCACGTCTGTGGGTTCGCATGGAAAAGGCTGCATGGGCAGGCCGAGACAGAGTTCGGGAAACGCCCCCTGGAGGTTTTTTCGGCATCCGGAACGGCGGCTGTCTACAAGCGGAGCGTTTTCCTTGAGTTGGGAGGGTTCGACGAGGATTTCTTCTGCTATTTTGAAGATGTCGATCTTGGCTTTCGACTCCACCTGGCCGGCCATCGAGTGCTGTTTGTTCCCACCGCGCTAGTCCATCACCTGGGTTCCAAGACGTGGGGCGAAAAGAGCGATTTATGCCTGTACTATGGCCACAGAAATCTCATCTGGACCTTCTTCAAAAACATGCCGGCTCCTCTGCTGGCCTGGTACCTGCCGCAGCACCTGCTTTTCAATCTCTTGGTCCTGGCCTGGTACACGGCCAGAGGCCAAGGCAGAGCAGTCTTCCGCGCAAAAATCGATGCGATCCTGGGTCTGCCTGCCTTCCTGAAGAAGAGGCGCATGGTGCAGAAGACGCGCAAGGCGTCCTCATTCGGTATCAGAAGACTCATGGCCCGGGGATTAACCCTTCCGTACGCGAGCTCCAGGTTCATGTTTATAAGACCTGATTTGTGTAGCCTACATAAGACCTAGGTTTGTATAACCACGGAGCTTATAAAAGGACTTGACATGCGGCGGTACGTAGCCAACTTGGGCTCTGGTCTCCGACCAACGCGATCGCGAGGAAGGAACCTCCGGATTAAGAATCGACAGAAGGAAGCCGGAAGATAGAGCCGTGCACAAAGCTGACATCGTTGTTCCGGTTTTCAATGGATTGACTCATGTGAAGGATTGCCTGTCGAGTCTTGTGGAGTACACCTGTCCCGCGCTCCTTGAATCCATCTTCGTCATCGACGATGCGAGCGACCGGTCGACAGCGAGCTACCTGGCAGAGCAAGCGAAACGGTACCCTGTTATTGATCTGCGCCGCAACACTCGAAACCTCGGGTTTGTCGCTTCAGCCAATGCGGGGCTGCGGCTGGGTTCGGCGCCTTACATCATCCTCGTCAACAGCGACGTCATCGTCACCCCGCGCTGGCTGGATCGGCTGATCGCCTGTGCGGAGTCCGACCCGCGTATCGGGTCCGTAAACCCCCTGACCAACACCGCCTCCAGTCTCAACATTCCGCTAGCACCCGGCGCAAATTTCTTCGGAATGGACCTGGTTCTGGAATCAGGCTCAGCCCGGCGCTATTCGGACGTCGTCACCGGCGTCGGATTCTGCATGCTGCTCCGGCGTGCCGCTCTGGAAGATGTGGGGCTCTTCGATGAGGTTTTCGGCCGGGGCTACTGTGAAGATTCGGACTTGTGCATGCGACTCGTCTCGAAGGGTTGGCGGACGGTCGTATCCGACGACGTCTACGTCTACCACCGGGGGCGGGGCAGTTTCGCTGACCGGGATGAGCGGTACAGGGCGAATCGGAAGATATTCGACCAGCGTTGGGCGGACGAGTACCGGCGCCAATTCGCTCGGTTCCGCAAAGCTGATCCCCTGCGGCCCTCGCGTGAGCTGTTCGCCATGCCATGCCGGTGGGACCCGATCCCTTCCATGAGAGAAACGTACCGAAGGATGCGCGGAAAGTGGCGGGAATCCGACCCCGTCGGAGCAGGGAAGGAAGCTGTGAAGGGATTGCTGGCGCTGCCGCGCGCCAGGAGGGAGGTGGTGACGCCATCGATCGTCAGTCGCCTCACGCGCCCCGACCGCCTTCGGGTCACCTACGTGATACACGCTTTGTCCGTTGCCGGAGGCACCCTCTCGGTGGTCCAGCTGGTCAGCGAGCTGATCCTTCTCGGTGTCGAAGCGCGCATTGCAACCCTGGCCGTGTACCCGGAGATTTACCAGTGGAAATTCCTGGGTCAGCCGATGGTCTTCAAGAGTTGGTCGGAAATGCAGGCAAATCTTCCGGAAACAGATGTAATTGTTGCCACTCACTGGAGCACCGTCACCCCTGTCCGGGAGGCGCTCGAGGGAGGGAAGGCCAAGGTTGCGGCGTATTTCGTTCAGGACTACGAACCGTGGTTCTTCCCCGAGACAGATCAGGCGGCGCGCGACATGGTCCGTCGGACTTACCGAATGATACCGAACAAGATCGTGAAATCCGAATGGTTGAGAAACCTTCTCCGTGCCGAGGAAGGGTGCGATGCTACGAAGATCCGGCTGGGGATGGACCTGGGCGTGTTCTACCCGAGAGAAGTGAGGCGGGACGAGCGTCCGGTGATCCTGGCGATGGCCCGGCCCCGGACGCCGAGGCGCGGGTTCTCCGACGTCGTTGAGGCGCTCCGGCTGGTCAAGGAGGCGCGGCCGGCCGCCGAGATCATCCTTTTCGGTGACGACCTTTCGGCACAGACAATTCCTTTTCCGTATCGGGACGAAGGCGTGATCGTGAACCAGAATCGCCTGGCTGAACTCTACTCGTCGGCCGATGTTTTTCTGGACGCTTCGTTGTTCCAGGGTTTCGGCCGGACCGCGTTGGAGGCGATGGCCTGCGGCGCCGCCTGCGTTCTGACCGGAGTCGGCGGAGTCACCGAGTACGCCAGGGACGAGGAAAACTGCCTCGTCATACCGCCCGGCGCTCCGACGGCCGCGGCACAGGCGATTCTGCGACTCCTTGACGACCGTAACTTGAAGGAACGGCTGATCCGCGCTGGACAAAGTACCGTACAGGATTACTGTCACAAACGTGAAGCGAGAGAGACGGCGGAGTATTTCAAGAGCCTGCTTGGCCGCGTCTCCGCGTAAAGCCCCGTAGGTGGACCCCGCGTGCCCGAGAATCATCAGAACCGACCGCTACTCCCGCAGGTTGTCCCGGTCCAACAGGCTTCATGTTTGCCCTTGTCCTTGTCTCGTCCACGAAGCCTTTCGCAGCGCGCAGATTCTCTCGATAGAACTCAACTGGATCTTGGTCTACGGTTTTCGCTGCGTATCAGAACCCGACCGGGTCAGGTCACGCCGCTAATCTGCGGGGCCAACGAATTTTTGGCGTACCTTGTCTATGGGAATGGCAGCCATGTGGGGATCGCAGTGGACGAGAATCGCCGATTGACGGCTGTTGGAAATCCTTCGACATAACACCTCGATGGATTCTAAAATCTGGCCTCATGACAGCGGAAATTGCACTTCTTAACCAGGGAGCTGTGGCCCTGGCTGCGGACAGCAAGGTGAGCATCGGTTACCAAGAGTACGGCAAAACGTATGATACGGTTAATAAATTGTTCACTTTGTCGAAGTACCATCCAGTCGGGGTAATGGTCTACGGCAATGCCGCTTTTATGAGCTACCCGTGGGAAACCGTCATCAAGTTATACCGTCAGTCCCTCGGTAGTTCTAGCAAACAACGAGTTGAAGACTACGCCCGAGATTTCGTGGCGCACCTAACCCGTGACTACTCTTTCACATTTGAAGAAGAAGAAGAGATCATCTCGCAGCACCTCTTGGCGGTGCACATGGGCATCGAGGCCCAGGCGAGGGACGGTGCAGAAGCGGGTGACTACCATACGAGGATAATGAGGAGTGCAACGGATTTCGTTGAGGATCTGAATCGTGTCCCAGACGTTTTTCCAGACTTCCCGCCGCAAGAGATAGGGAAGCTATACCGAAAAGCGATAGATCGCGTCGTCTCTGCGGTCTACGAGGGAAAACTTGCGTTGTCTTTGAAACGCAAGCTTCGGCGACTGTCGGCACTGGTATTGGGCAAGTCAGTTCCCCTTCCCGGCTACTCTGGACTCGTCGTCACCGGCTTTGGTGATAAAGAGAAATTCCCTTCACTTCGCTCCTTCGAGATCGATGGTGTTATTGCCGGTCGGCTTAAGTTCCGTTCCATTTTGAAGAATTATTCCCGCCTCTATTACCAGGAGATTCGAACCGCTTGCGGCGCGCCCAGCCGGAATTCGACTTTGCCGCGGCTTACGGAAGCGTCCACCTGCCCCTTTGCCGTCCACTGATCGCCTGCCCACGCGCCGCTCTCCACCTTGAAAGATTCGGTTTCGGCTCTGGTCTCGACCACTACCTTGCAGCGATAGCCGAGAATCAACATCTCGCGGTCAGCAGGCCGGATCGCAATGGCCTGTCCATCATTTACCCCCGCCACCGTGACGCTGATGCCGTCGAGATCCTTGGTTTCTCTGAACCGCTGTCCCGGCATTTCGGCCAGGAACACGCGTGCTCGCTCGGTTCCACCGAATTCCGCGACCGCCGGACCACCGCACCGAATCGCCGTGCAGGCTTCCCGCAGTGCGAAGGCACCGTTGGCCAGTTGCCCGTCCTCCAAGACATACGGTTCTCCGGGAGTCGGACAAGAAGTTTCCATTGCCCAGGGCGAGAACAGCTGCGATCCGTACTCGCCGATCGAAATGAAGAGCAAACGGGGCGCTAGAGAGTTGTTGTCGCTGTTCGTCTCGGTCACGGTCGGAATATTTCGCCCGATTCGGTACCGGTCCAGCGTCTGCCGCAACGAGGAGGCCGAGATGCTGACTGGTGCCGGCGCTTCATCGCCCCAGGTGGGATAGTGATTTACTCCGATGAAGGACAGATTCGGCAGGACTTCGAGGTACGTGGCCACGTCTTCTCCCGGTGACCCGCCCAACAGGCCCGGTGCCAGGCTTCCTCCCACGAAGTTTACGAAAAGGGGGAGCGGATAGGCTTTCGTCCCCGCTTCCATCAAGGGTCGCAGCCACTGTGACGCCAGGTTCCAGGCGGAGAACCGGAGATCGTCGATAGGTTGTTTCTCGGCGTACCTCGCGTTGGAAGCCTCAGAATGATCCCGCCAAACGCTAGGATTTTTGCGCTGATCGAAAGCGGCGCCTGCCCCGAATACACAGATCTCATTCTCCACCTGGATCATCAAGACGGTCCTGCGGCTGTCGATCTTCCGGAGGTGTTCCATGAAGGCTTGAAAAGCGGCTACCTCACGCTCGACGACGGCGGGGTAATCGTACGATACGGCATCGTGATGCGGCCTGCCCTCGCGATCGACAGCACGCGGGAAACGGCGGGTGTCCTGAATGATATACATCGGGGCGAAGACGTTGCCGCTCATGTCACTATATATAGTGCCGCTGCCGCTCGCGTAGTGTCCGAACCACCCGATCACGAGTCTGAGCTGGTTCTGTCTTGCCATGGTCACGATGTGATCGACGTAGGAAAAGTCGTACGTGCCCTCAGCCGGCTCGACCATTGACCACTTGACGGGGACCTTGAGCGCGTTGAGCCCCATCTCCTTCGCCGCGGGATACAAGTAATCGTAGACGTGCATTGTTTCGGCGTAGCGGCCGTAAAGCAGCTTCTCCCAGTGGGTTTCTACGGCGAGCACGGTGAACGGCTCTCCGTCCACAAAGAAAACCTGTTTCCCTTTCAGGTTTTCAAAGTGGGGCAAGGGATTAGCGCTATGCGCCGGCTTCCAAGATTGTCCTGTGACGGTACCGGCGGCGGTGACGGTCAGCAAGAAAGCAGCTAAGAGACGCATGCCGGGATTATAACTGACGCGTATACATAAGGTTCACTTATCGACAACCTGGGGTGGCACTTCCGAAAGCACCGAGAGTGTTCCGGTGCCGAATAACACGAAGCTTGCTAGCGGCTGATTGGTAGTCACTCGGATGTATCCCCCCAGCATGTCGCGGCCCACGAGTTCCGGGAAATACTCAGTCAACAGCTGTGATCGACGCTCCTTCGGGGGGATAACGAACGTCCCAGAGCTTACTATTGCACCATCGGGGGCAAAGATCTGGACCTTTGCGTCCGCATTCGTTGATCCTGGATTCAGGAGCGCAAGCCCAGTGAACCAGGAGGGGGATGATCCCTCCGCTGACCCAACCTGGGCGAAAATCATGTCGCTGTGCAGATTTGCCACCAGAGCGAGTGCCGACGAGAAAGTGCTCCGGGCCCGATCGCCAAAGACCACGCTTCCGGCAAGGCGCGGACCGTTCGAAATGACTTCCACATAGCCTGCCATCTGGACACTTGAAGTCGGCTGGAAGCTTTGGTCAGCGACAAGAAGCTTCCCACGTGGTGAAATCGGCTGTTGTTGCGTGCTAATTACGCTACCATCGTCGCCGATGAAGCGAAGGGTGACAACGCCGCTCGCATCGTCCAGGTTCACCACCGAGAGAGTCGAGCTCAAGATCGGTACACCAACCA
>Ga0116189_1003337_pt1 | contig 11558 bp, 9 predicted proteins | sample AD_JPNTR3_MetaG_FD_89895 | JGI IMG/M metagenome (GOLD analysis project Ga0116189, IMG submission 89895) | Active sludge microbial communities of municipal wastewater-treating anaerobic digesters from Japan - AD_JPNTR3_MetaG | ecosystem: Engineered > Bioreactor > Anaerobic > Digestate | place... | reverse complement strand
TCGAGGAGTTCACCAGGGGCTATGAGGCGGCGTCCACCAACGAGATTGTGAGGAAGGCCGGGATCTCCAAGGGGTTGCTCTTCCACTACTTCGGCAGCAAGAAGAACCTCTACATGACTGTGTTCAGGGAAGTAGTGCAAAGAACCACCGAGACGCTGCTGTCACGCGCGGGCGAACTGCCCGGTGACGTGATAGAGCGCATGCTGCGACTTACTCTGATCAAATTGGAGCTGTACCGGGAAGACCCCAAAGGATGGCACTTCCTCGCGGATGCCGTCTCTAATCCCCCCCATGAGCTTAAGCAGGAGATACGGTCGGTGCAGGCTGAGTTGACCGACTTCGGCATGAAGGCATTCCTAACTGGCCTTGATCTCGCTCAGCTGCGCCCCGACGTGGATGCGGAGTGCCTCCTGAGGTTCGTCCTGCTCTTCCTGAAGGGCCTTGAACAGGAGTACCTCGGCAGAGGCGACCTCTCATCACTCGACTGGGAACAGATCATTAAGGAATTCATGGTCTACGTTGAGTTGCTGAGGACAGGAATAGGCTCACAGTGCGGATCGGACCGCGATCCGCATATGGGGTAGCGATTGCCACAGTTTCGGCGATAACATGGCAGGAATCCATTTCCCCATTACCGAAGCTATCCCGGGCGCTGTTTCCCATCGTCGCATATGCGCCGAAGTACGCAGGCGCCTAAGTGGTTCAGCATGAGAACATGCAACATCCCTTGGCATGCGCGGAAGCCGAAATACTCCCGGGCAACAGTTGCCTGGCTGAGGCTTGCCGCCGTATGCGTCGGGCTTGCGCTGCTCGTCGGGTCCGCCCATGCAGCTGCCCCACTCGCATCGGCATCACGTATCCTTGTGATAGCCCCTCATCCAGATGACGAGACTTTGGGGGCAGGAGGACTGATCTACTCCGCCTGTCGGAGAGGAGCGAACGTAAAGACGGTGTTCATGACCATGGGCGACGGATCCGCCGTTGCGGCAGGCATGTTGTTTGGCACGGCGCGGCCCTCGCTCCATGATATGGTGGCTCTTGGGCTACGCCGCCGCAACGAAGCCGTCGCTGCACTGGGAGTTCTTGGCGTGGATGAAGATGACATTGTGTTCCTCGGCTACCCTGACGGCGGACTTGCCGACATCATAGACAACCGGCACTGGGGGCCGGCCAAGCCTTACACATCGAAGCACACAGGGCATGCCGGTAATCCCTATGTATCTTCATTCACGCCAGACGCACAGTACTGCGCCTCAAGAATAGTAGACGACCTCGCAACGATACTGGCCGAGTACATGCCGGACATGGTGCTCGTCCCCCACCCCAATGACACACACAGCGACCACTGGGCTACCTATGCTCTCACCATGTACACAATCGAGCAGCTCAGCTACGTGGAGCTCACCGGCGCAAGCGTACTCGCCTACATGTTACACACCGGTCCTGACTGGCCCCAGCCGTGGGGGTACCGGCCCGATCTGCCACTTGATCCGCCCAGAGGGCGGGATTCACCTCCAACAGCATGGATAAGTGCTGAGCTGACCGAGGACGCAATTGCCGCGAAGCTCAAAGCGCTCGAGAAGTACAGGAGCCAACTATCGGGTCTCTCCGCTTTTCTGAAGAGTTTCATCAGAACCAATGAGTCATTCTGTTCAGTACCAGTGCTCGACCTGGCGCCGCCGCAGGTGTTCGGACGGACGCACAAAAACGATGCCCCCAGCACTCGGCCTGATCCGAGTCCATTCCGGGTTCTCCCTCCGAGCGGCGAGATCAGGTCCGTTGTGGCTAATCGAACCGATGACGGTGTCGCCGTCACTGCAGTCCTGGCGTGGCGACCCAGTCCCTCCGTAACGTACCGCCTTCAGATCGTATCATGCGACCCAGCCCCAGAATTGTCCGGGCTGCTGTACGGACAGCGGCTACGCCCGACAGCCAAGGAGCTGACCTACGAGACTACGCCGTCAAGTGGACAGCGCCGACCCTGGGAAGCGGTGTTCCTTATCCCGCAGCACGACCTGGAATCCTTGGGCCCTAAGGCTCTGATCGAGGTCGTGACTATCCGCCGCGGGTTGGTGCTTGACCGTTCAGGATGGATCCTGTTGCGGTTGTGTCAATGACCATAGCGCCTTCACAGGGTAGACCGGGCTCGGCAGCCTTGTGCACATGAGGTCAGCAAGGTGTTTGTAATTGCAGCGTGGAATATTTGGAGGTGCTTCACTTGACAACAGACATCCGCGCATTCGTTGACGATCGTGTGGAATCCATCAGCAACCTCGCCAAGGTGATCAACTTGGCCACCTGGAACGCCGACACCACCGGCGACTCTGGGCAGCGCCGTGTTGCCACAGAAGCCAGGAAGCGCCTTGCCCAGCTGCTTTCGGATCCCGGCGATTACCGAATACTGCGAGAGGCTCAACAGGCTCAATCTGAGACGGTGGGAACACCTGACGGGGTCGACCCGCTGCTCGCCCGAGAGGTTTCTGTGCTTGCCCGGATGTACGCCCGAAACCAGATGACTCCCGAGGAGATCGCTGAACAGACTGATCTTCAGGCCGAGATCACCGACATCTTCGTGCACTTCAGGGCCGACCTCGAGGGCCAGCCGGCGTCCGAGAACGACATCAACCAGGTGCTTGCCGAAGAGCGCGACAACCTTAGGCGGCTCAAGGCATGGGAAGCCTCCAAGCAGATCGGACGAGAAGCTGCTCCAAAGGTAGTCGAGCTAGTCGAGGCGCGCAACAGGGCCGCGAGGCGCATGGGATACCGCAACTACTACTCAATGTCGCTTGCCAATGATGAGCTGGACGAAACGTGGCTGTTCACGCTGGTCGACTCGCTCGCTGCAAAGACCGACGCCGTCTTCGCATCGGAGAAGGCCCGCCTGGACCGGTCCTTGGCTGCCAAGTTCGGCGTCGAGCCCGAGCAGATCGGCCCCTGGCACTACTCAGACCCCTTCTTCCAGCGCGCTCCGGCGGATGGCAGTGTAGATCTGGATCCCGTCTTCTGCGGCAAAGACTTGCCCGCCCTTGCCCGCCGTTTCTACGACGGGATAGGAATGGAGGTCGACGACATCCTCTCCCGAAGCGATCTGTACGAGCGCCCCGGGAAGTACCAACACGCATACTGCGAGGACATGGACCGTGAGGGAGATATCAGGGTCATATGCAATCTGCGCGACAATCACGACTGGATGAGCACACTCCTGCACGAGCTCGGCCATGGAGTGTACTTCAACTACATCGACCCCGGCCTGCCCTACCTCCTCCGCGAGCACGCCCACCTGCTCACAACCGAAGCCGTAGCCATGGTTATGGGCGACCAGACCTACGATGCTCGCTGGCTTACTGAGATCGCAGGCGTCGAGCCGGCACGCGCCCGCGAGCTGGAGGTTGCCGCCGCTCGGGTGTCGGCCCTTGAGTCGCTGATATTCATCCGTTGGTGCCTAGTGATGGTCAATTTCGAACGCGCCCTCTATGCGAGCCCACGCCGGAACTTGAACGCCCTGTGGGGGCAGATGGTCAGCCGCTATCAGCTGGTCCAGCCGCCCGCCGGGCGCGATGAGCCGGATTGGGCCGCCAAGATACACATGGCTCTCTATCCGGTCTACTACCAAAACTACATGCTCGGCCAGCTACTGTCGGTGCAATTTCAGTCGGCAATCGCCCGGCGTTTCGGGACCAAGTCGCTCACCGGCATGCCGGAGGCCGGTCGGTGGCTGATCGACTCAGTACTTGGGCCGGGAGCGAAGTGGCACTGGAACGAGATGATCCAACGAGCCACAGGCAGCGGGCTAAGCGATCAACCGTTCGTCAACGACATAGCCGTGCTGAACGAGAAGGAGTGAATGTACTTGGCAACGCCATCCTTCCGCCCCTATCAAACGGAAGACGACTACTGGCGAATGCGCGAGTTCCTACGCCTAGTGTTCATGGCTAACAATGGGCTTGAGAGAAGTTGGCACGTCGCGCGGCTGGACTATGCTCGCTGGCATCTCTGCCTCAACTGCGACAAGGTACGTCTGGAAGACATTGTGTATCTGTGGGAGACCGACTGCGACGACGGCCAGGAGCGGGAAATAGCCGCAATCGTCATGCCCGAAGGCGGCCCGGGCGAGGCGCATCTTATGGTACATCCCGACTACCATACAGCTGAACTGGAGGAGGAAATGCTATCGATCGCGGAGGAGCGTCTTGCGTCGACTGGCCCTGACGTAGTCCGCAAGCTGTGCGTGTGGTCGCCCGAGCAGGACTCGGTCCGCCAGTCTGTCCTGAGCAAGAGGGGTTACGAAAAACGTAGTGCAGCTGAACACCAGTGGCGGCGCGACCTGGGCCAACCCATACCTGATGCGCCGATAGCCCCAGGTTACACCATTCGTTCCCTCGGAGACGGCCTGGAGCTTCTCGAGCGCTGCTACGCATCGGGGCTAGGCTTTCATGAGGGCGACATCAACACTGCCGTCGAGAACAGGGACGATCCCACCTGGTACAGGAACATCCAGAACGCGCCGCTATACCGCCGCGACCTGGACCTAGTAGCCGTCGCGCCGGACGGCGCCATAGGAGCATTTTGCACCATCTGGTTTGACGATGTGACTCGGAGCGCCTACGTCGAGCCGCTGGCCACCGTGCCCGCCCATCGCCGCCTGGGCCTAGGAAGAGCGCTCCTAACGGAGGGCCTGAGAAGACTCCGGTGCATGGGAGCCACGAGAGCATTTGTGGGTGGGTTCAGTGCCGCGGCCAACGCGCTTTACGGCTCAGTCATGGGGCCTAAATACGAGCTGTACGAGCCATGGGTGAAGAAGTGGTAGCCGAACCTCACCCTGTGCGCGCGTTCGAGCGTTCACCGGCATCTGGCGCTACGCTCGCCGTTATGGGTGTTGCGGGAGGCTTGCCCGGCTTTCCGCCACGCGTCGCTCGACGATGATTGCCATGGCCGTCCGCTCCAAAGATCCGACAAGTAGCTCCCGCGTTCTGATCATAGATACTCCGGGCCACTGGCCCTCATTGCGCGGTGCCTCCACGATCCGAAAGGGCATCACCAAAGCGCATACGATGAGCAGCGCCACCATGGATCCTGCCAGCCTCAGCGCCGGCGGATCTTGTGCGTGCCCGAGCTCGATAAGTCGCCTGCGCATCACCTTGGCCGACGCGCCTGCAGAAACCGTCGCTACTGCCCACGTTGGCTCGGCTCTGCGGCGCGGCTTAACCATCGTGAGAAGGAGCTTTCCATATCGCGCAAACCCCGCACCGGAGGCTCGCACAGCCATCTCATCGCACGCCATCTCCTGCGCGATCCCGAGCTCGCGGCCAGCCACCCATACCAACGGGTTCACGAAGAAGAGCGCTTTGGCGGCCGCGGGAAGCCAATTCCAGGCCAAGTCCTTCCGTTTGATGTGCGCCAGCTCGTGTGCGAGTGCCAATCGCAGGTCTTCATGACGCGCCGAGATCAGCAGATCCGAAGGGACAACCATGACGTGCCCTCTCGGCCGCCGCAGGATCATGGGAACAGACGCCCAATCGGCGACTACCGTGTCCGGGCGTGCGCTGATTCCTATCCTCCGGCACAGCTCGGCTACGACCTCGTCAAGCTCGTCATCACGCATTGGCGCACAACGTTCCGCTATCGAGCGTGATCTGGCGAGCGCAGCCAGGATGCTTGCCGCAACCGCCGCCACGCCCGCTATCCAAAGGGCCATCATGGGCCGGCTCGCCTCGATCAGCAAAGCGCAACGAGTGGGCAGATCCGCAGCGAAACGCTGAGATACCACACTCGCCAGGACGGTTCTGGCGCGCGGCAGCCAAGCGAGATCGACCTGCGGAGCAGCCAGAAGCTGAAGAAAGGGTTTCATGAGCCCGAGCCGCCAGAGCCAGCAACGAGTATTGGCGGGGATGCGCGGGAAAGCCCTGCATATGATCCACACCACTGCCAGCGCCGCGCTTCCCTGCCATAGCGCGCCCCACATAGAGCCGGCCCATCTCTGCGGCATGACTACCAGTAGCAAGTCGTACAAGACAGCGCTCATTGCCTACCCCTGCCCCTTCCCTCCCGCGACTCTAGCTGCTCCACAAGACGCTTGAGGTCTTCCAGCTCATCCCTGCTTACTGCAGCATCCTGCGTCAGGTACGCAACAAAAGGCGAAAGCGTGCCCCCAAGAGTCTTCTCCACAAACCCGCGGACCACCCCGCGCATAAGCTCTGAACGGGAAAGACGGGGAGAGTACTCGTTTGCCGTTCCCTGTTCGGACCTGATGAGATACCCCTTTGCCCTGAGCCTTTCCATCATGGTAAGGATCGTAGTTCGAGCAAGGCCGCGATCCTTGCCATAGCTGTCGACGGCCTCGCGTACAGTGATCGGCGCATGCTCAGTAATGAACCGCAGCAGCTCAAGTTCCTGATCGCCCAAAGGCGGTAACTCCATACCTACCACCCTCTGCTCCACCCATCGAGTCGTGACATGGCGCACGTCCGTCGGTGCTTAACTATATCTGTAGTCAGTATACGTATCCTGTGACACGCTGTCAACGCACTCCGGGATCACGCACTCCTGGCTTGCGAACCCCGGTTTCGGTTGTAGATCTCGCCGTAGCTCCGGCGCGCAATGCCGCAAACCCATAATCGAGAAGACGTGCGCAGCCCGTGGCACGTGCTTCCTCGTTGTCTGCATGCATAATCACGGCAACAAGGCGGACACCATCCGCTCTTGCAGTCGCTATCAGGTGATACCCGGCCGCCTTGGTGTGGCCTGTCTTCAGCCCGTCGCATCCTGGATACATGCCAAGCAGCGGATTTGTGTTACTCATGATGAACAGGGGGTGGTTCCGAAATGCCTTGCTCCGTGTGCTGCTCCACTCCAGAATCACCTGGTGGCCAAGGGCCTCGCGCGCAAGGCGGGCCATGTCGGAGGCTGTGGTGTATCCATCGTGCTCGCCTTCTCCTGCAGGAAGACCTGTGGCATTCACGAAGCGCGTGCTGCACATTCCCAGCTCGCTGGCCCTTTTCGTCATCAACCCGACGAACTGCCTCTCACTCCCGGCAAGGTGCTCGGCTACGGCAACCGCAGAATCATTCGCCGACGCTATCATCACCGACTCCAGAAGCTGACCCAGAGTGTACCGTTCACCTGCGCCCAACCACACCTGGGATCCTCCCATCGACGCGGCGTGCCTACTCACTGTAACAACGTCCAGCATGCTCGCCAGTCCGCCCTCCACTGCTTCCACCGCCAGGAGGACAGTCATCAGCTTGGCGAGGCTCGCCGGAGGTATTCGCCGTTCGGCGCCCTGCTCGTACAGCACGTCCCCTGACTCGACTTCCACTACTATAGCCGATACTGCAGAGCCCAGGGCAATATCAGACCCCATCCGACCACGTGTGCGCCACGCTGCCCCGGCAAGCGCGACGACTACCATGAACACCAACGCAGCTTCGATTGCGACCCGGCCTCCGCGCCTTCGTCCGGACGTATGCCCCGTTCCACGCCTCAGCATCTCCGCCAACCCTCCTGGGACCGCCGAAGCGTGACAGCGCCGCCCCGAACTGGGACGTAACGCGCCGGGCGGACTATGCCAATCGGGGTTTGCTCGCACGATTGCCCGAGGGGATTATCGGCAAGAACCTCTGCGAGGAACACACGCTCGAGGCATCCCGACGAAGCCCCCAGCACCGTAACGCCGAGGTCATTTGCATCGACGATCGCGACCGGCACTCCCGCGACTCTGCTGGCGGACTCCGCCACTGCGCTGGGTTTCGAAGGGCCAAGGATCGCGTAGCGGTTGTAGGGCGGCAGGGTATAGTCGCACGGTCCATCGATTGCGGCAACGCCGGAGCCGCATACCCGGTAGAACACCCCCCGGGCGCCGAAAACCTTGGCAACCCCTGCCATGGCAGCGGCAGTCACGACCCGAAGCGGGCTCGCTTCCCCAATGGCGAGCTCCATTGTCCACGGACTACCGAGCCCAATTCCATAAGGCGACTTGTGCACGAACTTGGACAGGATACGAGCAAGACATGAAGGCTTGATCTGACTGATGGGGTAAGCTCTCTGCTGAGTTATCGATACTACCTTCTCACTTATCACCAGCACGTCCCGTGGATGCAGCAGAGGCCCTGCGTATCTTTGAACTACATCAACGATATCGTCTGCTGCCGTAACGACGTGAGTCTTGATCGGAATACGCGCATAAGCGCGCCCACCGACTTGAATTGCTAGTCTCTTCCCGCGGTTGATCCGCAGCTTCCTCGCTCTGCCCATCCCCGTACTCCCCCGCTCCCGTGCAACATGCAACCGTATTGCCTACTGCTGTAGTCAAGTGTAGCATAGACTAATCTTGTAGTCAATCGCAGTCAACCATGTGACTCGCCTCACCGACACCGTCGTCGAAGCTGAACGGAGTGAGCAGCAGGCATCGGATAGCAGGGAATCAGGGAACCCGCAGCAAATGCGCCATGCGTTACCCGCATCCATGGAAAGGTCCGGGCGTAAGGGCCTGCAGAGACTTGCAGTCTCCACGGCGCAAAGCGGAGATTTTTTGCCGCGTGCGTGCAAAGAATCTCCGTCTAGCGCCTCCTAAGGGGAGAAAAGCTTCCCGGATACCCTTGGAGGGTATACCGCAGCGCCCGCAACCTTGACGTCCGACCGGACCGCCGCCCGGGAGCGCCTCGTAGAAATGGCACGGGTAATCGAGTCTTCCGAGCAAGGTGCTCATTCTGTTGCCAAACTGTATATCGTTACCAGCGATGTGGGTAATGCATAGATCAGATGTGTGTGGTTCTCCGACGTTCCTTCTCAGAGTGTATGGGCAACATTATTGCCCAGACGCTGTTCGCTGCCCAACGCTCTCTATACGCCATGCAGATGGCAGGCCGAGAAGTGCCCCTTGCTCACTTCTGCCGCCTCCGGCTTGACCTTACTGCAGGCGGCGAGCCGGTGCCGGCATCTGGGGTGGAATGGACAGCCTGAAGGCGGGTTGATGGGGCTCGGGGGCTCTCCTTCCAGCTTGACGAGGCCGAGCTTTCGATCTTTCGGGTTCCAGCTTGGGATGGCCGACATCAGCGCCTGAGTGTAAGGGTGAGCCGGATGGTCGAATAGCTCGGTTGCGGGTGCGGATTCCACAACGTTTCCGAGGTACATGACCATGATCCTATCGCTCATGTGATGCACCACGTCGAGGTTATGGGAGATGAATATGAGTGCCATGTTAGTGTCGCGCTGTATGTCTTTGAGCAAGTTGATGATCTGGCTCTGAACCGATACGTCCAGGGCCGAGGTGGGTTCGTCACATATCAGGAGTCGCGGGTTGACTGAGATCGAACGGGCTATGGCGATTCTCTGCCGCTGGCCGCCGGAGAATTCGTGAGGGTATCTCTGGGCGTACTCAGGGTACAGCCCCACCTTCATCAGCAGTTCCGCCACGCGATCGTCCATTGCCTTCGTTGCCTTCTTGCCGGCGAACAGCCTGTGAGTCTGGAGCGGTTCACGTATGGTGTCCCGAATCGTCATCCTCGGGTCGAGCGAGTCGAAGGGGTTCTGGAAGATCATCTGCACGTCCTTCCTGAATACCGGCTCTACCCTTCGGTCAATTCTCTTGGAGATATCATGGGCCTCGCCGCTCGGATCGCAATAGGTGATGCTGCCGGCAGTCGGCTCATATATCTTCACAATGGTCCTGCCGAGCGTGCTCTTGCCGCAACCGGACTCGCCCACGATGCCGATCGTCTCGCCCTGGCTGATCTCCATGTTGACATTCTCCAGCGCCCTCACCCAGCCGCTGACCTGAAGGAACACACCCGACCTTATCGGGAAGTATTTCTTGAGATTCCTCGTCGACAGTATCTTCATCTGCTATGCCCCTCCTCCAGCAGCCAGCACGCAACCGTATGGCCCTGCGCCGGCTCAAACTCGGGAGGTGGAGTCTCCTTGCATTTCGCCGTGGCCCTCGGGCACCTGGGATGGAATCTGCAGCCTTCCGGGAACTCGTAAGCCCTGGGAACGTAGCCCTCGATGTACGGCAGGTCTTTCCCCTTGTACTCTCGCCTCACCCGCGAAGTCAGGAGTCCTGCGGTATACGGATGGATGGCATGATCAAACAGCTCCACTACGGGCGCCTTTTCCACGATCTTGCCTGCGTACATTACATGCACCCTGTCGGCAATCTCGGCTACTGTGCCAAGGTCGTGGGTGATGAAGATGATGGAACCGCGGTACTGGCTCTGCAAGTCCTGCATCAGGTTGAGGACCTGCGCCTGAATCGTCACGTCCAGCGCCGTAGTAGGTTCGTCGGCGATGATAATGTCAGGGCTGGTTATGAGGGCCATCGCGATCATGATCCGTTGGAGCATGCCGCCGCTCATTTCGTGAGGGTACTCATCGTAGCGCTTCTCAGGCTCCGGAATATGGATCGACTTCAGGGTGTCGATTATCCTCCCCTTAGCCTCGCTCTCGTCCCACGGCATGTGCGCCTTCGCAACTTCCATCAACTGATGTCCCACGGTGTAAAGGGGGTCAAAAGCCGACATCGGCTCCTGAAATATCATGCTGATCTGTTTGCCGCGGACATTGCGGTACTCCCTCTCGGCCAGACCGATCAGGTTCCGGTCGCCAAACACGATCTCGCCCTCAACTTTCGCAGGCGGCGCCTTGACCAGGCCCAGTATGGAGTGGGCCGTAACACTCTTCCCGCATCCCGACTCGCCCACCAGGGCCAAAACCTCGCCGCGGTCTAGGTGGAAGCTGACATCGTCCACCGCCCGCACGATGCCCTCGGGAGTCCGGAAGTAAGTCTTGAGATTGCGAACAGTCAGAATCCGCTCGCGTTCGTGTGCACGTTCGCGTTCACGTTCAACCGCGCCTGTCATATCTTCTCAACCGTCCTGTAAGGATCGACCGCGTCCCTCAGTGCATCGCCTACGAAGTTGTAAGAGAGCACGGCAATCATGATGAACACCCCGGGTATCATCAGCCACGGGTGGGATTCGAGTTCACTCAATGACTGGGCTTGTTTCAGCAACAACCCCCAGCTAGTCATGGGTTCCTTGATGCCCAGCCCCAGGAAGCTGATGGCGCTCTCGCCTAGGATCATCCCGGGGATCGACAGAGTCGACACAACGATAAGGTAGCTTAAGGTGTTCGGTATCAAATGCTTCGTGATGATCTTCATGCTTGGAACGCCAGTAACTCTAGCCGCCAGGACGAATTCCTTCTCTCGCAGGCTGAGCACCATCCCCCGCATGACTCTGGCAACCCCCATCCAGCCGATGAGAGATAGCACTGTCACGATTCCAAAGTACACCCACGTGCTCGGCCAGCTCGGCGGGAGGATCACGGCCAAAGCCAGCCATAGGGGGATCCTCGGAAACGACCTGAGCAACTCGATGAAGCGCTGGATCAGCACGTCGATCCAACCCCCGTAATAGCCGGAGAGCGAACCCACGATGGCTCCGATGAAGACGCTCAGAAATGTGCCGAGCAGGCCCACAGTCATGGACACCTGGCCGCCCACCACGACCCTGGAAAACAGATCGCGGCCAAATCTGTCTGCGCCGAATAGAAGCAGCATGGCC
>Ga0116189_1003335_pt1 | contig 11561 bp, 10 predicted proteins | sample AD_JPNTR3_MetaG_FD_89895 | JGI IMG/M metagenome (GOLD analysis project Ga0116189, IMG submission 89895) | Active sludge microbial communities of municipal wastewater-treating anaerobic digesters from Japan - AD_JPNTR3_MetaG | ecosystem: Engineered > Bioreactor > Anaerobic > Digestate | place... | reverse complement strand
TCGTCGGGCTCCCCGGCAGGACAGGGGGGCCAGGCCTACGGCCGTGGTTCCGCGCCCGCCGGCCGCGGCGCCCCCGCCGGCCGCGGTCAGCGTGGACCGGGCTCGCCCGCCCCGCGCCGCCCCGCCCGGAGCAAGAGTGCCTCGGGGGAGGTCGTCGCCGGCCGCAACTCCGTTCTCGAGTCGCTCCGGATGAACGTCCCAGCCACCACCTTGTATGTCGCAACGCGCATCGACACCGACGACCGCGTCCGCGAGACCCTCAAGCTCGCCTCCTCGCGGGGACTGCCCATCCTCGAGGCTCCTCGGGCCGAGATCGACCGGCTCACCGATGGGGCGGTTCACCAGGGGCTCGCGCTTGTCGTACCGCCATACGCGTATGCGAGCGTGGCCGACCTCATCGACCCGGAGATCCCGGGCGTGCCGCTCGTGGTGGCCCTCGACGGGGTTACCGACCCGCGGAACGTCGGAGCCGTGGTCCGTTCGGTTGCCGCCTTCGGCGGGCACGGGGTGCTCGTGCCCGAGCGTCGCTCGGCCGGGATGACCGCAGCGGCCTGGAAGGTCTCCGCAGGCGCCGCGGCCCGGATCCCCGTGGCCAAGGCGACCAACCTCACCCGGGCGCTGCAAGACCTGCAGAAGGCCGGCTTCTTCGTGCTCGGTCTCGACATGGACGGGGACGTCTCGCTGCCCGAGCTCGGCCTGGTCGACACCCCCGTGGTCATCGTCGTCGGGTCCGAGGGCAAGGGCTTGTCCCGCCTTGTCGCTCAGACCTGCGACCAGATCGTCTCCATCCCGATGTCCTCCGCCGTGGAGTCGCTCAACGCGGGCGTCGCCGCGGGTGTGGCGCTCTACGAGGTGGCCCGCGGACGGCTCGGTGGACGACGCTGAGCGCGCCTCGTCAGGGCCGGGAACCAAAAGCCCTGGTTGAGGCGTCGTGAAGGACGGACCTGGCACGACATACCGCGTTAGGCTGACCAACGAACCCGACCCGAACGTCACAGAACGGAGCGCCCCCGTGGGCAAGAGCGGACGCGCAGCGAACAATGCCAGGTTGGCCGCCCTCAAGGCCGAGCAGGCCCGGCAGGAGCGCAAGCGTAAGGTCATGTTGGCTGCGGGGACGGTCGGGGTGGTCCTGCTCATCGTGGCAGCCCTCGTCATCGCGAAGCTGACCTCGTCGAGCGACCCGGCCGCGAGTGGCGCCAAGGCCCTCGACCCGGCAGTGGCGACCAAGCTGACGACGATCCCCGCCGCGACCTTCGACACGGTCGGGGTCGGCTCAGCGGTCATCGCTCCGAAGAAGATCGACGGTGAGGCGATCACGGCCAACGGCCTGCCCCGCATCGTCTACGTCGGCGCCGAGTACTGCCCGTACTGCGCGCTCGAGCGCTACCCGCTCGTCCTCGCGCTGTCCCGCTTCGGCACCTTTACCGGGCTGCAGTCGACGAACTCCGACCCGGCCGACAACGCCGGCGTGCCGATCTACACCCTGGGCTTCCACGGGTCGACGTACACCTCGAAGTATGTCTCCTTCAGCGGGTACGAGACGGTCGACAACACCAAGGTCAACGGTGTCTACGGCAAGCTCGACACCCTTCCGGACGCGGACCAGGCGCTGCTCGACAAGTACAACAAGCCCCCGTATGTCGACCCGCCCGGCGGCGCGATCCCGTGGATCTACTTCGGTGGCAAGGGCATCATGAACGGCGCCGGGGTCGACAAGGCCCTGCTCGAAGGCAAGGCCATCTCCGATATCGCGACCTCGATCGCCGACCCCACCAGCGAGGTGTCCAAGGCGGTCGTCGGTGACGCGAACCTGCTCACCGCCCAGATCTGCGTCATGACGAACAACCAGCCCGCGGAGGTCTGCGGCAGCTCGGGGGTCAAGGCGGCCGCGGCGAAGCTCGGACAGTGAGCGCAGCGAGCCGGCCGAAGCCGAGCCGCTCGGGCCGCTCGGGCCGCTCGGGCCAGCCCGAGCGTCCCGTCGGCCCCGAACCACGGATCGCGCCGGTCGCAGTCCCTCCGCGGGCAACGCCTCCGAGGTGGGCCGTTCCCGCCAGCCTCGGGCTCTGCGTCGTCGGGCTCGGGGTGTCGGCCTTCCTTGCGTACGAGTCGGCCACGGCCAGCGTGATCCTGGCCTGCCCGGTCAACGGGGCGATCGACTGCGGCAAGGTGACGACGTCGGCGTGGTCGAAGCTCTTCGGGATCCCGGTGTCCTATCTGGGCCTGCTCTTCTTCATCGGGATGATCGCGCTGTGCACCAAGGCCGCCTGGACGCGGGGCTCCGCCCTGGTCCATAACCTGCGGCTGGGCGGCACCGTGGTCGGCGTCGCGATGGTCCTCTACCTGGTCTGGGCCGAGCTCTTCCGGATCGGGGCGATCTGCCTGTGGTGCACCGTGGTCCATGTCGTCAGCTTCGCCCTGTTCTGCGTGGTCCTCTTCGCCCGGGTCCTCGCCGAGCCGACCCCTGCCGCCACGCTGAGGCGCTGACACCACCGACCGCGAGCCGGTATGCGCGGCGAGCCGGTATGCGCGCGATCAGCTCGGCGCTGGCCCTTGGGTGGGCCGGGCCGGGCCCGAGCGGTCCGCCGGCCGTGGCAGCCGGGCCACCACGGGCATCTGCACGGTGTCGACGCCGACCACCGAGTCCTCGTCGGGCTTGGCTGGCAGCACCACGGCGACATAGTCCGCAACCGCGTCGGCGGTCGAGACGTCCTTCCCGCGCCGCTCGGAGAGGTACCACCGGTGTTCGAGCACCTCGTGGAAGAACTCCGCCGGCTCGAGCTTGCCTCGCAGCTCCGGCGGGACCGAGCGGACCGTCGGCTCGTAGATCCGCTCGGCCCAGTCGGCCGCGACGAACTCCTCGCTCTCGCCCTGGCGTCCAGTCGCCATCCGGAAGGAGTCGAGGTCGTTGAGCAGCCGGCGGGCCTGGTTCTCCTCGACGTCGAGTCCGGTGAGGCGCAGGAGCCGCCGCGAGTGGTGCCCGGCGTCGACGACCTTGGGCTGGATCTGCAGGTGGGTGCCGTCGATATCGGTCGAGATCGCCAGCTCGTCGACGTCGAAGCCGAGGTCGTTGAGCCGGCGGATCCGCTCGTCGACCCGCCAACGGTCCTCGGCGCCGAAGCTCTCACTGCCGGTGAGCTCACCCCACAGTGACCGGTACCGGGCACACAGCTGCCCGGAGATCTCCACCGCGTCGGCACTCTCGTCGAGGAAGCCGCCGGCCTGCAGGTCCATGAGCTCGCCGGCGATATTGACCCGGGCCACCTCGAGGTCGTGCTCGCGCTGCCCGACCGACAGGGTCGGCCGCAGCTCGCCGGTCTCGGCGTCGACGAGATAGGCCGAGTACGCCCCGGCGTCGCGGCGGAACAAGGTGTTCGACAGCGAGACGTCGCCCCAGAAGAAGCCGTCGAGATGGAGCCGGACGAGGAGCACCGCGAGGGCGTCGATGAGCCGTCCGGCGGTGTCCGGCCGCAGGGCCTGGCTGAACAGCGCCCGGTAGGGCAGCGAGAACTTCAGGTGCCGGGTGAGCAGGCAGGCGTCGAGCGGCTCGCCGTCGGCGTCCACCCGCCCGGTGACGACCCCGAGGGCCTCCACGCATGGCAGCCCGAGCCGTTCAAGCATCCGCAGCATCGCGTACTCCCGAGCGCCGATCTCGGCGTTGATCTCCTTGACCGCCATGACCCGGTCGCCGAGCCGAACGAAGCGCACGATGTGCCGGGAGATGCCCCTGGGGAGGGCGGCGAGCAGCTCCTCGGGCCACTGGGCCAGCGGCATCGACCAGGGCAGGTCGAGCAGCTCGGGATTCGGTTTGGCGGCGGTGATCTGCAGGGGCATGGTCGTCCTCTCGGGCCACGTGGGTCCGGCATACCGGCGTCAACAGACCAAGGGCGTGGTCACCGTGACGGTGACCACGCCCTTGTACGTCAGCCGGTATGCCGGGTCAGGCTCACTTGCCGAGGCGCTGCCCGCTGTCGGCGTTGAAGACGTGCGAGTGGTTCGGCTTCGGCTTGAGGTGCACCGTCTCGCCGCGCTTCGGAGGACGCCGACCGTCGACCCGGGCGAGGAAGGGCTTGGAGCCGCCGTCACCGTCGGTGTCGATCTGGTTGACGCCGGCCGCGGTGCCGTAGATGTACGCGTCGGCGCCGAGCTCCTCGACGACATCGACGACGAGCTCGAGGCCGGTGCCGTCGGTGGACAGGTCCATGTCCTCGGGGCGGATGCCGTAGGTGACGTGGGTGGCCCCGCCGAGGTCCTCGCGGGAGACCGGAACGACATACCCGCCGAGCTTGACGCCACCGTCGACGACCGGGAGGTCGAGGAGGTTCATCGCGGGGGAGCCGATGAAGCCGGCCACGAAGACATTGTTCGGGTGGTCGTACATGTAGCGCGGAGCGTCGCACTGCATGAGGTAGCCGTCCTTGAGGACCGCGACCCGGTCACCCATGGTCATGGCCTCGGTCTGGTCGTGCGTCACGTAGAGCGTGGTGACGCCGAGCCGGCGCTGCAGCGACGCGATCTGGGTGCGGGTCTGCACGCGCAGCTTGGCGTCGAGGTTGGATAGGGGCTCGTCCATGAGGAAGACCTGGGGCGAGCGGACGATCGCGCGGCCCATGGCGACACGCTGACGCTGGCCACCGGAGAGGGCCTTCGGCTTGCGCTCGAGGTAGGGGGCCAGGTCGAGGATCTTGGCGGCCTCGTCGACGCGCTTCTTGATCTCGTCCTTGGCGACGCCGGCGATCTTCAGCGCGAAGCCCATGTTGTCGGCGACCGACATGTGCGGGTAGAGCGCGTAGTTCTGGAAGACCATCGCCACGTCGCGGTCCTTGGGGGACAGGTTCGTGACATCGCGGTCACCGATGAAGATCTGGCCGCCGTTGACCTCTTCGAGGCCCGCGAGCATGCGCAGGGAGGTGGACTTGCCACACCCCGAGGGGCCGACGAAGACCATGAGCTCGCCATCGTTGATGTCGATATTGAGCTTGTCGATGGTCGGCTTCGGGTTGCCCGGGTAGTGCCGGGTGGCGTCCTTGAACGTGACTGTTGCCATGGTTGAACGACTCCTTCACCGGCAGGTACGTGCCGGACGATCCGTTGTAAAGGGTTAATGCGCCGTTGGCAGACGGCACAACCGCCGTACGGCGGCTTGGACCATCATGGCGCACCTTGTCCGGCGCCGCCAGTGCGACATACGCGAACCGACGGCGCCGGTGCGGGGTGTTCGGGCGGTCGATCCGAGGGCGACCGTTCGGGCGGCCGGTGAGCCGGCCGCCCGACCCGGGTCAGCCCTTCGTGCCACCTGCGGTGAGGCCGGCGACGAGGTGCTTCTGCGCGAAGAAGAAGACCAGTCCGGCGGGCACGGTGATGAGCACCGCGGCCGGGGTGAGCAGTTCCCACACCGGCAGCGTGGGCGGCCTCGGGACGAAGGTCTGCAGGCCGTAAGCAAGGGTGAACTTGTCGTTGGTGTTGAGGAAGGCGCTCGCGTAGGCCACCTCGCCCCAGGCGGTGAGGAAGGTGTAGAACATCGTCACCGCCAGGCCCGGCCGGGCCAGCGGAAGGACGACCCGCCAGAAGACCCCGAACGGGCCGAGCCCGTCGACCGTGGCTGCCTCGTCGAGGTCCTTGGGGATCGTGTCGAAGTACCCCTTGAGCATCCACGTGCAGAAGGGCACCGCGACCGTGCAGTACGCGATGACCAGCGAGGCGTGGGTGTTGATGAGGTTGAATGCCGACATGATCGAGTAGATCGGGACGATGAGGATCGCGACCGGGAACATCTGGGTGATAAGGAAGGTCCACATCAGCGGGCGCTTCCCCGGGAAGTTGTACCGGGAGATCGCGAAGCCGGCCGTTGCCGCCATGGCGATGCCGACGATCATCGTGAAGATCGCGACGATGACCGAGTTGCTGAACCACCGCAGGAAGTCGGTGTTGTTGAGCAGCGCGGTGTAGTTCTCCAGCGTCGGGTTGTCGATGAGCTTGAGGTTGCGGATCGACGCCTTGGGCTTGAACGAGGTCAGGATGATCCAGACGATCGGGAAGACCGCGATGAAGCTTGCGACGACCAGGGTGGCGTGGATGCCGAAGCTGGCGAGCGGGGACCGATGTCCGCGGGCGTACGTCTTCTTGGCCATGGTCACCACACCTCGCCTTGCTTGCGGAGGAAGAACCGGTACCCGATCGAGTACACGATGAGGATCGAGAGGATGAGCACGCCGTATGACGAGGCGAGCGAGTAGTTGCGCAGGCCCTCGAAGGCGGCTCGGTACGAGCCGGTGACGAGGATGTCGGTGCCCCCGGCCGGTCCGCCTCGGGTGATGAGGAAGATGATCGGGAACATGTTGAACGTCCAGATGGTGCCGAGGAGGATGACCGAGGCCGACACCGGCCGCAGGCTCGGCAGGGTGACATTGGTGAACCGCTGCCACGGGGACGCGCCGTCCATCTCGGCGGCCTCGTAGAGCTCCCCGGGGATCGACTGCATGCCGCCGAGCATCGCGACCATCATGAAGGGCACGCCGAGCCAGACGTTGACGATGATGACGACCGCGAGGGCCTTGGGCACGGTGTCGAGGAACTCGACCCGGGTGCCACCCAGGGCGGAGATGACCCCGTTCACCAGGCCGTTGTCGCGGTCGAAGATGAACTTCCACGAGAACGCCGACACGAACGCGGGGACCGCCCACGGGAGGATGAGCAGGACGCGGTAGACGCCGCGGCCCTTGATCTGCCGGTTGATCAGAACCGCGAGCGCCAGGCCGAGGGTGTAGTGGAAGAAGACGCAGGTGAACGTCCAGATCAAGGTGATCCGGAAGTTCTGCCAGAACTCACCCACCCGGCCGGAGAGCAGGTCGGCGTAGTTGCCCAGGCCGATGAACTGCCACTGGTTGGGGTTCGCCGCGCAGGTCTCGGCGCCGCCCAGGGACTTCGTGCAGACCTCACCGACCTGGTTGGCCTCGTTGATATTGGTGAACGACATCCACACGCCCTGGAACAGCGGGTAGAAGACGAGCACCGCAAGGACGAGGACGACGGGGATGACCATCGCCCACGCATACCAATACTTGTTGTAGGTGTTCCGTAGACGTTCCACCGAGTCTCCTGGCAGGGGTAAGACGGACAGCGACGGTATGACGGACAGCGACGGTATGACGGACAGCGACGGGGTCGCGACCTGCGAACGAGTCACGGCGGGGCGGTCGCCCACCCCGCCGTGACCGGCTCTCAACGGTTCGTCATCATCCCAGCGAGTAGGACGGGACGGCCTCCGTCTTGTACTTGTTGGCGACGGCGTCCATCGCGTCCTTGGCAGCGACGCCCTGGACGTAGATCTTCGTCGCGGCCTCGTCGAGCGGGCCGAAGAGCTTGCCGCCCTCGGGAACCCACGCGCGCTCCACGGCGACCTCCATGACCGGCTTGAACTGACCGATGATCGGGTTGGTCACCTTGTCGTAGGCCGACTTGCGGGTCGGCAGCAGGCCGAGCTTGTCGGCGAGCTTGGCCTGGGAGTCGGCGCTGCTCATGAACTTGATGAAGGCGATCGCAGCAGCAGCCTTGTCCTGGGCCATGCCCGACCACACGGCGTAGTCGTGACCGCCGACCGGAGCACCGGCCTTGACCGAGCCGGCCGGGACCGGAGCGACGCCGAGGTTCTCGAGGCCACCGAAGCCGGCGGCACCCTTGATGTTGTTGAGCTCCCATGGGCCGTTGATGATCATCGCGACCTTGCCGGCCTTGAAGGCGTCCATGATCGCGCCGTAGGCGTCGGTGGCCGGGGGCTTGGTGAAGCCGGGGGCCTTGAGCAGCTCGGCCGGGATGCCGGCGCCCTTCACGGCAGCAGCGGAGTTGACGACGATCTTCTTCGCCGTGGCGTCGATGAGGTCGCCGCCCTCGCCGTAGATGAACGGCAGCATGAAGTAGCCACCCGGGTTGAGGTAGACGCCGTCGACGCCGGCCTTCTCCTTGATGGTCGCGGCAGCGGCCTTCAGCTCATCCCACGTCTTCGGCGCGGCGGTGATGCCGGCCTTGGCCAGGAGCGCCTTGTTGTACATGAGGGCGAGGCTGTCGGTGACCTGCGGGACGCCATACATCTTGCCGTTGAACATCGTCGAGCCGAGCGGGGCGGTGAGGAAGTCGCCCTTGTCGGCGGCCAGGTCGGTGCCGTCGAGGTCGTACAGGTAGCCCAGCGACGCGAACTCGGAGACCCAGGCCACCTCGGCGCGGATGATGTCCGGGGCGCCGGACTTGGCTGCCGCGGCGGTCTTGAACTTGTTCTGTGCCTCACCGAAGGGGACCGACTGGTAGTTGATCTTCACGTTCGGGTAGGTCTTGTTGAAGTCGGCGATGAGCGCCTTGAAGGCCGGCGCCTCGTTCGTGGCGTCCGAGGTGTCCCACCAGGTGAGCTCACCCTTGACGCTTGCCGGGTCGGCCGCGCCGGTGGTGGTGGTGGACGAACCCGCGGCGTTGTTCGCCGGAGTTGCCGCCGAGTTGCAGGCGGCGAGGGCGAGAGTCAGGCCCGTCAGGAGGGCAACTCCCTTGGCACTGGTGCGCATCAGGATGGGCTCCTTGTTGATCGGTTGTGCACCGGGTGTGACCCGACGCTGGAGACTCAAGCAACGTACCGCGCCGCCTAGGGCGCCGCCAAGACTTCTCGCAATTTCTTGCAGTGATCTGCAAGACGCTTCCATGGATCGTTACTTCGCCGTAATCTCAGCCCCGTGGTGTACTTCCGTGCGGCGCATCTGGCACTCGCGGTCGGCACGAGGGAAGGAGCTGAGATGGACACCGGACCAAGCCGGGCGCGGCTGGCTGACATCGCCAGCCATGCCGAGGTCAGCGAGGCGACCGTCAGCCGCGTCCTCAACGGCAAGCCGGGTGTCGCCGAGGCCACCCGCCAGGCCGTCCTCATCTCCCTCGACGTGCTCGGCTACGACCGTCCGAGCCGGCTGCGGCGCAAGAGCGCCGGACTGGTCGGCCTCATCGTGCCCGAGCTGCTCAACCCCATCTTCCCGGCGTTCGCTCAGGTCATTGAGACCTCGCTGGCCCGGCACGGCTATACGCCGGTCCTGTGCACCCAGACCCCCGGGGGGGTCCACGAGGACGAGTACGTCCAGATGCTCCTCGACCGGGGGGTGTCGGGCATCATCTATATCTCCGGGCTGCACGCCGACACGGCGCAGTCCCCGCAGCGGTATGTCGACCAGCGCGAACGGGGTCTGCCCGTCGTCTTCATCAACGGCTTCTGCGAGGGCGTGGACGCCCCCTTCATCTCCACCGACGACCGCCTCGCCGCGATGCAGGCCGTCTCCCACCTCGTCTCGCTCGGGCACCGTCGGATCGGGCTGGCGGTCGGGCCGGACCGCTTCGTCCCGGTCCAGCGCAAGGTGGCCGGCTTCCGTCAGGCACTGGAGTCCGCGTTGGGGATCGACGACACCGACGAGCTCATCGAGCACAGCTTCTTCAGCGTCGAGGGCGGCGCGGCAGCCGCGACTGCGCTGATGTCCCGCGGGGTCACCGGCATCGTCGCGGGCTCGGACATGATGGCGCTCGGTGCGATCCGGGCCGCGCGGTCGGCCGGTCTGTCGGTGCCCGAGGACGTCTCGGTCATCGGGTATGACGACTCGCTCCTTATCGCCTATACCGATCCGCCGCTGACCTCCGTGCGTCAGGGTGTTGCGGCGATGTCCGAGGTCGCCGTTCAGGCACTGCTCGCCGAGATCGGGGGCGCCCCGGGGCCGCGGACCGAGTTCCTCTTCGACCCCGAGCTCGTCGTCCGGCGCTCCACCGGTCCCGCACCCGGAGCCTGACCCACCGCTCCGGGAGGTGTGCGCAAGGGCTGACGGGAGCTCGCGTCAGTGGGCCCGCCGACGTGGGCGACGGTGGCGGGGCGAGGGGGGATGCGGTTACCGTCTGACCTATGCGGATCTCAGACGTCGTGAAGTCCAAGGGCAGCCAGGTCATCACGGTTCGACCTGAGGACACGGTGGCCCATCTGCTCAAGGTGCTCGCCGACCATCGCATCGGTGCCGTTGTCGTCAGTGGCGACGGGGCCTCGGTCGAGGGCATCGTCAGCGAGCGCGACGTCGTCCGGCACCTGCACAGCTCCGGCACCTCGGTCGTCGACGGTCCGGTCCACGCGATCATGACCCGCGAGGTCGTCACCTGCGAGCCGTCGCTCTCCGTCGAGGAGCTCGAGGCCTCGATGACCGAGCACCGCATCCGCCACGTCCCTGTCGTCGTCGACGGGGCGTTGACCGCGATCGTCAGCATCGGTGACATCGTCAAGCACCACATGGACCAGCTGCGTCACGAGCGTGACCAGCTCGTCGGGTACATCCAGCAGTAGTCGTCGGGACATCTCGCGGTTGCCCTCGGTCGCCGCGAGCGGCCGCCCACATCCGGCAGTCGCCCGCGTGGGCGGCGCCGGTGGCCTACCGTTGACCTGTGACGTCGACGGGCCAGCGGGGGAGCATGCCCATGCTGGGCCCCTACCGCCTCGTCGAGGAGCTCGGGACCGGTGGCATGGGAGTGGTCCATCTCGCGCTCGACCGGGGCGGCCGGGCCGTCGCCCTCAAGGTGCTGCGCGCCCATGTCGCCGACGACGCCGAGGCCCGCACCCGGCTCGAACGCGAAGTCGCGACCCTGAGCCGGATCACCGACCCGCGGGTCGCCCCGGTCATCGACGCGGACCTCACCGGCTCCCGCCCGTATATCGTCACCCGGTTCGTCCCCGGCCCTTCCCTGGACGAGTTGGTCGGCGACAATGGCCCCCTGGACGGACCCCAGCTAGTCCGGGTCGCCCGCGGCCTGGCCGGGGCGATCAAGTCCATCCACGCCGCCGGCGTGGTGCACCGCGACGTCAAGCCGAGCAACGTCCTGCTCGACGACGAGGGCGACCCGGTGCTCATCGACTTCGGGATCGCCCATCTCGCCGACGACGTCCGGATCACCGTGACCGGTCTGGTCATGGGCACCCCGGGGTACCTGTCGCCGGAGGTCATCAACGGCGGCGCGGTCACCGCCGCGACCGACTGGTGGGGCTGGGCGGCCACGCTCGCCTTCGCCGCCTCGGGCGCCCCGCCGTTCGGCGGCGGCGCGATGGACGGGGTGCTGAGCCGGGTCCGGCTGGGGGAGCACGACCTCAGCGGCGTCGACCCTCGGCTCGCCCCGCTGCTCGCGGCGGCGCTCACCGTCGACCCGGCCGCCCGGCCGCACGCCGACGACGTCCTCGCGGCGCTGGAACGGTATGCCGCGGGCGGCGACGCGACGGTCGTCATACCGGGAGCTGTTCCGCGCACGATGACCCAGCCGGTCGCGCCGTCCTCGACCCGCGTCCTCCCCACCCCGGTCGCGCCACCGGCCCCACCCGCGCCGGCGCCTGCGCCCGCTCCTCCCGCCCCGCAGTACGTCCCGCCACTTCCCGCAGCGAGGGTGTGGCCGCCGCCCGCCCGCACGCCGACGACGTCCTCGCGGCGCTGGAACGGTATGCCGCGGGTGGCGACGCGACGGTCGTCATACCGGGGGCTGTTCCGCGCACGATGACCCAGCCGGTCACGCCGCCCTCGACC
>Ga0116189_1003332_pt1 | contig 11572 bp, 10 predicted proteins | sample AD_JPNTR3_MetaG_FD_89895 | JGI IMG/M metagenome (GOLD analysis project Ga0116189, IMG submission 89895) | Active sludge microbial communities of municipal wastewater-treating anaerobic digesters from Japan - AD_JPNTR3_MetaG | ecosystem: Engineered > Bioreactor > Anaerobic > Digestate | place... | reverse complement strand
TTGCTATGCTGATGGCACTATAGTTAAAGAAGAAGTGAAGATAGAACGCAATGTACCACCGGCACCAAACGCGTACCTCACCTTCTCAAGTGCGAACGTCTTCACCATCACACCGAGTGCGGTGTTGTGGGACGGAGAGCTTTTCTACTCTACCGACACAACGAACTGGAATGAGTTTACCAGAGCAGGCGCAACTGCAGTGGACAACGGCACCGGCACATACACGTTGCACTTCCGTGGGAAAAATAACACCCGCATCACCGGCGGCAATCTCTCTTATTGGATAATTGATGCCGATGCAGCATCGGTTGCCTGCTCCGGTAACATCGAAACCTTGCTCGACTACACGAAAGTGGAAGCCGGTGAACATCCGACAATGGCTGCCATCTGTTTTGCGAACCTCTTCAGGGATTGCACGGCACTTAGCAGCGCACCGGAACTGGCGGCGACAAATCTGTCTGACAACTGCTACGTTGGTATGTTCAGGGGCTGTACGGGACTGACTGTCGCACCGGCATTGCCTGCCACAACAATTACCGGCGGCTGCTATCAGGAAATGTTCAAAGGTTGTACATCTCTGGTACAGGCACCTGAGCTGAAAGCCAAAACCTTACCCCCTTCTTGCTACAAGAGTATGTTCATGGACTGCACGAGCTTGACAAAAGCACCGACTCTACAAGCTATGACAATGTCTCCGGGCTGCTACTACAGCATGTTCTCTGGCTGTACGAGCCTGACAGCACCACTGGAACTGCCTGCTAAAACACTGGCTCCATACTGCTATTACCAAATGTTCATCGGCTGTACAAGCATCGTGCTGAACACCGAAGAACCCGGCATAGCTTGGAGTATCCCCGCCGATGCGGATGCAACGGGTGCAACGCAATGGAACACAAATCTGTTTTCCGAAACGAGTGGAAACTTTACCGGAGCTCCTGAGATAGGCACCACTTACTACTTACCCGAATACGACCTTTGGATTTGCGGTAAACAGGTAACCGCTGCCAATAAAGACGACCTACGCGGCACCTTTGCAAACGGCACAGTAACGGGTAATAATGTTAGCTACAACCCCGAAACCAACACCCTTACGCTTGATGGTGCTACTATCAGCAGTTCAGGCGATTATGGTGCTATTGCAACCCATATTGATGGACTGAAAATAGATGTTATAGGCACCAACACGATAACAACTACAACAAATCAGGAGGGAATTAGATTTTATGGAACATCATCTAATAACATCGAGGGTAGTGGTTCTCTTACTATAAATGCACCAAATTATGAAGCTATACGGTCAAGTGATACATTGGTAATTAAAAACTGCACCATTGCCGCCACAGGCTATCTTTGCGGTATTAGTGGCGGTAATGGTGGGGATAAGCTTATTATTGATAATGCCACTGTATCAGCTACTGGAACAATCTTTGGCTCAATCTATAGCTTTAAGGATATAGAGCTTATTGGTTGTGCTATTGTAAAGCCTTCGGATGCAGAGTTTAACCCTTCCCAACGCGCCATCTGTGCAGCAGATACTATTGTTAAAACCGAAGTAAAGATAATACCAGCCTACGACCTTTGGGTTTGTGGCGAACAGGTAACCGTTGCCAATAAAAACGACCTACGCGGCACCTTTGCAGGTGGCACGGTAACGGGTAACAATGTTAGCTACAACCCCGAAACCAACACCCTTACGCTTGATGGTGCTACTATCAGCAGTTCAAGTTCAGACGGTTATGGTAGTGGTATTACTATCAAGATTAATGGATTGAAAATAGAGGTTATAGGTGCCAACACAGTAACAAGTACAGCCAATGTCCCGGGAATTGGTATTATTGAAACATCGTCTAATAGCATCGAGGGTAACGGCACACTTATGGTAAGTGCACTAAATGATTGTGAAGCTTTATTTGTTCATACTGTCGATACATTAACTATTAAATATTGTAAACTTACGGCTATAGGTAGTGATTGCGGTATTTATGGTGTTGTTGCTAAACAACTTATCATCGATAACGCTACTGTATCTGCTACAGGAACAAATTACGGCTCAATCTCTGGCTTTGATGATATGGAGCTTATCGGTTGTGCTATTGTAAAGCCTGCAGGTGCGGTTTTCAATCCAGATAATGATGCTGTTTGCTATGCTGATGGCACTGTAGTTAAAGAAGAAGTGAAGATAAAACCTACAGGTACAGGTGTGAAAAATATTGGTAATCAAACTGTTATAATTTATCCAAATCCGGTACAAGATATTTTGCACATACAAGCAGAAGGAGCGGTTATTGCCGTACGTGTTTACAATATCCACGGTGCAGTGGTGGCTCAAGCTCTGAATAATGCACGCGAAATCAATCTTTCTCATCTACCTACAGGTATCTATATGGTGCGAGTAGAAGTAGGAGAGAACGTTGGCGCAATGAGAATAATAAAGAATTGACAAATTTACAAATTGCAACCAACCGCTCTAAGCGGTTTGTTGCGTTGTTGAAAATAAAATTAATTGCAAACTTTGAACAACGGGACGAACGGCGTGAAGCCGTTTGTCCCCGAAATTGGGGGGCTAAACATTACACATTACACATTCAACAGTTCAACAATTTACTGCACCTAAATCTTTTCCTTTTAGGGAACAAGGGGGTGGTGAGGGATTATAATTGATACAATGACAATAAAAACTATTCTTTTCGATTTTGATGGCGTAGTTGTAAATACAGAAAGTTTACATCTCAGAGCTTTGGGCGAAGTATTGACCAATCACGGCATCAACTATCCTGACGATTTGTTACAGAACTTTGTGGGTAAAAACGATGCGTTACTTTATCAATATGTTATTGATAATTTGGATGATAGCTATGAATTGGACTATTTGCTGAATGAGAAAAACAAAATTTTTGACAAAATAGTCAAAGAGCTAAAACCCATAGACGGTTTTTTTGATTTTATCGATAGTGTTATCCAAAAAAAGATACCGCACGCTGTTGTAACTTCTTCGTCGAAAGAGACGCTGAAAATGATTAGCGATTTTTTTCCATTTCAAAATTACTTTGATGTGGTTGTTTGTGAGGAAGATACCACTCGGCACAAACCTTACCCCGAACCCTATTTGTTGGGCTTAAAACGTACGGGAGGAGACAAGGAGACCACGCTTATTATTGAAGATTCCGTAAATGGAATAAAAGCCGGAAAATCGGCAGAATGTACTGTGTTCGGGCTTACCACTTCATTGCCACGCAACATTTTGCTCAATGCAGGCGCCGATAAGGTTTTTGATAGTTACAACGAGATAAGTAAAGCTATTTGGGGTAAATAAATTGCACCGTTAAAGCGGTAATTTTAGAAAAAAATCTAATTTGTAATCTTCTTTTTCAGGTTAAATCATTGTTTTTAAGCAGGTTTTTCCTGCTTTTTAATATATCATTGTTAACACAAAAAAAAGTGTTAAATTTGAGCGCTAATAATAATTATGGATTATGGTATATAAATTCATTCTAATTTCCGATGAAGTGGACAACTTTTTTCGGGAAATAAAAATTAATTCAGAGGCTACGTTTTTTGACTTCCACGAAGTAATTTTAGATTCCGTGGGCTATACGAAAGACCAAATAACCTCTTTTTTCATCTGTTCCAACAAATGGGACAAACGAGAAGAGATTACTCTTTTAGCGATGGACGAAAGTTCGGAGTACGACAATTATTTGATGGAAACAACGTTGCTTGAAGAATTTATTTCCGATGAAGGGCAACGCCTAATGTACGTTTTCGACAATATTACGGAACGAGCTTTCTTTATCGAATTGAAAGAAATTATCCCGTCGGAACGCATGGACAAACCGTTGTGCGTGAATAAGAGAGGTAATCCTCCTCCACAACAACTTGATATTGATGATTTTGCAACAACAGTTGTTGGAAAAACCGATTTTGATACCGATTTTTACGGCGACGAAAATTTTAATGAAGACGAATTGGATGCAGATAGCTTCGGAGACGTAAGTTTCGATGATTTAGGACACGAAATTTAACGCTCTGTAGTTTATGTCAACACTCATCGCCATAGTAGGTCCTACAGGTGTGGGAAAAACGGATTTAAGTCTTCGTTTGGCGAAAGAGTATGCCTGCCCGATAGTTTCTTGTGATTCACGGCAAATATTCAAAGAGTTAAAAATAGGCGTTGCTGCGCCTTCGGATGACCAGTTGCGTGCCGTAAAACACTATTTTATCGGGTGTAAATCAATAGAGGAGCGTTACAGTGCGGGAAAATATGAATTGGACGCAATGGCGGTGCTCGAACGTGAATTTGAATCGCACAAAGCGTTACTTCTTGTCGGCGGCTCTATGTTATATGCCGATGCTATTTTTAAAGGTATTGACGATTTGCCGACTATAGATACCGAATTGCGCGAAGAGTTGTTGCGCTATTATGCCGAAAATGGCATTGAAGCAATTCGGCGGCGTTTGTATCTGTTGGATCCTGAACATTACAAGCAGGTGGATTTAAGTAACGCAAAACGAATTTTGCACGCGATAGAGGTCTGCATGATGACCGGAAAAACATTTACCGAATTGCGTACCAATCAAAAAAAACAGCGACCTTTTGCCATTTTGAAAATAGGTTTGACGCGTCCGCGCAAGGAGTTGTACGACCGTATTAATCGGCGCGTGGTAGAAATGATGAGCGACGGACTGGAAGAAGAGGCACGGAATTTGTATCCGAAACGTAATTTGAATGCGTTAAATACCGTTGGCTACAAAGAGTTGTTTAAGTATTTCGACGGCACGTGGAGTAGGGAGTTCGCTATTAGTATGATACAGCAAAACACAAGGCGTTATGCCAAAAAGCAACTCACTTGGTTTCAGCGCGATGAAGAAATAAATTGGTTTCATCCGAACGATGAAGATGAAATTGTGGCGTTTGTGCAAAATAACGTGTCGTAAAAGCGTGAAATTATGCTGCAAATATTTTTAACAGGCATTATTATCGGATTATTCATCTCGGTTCCCATAGGACCTTTGGGCATTTTGTGTATCCAACGGACATTGAATCGTGGGCGTGCTTATGGCATCGTTACGGGGCTTGGCGCAACCACTTCCGATTTAATCTATGCCGTATTGGTGGGATTTGGTATGAACTTCATAATTAATTTTATACAAGACCATCAAGCACTTATACAGATTGTGGGCAGCATCATTATTTGCGGTTTTGGTGTTCATGTATTCCGAAGTAATCCTTCCAAACAGTTAGCTCTCTCGGCAACTAACAACTCAAAAGACGACTATTTTAGCAATTACATATCGGCGTTTTTACTCTGTTTCAGTAATCCGTTGATAATTTTTTTGTTGATAGGTTTGTTTGCTCAGTTTCAATTTTTCTCACCGGAGCAAACTATCTATGAAGACATTGTCGGCTTAGGCTCTATACTGCTGGGCGCATTCATGTGGTGGTTGCTTATTACGCTGGTAGTCAGCAAATTCCGAACGCAATTTAATGTGCGCGGATTGTGGATTTTGAACAAAATTACCGGCTCGTTGCTAATAGCTTTAGGTATCGGTGGCGTGGTGAGTACGGCTTTAGGCATTGTTCTCTAAAACCGTTTTTCCAAAAATTAATCTTTTCGAAGTTTGTTTCGCGGATGTTTCTGCATGATTTCCTGTCTTAGGAATTTCATGTTGATATGCGTGTAGACTTCGGTTGTTAGTATGCTTTCATGCCCCAAAAGTTGCTGTATGGCACGCAAGTTAGCTCCGCCTTCCAATAGATGAGTGGCAAATGAGTGGCGGAAAGTGTGTGGACTAATCTCTTTTTGTATATTGGCGGCTTTGGCAAGTTGCTTCACAATGGTAAAAATCATCACTCGTGTCAATTGACGACCGTATCGGTTGACAAATAGAAAATCTTCTGCCTCTTTTTTCACATCCAGCAGGTTGCGGTCGCGCCGCCACAGTTCAATAGCCCGCAGTGCGGCTTCGGATAGTGGCACCAATCGCTCTTTGCTGCCTTTGCCTTCCACTTTCATATATTTTTCTTTAAAGTAGATGTTCGACAGCTTCAAGTTGACCAACTCCGATACGCGCAACCCCGAACCGTAAAGTGTTTCAATGATGGCAGCGTTGCGTTGTCCTTGCGGATGCGATAAATCAATGGCGTTAATGATGGCGTCAATTTCTTTTACTGACAAAACTTCGGGAATCTGTGCAGGCAATTTGGGCGATTCTAAAAGTTCTGTAGGGTCGTTATCTATTTGATTGTCAATGAGAAGAAATCTATAAAACGAACGTATGCCGGAAATAATTCGAGCCTGCGAACGGGGTTGTATCCCCAAATCCGCAAGCTCGATAATAAAATCTCTAAGATGCTCTATAGTAGCCTCTTTTGGCGAAATGTGCGCTTCGTTCAAATAGACCAAAAGCATATTAACGTCCTTCAAATAAGCCTCGATGGTGTTGGGCGACAAGGACTTTTCGAGTAAAAGGTATGCTTTATATTTTTCTATCATTAGACGAAAGACCGTGTCAATTTATTTATTGACGCGAAAACGTTCGTTGCCGTTTTTAAAATAATCAACTATTTGTGTGGCAGCGGCTAAACCTGCATTCATATTGGCTTCGGCGGTTTCGGCTCCCATTTTTTTAGGTGTTGCAAATATGCGGTTGCCGAATTTTTCTTGTAAAACAGCCAATGAAGCGGGAGCAATGTCGGTTATATATTTGAAATCCTGACGTTCTTCCAATATTTTTGCCAAATCGTCTTCGTCAATCACTTCTTTGCGTGCCGTATTAACCAAACAAGCGCCTTTGGGCATAAGGCTCAACAATTTGTAGTTAATCGATTTTTTAGTTTGCTCGTTAGCTGGAATATGCAGCGATACGTAGTTTGATGTGCTGTACAATTCTTCCAAGCTGGCAACAGGTGTAACGCCTTCCGCTTTCATGTTTTCTGCCGGAACAAACGGGTCGAAAGCTAACACTTGCATTCCGAATCCTTTTGCCAATTGCGCTACCAACCGACCAATGTTGCCGTAGGCTTGTATGCCGAGCGTTTTTCCTTTCAGTTCGCTGCCGGTAGATGGAACAAATTGGTTGCGTGCCATATAAACCATCATTCCGAGAGCCAATTCGGCTACTGCATTAGAATTTTGTCCGGGGGTGTTCATAGCTACAATGCCGCGCGCTGTACAAGCATCAAGGTCAAGATTATCAAATCCTGCGCCTGCGCGAACAACAATTTTCAACTTTTTTGCATGGTCAATAACCTCTTTTGTAACTTTGTCGGAGCGCACAATCAATGCGTCAACATCGGTTACCGCTTCATACAGTTTTTGAACATCGCTCTCTTTTTCGAGCAGTGCCAATTCATAATTTTCTTTTTCGACAATTTTGCGAATGCCTTCAACAGCGGCTTTTGCAAAGGGTTTTTCTGTAGCAACTAATACTTTCATTGTTATTTTTTTTATTGTTTGTATATAAATTTTATAGAATACTGATTGTCAGTAAATTATTATTTCTGTTTTTTGCGTTGCGCTTCTCTCAAAGCTTTGTGGTAACGCTGCGAGTTGCGTTGATGTTCTACCAGAGTCGATGCAAAATTGTGTTCACCATTCAAAGTCTCTTTAGCGCACATATATAAATAATTGCTTTTCTGATAGTTGAGTACGGCATCAATGCTCTCAATCATGGGCATACGTATAGGTCCCGGAGGCAAACCTTTGTATTTGTAAGTGTTGTAGGGCGAATCAATCAGCGTGTGTTCTTTCAAAATGCGTGTGAGCGAAAAATCACCCGAAGCAAATTTTGCGGTAGGGCAGGCTTGCAATGGAATTCCTTTGCGTAATCGGTTGATATACAGCCCTGCAATAATAGGTTTGTCTTTTTTGATATTGGTCTCTTCTTCAATAATTGAAGCTAACGTGGAAACTTCCATAGGCGTTAATCCAATGTTTTTAGCTTTACTGAGCCGTTCTTCGTTCCAAAAACGATGGTATTCCTTCGCCATTTTATCGAAAAACTTCTTGGCGGAAATGTTCCAATACATTTCATAAGTATTTGGAATAAAAAGCCCTATAACTGTAAATGTATCAACATTATAAGTTTTCAAAAACTCTTCATCGGTAAGTAATTTCATTACATGAGCCGAATCCAACATCAACTGTTGGCTAATGCGCGATGCTAATTTTGTTTTTGTTCGTATGTTGTTGATGGTAAATCGAACAGGAACCTGCATACCCCAAATTAAATTGGTTATCAGGGTTTTATTGCTCATTCCGTCAGTAATTTGATAGTAGCCCGTGTGGTTGACGGTGTAATTTTTGCGTTCACACCAATTTTTGAATGATGTGCTGTTTTTTATCCAACCTCCGCTCTCTAATTGGGCAATAATATCGTCAATAGTAGTTTCGGGCGTGATATAAATATAGGCTTTTTTGTCATTTTCTACCGAAAAATTTGGAGCAACAAACGTATAATAGCGTACGCCGACAATGGTGAAAAATAGTACAATTAAACTTAATACGCTTATTAATAGTGTTTTGTAGTGTTTTTTTGATTTTGATTTTTTGGACATATTCAAAGTTTTTTCTACGCTGTAAAGATACACATAAGTTTTTTGAAATAAATATTTTTTTATTTTTAATTATAAGAAATTTGATGTATCTTTGCAACGCTTTTTTAGCAGGAAGGAAGTTTGGGTGAGTGGCTGAAACCATCAGTTTGCTAAACTGACGTACGGGTAACCGTACCGAGGGTTCGAATCCCTCAGCTTCCGCAAAAACAATTTTTAACAGCTTGGACGTGAATAACTTCCGAGCTTTTTTTTGCATTGATATGCCTTTTCTATTGTGGGATTATGCGATTTTTTGGAGATTTTTTATTTTACTAAAATCTCTGCCGGTAGGGATGGGATTAACAAAAATTGTAGATTGTGTCAAAATCACATAAACGAAATATCTTGCAATTCCTGTTGAAATTTGTTTATTCCTTCAGATATTTTTTTTACCGTTGCTTTCGAAGGTTTACTCTTGCCGTTTACATAATGGCTCAATTGTTTGCGGTTTATTCCGGTAATGGTTTGTAATCCCGCTAAACTCAATTTTTTGCTGAATTCCTGTAAAAAACTTACTATATCATATACAAAAGAAAATTCCACATTTGGAGTTTCGTTGAACATTTTGATGGCTTCATTGTAAGCCGAAATAAAGTCGTCTTTTGCTTCTTGAACAGTGTTTCCATAGCCAAGAATACCGTTTTTTAGTGGTGTTTCGTCGCTTACAAAACAACTGAAATTACCGTCATTGCCTCTTTCAATAATAACTCTTACTTGTTTCATAATTTTATATGTTTTGTGTTAGTTAATTGGGCAATAGCATCCTGCGACAATTAGCTTTTTAATTTGTTTGATTTTTACGCTACAAAGATAGACATTTGTCTATTATTTGACAATAAATTAATTAAAAAAAACTTGTATTTTTTGTCAATCAGCTGATATCTATTGTTGTGCGACAATCATTTGTTTTAAAGCTGTATAAAACAAAAAACACCCACAAATTATGCGGATGTTTAGTGTCGGGGTGACAGGACTCGAACCTGCGACCGCCTGGTCCCAAACCAGGTACGCTACCAACTGCGCTACGCCCCGAAGTGTTGTTTTAAACGGTTTGCAAAGATATCTCTTTTTTTTGTAATTTCCAAAAAAAGTCGGAGCAAATATCAAATGTCGTTATTGGTTGTTTATTAAGATGTTAACCAACTTTGGCAGTCCTGTTGCCGACTTTTCCTTGATATGAGTAACCTTGTTTCCAACGTTCGCAAGTGCGGGTTGTCCCGGGTCAACCAAATAAATCGGTACATTCGGACGGATGTTATAAATGAGCGATGCTGCCGGATAGACTGCCAACGAAGTGCCGACAACCACGAAAATATCGGCTGTTTGCGCAATTTCAATAGCTTTTTCAAAATAGGGCACAGCTTCGCCAAAAAATACGACATACGGGCGTAGCAACGACCCGTCGGGATGGCGCATATCCAAAGGCTGTTCCCAACCTTCAAGTGGCACTGTTGCTAAATCGTCGTTGCTGCTGCGCAATTTGGTGATTTCGCCGTGTAGATGTAGCACATGAGACGAACCGGCGCGTTCGTGCAAGTCGTCAATATTTTGTGTAATAACCCGCACATCGAAATGATTTTCTAACTCTTTTAGAGCTAAATGACCTGCATTGGGCTTTTTCGACAAAACTTCTTTGCGGCGTTCGTTATAAAAATCAATCACCAATTTGCGGTTGCGAACCAATGCTTCGGGCGTGCACACATCTTCAATGCGATAGTTAGCCCACAATCCGTTGCTATCTCTAAACGTGGCAATGCCACTGTCAGCCGAAATTCCGGCACCTGTAAACACAACTAATCGTTTCATTGTAGTTTGAATTTTGTTATCCTTTTGCAAATATACAAAAAAAACGGATAATTTCCGACAAAAAACAGGTTTTTTATCGACCTATTAAATTGTTTTGAACAGTCTGTTTTAAACTTGCTAAATCCCTTTCAGAGGCTTGTTTGAGTGTAGTTGTTGATAAAAAGCAAAGGATTTATCTTTTCAGTTCCAAAATTGTGTATTATCTTTGTAGATTATTTTATATTTAACGTTTTAATGAAACAATTTTATTCCCGTCACATAGGCATTACATCAGAGGATGCGGCAAAAATGTTAGAAATGGTTGGTGTTCGGTCAATGGACGAACTTATAGAACAAACTATTCCTAATAACATAAGGCTTTCAGAACCACTTCGTTTGCCATCGGCAATGGGCGAAGGTGAGTTTTTGCGTCACATACACAGTTTGGCGCGTCAAAACGAATTATTCGACAACTACATAGGACTTGGCTACTACGGCACGGAAACGCCTGCCGTTATTTTGCGCAACGTGTTTGAAAATCCGGTGTGGTACACTTCTTATACGCCTTATCAGGCTGAAATTTCGCAAGGTCGATTGGAAGCGTTGTTCAATTTCCAAACGATGGTGTGCGATTTGACCGCCATGCCGTTGTCGAACTGTTCGCTGCTTGACGAGGCGACAGCAGCCGCTGAAGCGATGACAATGATGTTTCGCTTGCGGAGCAAAAATTTGCAGAAAGAAGGAGTTGCTACGCTTTTAGTCGATGAAAATCTGTTTCCGCAAACGCTTTCGGTGCTGAAAACGAGGGCTTTGTCGCAAGATATAGAACTGTTGATTACCGATGTCGCTTCATTCCAATTCGATACGCCCATTTTTGGTGCTGTCGTACAGTATCCCGATGCGAATGGAAATATACGGGATTATAGAGAGTTTTGTTCAAAATGCCACGATAATGATGCCAAATTAACCGTTATTGCCGATTTGATGAGTTTGGTGTTACTCACGCCCCCGGGAGAATGGGATGCTGATATAGCGGTTGGTTCTACGCAACGGTTCGGATTGCCAATTGGCTACGGCGGGCCGGCGGCGGCTTATCTGGCAACACGCGAGGAGTTTAAGCGCGACATTTCCGGGCGTATCGTCGGACTTTCGCACGACATGGACGGAAAACCGGCTTATCGTTTGGCTTTA
>Ga0116189_1003323_pt1 | contig 11594 bp, 10 predicted proteins | sample AD_JPNTR3_MetaG_FD_89895 | JGI IMG/M metagenome (GOLD analysis project Ga0116189, IMG submission 89895) | Active sludge microbial communities of municipal wastewater-treating anaerobic digesters from Japan - AD_JPNTR3_MetaG | ecosystem: Engineered > Bioreactor > Anaerobic > Digestate | place... | reverse complement strand
TTGAATCACCTCATTTCAATGAGATGATTATACCATAGTAAAACAGATACAAATGAGAAATAATCAAAAGATAACACTTAAGAAATTATCACAAGATAATCACATGATTTTAAAAAAATTATTGTTTTTATTGCATTTAAATTTTCTTATGGTATAATAATAGTAACTGTTCCTGCCGCGCCTCTGATTCAAGCGTACCATGGCAGGCCATTTTTATTTTAGGAGGTTAATTTTGAAACCAGCAAAGTCTTTTCATGAACAAATAGAGATTCTAAAATCCAGAAAACTTATTATTGAAAATGAACAAACTGCAATAGATTTTTTAAATAGGGTGAATTACTATAGACTAAGTGGTTATTTTAAATTGTTTTCAAATTGTGACGAATTTAACGATGGTATTACCTTTGAAATGATTCAAAAAGTCTATGAATTCGACAATAAATTTAGGAATTTATTAAATGAAATTTTAGAGTATATCGAAATATTATTTAAAAGTCAAATCGCTTATAATATTGGAACTTCAATATCTCCTTTAGCATATTTAGATTCAAGTATATATGTTGAGGAGTCAAAATTTAACCAGTTAAAAGAAGAAATAAATGATTGTGTTACTAGGAAATATAAAAATGAAGAATTTATAAATCATCATACTGGCAAAGATATTCCAATTTGGGTAATTGTAGAAGTTATGTCTTTTGGACATATATCTATGATGTTTAGTAATTTAAAAAAGGAACATCAAGATATTGTTGCAAAAACATATTTGAAAACTAAATCTTATTACCTTAAAAATCACATGTATGTTTTAACAAATATTAGGAATGCTTGTGCACATAGATCAAGAATATATGGAAAATATTTTGTGCTTGCACCTAAAATTGCGGAAAGAGATAAGAAAAGATTATTCTTAAATGGTGTTAATACAGCAAATAGTAGTTCTAAGATTTTCATTTTTATATATATAATGTTGAAATATACAGATAATAGTTATAAAATATCATTTATAAGTAGATTAAAAAAATTAATCGAAGAATACAAAAGTTATATATCTTTAGTTGAAATTGGTTTTCCCAAAAAATGGGAAGAAACTTTAAGCGTATTTTAAACTTAAACTGTGCATACTATATATTGATAGATCCTGCCGCGCCTCTGATTCAAGCGTACCATGGCAGGCCTTTTTTTGTTTAAAAATACATTTACGATAGATATTGTGTATTTTCATTAAGTTGTGAAGATGTTGCAAAACGATTAGGTAAAGTTAAAGAGGAAAGAATAGAAACAAGAATAACTGGATTTAACTCAATTCTAGCTGTTGCGTCTATAGAAGCAGCAAAAAGATATTATTTAGAATTCAAATTACAACAACAAGAATTACCGGCTAATCAAAGATAAAGAGTTGCTACAATCTTTAGCTGGAGTCCAAATGAAGATAGTGAATTTAATCAAGATGGTTTATTTGATGAAAATAACGAAGATACATCAGGATTAGATCAATCTTCAAGAGATTTTTTGGATGGTGCAATTAAAGACTATAATTCATATTGAATGCATAGGTTTGATACATGTCTACTTTTTCTTGACAAGTACATAGTTATCAAGCCTTTTTTCTTTGGCAGAAAGGGATAAAATTCCTATCCGCCAGTTTTTTAGAGATTAGTAGTAGTCAGATTTCAGGCTATTTGCGGGTCTCTTTTAGTTTTCCTAATCAACTTTTTAACGATTAGGGCTAGTTTTAAAGATTTGACTGCTTTTTAACGATTATCTAACAATTTAACAATTTGAAAAAAAAGAGTAATTAAAATTATAATATTTCTTTTTAAATAGACAATTAGCAGTACGCAAGTTCAAGGCAGTTGAACGGGTTAATGCCTCTTACCTAATAAAAAGAGGCTAATTTATTTTATAAATTTTAATTTTTTGAGAGCAAACGATATTTAATAATTTAGTTTACTCTCTTTTTATTTATAAAAAAAGGGCAAAACTTTTAGTACAAACACATTGACAACTTTCGATATGAGTAGTACAATATTATCATATCGATAATATTCGATATCTTGTTTGCATATAATGCTAAGGAGGTTAATTTTATGGCATATTCATATTCTGAATTAGTACCAATCATTAAAGCTATCTCAGATGAAACCAGACTAAAAATTATAGATATTTTATCATGTGGCGAAATGTGTGCTTGTGACATTTTGGAACTAGTTAACGTTTCACAATCAACCTTAAGTTACCACATGAAAATGTTAACTGAGTCTAGATTGGTTAACGGTAGAAAAGATGGTTCATGGATGAGATATTCAATCAATAAAGAAAATGCAGAATTATTTCTATCAAATTTAAATAATCTCGTAGAAGAAAAAGAAGAGTGTGTTTGTAAGACAATAAAATCACCTTCAGAAAATCATTGTTGTTAAAGGAGGATACAAATAATGAGTAAATTAGAAATTTTTGATCCAGCGATGTGCTGTTCAACAGGTGTATGTGGACCTAGTGTAGATCCAGAATTATTACGAGTATCTACAATTGTAAATATTTTAAATAAAAAAGGGTTTAATGTTGTAAGACATAATTTATCACAAGAACCTCAAGCATTCGTTCAAAATCAGCTCGTTAGTGAGTTATTAAAAACAAAGGGATCCGAAGCTTTACCAATAACATTATTAGACGGCAAAATAGTAAAGTCGGGTAGCTATCCTTCAAAAAAAGAACTTGCTGAATGGCTAAAGATTGAAGTTAGTGAATTAAGTTCAGCTATTATCACTAAGAAGCAAAAATGCTGCAGTGAAAATGAACCATGTGACTGTAATAATGAAAAAGAAGAACCATGCTGCAGTAATGATAAAGTAGAACAATGTTGTGGTGATAAAAAGGGATGCTGTTAATATGAATGTCAACAATCAATTTAAAATTGATGACATCAGCTTAACAAAGTATCTATTTTTTACAGGAAAAGGTGGGGTTGGAAAAACCTCTGTTTCTTGTTCGATTGCTGTGTCATTAGCAGATAGTGGTAAAAAAGTATTATTAATCAGTACTGATCCAGCTTCTAATCTTCAAGACGTTTTTGAAACTTTAATCGGAAATAAAGCAACAAAAATTGATATGTGTCCTAATTTAGATATTATCAATGTAGATCCATTGAAAGCAGCTGAAGAATATCGTGAATCTGTTGTTGGACCATATAGAGGTATATTTCCAGCTGATGTTATAAGAAATATGGAAGAACAATTGTCAGGTTCTTGTACGATTGAAATTGCATCTTTTAATGAGTTTGCACATCTAATCACAGATGATGAGATAAAAATGAATTATGACTATGTTATTTTTGACACTGCTCCAACAGGGCATACATTACGCATGCTTGAGTTACCATCTGCTTGGACTAATTTCTTAAACGATAACACAACAGGTGCATCATGCTTGGGACAATTGTCTGGATTAACTAGTCAAAGAGAACGATATCAAACTGCTGTGGACACTCTTTCAAACGAAGAATTAACAACTATGTTTTTAGTGTCTCGTCCACAAGTATCTTCAATTATGGAAGCTAATCGCACAAGCACTGAATTGTCTGAACTAGGCATTACATATCAAATTTTAATTATCAATGGGTTACTTCAAGAATCAAATGATGATATCTCAGAAAAAATGGTGCAATTACAAAAAGAAGCCTTATCTCAAATGCCAGATAATTTAGGGAAATTAAGAACCTTTTATATTCCACTGAAATCATACAATGTGACTGGTGTGGAAAAGGTTAGAAAGTTTTTAAAAAATGATGATAATGTTACTACAAATAAAGATAACATATTAGAAGAACAATTTAATGATTTACAAGTGCTGATTAATGATTTGTACCAATGTAATAAAAAAGTTATTTTCACTATGGGAAAAGGTGGTGTAGGTAAAACTACAATCGCTTCAGACATAGCAAGAGGACTTGTAGCAAAAGGATTAAAAGTTCATCTTACAACAACTGATCCTGCAAATCATCTAAACTTTGTCGCTCATGAAATGCCTAATCTTTCAATCTCACACATTGATGAAAAGGAAGTACTAAAGGAATATCAAGAAGCAGTACTTGCAAAAGCACGTGAAACGATGAGCGAAGAAGATGTTAGATATGTTGAAGAAGATTTAAGAAGTCCATGTACTCAAGAAATAGCCGTCTTTAGAGCATTCGCTGAAATCGTGGATAAGGCTGACAATGAAGTTGTTGTAATAGACACTGCTCCAACAGGACATACTTTATTGCTTCTTGAATCAACTCAAAGCTATAGTAAAGAAATTAGTAGATCAAATGGTGAAATCCCTGAATCGGTTTATAAACTTCTTCCTCGATTAAAAAATGAAAAAGAAACTGAAGTAGTTATTGTTACGTTGGCTGAAACAACACCAGTATTTGAGGCGATTCGTTTGCAAGAAGATTTAAAAAGAGCTGAGATTAATAGTAAATGGTGGGTTGTTAATCAGAGTTTACTAGCAGCTAATGTAAGCAATCAAATACTTAAAGCAAAAGCAACATCAGAAAAAGAGTGGATTGACAAAGTGAAGAACGTGTCAAATGGAAACTTCGTTGTAGTTTCTTGGAACAATTAGAGGAGGATACTATGGAAAATTCAAATAAAGGTATAAGCTTCTTTCAAAAGTATCTAACGGTTTGGGTTATTATTTGTATGGTAATTGGAATTTTAATTGGAAATTTCATACCAGAAATACCTGAATTTTTGAATAAGTTTGAATATGCTAAAGTATCAATACCAGTTGCTATTTTAATTTGGATTATGATCTATCCAATGATGATGAAGGTCGATTTCCAAAGTATAAAAAATGTGAAAAATAATCCTAAAAGTTTATATGTAACATGGATAACTAACTGGTTAATAAAGCCATTTACAATGTATGCTATTGCATATCTATTTTTCTTTGTTATATTCAAAACTTTTATTACTCCGAATTTAGCAACAGAGTATTTGGCTGGTGCGATATTGCTTGGTGCAGCACCTTGTACAGCGATGGTATTTGTTTGGAGTCATTTAACAAAAGGTAACCCTGCATATACAGTTGTTCAAGTGGCAACAAATGACCTCATCATTTTAATTTTATTTATTCCGATTGTTAAATTACTGCTTGGCGTAAGTAATGTCACTGTTCCTTGGGATACATTAGTATTATCAGTTGTTATATTTGTAGTTGTTCCACTCTTAGGTGGGTTCCTAACTAGATACTTTGTTATCAAGAAAAAAGGAATTGAGTATTTTGAAAATAGATTCATTAAGAAGTTTGATAATGCAACTGTGATTGGCCTTCTATTAACACTAGTTTTATTATTTATGTTTCAAGGTGAAGTCATTGTTAATAATCCAGTTCATATTTTGCTAATTGCAGTGCCACTTGTACTACAAACATTCTTAATTTTCTTTATCGCCTATGGTGCAAGTAAATGGCTTAAATTACCACATGATATTTCGGCTCCAGCAGGTATGATCGGAGCTTCAAACTTTTTTGAATTAGCTGTGGCAGTTGCAATTGCTTTATTTGGTCTTAATTCTCCTGCGGTTCTTGCGACTGTAGTTGGTGTACTAACTGAAGTACCGGTTATGTTAATATTGGTGAAAATATCAAATAGAACTAAACATTGGTTTCCTGTAGAAACAACAATTTAGAAAATATAAGAATAAATCTATCAAGGAGTAAATAATATGAAAAAACCAAAAGTCGCTTTTATTTGTGTTCACAATTCTTGTCGTTCACAAATGGCAGAAGCTATATCAAAGATTTTTGCTGGAGATGTTTATGAGGCGTACTCTGCAGGAACCGAAACAAAAGATAAAATAAACCAAGATGCGGTCAAAATAATGAAAGAACTCTACAATGTGGATATGGAGGAAAGCCAATCTTCTAAATTAATTGATACATTACCTGCGATAGATATCGTTATTACAATGGGGTGTAATGTTGATTGCCCCTGGTTACCAAGCCGTCATAGGGAGGATTGGGGTTTGGATGATCCAACAGGTAAACCAAAAGAGGTATTTATTGAAACGGCAAAAACGATAGAATCTAAAGTAATTCATTTAGTAGACAGAATAAAAAAAGGATTAATTCCATTAGGTAAAGTGGTGAAATAGATGACGACGCTTAAAATTGAGTGGAGACACTTAGATGTTGATGATGAAACTTGCGATAGGTGTTATGACACTGGCGAAAATTTATTTCATGAAGTAAAAAGACTTAATAAAGTTTTAGTGACAAAAAATATCTCTATTAAGTTAATCGATACTAAATTGTCTGCTCATGATGTTTTACAGTCAAATACTCTTTTAATCAATGATGTTCCAATAGAAAATATAATCGATGTAAAAGTTTCAACTAATTATTGCAAATCATGCTCGTCTATAATAGGTAAAGATTCATATTGCAGAACTGTTATATTTGATGGAAATGAATATGAAGATATTCCTGCTAAAGCTATACGACAAGCTGTTTATAAAATATTAGGATTAGAAGAAACTGTCAATGAACAAAAAGGTCAGTATTGTTGTTGCAAAGGTAGTAATTGTTGTTAAGTTTATAACTGCTGTTTAGGGGTGCGAAGTTCTTGTTAAGGGTGCACGATTTGTCATCAAGGGTGCGTGATTTCTACTAGGGGTGCGTAATTGTATTAAAATAGGTAATCAAAGCCATATAAGAAGCAATGGTTTGATACAATTTAACGATTTGTATTAGACCTTTTTTTATGCTTTTAGGAATATAATATAGCATATTTAGTAAATAATACTCAATTTAAGACTTAAAATTATGTTTAATATAGATAGCTAGTTATGACTAATTTAGCTCAATACTTTATTTTTCTCACAAATGTTTACGAAAGCCTTTTCATTTATCGTGTTATTTGTTATAATAGATTTAGCGATTATATATAGGAGGAAGATATGAATATTAGTCTTAAGAAAATTTGGACTTTAGTTTTGTTTATCTTTTCAATTTTTATTTTATCAGGGTGTGAATTTTTCAACCAACAAGCAACCATCACTTCTATTGAAGTAGATGCAACTACACTCGAAGATAGTTATGATGTTAATGCATTTGAATTATCAAGTATTAGCATCAAAGTATCCTTTTCTGATGGCAAATTTAAAATAAAACCAATTACTGAAACCATGTTATCTAGTGAAGATCAAACATTTTTATCAATCGCAGGAGAACATATAATTACAATTAATTATGAGGGCTTTACAACAAAGATAACCTTAAATTTGACTGATATACCGACATCTATTTTTTTAACTTATGTGTACTTTGGAACTTACCCACAAACAGTTGTTGCAGATAGCAACTTAATTTCTTCACTTAATTCACTCACCTCAACAAATGCTAACGGTTACTATGAATATCAAGGTAGTGAATATGTGAAAGTGGAATCGACTCCTTATTCTAATATATATCAATTTATGAATGGTTCAACTATTAAAAAATACCAAACCTATTACTTTAAAGTTGAACCAATCAAATGGAGAGTATTAGAAGAAGTAGATGATACATATACTTTATTATCTGAATATATTATTGATAAACAAATATTCGACAATGCATTTAATAATTATGAACGATCTGAAATGCGAGAATGGTTAAACAATTCATTTTATAATAAATCCTTTTCAACTCTTGAAAAGACTAGAATTTTAACAACTATTGTAGATAATAGTGCATCAACTACAATCAGTAGTTCAAACCCAAATGCATGTAACAACACTAATGATAAAGTATATTTACTATCATATCAAGAAGCCAGGTCATCAACCTATGGTTTTACACAAAATTCAGCAAGAACTTCAACTACAACAGATTATGCAAGAGCAATTGGTGTATACATGGCAACCGACTCAAAACACTACGAAAACGGAAATTGGTGGCTTCGCAGTCCTTACCTTTTCAATGAATTTTACTCAAATAACATTGACGATTACGGACAAATTAACGACTACATCGTCTACACTTCCGCAATTGGCGTCCGGCCAGTTATTAGAATAATAGTTAGTAAATAAAATCAATAATTAACCCAAACTAAAATCAAAAGCAGCTTGCATATTCTATACAGAACAATATTTAGTGTTGTACTCAATTTTGTCAATCCATTATTATTACTTATACTAATATTGATAAATTGTGCAACTTACCATTGTTTATTGTTTAAATAATAAAATATTTTTTGTAAGTATGTTTTAAAAAAAGGAGTATGAAAATGAAATTTTATTTCAGACATTTTAAATCAATAGTTGTGATTGTAGTAACAATCTTTTTAATCTTTTTAATCTTTTCAGCTGTATTATTAAGAAAAAGAGATAATTATTCCAATGTTAAAAGCAATGCAGAAAGATTAGCTGACGTTCTTGTAAACCAATATGGTGTTTCGGGAATTCAATACGCCATAATCTCTCAAGATAAAATGATTGTATCGGGTACCGCTGGCGTTTATAATAAAGAGAATACACGTACTTTAGATAATAATTCATTGTTCGGTATAGGTTCGACAAGCAAAATGTTTGCCACTACAGCCATTATGATGCTTTCAGACAAAGGAAAAATTGACCTTGACCAACCGGTGTTAACGTATATTCCAGAATTTAAAATGGCCGATGAACGGTATAAACAGATTACAGTGAGAATGCTTTTGAACCATTCCTCTGGAATCGACGGAAGCACGTTCCAAAATGCCTTTTTATTCGATTATCCATCCACACTTACCCATGATAATTTATTATCAAATCTTGAAACGCAAGGTCTTAAAGCTGCACCGGGGGAATATTCTGTTTATTGCAATGACGGATTTACTCTTGCAGAGATTATCGTTGAACGAATAAGCGGAATGAGCTTTACAGATTATATAAAACAAAACATTACTAAACCTCTTAAAATGACTAATACATATACTCCTCAGAGTGATTTTGATAAAAAAAGACTAGTCAGAACTTATGTTGGTAACCAAGAAACGCCTGTGGATACAATAAACGTAATCGGTTCGGGTGGTATATATTCAACTGCAGAAGATCTATGCAAATTCGGACAAGTTTACATGTCAAACCCATCAAGTAAGGCAGCAAAATCCTTGCTATCAGAGAACGCAAAAACAAAAACAAAGCAAAAGGAATATAAAAAAGGGTTTGGTCCAGACCAGCAGGATGGACTTTTTGGTTACGGATTAGGCTGGGATTCGGTAGATGCATATCCATATAGTGATTATCACATTCAATCATTAATAAAAGGCGGCGATACGCAGTTATATCATAGCAGCCTGATAGTTATCCCTGAACATAACATCGTCTTCGCAGCCGTGTTATCGGGTGGGTCAAGTTTTTTTGGGCACATGATGGGACAAGAACTTATTCTTGAGACATTGTTATCAGTTGGTGATATAAAAGAAATCATCCCACCTGTGGAGATGAAAGTTCCTGAATTGTCTTCCATGCCCGCTGAGAAAACGGAATATTCTAGTATTTATATAGGCGAAGACTCAGTTAAAAAAGTAGTTATTGCAGGTGATGGCATAATGACCATATCAACGCTTTATGGTGAACAAGTACCTGATGAAATATATCTATACACATCCGAAGGTTGGTTTGTCAGCGAAGATGGCAGTAAAAAACTTACTTTTGTTAAAGAAAGAAATGGTAGAATCTATATATGGGTAAAATGGCAGCTATTAATACCTGATTTAGGACAGTCTTTAATGAGCTCATATGATTATGAAATGATACAGTCTAATGATGTAGATAATGATACGCAACATGCATGGGACATGCGAAGTGGCAAAAAGTATTATATAGTTAATGATAATCCTTATGCCCAGCAATACTACATTCCCGGGAGTCTTTGTTTTGAAATCACTTCAAGTGAACAAATACTAGGCTATGCAGCATATTATAAAATTGTTGACAAAAATAAAGGAGTAAAGGATATACAAATACCTTGTCTTGCGGGCAGAGATACTTCGACTATCGAAACATTTGAAATTGGTGGTGCAGAATATTTGAGGATAAGGGATATGGTATATATATGCGAAAACGCAATGACCGATTTTCCTATAGGTGAAAATATCGAAATAACCGTCGAAGATAACGGATACGCCCGGTGGTATACCGTAAATTCTGATGATGCCGGTAAAACAATCACTGTTAATATACCTGAAAACAGCTCTTTTGCTATATATGAAGACGATATATGTATTTATTTCTCGGTAGTACACGGCAACCGGCCGGTAATACTCCCCAAAAACGGAAAAGTTGTTTTTATCGGCGAAGCACCGGGTGTTGGTTTTGCCGTCAGTGTAAACGAGTAGTAAAAGAAAGTATCATCATATAAATAAAAGAGTGTCATTAAACTGTAAATAAATACCACTAATATTAATGAGACGAAAAAAATGTACAAGGGGTACTAACTTTTTAACGAGGGTATGAAAAAAATACAATGGGTTCAAATTGTATCAAATGCTCCCCCTAACAAATATCAAAATATAGGGTGCATGATTTTTGCTATGGGGCGTTGTTGTATCAAAATAGGTCAACAAACACATATTGAATGCATAGGTTTGATACAAAGTTATCAGGCCTTTTTTCTTTGGCAGAAAGGGATAAAACTCCTATCCGCCAGTTTTCAAGAGATCGGTAGTAGTCAGATTTTAGGCTATTTATGGGTCTCTTTTTCATTTTCAAATCAATTTTTTAACGATTACCTAAGAATTTAACGATTATGGAACTAATTAACGATTACATAACATTTTAACGATTACTTTAAAAATTAAAACAAAACTAGAAGAAGAAATTAACAAGATCAATGAAAAGTTGATTGTGATCGCTGAACTTGTGGAAAAGTTAGTAAGAGAAGCTTAAAACCACGACTTGAACTAGAGAAATTCGATAAAAAGTGCGAGGAGTTGAGTCTTAAATATGAACTAACCAAAGCTAAATATGACGAACTAATAGATACAAGAAAACGAAAAAAAGATCAAGCTATAAAGATAAATGCATTCTTAACTAACTTGAATGACTCAAAAGATAAACAGGGTTATTGGGATGAAAGAGTATAGATGTTGATGCTTGAAAGTGCAGTTGTTCATAGGGATAAAAGCATAACGCTTAGATATTATAATGATTTTAAATGATAACTGATTCATATTAAAAGTCTATTAGAAAAAGTTATAATTATTTGTGATATCGTTTGCAGTATTTAAATACACATGGTACAATGCTTGTGTAAATTAAATTAAATATTTCTAAGAGGGGTATTATACAGCCCGATGATGAATGACTTTAAGATATAAATGAGAACTCTTCTAGGAAATGGGGAGTTTTTTGCGCTGTGCAAGCATATATTAAATTAGAAGAAGATTTGTTGAAATATTTATTACTTATTGGACATTTTTTAATGATTGGTATAATCTATTCGAATTATAAGTGTAAGGGTACTATAATTATATTTAAATTACTGTAAATGTCAATATTTTTTTGACCCCCCTCGATAATTTAAAATTGACCCCCCTAGCTCCCTAACCACTCCATTGTTTCTTTTAATCGATAAGAATCTCCTTT
>Ga0116189_1003318_pt1 | contig 11611 bp, 8 predicted proteins | sample AD_JPNTR3_MetaG_FD_89895 | JGI IMG/M metagenome (GOLD analysis project Ga0116189, IMG submission 89895) | Active sludge microbial communities of municipal wastewater-treating anaerobic digesters from Japan - AD_JPNTR3_MetaG | ecosystem: Engineered > Bioreactor > Anaerobic > Digestate | place... | reverse complement strand
TTTGGCAGAACCGGCGGAGGAAAACCACTTTTTCACTTTCAGGCACGCCCGTCAGAGACGCATCCCCTTTGTTTTCAAGGACTTAGATATAATTGCCCCCGATTTTTTGGGGAAAGTCCTTCGTCCAGAGCCTCTTGACGCGACAACCCGACATTCTTGAGTACGGACGGATTCTCTCGCACGCCGTGATCTACATTTTCAACCTGTTGGGGATCCTTCTCTGGCTGATCTGCACCACCTCCATCTCACTGTCGGCGGTGGTTGCCGCCCTGCTGGTGCGCACAGCAGCGGCCTATTCAGCGGTTGTCAACCTGCTGGTGCGCGCCGTCGCGGGCGTCATCAAGCAATTCTCCTGACCGCCGCGCGCGACGCGAAGGCCAGAGTTAATATTTAGGATTTAGGAGTTTTTGCCTATTGCCTATTGCCTACTGCCTACTGCTTCTTACCTACCGGTTACCTATTACATCTTACCTATCACTTCTCTCTCGCAGAGGCGAGTAGTTCGCGGGCGTGGCTTTCGATTACGCTGGTCAGCCCTTTGCCGCCGAGCATGCGCGCAATTTCATCGACGCGGTGTTCATCATCAAGCACCTCGACTTGCATGCGCGTGCGTCCCTTGACGACCTCTTTTGAAACCACATAGTGCTGGTGGCCGTAGACGGCGGACTGCGGCAGGTGCGTGATGGAGATGACCTGGTGGGTTTCGGCCACATGACGCATCTTCTGGCCCACGACGCGCCCGATCTCGCCGCCGATGTTGGCGTCGATCTCATCAAACACCAGTACGGGGATGCTGTCATGCGCGGCGAGTACCGCTTTGACGGCGAGCATGACGCGCGAGATCTCGCCGCTGGAGGCGATGGCTTTCAGCGGTCGCATCGGCTCGCCGGGGTTGGGGGCGAAACCGAATGAGATGAGGTCCGCGCCGTGCGGCCCCGGCGCACAGGCCGCGAGGTCCACCGCGAAGCCGGATTTGAGGAAGCCGAGGTCGTGCAACTCTTTGGTGATTGCGCGGGCCAGTTTACCGGCGGCCTGCGTACGGCTCTTGGTGAGCGCGTCAGCCTTACGGGTAAGGACACCCTCAGCCTCTGCGATATCGGTCTGCAAGCGTTCGACCTGTTCGGTGCGCGTTGCCAAGTCGTGCAGGCGCGCTTGATGTTCGGCGAGCGTGGCCAGTACGTCGCCGACGGTGCGCCCGTATTTGCGCTTTAGCCTTTGGACCAAAGCCATGCGCGCCTCAAGCTGCTGCAGGCGGTCGGGATCGGCCTCGATCCGGATGAGTCGGTCGGCGACGGCGCGTCCTACCTCTTGGATTTGGACGGCGGCGGCCTGCGCGTCGGTGCGCCAGGCGGCGGCCTCGGGCAGGATGTGCGCCAGCTCGGTAAGTTGCGTCTGGATCCCGGCCAGCAGGTCAAAGGCCGACTGTTCGCCGTCTATCAGTCCGTTGCAGATCGCCGTGCCCACTGCGAGGATCTGCTCGGCGTTGGCGGCCTCGGCGTGCTGGGCGACTAAAGGCTCCTCGTCATCTTCACTCAGCCCCGCGCTTGAAATCTCGTCGACCATAAACTGCAAGCGGTCGATCTCGGCCTCGATATCGGCGGTGTCGCCCTGCAATTCAGCCAGGCGCGCGCGCAGCGTTTGAAGTTCGCGCCACGCCCCGCTGTAAGCATCGCGCACGGCGGCGCAATGGCCATAGGCATCCAGCACATCGCGCTGGAAATCTGGATCAAGCAGTGACTGATGGTCGTACGGTCCGTGGATATCAACCAGCAGGCTGCCCAGACGGCGCAGCGTCTGAACCGTGGTCGGCGTGTCATTGACCAAGCAGCGGCCCGCGCCCGCGGCCGCGACCGAACGCCGCACCAGCAATGCACCCTCTTCGCACAGCGGCAGGCTGGCGTCATCAAGCAGACGGTCGACGGCACGGCTGTCGGCGAGGCTGAACACGGCCTCTACCCAGGCTTCTGAGGCGCCCTCGCGCACGGCGGACCTGTCAGCGCGTCCGCCGAGCACCAAATCCAAAGCACCCATAAGCACCGACTTGCCCGCGCCGGTCTCACCGGTGATGATGTTGAGGCCGGGACCGAACACCACCTCGGCCATTTCGACAATGGCCAAATTTTTGACTGAAAGCTGAACGAGCATCGCGGAAAATTAAAGGTTGGGGTTTGCTGTTACACACGAGGCTCTTGCAAAACCCCTCGTGGCATGGGCGTCCCGCCCATGAAACACGGGCAAGATGCCCGTGCCACACCTGTAGGCAAGGGGTTTTGCAAGACCCTCACACGAGAGCAGTAAAAGAGTATCACAGGTGGGCATGACTTGAACAGAATCCTGATTTTCAGGTTTCATTACTATCTTTGACGGTCAAGAGACGATTCGCTACACTCTCTGACATGTTTCCCCATGACGGTCAAAGTAGGGCGCGAGGCCTCGCACTGAAACAGACAGCGGCCATTGCACGGGCTACGCTGGTCGAAGCGATCCAGCAACCGGTCGCTTTTTTGATTCTGCTCTCGGCAGTGATGACGACGCTGCTGGTGCCGGTCTTTCAGTTTCACCGGTTCGGCGAAGACGGACGGCTCGCGCGCGATAGCGGTTTGGCGTGTATGCTGGTGTTCGGTCTGGTGCTCGCCGCCGGCACGGCTGGCCGCACGGTGTCCGGAGAGATTACGTGCGGCACCGCCGCCGCCGCGCTGGGCAAGCCGGTGCGGCGTGTGACGTTTCTGCTGGCGAAGGCGTTGGGCGTGCTCGCGGTGACCATGCTGTTTTGGTTGGGCGTGCTCTGTGCGACGTTGCTGGCAGAACGCGGCTCGGCGCACTTCATTTCGCATATTGAGTATACCGGCTACGTGATGGACGTGATCACGTTGGTGCTGGGTGTGGCGGGCGTGGCTGTGGCGTTGCTCGTGGCAGCGGCGCGCCACTACTACGGGCGGCGGAGGTTTGGGGTTTCGGCCTTTGTCGGCGTGGTGCTGTCACAGGTGCTGGTGGTGCTCGCCACCGGTTTCTACAATCGTCTGGGTCAACTCTACCCGTTGCTCGGGGAGGCCGCCTGTCTCGACAGTGGCGCGGGCCACGCCCATGCGGCGGGTTGGGTGTTCTATCATCCGGAACTGAATCTGCGCGTGATCCCCGTTGCGTTGCTGGTGCTCTTTGCGTTGGCGATTTTCGCGGCACTGGCGACCGCGCTGGCCACGCGCCTGCCGACCGGCCCGACCCTCGCGATCTGCGCTGGCGTATTGCTGCTGGGTCTGGCCGGCGACTCGTTGCTGATCGGTGCGCCGTTCTGGTCGGTACGCGGTCTGGTAGCTGGTCTGCTGCCGGACCTGCAGAATTTCTGGTTGTGCGACGCAGTCGCGCGTGGCGGACGTATTGCTTGGCGCTATGTCGGCGCGGCCGCGCTCTATGCGCTGACTTGCTGCGTGCTCTTTCTGGGCGCTGGCTGTCTGGCGTTCCGTGAACGGGATTTGGGATGACGCGCAACGGCGCACGGGAGGAATTGAGAGATGCCTGCTAGCAAATCACCAGTGATTGAGACGCGCGGACTGCGCAAGGTGTTCCGCGACTTCTGGCGACGCCCCACCGTGGAGGCGGTCAAAGGGCTGGATCTCACGATCAACGACGGTGAAGTCTTTGGCTTGCTGGGACCGAACGGCTCCGGTAAAAGCACCACGATCAAAATGCTACTCGGCCTGTTGCGCCCCACGGCCGGCACGATCCGCGTGTTGGGCTCCGCGCCTGACGACACGCATGCCAAGGCGTGTATCGGCTATCTGCCTGAGGTCTCGCACCTGCACACCTTTCTGACGCCGCGCGAGACGCTGATGTACTACGCCAGTCTCTTCGGTCTATCGCGCGCACAGGCAGTGCAACGCACACGCGAGCTGCTGGCTATGGTTGATCTCGAACATGCCGCCGACCGTGCGGTGGGCGGCTTTTCAAAGGGCATGGCGCGTCGCGTGGGGTTGGCCCAGGCGCTGGTCAACGCGCCTAGGTTGTTGATCCTCGACGAGCCGACTTCCGGACTTGATCCGATCGGCAGCCGCGAGGTGAAGGACCTCGTTTGCGCGCTGGCCAAAGGCGGCGTGACGGTGCTCATGACTTCCCACCTGCTGGCGGATGTCGAAGACGTGTGCGACCGTGTAGCGATCCTCGATCGCGGTGTGTTGTGCGCCGAGGGCAAGATCGCCGATCTGTTGCGCCAGCCGGACGCCGTGCGCTTTGAGGTGGAGGGCTTGGACGAGCCCGACGCCGCAGCGGTACGCGCCGAGCTGGAGGCGCGCACGGGACGGCGCGTGCGACAAGAGTACCCGGCGATGAGCCTTGAGCGCTACTTCCTGCAAGTGGTGGCACGAGACGGACAGCAGCGCACGTTCGCCATGGCCCCCTTCCTCGGCGCAACCCTCTCCGCTCCCGAAACAGATCCAACTCCAACTTCCAACTCTTTGCCTATGACTTGAGCGTTAAAAGTTGAACGTTGAGCGTTGAACGTTTTTTAACGCTGAACGCTGAACGTCGAACTCTGAACTCTGAAGTAGAATACTCCTTGTTTATGCCTTCAAAGTTACTCCATCGGTTTTTCGCAGCGAGCGCGCGGCGCATCGGCGGCGTGACGGTTCTCGCTGTGCGGGCCGCGCTACGGACGCGGACGGTCGCGGCGCTGCTTGTGTTGTTGGCGGCCTGCGTGCTGGTGTTGCCCGGCGTTGTGAAGGGCGATGGCACGCCCGAAGGGGAGTTGCATATCCTGCTCACCTACACGCTGAGTTTCGCCTTCGGCATTCTCTGCCTGGCGACGCTCTGGGCAGCCTGTGCTCTTTTTGCGGCGGAGATCGATAGCGCCCGCATACAGCTTTCGGCCGTGAAGCCGGTGCGCGCGGTAGAGTTCTGGGTCGGCAAGTGGCTGGCGCTGCTGGTGATGAATGCGGTGGCCTTGTTGGTTGTCTATGCGGGCGTCTACGCGCAGGTGCATTGGCGCATGTGCCGCGACGGATGGGAAGTGATTGAACGGCCGGTCAGCCGTCATGTGGCACGTCCGTTGCTGCCGACTCCGCGTGAAGAGGCGCGTGAAATTTTTGCCGATTTACAGGCGCGTGACCAGTTGCCGAGCGGTTACAGTGAGCGCACCATTCTGCGCGTGCTGGAGCAGAAGGCGCACGAGAAATACAGCGAGATCCCGCCGGGAGGCCGACAGGCGTGGCGTTTCCAGTTGCGTCGGCCGCTACATATCGGCGAGGTGATTGCCGCGCGTATGCGCTTTGAGACGGAGTACAACACGCGGACACAGGTGAGCGGCATCTGCCGATTGAGCTGTGTCGAGACGGGGCGGGCCGTCGAAGTGCCGCTGGACGATTTCACGCTGAAGGAGATCGAGTTCGTTGTGGACGCGCGTGCCTTCGGTCAGATTCCGACAGAAGGCGTGCGCGCATTCGAGCTGAGTTTCATGCACACCAGCGACCCGAAGCGCGCAGCGGGGCTCCTATTGCGCTTCCGCAAGGACGTGGCGCTGTTGACGCCGGGCGGCAGTTTTTGGATGAACATGCTGCGCGCGGCGGCGGTGCACTGGAGCGTGCTGGCACTGCTGGCAGCCTTCGGCTTGGCGCTGAGTGTCTGTTTTTCATTGCCGGTGGCCGCTTTTGTGGCGACCATGCTGCTGGTGCTTACGATGGTGGGTAACTCTGTGGTGCAGGTGGTTTCGGAAGAGGATGCCCAGAAGTGGCGCAATCGCGCCGGTGTGTTGGTGTCGCGCGTGGTGCACAGTGCCACGCGCCGCGCTCTGCAGGCCAAGCCGCTGGCGGCCTTGACGAATGGCGAACGAATAGACACCGACATGTTGCGCACGTCGCTGGGCTGGAACGCCTTGCTCTTCCCGTTGCTGCTGGCAGCGGCGAGTTGCGCGGTGTTGCGGCGGCGCGAATTGGCAGATACCGAGTGACGCGCACGGCGCGAGGAGGACACATGAACACGACGACACGCAGACACTTTCTCAAAACGATCCTTGCGGGCAGCGTTCTGGCTGGCGGCTGCCGTACGCCCGTAGGACGCGTCAGTGCGGCGCGTCGGCGGCGTGTTGGCAGCAGTCGGTTGAATGTCGCAGTGCTCGGTGTGGCAGGACGTGGCGAGGCGTGCTGGCGCGCGGTCAGTGCCGCAGGCGACCGGCTGGTGGCGCTGTGCGACGTAGACGAACGCGCGTTGCTCGCGGCGCGCGACACACTCGCTGATACGCAGCCGGGCATGAGGCTTTACAAAGATTTCCGTGTGCTTTTCGAAGCCGAGCGCGAACTTGATGCGGTGCTGATCGCCACGCCGAATCACGGCCACGCCACACAGGCAGCTTGGGCGATGGAGCGGGGGTGCCATGTGTTTATCGAACCGCCGTTGACGCACACGCTCGCCGAAGCCGCTGTACTTGAGCGCAAGGCGCGCCAGTACGACGTGGCGCTCTGGATGGGCGACGAACCCGCAACACATCCAGAGTTCCGTCGTGCGGTTACGCTGTTGCGCGGCGGCATCATCGGCGCGGTCACCGAGGTGCACGCTTGGACTGCGCGGCCAGTGTGGCCGCAGGGCGGTAATCGGCCGGAGGGCAGCGACCCAGTGCCGCCCGAACTGGACTGGGAATTGTGGTTGTGTGGCGCACCGCCCCGTCCCTTCAAACAGCGCGTCTACCACCGTTACAACTGGCGCGGCTGGTATGACTTCGGCGGAGGCGCTTTGGGTGATGTCGGCTGCCAACTTCTGAGCCTGCCCTTCCGCGCGCTGGACTTGGGCGCCCCCCGTACAGTGACCGCAGAGGAGGTTGATGGGGCGACATCCGAGATGTACCCGCGCGCCAGCCGCGTTGAGGCGTTCTTCCGCGCACCTGCTCGCCGTCGGCCGCCGGTCACACTCACTTGGCATGATGGCGGTCGCCGACCGGCGGCGGCCCGTTTGCCGACGGTGGTGCGCTCGCTCGGGAATTCCCCAAGCAGTGGCTGCCTGCTGGTGGGCGAAGCCGGGGTGTGGCTGATGGCTGACGAAACTGGCGGACGGCAACGCATGGCCCTGGCTGGCGAGAAGCGGCTGGTGGACGCCGGGAAACATCCGGCGTGCGAACAAACACCGCTGCCGTCGGACAGTGCGGATACGCACGTCCGCTTTCTCGATGCGTTGCGTGCCGGCACGCTGACACCTGACGACGCTTCGCATGTACGCCCGTTGATGGAGACGGTGCTGACGGGCTGTATCGCGCAACGCGTGCCCGGCCGTCTGTCGTGGAATAGCCGCAAGGGACGCTTTGACGGCAACGACGAGGCAACCCGTCTAGTCACCTCCGCGAACCCCTCATTTCAACTTGAGACCTGAAAAAACACGCAACCGGGACGAGATGCATGAATGATATTCCGCGCAGGGTATGGCTTGAGATTGATCTTGATACGCTTGTAGACAACTACCGCAAAATCAGCGAGGCGGTCGCGCCGTGTGTGGTGTTAGCTGTGCTCAAGGCCAACGCCTATGGGTTGGGGGTGTTGCCCATTGCTGAGGCTCTTGCGCAAGCTGGCGCGACCAGCTTCGGCGTGGCCGAGCCGCACGAAGCCTTGCAACTTCTGCCGCTTGGCAAACCGGTGCAGATACTCAGCAGTATTTTGCCGGACGAGATTGAGCCGATGGTTGAGGCCGGCGTGACACTGCCCATTACTGACAGCGTGACTGCTGCGCGCATCAGCGCGGCGGCGGTGCGTCACGGCACCACTGCCACCGCGCACGTCAAACTCGATACCGGCATGGGTCGCCTCGGGATTCTTGCGCAAGAGGCGTTGCCGGTGATCGAGCAGGCCGCCGCTCTGCCCGGGCTGCGGCTGGAGGGGATCTTCTCGCACTTTCCCTACGCGTACCAGACCGGATCAGAATTGACCGACAACCAGATGGATACCTTCTGCGCGATCGTGGAGCAGGCTGCCGCGCGCGGCATTCACTTTGCGAAACGGCACATTGCCAACAGCGACGCGATCAACAATTTCCCACGTGCCTGTCGCGCCCCGTTCAATCAAGTGCGCACTGGCATTAACCTGCACGGTTCTTTCGATACTGCCGGACGCCGGACGCTACATGTGTCGCCGGTGCTCACACTGAAAACCCGCCTGACCGCGATCCGCACTCTGCCCGCTGGCACCGGCATCGGTTACGGCCACACCTACCGCCTACACCATGCAACGCGTGTCGGCACCGTTTCGGCCGGGTATGCGGACGGCCTGCCGCTGGCACTCTCCAACCGGGGCTACCTGCTGATCCATGGCGTGCCCTGTCCGGTGATCGGACGGCTCTCGATGGACTACACGACCGTATCGCTGGAGAGCGTGCCAGAGGCGCAGGTGGGTGATGAGGTCGTCTGCTTGGGCGGCACGGGCATTCACGCGCTGACGGTCGAGGATTGGGCCGCGCTCAAAAACACCCATCCCTACGAAATCATCTGCTCATTCGGTAACCGCGTCCAGCGCCGATATCTGTCCCGCGCATAGCGCGGGGAGATAGCAGTGAGGAGTTAGGATTTAGGAATTAGGAGTTTTTGGCAGAGCCGTCGATATCGAAGCCGCCGATCCTGACATTCAACTCCTAACTCCTAAATTTTAACTCCTAAATTTCCTTTCTCCTTCCCTCTTCTCACTTCTCCCTTTACAGTCCGCGCCGATCCGTGCCACACTGATGGCATGAAAGTATTGACCTACGTTGGCTGTTACACGGATGAGAAAAAAGAGGGCATCCACATTTTTGAAAGCGACACCGAGACCGGCGCGTTCCGGCCTGTCGGTCTTGTCGGGGGTATTGAAAATGCGATCTACCTTTCGCTCAACAAAGCCCGTACGCGCCTCTACGCTGGCCTTGGTCTGCCGGAGTTCGGTGCGCGTAACGTCAACGGTGCCGTCGCGGCTTACGCGATTCAGGGCGACACGCTGCTGCCGCTCAATCACAAGCCGATCGGCGTGACCCCGCCCTGCTACGTCGCGCTCGCACCCGACGAGAAGTCACTCGTTTTCGCCGAGTACACCAACGCGCTCTCCGGCGTCTTTGAACTGACCGAAGATGGCCGGATCGCCGACTCACCGCCGGTCACCGTGACGCACACCGGCAGCGGCCCCGATCCCAAGCGCCAAGAGAAAGCGCATGCCCATTGTGCCGAAGTCTCGCCGGATGGCCGTCACCTCTGCATCGTCGACCTCGGCATTGACCGCGTGAAGGTGTATGACTTCCCCGGTCGCGCGGCGGGGCTCAAAGAAAAACCGGCGCTGGCCATTGCCACGGCTGGCGGCGCCGGACCGCGCCACATCATCTTTCATCCGAACGGCAAAACCGCCTATCTGCTGAATGAACTCAACAACACGATCTCGTCGTTTCTCTACACTGGCGAGGCCTTCATCCACGTTCAGACGATTTCCATGTTACCGGATGATTTCACGGAATACAGCAAAGCGTCAGCCATCAAGATCACATCCGACGGCCGCCGCCTTTTCGGCTCAAACCGGGGACACGACAGCATCGCCGCGTATGACATCGATCCCGACACCGGCAAGATGTCGCTGCTGGCGATCTCCAAGCTGGTCGGCAAATCGCCGCGCGACTTTGAATTCATGCCGGGCGAGAAGTTCGTGCTGCTCGGACACGAAAACTCCAACGAGCTGATGTCCTACGCTTACGACAAAGCCACGGGACGGCTCACCCCCGCCCATGGACCGTTCGCGCTTCACCGCCCCGTCTATGTCAAATTCGGTGCGCAGAGATAGCCGCGCTGCGCGCGGAGTGAACATTTAGGATTTAGGATTTAGGAGTTTTGTCGCAGGTCGTGGGTCGCCAGTCGATCTCTCTTATTGCGACCACTTAGTGGTCGCAATGATGAGTGTAAAAACGGGTGGGAGGATGGGTGCCGAGCGTGCGCAGAATATGCAATGGGGGCGCGCGGGGAGACAACCCGGTAAAGAGTCTTTGGTGCTGTGAATGGTCGCGGGCGCGGAGTGGCTGCGTGGTACAAGGTTTTACGCGCACACTATGGGCAATCTTGACAACCCCAGACCGAAATTTCTAGACTGACGTACGTGAACGAGAGGAAACGCAACAAACCCAAACCCGGATACGACGAGAACGGCTGGCCGCTCTGCAACGCGGCGTGGTGGTGGAGGGAGGTCTTTCTGCCCGTTCTCACTATCCTCGTTCTCACGGTTTAGAGAGGAACAGGTGACCTTCAAGCAAACCCCGTATGATATCCATATACGCTAAAAAGAAAGGTGCAGAAAAACCAGTCGGTTACAAATCGTAACCAACTAACAAAAAGGATGAACCGGAATGTCTGGCCTTGCAGGTGTTTTCAGCCCTCTCATGAAAGCAATCTTTCTAAAACGTGCAACTTCTTGTTAATAAGCCAGTTATGATAAACTTTGTTTTCATTCTGGTATGTTCGCGGATGTGCTTTGAATCTCACTTGTTAGACATTAGTGTTTTAGAATCTCACAAATCGCGTTTTGTGAGACGCAAACAGCTTTGAAGCTTGCTTGCTGGTGTGGCACGGGCATCTTGCCCGTGTTTCATGGGCGGGACGCCCATGCCACGAGGGGAGAACCTCTCCGTTGCTCACTCTCTCAATGCGCGGCGATAGGTTTGCGGGGGGCGGCGGTGGATCTTTTGGAATTGCCGCTGGAAGTGGGCGGGGGATTGGTAGCCGCATTGGCGGATGATCTCGGCGATGGTCAGGTCGGTTTCGGCGAGTAACCGGCAGGCGTGCGCGATGCGCAGACGGTTGATGTATTGCGGCACTGTGCTGTTGGTGCAACGCTTGAACAACCGGCTGAAAGCGCTCTCACTGAGGCCCACCATCCGGGCGAGGTCGGTCACGCGGATCGTGGAGGTTAAGTTCTGTTCAATATAGACGCACACGGCGCCGATGCGGTCTGAAGAAGAAGTTCGGGGCTTGAGCAGAAAACCTTCGGAGGAGATGGCGGTCAGTTGCTTTGAGCGCGACAGCAGATCCAACAGTTCGAGCAGCAGGATCAGGCGGCGCAAGCCTTGCGCACGAACCATCTTCAGCAGAATCGCCTCCGCGTGGTCGCGGGTACGCCCGCCGATACGCAGACCGCGACGGGCGCGTTCGAACAATCGCCGCAGCGGCTCCATGACCGCCAGCGTGCGCCACTCCTCGCCCAGCAGGTGCGGCATGAAGTGTGTGACGATGGCCTCGACGGGTTTCGGACGCTGGTTCGGCAGTGGGGTGTTGCGGTAGTCGTGCGGAAGCTCCGGCCCCAGAAAAACCAGATCGCCGGGGGCGAGCGGCTCCAGGGTGTCGCCGACCCATCGCTCCGAACCGCCGCGCCGGACCAGCGTGATCTCGCAGGCGGGGTGACAGTGCCAGACATCCCCGAAATCCATGCCGCGAACGAGGTTGCATGCGACAAGGTCGGAGGCCGAAAGGAGCGACGATTTTTCAGCAATCAGTTTCATGTCAATCACGTCAATCATGTCAATCGTGTCTAAAAACCGCTGCAATGAAACCTGAACCACCATACGGCATCTTGCTGCGTACGGCAACGACAAAAAACCACACAACGCCGGATTAAGGGTCAAGAACGCCGGATATGGCGCTTGCCGG
>Ga0116189_1003310_pt1 | contig 11626 bp, 11 predicted proteins | sample AD_JPNTR3_MetaG_FD_89895 | JGI IMG/M metagenome (GOLD analysis project Ga0116189, IMG submission 89895) | Active sludge microbial communities of municipal wastewater-treating anaerobic digesters from Japan - AD_JPNTR3_MetaG | ecosystem: Engineered > Bioreactor > Anaerobic > Digestate | place... | reverse complement strand
GGCAAAAATCCATTCCGGGAGGGGAAACTCTCCTGGGAGCATCTCGATACCTCCTTTCGAGTTTTGGCGAATTCTCCAAAGGCGTATCAGATGCTCTCTGCTTTTTCAAAGAACAGGTAACGTATATTTTACGCAATCAATAAACTATGAACGAAAGGAGGTTAAAATGATCCGTTATTTATTGATTGTTTTGATACTCTTTCAGTTCATATCATGCGGGGGATCCGATGACGAAGTTGGGCCTCACGTTGCCGAGCAAACAGATTTTTACGATGGGGTGACGTTTCACCGCTTTTATCGTTATACGGGATCTCTGCTGGGATATGCAACAAGTCTCGATGGGGTCCATTTTGAAAAATATAGCGGCAATCCACTCATAGATAATTGCGCATTTCCCTGTCAGGTCATGTATGAAGGGAACCGGTACCTTATCCTACAGCGCAATGGAAACTCCTATTATTTGTATGATGTCAATGTGCCGTCCAGCCCCAGAGTGCTGAACAATGGCCAACCGATACTTCAAGGTGCATTTTTCAATGTCGGTGTGACTGTCAAAGGAAATCGCTGGCATATGCTCGTGGAAGGAAAGACCGGCGAGACTTTTCACTTAAGCTATACATGGGCAGACTATCCTGATCTTGACTTCAACAAAAACCTCGGAACCGTTGTCATCCATGACGCCGGCAATCCATACCTCGCATACATTCCTGATCGTGACGCAATCCTCGCTGTTTATGGCGCTGATTACAGTGCTACGGGGGTCTGGAGGGTGAGGGCAGCCGTGTTTGATTTCAGTTCATGGTCTGTGCAAAGTTTCATTCTTACAAAGACAGGCGTTCATATAGCGGACCCGGATCTCGGCGTTGGCGCTGAACCGAATCCTCTGATCCTCACCGTCGGATCCAATCAAAATGCCGTTAGCACCTACTTTTTCCGAGGGTCAAAATTGAACTTTTATGATGCCATTGTTGCCGGTAATGTAGAATTAGAAGAAGCACCAGATAATCCGACCATGTCAGCGGACTGAACCAGTTCACATCTCATAGGAACTTTTTGCGATTTGGCGTGGGCAACTTCTTGGGTCCCTTTTGGGGTCCCTTCAAACGATTTTGGATGAAAATATTGAACGTATTGCGACTATTGAACATCGCCGATACAGCTTCTATTATATTGAAATCAAAGGAAAAGGCCGGAATACCTGGGGTTAGCTGAAAGTCAATTTCTTGCATTCAAGTCCCGGCTTCGGCACCATGCATCCGACCAGGGGGTTGGCCCGGCCGCGGGTCAACCCCCTGTGCGTTGCGGTTGACTTTTCCTTGACACCGGCCGGGCGGGCGGCTATGGAAGCAGTCGGGCCCCTGTCCCCCGGGGCCGCGGCGGCGGGGCCGTTCCAGGGAAACCCAACAGCACGGAAACCGACGGAGTCGACCGATGAGATCCTACGTTGTGTTTTCATCCATGGGGCCCGATCGCCCGGGCCTGGCGAGGCAGATCGCGGAATTCTTCACGGCGCGGGGCATCAACATCGAGCGCTCCCGCGGCTGCGTCCTGGGGGGGGAGTTCGGCATGGTCATCCTCACCTCGGGCAGCACCGACGACATCGAGCGGCTCATCAAGGACCTCGACAGCCTGCGCGAGAAGACGGGCCTCGAGATCCACGTCCGGAAGACCAAGGCGCCGCTGCACCGGGAGGTCGCGCCGTCGATCCCCTACAAGCTCATCGCTACCGCCATCGACCGGCCGGGGATCATCCACCAGATCTGCAGGGCCCTCCACAGCCGGGGCATCAACATCGACGACATCGCCACCAACGTGGACAGCAACCCCCTGACGGGCGCCAATGTCTTCCAGATGGTCTGTTATTTCTCCCTGCCGCCGGCCGTGAAGATCCTGGATTTGAAAAACGACCTCAACCGCATCGGCGACGAGTCCAACATCGACATCCGCTTCGACGCGGTGATCAGCAAGTAGGCCCATGACCCCACGCGACCATCGCCAGCCGGCGCCGATCCTCAAGCCGATCGTGGAGATCGCGGCCTCCCTCGGGCTTGCGGAAGAGGACCTGGAGCCCTACGGCCGCTACAAGGCCAAGGTCCGGCTGGAGGCGATCCGCCGCTTCCCGCGGCGCCCCGACGCCGCCCTGATCCTCGTGTCGGCCATGACCCCCACGCCCGCCGGCGAGGGGAAGACCACCGTCTCCATCGGGCTGGCCCAGGCGCTGGCCCGGCTGGGGAAGGCCACCATCGCCGCGCTGCGGGAGCCGTCGCTGGGACCCGTCTTCGGCATGAAGGGCGGCGCCACGGGCGGGGGTCTCTCGCGGGTCCACCCGGTGGACGACATCAACCTGCACTTCACCAACGACTTCCCCGCCGTGGAGAGCGCCCACAACCTGCTGTCCACCCTGGTGGACAACTCGGTCTACCACGACAACCCCCTGCACCTCGACCCGCGGAAAATCACCTGGCGCCGGGTTCTCGACATGAACGACCGCTTCCTCCGGGACATCGTCATCGGACTCGGCGGCTCCGTCAACGGCGTCCCCCGGGAAACGGGGTTCGACATCGTCCCCTCCAGCGAGATCATGGCCATCCTGTGCCTGTCGCGCTCCTACGCGGAGCTCAAGCAGAAGATCCGGAAGATCCTGGTGGGGTTCACCCGCGACGACCGCCCGGTGATGGCCGGCGACCTGAAGGTCGAGGGGGCCGTCACGGCGCTGCTGAAGTACGCCCTGCTGCCGAACCTGGTGCAGACCACGGAACACGTCCCCGCCGTCGTCCACGGCGGGCCCTTCGCCAACATCGCCCAGGGGACCAACAGCATCCTCGGCACCGACCTGGCGCTCCGCCTGGCCGATTACGTGGTGACCGAGGCCGGCTTCGGGTTCGACCTGGGCGCGGAGAAGTTCTTCGACATCGTGGCCCCCTACGGCGGCCTGGAGCCGCGCATCGTGGTCCTCGTGGCGACGGTGCGCGCCCTGAAGTACCACGCGGGCGTGGCCCGGGAAGACCTCGAGCGGCCCAACCCCCGGGCGGCCGTGCTCGGCATGGCGAATCTCCGCAAGCACTACCAGAACATCGACAAGTTCGGCATTCCCTGCATCGTCGCCCTGAACCGCTTCGCCCCGGACACGGAGGAGGAGATCCGGGCCGTCGTCAGGGCGGCGGGCGACGAGGGGATGAACATCGCGCCCTGCGACGTCTTCCGCCGGGGCGGCGAAGGCGGCCTGGAGCTGGCCGAGAAGACGGTCGCCCTCCTCGAGGCGGCGACGGGCCGCTTCCGCCCGCTCTACGACTGGAACCTCCCCGTGGAGGACAAGATTTTCACGGTGGCCAGCGAGATCTACGGCGCCGTCTCCATCGACTACCAGCCCCTGGCCCGGCGCAACCTCGACCTCATCAACCGGTACGGGTTCGACAAGCTGCCCGTCTGCATCGCCAAGACCCAGCAGTCCCTCTCGGACAACCCCAGCCTCCTGGGGCTTCCCCGCGACTTCATCGTCACCGTCCGGGAGATCAAGATCGCCTCCGGGGCCGGGTTCCTCATCCCCATCACGGGCGACATCCTCCGCATGCCCGGCCTGTCGAAATTGCCCGCCGCCTGCCACATCGACATCGACGACGAGGGCAACATCACCGGCGTGAGCAGCCCCGGCGAGATCGCGCCCCTCACCTGACCGCCCCGTCGCCCGCCCCGCAATTCCGCGTTGCGAATTTTCCGAAAACGGAATATAGGGGAAACGGCCCGAGGGGCATGCAACCCCGGACGGGGTTCCCCGGAGGAGGGTTCATCGCCGCCCCCGCGGACGGCCGTCTCCCTCCCGGGGCGCGTTCCGCCCGGCAAGAAAGACCCCTCGGGGTCAGGCTTCGGCCGACGGAGAGAGAGCGAGAGAGAAAGAGAGAGAATCAACGGGGAAAAGGGGGTGAGAACATGGATTTCTGGACGGCCGCCGGCATCTGGGGCATCGTGGTCCTCGTCGTCATCAACACGGTCATGGTCGCGAGGATGAAGATCTCCATCGCGGGGGAAGAGGACGAGCAGGACGAAAAGCGCTGCGCGGGCATGTAGGCAAAGGCGCCTCCATCCCGGACCGGAGAGCCTGCCTGCCGGCCTGCCGGCCGCAGCGGGCACTCGAATCGCTGAAAGGAGAACCCTCTCATGGAATACATCCAAAAACACGGGGCCATTCTGGTCATCATGGTCATCTACACGGTCTTCTGCCTCGGGATCGGCCAATGGTTCAAGCATCGGGCCTCCCGCAGCGTCGACGACTTCTACGTCGCCAAGCGGACCATCCCCGGCTGGGCGATCGCCCTGGCCTTCTTCTCCACCTTCATCAGCACGAACACCTACATCGGCCAGGCGGGCTACTCGTTCCGGGCGGGCCTGTCCTGGGTGTGGGTCGGCGTCTTCTGGACGTTTTTCTGCATGATCTCCTGGCTCGTCATGGGCCCGCGGATGCGCTCGCAGACGGCCAAGCTCAAGTCGCTGACCATCCCCGACTACTTCGACTTCCGCTACAAGAGCGTCTATTCCCGGGCCATCCGGATCTTCTCCGCCGTCATCATCCTCTTCGCCACCGTGTGGTACATGGTGGCCATCGCCAAGGGGTGCGCCCACCTGCTGCACTCGACGCTCGAGATCCCCTACGCCTGGGGCGCCTTCCTGATCGTCTTCATCACGACCCTCTACTCGGTGATGGGCGGGATGTACAGCGTCCTGTGGACCGACGCCGTCCAGGGGGCGATCATGTTCGTCGTCGCCCTGATCATGATCGCGATCCCCTTCGCCTTCGTCGGCGGGGTGGAGCCGGTCATGCAGAGCATCGCCTACACGACGCACCCGTCGGTCAAGGGGACGCCGATCGGCGACGGCCTCGTCGTCTTCTGCGCCCTCGTCTCGTTCCTCTACATCGCGAGCATCGGCCTGTCCGTCGGCATGAAGCAGATCTCCGAGCCCCGCTGCCTGATCCGCTTCTACTCCGTCGACAACGCGAAGAGCATGAAGTTCGCCATGATCGCCACGCCGATCCTGCTGGGCATCTCCCTGATCTGCGTGTTCTCCGTGGGCGCCCTGGTCCACGGCATGGCGTCGCCGCAGGAGGCGGCCTACCTCGTCAAGAACACCGACGAGGTCATCGGGTTCATGCTGGCGAAGATGAACAACCCCTGGATCACGGGCATCTGCATGGCCGGGCTCTTCGCCGCGGGCATGTCTTCGCTCGCCTCGGTGATCCTCATCGTCGGCACGGCCTTCATCGGCGACATCTGGAACCTGGTGAGGCCCCTGTCGCAGCCGCAGCAGGTCAGCTACACGAAGTGGCTCATGTGGCTCTACAGCGCCCTCGTCGTCTGGATCACGATCTATCCCCCCGCGGGCATCGTGGAGCTGACGGCCTTCTCGGGGGCCGTCTTCGCGGCGGGCTTCTTCCCGGCCGTCTACGGCGGCCTCTACTGGCGCTGGGGGACCGGCGCGGGCGCCTTCTGGTCCATGGTGATCGGGATCGTCGCCACCGTGGGCTGGCGGTTCCTGGTGCGCTTCAATGTCCCCGGGATGCGCGACTACCACGAGATCTTCGCGGGCTTCATCGTCTCGATCGTCGCCTACGTGGTCATCAGCCTGCTCACGCAGGGCGACCGGCCCAGCGAGGAGCACCTCGACCACGTCTTCCACACCAACCAGGCAAAGTGACCCTGCCCCACGCAGCAGCAAGGGCGCCCGGCCCCGGCCGGGCGCCCTTTTTTTGGGCGGGCGCGCAAAAAAGGGCGCCCCGCGGCATGCCGCGGGGCGCCCCGTTATGGCCGATGCGTCAGCAGGGCCGCATCACTTGAACGGCCAGATGAGCGGCACGAGGATGATGACGAGGATCGTGCAGACCACCTGCGGGATGAGGCCCGCCTTGATGTAGTCCACGAACTTCAGCTGCCCCGGCCCCAGCACGATCGTGTTGGGCGGGGTGGCGATGGGCGTCAGGAAGCAGAGGCTCGCGCCCATGCCGATGCCCATGAGGATCGGCAGGGGGCTGATGCCCATCCCGACGGCCGAGGCCAGGCCGATGGGGCCGACGATGAGGGCCGTGGCCGTGTTGGAGGCAAACTGCGTCAGCAGAGCCGTGAGGCAGGTCATGCCGATCATGAGCCCCATGGGCGAGCCCGCGACCACGTCGTTGACGGCCTGGGCGATCATGAGGACGCCGCCCGTCTTCTCGAGGGCCGTGCTCACGGGGAACATGCAGGCGAACAGGAAGATCGTCTGCCACGAGACGGACTGCCAGGCCTCCTTCCAGGTGATGCACTTCGTGATGATCATGAGCGCGGCCCCGAGGGCGGCGGCCGTCAGCAGGTCGATGTTGAGGGTCTTCTTGATGAAGGGCACGAAGTCGCCCAGGGCCATGACGGCGACGACGAAGGCGAAGATCCCCACGGAGAGGCCCATCCTGTTGGTCCGGTACTTGATGTCGGTCTCGGGCCCGGCGTAGTCCTCGGCGTCACGGTCCATCTTGCCCTTGGGCAGAAAGCGCGTGCCGAAGAACATGAAGGTCGCGATGCCGGCGACGGCGATGGGGATCCCGACGAGGGCGAACTCGAAGAAGCCGAAGGTGGGCATCTTGGCCGTGCCGAGGACGCCGTTGACGACGCCGTTGGGGGGCGTGCCGATCAGGGTGATCGTCCCGCCGAAGGAGGTGGCGAAGGCCAGGGCCATCATGAAGGACTTCGTGTTGAAGCCCGCCAGGGTCACGACACCCAGGACGATGGGCAGGAAGCAGACCGTCGTGCCCGTGTTGGAGAGCACCGACGAGAGGGCCGCCGCCACGATCATGACGTTGAGCATGACGAGCTTCTCCTTGCCCTTGCCCTTCTCGACGGCCCAGCGGCCGACCTTGTCGGCAAATCCCGTCCGGAAGAGGGCCTCGCCCATCATGAACATGAACATGAAGATGAGGGTCCACTGGTTCGCGAAGTCCTTGAAGGCGTCGGCGGGCCGGAGCACCCCGCTGATGACGAGCGCCACGGGCACGAGGATCGCCGTGGCCTCCAGGGGGATGACCTCCGTCATGAACAGCAGGAAGGCCACCGCCAGGATCGCGATCGTCGTCCAGGCCTTCTGGTAATCGATCTTGGCCGCCGGCTTGGCCGGTGCCGGTGCCGGGGCCGCCGCCGGAGCTGGTGCCGAAGCTGCCGCCGGCGCAGGGGCGGCCGCCGGGGCCGCCGCGGCCTTCTGTTCCGCCTTCGGGGCGGCCGCCTGCGCCCCCGCGGGCTGCGCCGTGGCGTAGAAGTAGGCGGGCACGGCCACGAGGCACAGCAGAATCAATGACACAATCCACCATTTGCGTTTCATCAAGCCACCCATAAAGACTACCTCCCGTTATGATTCGGTTGATGCAGGCAGGGCGGGCCCGTCCCGCCCCGCATGATTGGGAAGATCCCGGACTATCGCAAGAGAGAGCCGCCCGCGGCGCGGGCGGCTCTCTCCCTTACTTGATCTTTTGCTGAAGGGCCGCACAGCGCTCCCGGGCCGACTGCATGAAGTGTGCGGCGTTGACGATGTAGCGCTCGTGCCGGCCCCGGGCGATCTGCCCCAGCTCGTCGAAGGCCATGATCTCGAAGACGAGCTTCCGGTTGTCCACCTCCGCCAGGGCCGCCACCGCCGTGACGGTCATCCCGATGAAGGTCGGGTTGAGGTAGCTCACGGACGTCGACAGGCCGACCGTCACGTACCCCTCCGGCAGCATCGGGTCGATCACGGAGACGGAGGCCTCGATGAGCAGGGCCGAGAGCGTCGGCGTGGCCATCAGCTCCGTGAGCGCACCGTGCCCGAAGGACAGGGTGTCGGCCGGCTCGATGGTCTTCTGAAACGTCCTGGACAGGCCGGGCTTGAGCTGCGGCAGTGCAAACGGAAGAGGCGTTCTGTGCATCGGTCATCCTCACTTTCTTCTCTATGGTATGGATTGTCGGGCTAGCCCTTGAAGAGCGACAGCAGCACCCCCGCCGCCACCGCCGAACCGATCACCCCGGCCACGTTGGGCCCCATGGCGTGCATCAGCAAAAAGTTCCGCGGGTTCTCCTTCTGCCCCACCACCTGCGAGACCCGAGCCGCCATCGGCACCGCCGAAACCCCCGCCGAACCGATCAGCGGGTTGACCTTCCCGCCCGAGACGAAGTACATGATCACCCCGAAGAGCACCCCGCCCGCCGTGCCCACGCAGAAGGCCAGAAGACCCAGGATCACGATCGAGATCGTCTGGAAGGTCAAAAAGTGCTCCGCGCTCGCCGTGGCCCCCACCGTCGTGCCCAAAAAGATCGTCACGATGTTGATCAGCGCGTTCTGCGAGGTGTCGTTCAGCCGCCCCACCACCCCCGACTCCCGGAACAGGTTGCCCAGCATCAGCATCCCGATCAGCGGCGTGGCGTCCGGCAGCATCAGCGAGCACACCAGCGTCACCGCGATCGGAAAGATGATCCGCTCGGTCTTCGACACCGGACGCAGCTGCTCCATCACCACCATCCGCATCTTCTTCGTCGTCAGCAGGCGCATGATCGGCGGCTGGATGATCGGCACCAGCGCCATGTACGAGTAGGCCGCAATCGCGATGGCCCCCAGCAGGTGCGGGGCCAGCTTCGAGGTCACGTAGATCGCCGTCGGGCCGTCGGCCCCCCCGATGATCCCGATCGAACTGCACTCCTGCGGGTTGAACCCCAGGTAGAGCGCCCCGATGAACGTCGTGAAGATCCCCAGCTGCGCCGCCGCCCCCAGCAGCAGTGTCTTGGGGTTGGCGATCAGCGGACCGAAGTCCGTCATCGCCCCCACCCCCAAAAAGATCAGCGGCGGGTAGATCCCCAGCTTCACCCCCTGGTAGAGGTACCACAAAAGCCCCCCCACCACCGTCTTCTCCTTGCCCGTCACCGCGTCGATCTCCACCGTCGGCGGCGCCATCAGCCCCGCCGCCGGAATGTTGGCCAGCAGCATCCCGAAGGCGATCGGCAGCAGCAGCAGCGGCTCGAACCCCTTGACGATCGCCAGGTACAGCAGCACAAACGAAATCCCCAGCATGATCGCCTGCTGGTAGGTGATCGACAAAAACCCCGTGCTCTGCACCAGGGCCTGCACAGCATGCAGAAGGTTGATTTCCATCGGTGTATCCTTTCCCCGTTGAGGCGGCCGCAAATCAGCCGATCACGGCCATCGTGTCCCCCGTGTTGACCGTGGCGTTGACGCTCACCCCGATCTGCTTGACCACCCCGTCGCGGCCGCAAAAGATCTCGTTCTCCATCTTCATCGCCTCGAGAACCAAAATCAGATCCCCCGCCTTGACCGCCTGGCCCGTCTGGACCGCAATCGAGAGAACCTTGCCCGGCATCGGCGCCGCAATCACCTCGTCACCCGACGCCGCCGCAGGGGCCGCAGCCGCCTTCGGGGCCGCCGCCGGCGCCGCCGCAGGCTTCGGGGCCGCCGCCGCAGGGGCCGCAGCCTTCGGGGCCGCCGCAGCGCCCGCCGTTCCGCCGATCTCCTCCACTTCCACCTCGTACGACTTGCCGTTCACGACAACGCGAAACTTCTTCATGTCCGCCGTCTCCTTTTCTGAGTTCTGTCTCTCAGGGCGCAGCCGCCCCGTCGTGTTGCCCCGGCCGCCCCTAGCGGCCCCGGCCCCGGTAGGCCTCGATGGCCGCCGCGATCACCGCCGGCAGCTCCCCGTCGTCCCCCGCAGGGGCCACAACCCCCGCCGGGGCCGCCGCCGCCTTCGGCGCCGCCGCCAGCCGCGTCGCCCGGCTCATCAGGTTAATGAAAAACACCAAAAGGACGAGGGCGAAAAACACCGTCCCCATCCCGATCAACGCCACCGTCAGGCCGAACATCAATTTCAACACGGTTCATTCCCCTTTCGTGCAATGTGGGCGGTGAGCTTGCCGCTTCTAGCACCGAGCCCCGCCCCGCGCTATCCGCGGATGTCTGATTCTTGTGTAGGACCGGCCGCGCAGGGTCTGTCGGTTTTTGTCTGACACCGTCCCGCGGCGCCGGCCCGGGGGCGGGGGCGTCCCCCCCCGCCCCCGCGAACATCCTTACGCGGTTTCTCAGGCCGCGCCCTCCGGCTTCATCGTGCCCGTCTCGTTGAAGCGCACGTGCCAGCTGTAGGCCTCGTCGAGGAGCATGGGGATGTGGCCGCCCACCTTCTTCTTGGCCCGGTTGTAGTAGTCACACAGCAGGGGGCGGTAGTCCGGGTGGGCGCAGTTCTCGATGATGAGGGGCACCTTCTCCTTCGGGTCGAGGCCGCGCAGGTCCGCCACGCCCTGGTCCGTGACGATGAGGTGCACCTCGTGCTCCGTGTGGTCGTAGTGGGTCACGTGGGGCACGACGCGGGAGATGGCGCCCTTTTTGGCCGCCGCGGGCGTCAGGAAGACGACGAGGCCCGAGTTGCGCGAGAAGTCGCCCGAGCCGCCGATGCCGTTGACCATCGTCGTCCCGAAGGTGTGGGTGGAGTTGACGTTGCCGTAGATGTCCACCTCGAGGGCCGTGTTCATGGCGATGAGCCCCATGCGGCGGGCGATCTCGGGGTTGTTGCTGATCTCCTGGGGCCGCAGGATGATCTTGTCGCGGTACTGCAGGATGTTCTTGTAGAACCGCTGGAGGCCCTCCGGCGAGGGGGAGAGCGACGTGCCGGAGACGGCGTTGAGCTTGCCTGCGTCGATGAGGTCGAACATGGCGTCCTGGATGACCTCCGTCCAGACCTTCAGGTTCTTGTAGTCGCTCTCCACGAGGCCCGCCATGACGGCGTTGGCCACGTTGCCCACGCCCGACTGCAGGGGGGGGAGCACGGCGCCGTAGTTTTTCTTGAGGAACCGGATGAGGTGGCGGGCCATGGCCTTGGACTGCTCGTCGAGGGGGGCCAGGGGCCGCGTCTTGTCGCCGATGTCGCAGGGCACGACGGCCACGATCTTCCGCGGGTCGCAGGGCATGTAGATCGTGCCGATGCGCTGGTTGACGTCGGTGACGGGCAGGGGGTGCCGGGCCGGGGGATCTGCGGGGATGAAGATGTCGCTCATCCCGACGAGCTCCATCGGCTGGCTCGTGTTGACCTCGACGATCACCTTCTCGGCCTGCTGGATGAAGGTGGGCGAGTTGCCGACGGACGTCGAGGGGACGATCCCGCCGTTCTCCAGGATGCAGACGGCCTCGATGACGGCCACGTCCATCTTGCCGAGGAAGCCGTAGCGAAGCTGCTGGGCCATCTGGCTCAGGTGGATGTCGAAGAACATCGTGTCGGCGGCGTTGATCCGCTGGTTGATCTTCTTGCCCGTCTGGTAGGGGAAGCGCCGGGCGATGGCGTTCACCTCGGCCCAGGCCTCGTCGAGCTCGACGCCGACGGAGGCGCCCGTCAGAAGGGACAACCGGAGCTTCTCGCCCTTCTTGACCCTCTCGGCCACGGCCAGCGGCACGGCCTTGGGATACCCGCAGGGGGTGAACCCGCTCGTGCCGACGATCATCCCGTCCTTGATGTGTTTCGCGGCCTCCTCGGCCGTGGTGACTTTAGACAACAGTTCCTTGTTGAAGATACGGCTCTCGATTCCCATCTCGGTCTTGCCTCCTTGTGCTGATTTGAAACGTGATCCCTCCGGGTCAATGGTTCCGTCGG
>Ga0116189_1003309_pt1 | contig 11628 bp, 9 predicted proteins | sample AD_JPNTR3_MetaG_FD_89895 | JGI IMG/M metagenome (GOLD analysis project Ga0116189, IMG submission 89895) | Active sludge microbial communities of municipal wastewater-treating anaerobic digesters from Japan - AD_JPNTR3_MetaG | ecosystem: Engineered > Bioreactor > Anaerobic > Digestate | place... | reverse complement strand
TCGACGCCGTCCATGTTCGCGCGGACCATATCGTAGTCTATGGAATATCCATCGTCTCTTCGAAGCGGAACCCTCACAACCGTTCCCCCCGCACATGCCACAGCTCTGCCGTACTCGGAGAATGTGGGCGACAGGATCAACGCCTTCTGGGGCCTCAGAACGTACGCGAGCATCTGGATAATCTCTGCCCCGCCGTTTCCCACTATCACCGACACCGCATCTGCCTGTAGATACCGAGCAAGCTCCTCTCGCAGCTCAGTGCAGTCTGGATCCGGATAATGCCTTATCATGTGCAGATTGGACCTTATGGCTTCGGTCGCCAATGGCGAAGGCCCGAGAGGATTGATGTTTGCGCTGAAATCCAGCACCTTTTCCACATCCACGCGCCGGGCGCGCGCCGCACCATGCACATTCCCGCCGTGAAGCGGGATACAATAATCCACCATTACACTCTCACACCCCGATTCCATCGATGACCGCGCGCAATGCAGCCCCTGCCGCCATCGCCATTACAGACGCCCAGTACATCAAGTGGACAGATTCTTCAATATGGCGAGGCTCAAGGGTCTTTACAGCATCGCCGATATGCGGCCTGACAGATTCCTGTCCTCCATATGTGTTGACCCCTCCTAGCTGCACGCCTAAGGCCCCTGCAACCGCTGCCTCTCCCACCCCCGAGTTTGGGCTTGGATGCGCTCTTTGGTCTCTCAACATGACATGCCATGCGCCCCTACAGTCATGTCCCGTCACTGCAGCTGCAGCCACCAGGAAGAGGCCGGCAATCCGGGCCGGAATGAAGTTTGCGATGTCATCCAGTTTTGCAGACGCCCACCCGAAATCGGCATAACGTTCATCCTTGTACCCTACCATCGAGTCGAGGGTGTTGACTGCCTTGTATGCCAATGCCAACGGCGCGCCTCCTATCAATCCGAACAGGAGCGGCGCTATCACCCCATCAGACGTGTTCTCAGCAACAGTCTCCACGGTTGCGCGAACCGCCTCTTCCTCACTGAGGTTCTCTGTATCGCGTCCCACTATCATGCTCAAGTTCTCCCTGGTTGCCGGAAGGTTGCCGTCTAGCAGCGGCGCGCGCACCTGCATGGCGCTATCACAGAGGCCTCGAGCCGCCAAGGCGGTCGACAACAGCCAGATCTCCAGAATATCGCCTGCGTGCGGACAAAAGCCGCGCACTGCATTGAGCAGCGTTCTGGAGACAGCATAGGTTCCTGCTACAATTGTAGCGGCAAGAACCGCTCCCATGATCTTCTCCGTCTTGGGCTCGGCGCGTCTAGGCCGGAGAACCTTTTCGAGCAACTCGATCGCCCTGCCCATGAGAACTACCGGGTGCGTACCACGTATTGGATCCCCCATTGCCGCATCAACGAGGAAGGCGATTACGACCATCACACCTGTGCTCATCCTACAGCCCCATAATCCCGAACAGCTCATCGATATCGATGGCTTTCCGCACAGCCGCCGCAATCCTGTCGCATTCCGCATCGAGCGTCGAGATAGCCCCCAAAGAGATTCCTCTTTTTCCGCCAAGCGAGTCCTCTTCCGCAATGGCAAGGTTATCGATGTAGGGAATCACGCCCAAAACCGGTTTTCCTGTCTTCTTTTCGAGGAAGTCGAGCCCTGGCGCAAGAAGGGAGAAGTCTCCCCTGAACTTGTTTATCACAAGCCCCTTTACTCTGTCCCGCTCATCCGCATCGAGCAGCTCGAGGGTGCCCACGATGGCGGCCAGCGCCCCGCCTGGATCGATATTCGCCACCAGTAAAACCGGAGCGTCGGCCATCCGGGCGATCCTCATGTTGCAAATATCCCTGTCCTTCAGGTTGACCTCGGCGGGGCTCCCGGCGCCCTCTATCACTACAATGTCGTATTCAGCTGCGAGTCGACGGTACGACCGCTCAATGCACCCGAGAGCGACACCTAAGTGCCTGTACCGGTATTCCGCCGCGTGGATCACGCCAACGCTCTTGCCAGCAAGTATTGCCTCGCTGGTCATGTCGCCGAGGGGTTTGAGCAGTACTGGATTCATGTCTGCTGACGGTTGGATTCCACAAGCAAGCGCCTGAAAAGCCTGGGAAACGCTGATTTCGCCGCCGTCAGCCGTAATCGCGGACTTTGTGGACATGTTCTGCGATTTGAAAGGAGCAACTCTGAAGCCCTCCTGATGAAAGAGGCGGCAAAGCCCGGCGCAAAGCACGCTCTTTCCCGCAGAGGATGTAGTGCCCTGAATCATGATTGTGGCCGCAGGCAAATCTGATCACCACTCCTTCACCTTGTATTTCCTCAACAAATAGATAAAGAACGGCCCCCCCGCAAGCGATGTGACGATTCCCACCGGCAGCTCCCTCGGAGGAATGATAGATCGTGCAACGGTGTCTGCAGCCAACATGAATACTGCGCCGAGCAGACATGCGTTTGGAATCAATTTCTTATGGTCAGGGCCGATCACTATTCTCACCAAGTGTGGAACGACCAAGCCCACGAACCCTATGATCCCGCTGGAGGCCACTGAAGCAGCGGTTAGCAGAGAGGCAGCGGCTATGAGCCTTCTTGTGACTTTGCCGACGTCGACTCCGAGGCTCAGTGCCTCCTCCTCACCCAAAAGAATCGCATTTAGCTCTCTCCAGTAGTAGATGATCACTGTCAGACCGAGAACCAGATGGGGAAGCATCACGAGAACGTGTGTCCAGTTTCGCCCCGAAAAGCCCCCCATGAGCCAGAACATCAAGCCATGAAGGCCGTCCTGGGGCATGAGATACATAAGAAGCGACACGAGGGACGAGAGAATAGATCCAACAGCAACGCCCGCGAGAATCAAGTTGACCATTGGAGTCCTCTCGCCCACTCGTGCAAGGTTGAACACCGTAGCAACGCTGGCTATAGAGCCGATGAAGGCGAAGAGCGGAACAACTCCCAGATGGAGCGTTTGGACGCTGATCGGGAGCATCATGGCTATTGTCGCCCCTAAGGATGCGCCGGCTGACGCCCCGATCACGTATGGATCTGCCATCGGATTCCGAAAGAGCGCCTGATACACAGTGCCAGACAGCGCAAGGGATGCTCCCACAAGCGCCGCCAGGACGATCCTGGGCATTCGGATCCTAAGAACGATCTCTTCGGTGGGAGTAGAGTCTCCTTTGCAGTCACCAGTTGCCGTCGAGACAATCCAGTCCCATATCACAGCAAGTATCTCCTTCCCGGAAAGCTCGACTGCCCCTATTCTCAATGACAAGACAGACACTACTACCAAAGACACAATCAGAATCGGCATAAGTCCTTTGCCCAACCTATCCCGCACCCGCCCTCACCTGCATTTCCTATACTCGCCATCTGCCCAGCTGCCAGGCCAGCTCCTTACCGAAACAGCTCAGGATAGAGAGCCCTCGCAAACTCCATAACGCCTTCGCCAACGCGCGGGCCCGGCCTCGACACGAGGTTATCGTCGACCAGGAATACATTTCCCTTGCGCACTGCATCGATCGTCTGCCATCCCGCCTTCGATTTCAGTGTCGCAGGATCCAGTCCACCGCCACTATGCACGTGGGGTGCGAGTATCACGTCTGGATTCTTGGCCACTATGGCTTCAAGGCTGTATGAAGGGTAGTCGGAGGACGCGTCGCGAGTAATGCTCACTCCTCCCGCACATGTGATCATGTCGGAGATGAGAGTGTTGGGACCGACACTCATCACCGGCTCGTCCCATACGAGATACAGCACGCTGAGACGTTCTTTGACAGGGATCTTGGCCACCGCTTTTGTCACCTGGGCTATTGTCTTTTCGATATTTCCGTTCACCTTGTCAGCTCGATCAGGAACACCCGCTATCTTAGCTGCCATCATGATATTGTCCATTACGCCGCGCACCGTCTGAGCATTCTGGCATACGAACTTGATTCCGCGCTTTTCGAACTCAGGTGCCACTTTCATGTGCATCGTGGTTCCAAAAACCACGTCAGCCTGAAGCGAGACGATCAGCTCGATGTTCGGGTCCGAAAACCCTCCTACCTTGGTCTTCTTGGCCGCTTCTGCTGGGTAGTCGCAGAATTGGGTCACCCCCACTACCTGGTCGCCAAGGCCGAGCTCAAAAAGGATCTCAGTCCAACTAGGGGCGAGAGAAACAAACCGTCGAGGCTTGCTCGTTATCTCAACCTTTCGGCCCAGGTCATCGGTGATGGACAATGGGTACATGTCGGCGGCGTGCGCCCCTATTGCCCCGGGAACCAACGTCAATAACACAGCCAGCACGATTGCCGATAGGGATCTGATCCAATCTTTTTTGAACATGTGAATCCCCCATTCTGTAGAAATATGGACGTCCGGCCTCCTCTTGAAAGCCGGACAGCAACACATGTGTATGACAGACGAAACGGCCTGCCCATGCACCGCCCCCTTTCCGCCGAAGGTTCAGGCGCGGCAAACAGGCAGGTCTCCTGGCTTCCGGTCATAGCGTCAAATCCAGCGCCTTCCCATAGCTCCCACCGACAGTGGCCATGCTGCACGCTCGCGGTTACAGTGGCGGGGCCGCTCAGGTCTCACACCTGATTCCCTATTCTCCCCGGCTTGCGGGGCGCCTGTTTGCACCGATATTCTGTTTTGGCCCGCACTTGAGCCTATCCTCTAAAACGGGCCGCTCTACCTCTCTCCGAAAACGATGTCACATTCATCGATTCAACCTCGATTCCGGCAGCCCCCGGCCCGACACAACGCAGGGTGCTGATGGATCCGGGGTCCACTGGGATCGACCCGAACATCTCAAGGTTTCCACACAAACAAGACGAAAGGACTGCCCTGATGGGGCCCCCATGTGTCACAACTACTGCCGTGCCCTCTTCGCCATAGGACTTGCCGGCAATCCGCTCTATGCAAGGGATGACTCTCGCAGCAAGCTGCCGAACGGACTCGCCCCCGGGGGGCGCGTACCCCAATGGATCTGCAAACCACCGCTTTACTTCCAAAGGATACCGGTGCTCTATCTCATCGAAGGTCATCCCTTCCCATGCCCCGAAAGAGCCTTCCGCAAGATCCGGTTCAAGCTCAATCGCAACCCCTGTGGCCTGGGATATTGGGGTTGCGGTCTGTACCGTTCTCAAGAGAGGGCTCGCATACACCCCAAAAACGTCCTCGCCCGCCAGGGCATCAGCCGCCATCTCAGCCTGGATCGCGCCCTTCTCCGAAAGAGGAGTCCCTAGCCCGCTTATTGGGCCCGAACCTTCGAACCTTCGCCCAGAGGTTGCAGCAGTCTCTCCGTGCCGAACAAGGTAGATACGTTTTACCATAGCGCGCTCAGCACTCCAATCCTCTAGCTATGCGGCCGTGAAAGCGAAGGCCGCAAGCGACACGACTTCTGCGATTTCGCATAGGGCCCCGTAAACATCCCCGGTCACTCCCCCGATGGAACTCGATACTCTCCAGCCCGCAAAGAGCGCTACACCTAAGGAGCAGGCTGCGGCCGAAAGCGATCTGGGCCCGGCTAACATAAAGCAGAGTGCGGCAGTGCATGACAGGGTAATCGCAAACTCTCCCGGGCCAACTTTCCGGGCCAACTGCCTTCCCATTCCACGCTCAGGCGTGGCGGGAGGGAACAAGCAAAAGGACAGAACCATGCTCAACCGTCCCATGGCAGGTGCGCACATGAGGGCAGCTGTGCGAGTTCTGCCGCTCATCGAAGCCGCCAATGCAACTTTGAGGATGATTATGAACACTCCAACGGTCGCCCCCATCGGCCCCACGCTGCCGTCGTGCATGATGGCGAGGATCCTGTCAGCTGAGCGCCCGCTCAGCATCCCATCGGCAGTGTCCATGAGCCCGTCCACGTGCATTCCGCCTGTAACCCAAAACTGCACCATCATCCCGATAACCGCAGCACACAGCGGACTGAATGCATGCAGGGCAAGTGCGTCAACCGCAGCTACGATGAGACCTATCACCAGCCCGATCAAGGGGAAGAAGACTGCGGAGCGGGCAATCTCGTCTTCCCACGGCGCATCCCCTCTGTAAACAGGCAAGACGGTCAGAAACGACATGGCTATCGCGAACCTATCAATTACTCTTTTCATGGCGCCTCAACCTCTCCGACCATGAATACCGGCTTTCCAATCATGGCCGATAGCTCCTGCCAATGTGCATCATCGCATGCCGCAACCACACACGTTGCAGGTCCGGCCGACTTGTCCAAGTCGAGATGGGCGCCTGGTTTCACCCGAAACCTGAGGCCGTTCGTTTCGGCCAAGTCCTCCGCCTCGGCGCGAATTCCACGGGAACCTACAGGCACGATCTCGTGAACCCACTCGATATTGGCCAGAGCCCTCACTGCTCCAAGATCCACGATTTCCGGGTCATCCAAAGTCACTTCGTTGCCTACCTTCGCAACCCCAATGCAGACGAGGGCATCGCCAACCGAGGCCCTTCCCAGCCTCAGTTCTGACCTTTCCGCAATCCCAATGGCAGCGATGCCGATGCCTGTCTGAGAGGTAGCGATGTTCTCTTCGGTACTCCCCGTCACAGCCATTTCAGGATCGAGCCCCGCAAGGGCCGCCTCGTCCCGCACGCCCTTTATGATCTCATCGCCTGTGGGGTCACGCTCGACGCAGAGCGCGTCCACCACCAGGATAGGTTGTGCGCCGCATGCGATAAGTTCCATGAGAGCAACGCGAGTGATGTACCTGCCCAGTACGTAGCCTGACGTTGCAATCACATCGCGCCCTTTGGGGCCGATGGCACCTGCCGAGTCACACGACACGACAAGCGCCGCCCCATCGGGCATGTTGTATATGAGGAGGTCCCTTATTCTTTCAAGGCGAGGCCTTGGAGACTCGGATCGGTTGACTGCCCGCAATCGTTCACCAACTCCTGCTTCACCCCGAGGTTTTATCCTGACGGGCTCCCCCGCCACGCACAGATAGACCTCGTCTGCCTCTTCAGCCACGATTTGGTTGGCCCATCCGAGCACATCCCTGAAGAGACGCCCGAGGGGATATGCAGGCACAACGCCCATCCCAACTTCGTTGGTAACGACAATGACGTGGGAACCGGCATCGCGTGCCGCCTCGGCAAATCTTGCAACCTCGGCCAGCACGGCCTCTGTCTTGGATTGATCATCAGCCTCTTCGTCCTGCGCAAACAGGTGGTTGCTGACAAAAAGGCCGAGGCAATCGACTAGCACCGCATCGTAGTTACTCGCCTCGTTCGCGATTGTCGCAGCAACATCAAGAGGCTCCTCCACCGTAATCCACGACTTCGGCCTTCGCTCACGATGCCGGCTCACCCGAGCGCGCATCTCTTCGTCCATGGGCTCGCATGTCGCTACATACATGACCTTAGTCCCAGCCTCAGCAGCCATGCGCTCGGCAAATGAGCTCTTCCCGCTCCTTGCGCCCCCTGTAATGAGGGTGAGCCGTCCAGACTTGTCCGGCCGGTCTGATTTGCCGAGTTCGCCCGCCTCGCAAGGCTTGTTCTCGATGCCAGTTACGTAGCCAGGCTCGTTGTCCTTGTTCAGCAGGGCACAGGAGCGCGGCGCTACGAGCGGAGTAGAGTGCACAGGGTGATCAGTCACCACAACTTTATCTCCATACAGACTCCCCACGTTTTCCTGCGTCAAAACCTCCTCAGGCGTGCCAGAATAGCGGGCTTCGCCTTCTGTCATCATCAGAATCTCATCACAGTACATGGATGCAAGGCTCAGGTCATGAAATACCCCGACCACGGTAATGTCGCGTTCGAGGCTCATGATCTTGACCAGGTCCAAGATCTCCACTTGTCGCCTTATGTCCAGGTGGGATGTGGGCTCATCTAGAAGGAGGACTTTAGGCTCCTGAGCGAGCGCCCGAGCGATGGCGGCACGCTGCCTCTCTCCACCGCTCAGTGATGTGACGAGTCTTTGAGCAAAAGGGGCCATGCCGGTCGATTCAATCGCCCAGCGCACTGCCTCCCGATCTTTGCGCGTTTCCCGCGAGAACCTCTTGAGGTGAGGGATCCGCCCCATCATCACGAACTCCTCCACCGAAAAGTCGAATCCGACCCGTGTATCCTGGGGAACCACCGCAACGATCTTCGCTATCTCTTCCCTCTGTAAGCACGAGAGGCAGCCGCCCCCGAGCAGGATTTCGCCGGCCGATGGTTTCAAAAGGCCGGCCAAACATTTGAGCAGTGTAGTCTTGCCTGCGCCGTTGGGGCCGACTACTCCCAGAAAGCGCCCCGGATCCAATCGGAAGGATACGTCGGAAAAGACCGGGGCTAAACCGTATGCAAATCCAATGGCATTGGCACTGACACTCGTGCCCAACTGCCTCACATCCCCTCATCATGCCACAAGTGCCCACCAGGTCGTATCAAAAAACCCGACCTTTCGATAAAGGTCGGGCTAAAACCACTTACATGACTGGATTGTCACATGCAGTACCCGCCCTTGCGCCGAAGGCTCACGGTACTTCCAACCCAGGCAGGTCTCCTGACTTCCGGGTCACAGCGTGTTGGCGACAGCCTTCCCATCTCATCTCGTGACAGTGGCTCATGTCGCGCGCTCACCGGTTACAGTGGCGGGACCGTTCAGGACTTGCACCTGATTCCCTATTATCCCTCTATGGGCACCTGGTTGAAGTCGATTCAGTTGTCAACAAAAACTATACCCGAGTTGAGCCTTGGAAGCAAGTGAAGTCCTTCCATCCGCACATGCCGCTAAAGTAGGGATCCGGCAAGCCCACCCATGGTGCAAGCTGAGCGTGGGCCGGTACAACGCATGATAAATTTCTGTGCCTTGACCTCGCTTAGGCAGGAGAACGCAGGCAATGATGTCGAATGGTTTCATGGGAAAATGGGGGGGAGAATTGAACCACCTCTGTAAGAATTGGGCCATCCCAGTCGAAAGCAGTGGCAAGATACAGAAAGGGGGCGCCGAGGTGCAGATAGAGATTACGAAAAGTTCCGACTTGTTGGACTCCAATGGGGTCTTGATCCAAAGGGGTTGGGCCAAGGATCTCTTGCTACGTTACAACCGCGAGCGAATACGAGCCTCGAAGCTGAAGATCAAGGAATGGGATTACTACTGCATCCTGACGGAGGAGTATGGGGCGGCATTCACAATTGCGGATTTAGGCTATGCAGGCATGGGTTCTGTGACCTTTCTCGACCTTACCGAGCCGGGTGAGATCACGCAGACTGTGATCACCGGTTTTCCCATGGGCAAGCTCAACATGCCCACAACGTCGCATGAGGGCAATGTATCTTTCGAACACAAGAATCTTAACCTTGAGTTCATTAAAGACGGTCGCCAAAGGCTGATCAACGTGTTCTTCGCCAACTTCGCCGATGGCAAACCGCTTCAGGGAACGATTCGCATGACTCAGCCAAAGCCCATGGACACGATGGTAATAGCCACGCCATTTGCCGGCAACCCTCATGCTTTTTACTATAATCAGAAGATAAATTGCATGCCTGCCGAAGGGATCCTCATGCTCGGCAGCGAAAAGAGGGCCTTCGATCCGGCGAGATCCTTCGCTGTCTTGGATTGGGGAAGGGGAGTATGGACGTACTCGAATACGTGGTACTGGGGCTCAGCCTCGGGGCTTGTAGATGGGACGCCGTTCGGTTTCAACATAGGCTATGGATTCGGAGACACATCATGCGCGTCCGAAAACATGTTATTCTACAACAACAAGGCCCACAAACTCGATCAAGTCCAATTTCACATTCCTCCCGACGATTACCTTGCGCCCTGGAAATTCACGAGCAATGACCGGCGATTCGAAATGGATTTCTACCCCATCATCGATCGGAATGCAGACATCAACGCGTTGTTCTTCCGCTCGAATCAACATCAAGTCTTTGGCAGGTTCACGGGAAGAGCGGTGCTGGACGATGGCACCGTCATCGAGCTCAAGGACTTCCTTGGGTTTGCGGAGGAAGTCAAGAACAGATGGTAACAGAGGGCATCCCCCGTGGGCGGCGGCCCATACGCGCTATCCTACTATGTGGTTGACGGCCACGCACAGCCCCTGTTTCGCGTGTCCCAACTAGACAAGACGGCCCGAGCAAGTCATTATGAACTTGGCCGGCCCCGACGGCGATAGCCATGAGTGAGACGTTGGCCGCCTAATGGTCTTCAAACACTATTTGCAGGCTGTTTCGCAACGTTTCCATGAGCATCCTATTCGTAGGCCAAATCCAGCATTGTGCGGGTGCTGCTCTTCAGTTCACTCCGTGTTCTATAAACGGGCAAAGAAATCGAGGTCTTCTGTACATATGCAACCTTCCAGGTATGATCTCGTCTTTGAAACTTATCTCTGCCTGGTATGCTTCATGATAGGGCCATTGAAAGCGGCTCATCCCAAAATAGATCATTCTGTCGATTTCCTTTGGCCTCGATACAACCAGGTAGTTCTTGTCAGAATCAACATTTGGCAATTGGGAAGCCTCCATCCCCTTGAAGACTCCATAAGGCATTCCTTCAGCTCTATACATATCTCAATAATCGTAAGCGTCAAATAGCCCCCACCTAGATATCAAGCGGGGGCTAGGATATGATTTTGTTGCTATCTTGGTGTCTGGCAGGCGCCGGGCAGGCTCCTAGAGTATGGCAGCAGCTCATCGAGTGCAGCCGGGCCGTTGATGTTAATGTTCGGCATTCTCTCAAAGACGTAGCAAAGGTAAGCAAACGGGTTCAATCCATTCTCTTTGGCCGTCTGCACGATGCTGTATATGACTGCGCTAGAGTGGACTCCACGCGGCGTGTTCGAGAACAGCCAGTTGCGCCTCCCGATCACGAACGGTCTGATGGCGCGTTCACAGCGATTGTTGCTGATCTCCAACCGGCCATCTTGCAGGAACGTCGTTAACTTGTCCCACTGATTCAGGCAATAGGAAATAGCCTGACCCAAGGCGCTCTTGGGCAACACTTTTGTTTTTTGCTCATGAAGCCACTCCGAGAACATCTCTAGCACCGGTCGGCTTCGCTCCAGGCGGGCCTGACGGCGTTCCTCCGGAGTCGCCTCCTCTAGGTCGCGCTCGATTGCAAAGAGGCGGTTGCAGAATTCCAGCCCCTGCCTTGCGGCTACTGGCGAAGCGCGCTTGTTGGCTGGCAAAGCGTTTAGGGCGTCATCGAATTTGCGCCGTGCATGAGCCCAGCATCCTGCTAGAATCACATCGGGCGTTCCATTGTAGCCGGAGTAGCCGTCCACATGGAGATAACCCTCAAACCCGGACAAGAATTCCCGAGGGTGCGAGCTCGCTCGCGTTTGCTGGTAGTCGTAAAGGATTATGGGATCCGCGTATCTCCCTGTGCAGTAAACCCATACGTAAGATTGAGTCTCTGCAGCCCGACCCGGCTCATGCAGTACCTGCAGCGTGGTTTCATCAGCATGAAGGATATCCTGCACTAGAAGATGCTCATGCATTCTTTCATAAAGGGGTGTGAGCCATTTCCTGGCCCCGTAGATCATCCAGTTGGCCAGCGTTTGTCGGGAAAGGTCTATTCCCAAACGGGCAAACTGCTGCTCCTGGCGATAGAGCGGCATGCCTTCAACGTATTTTTGGGTCATGATGTAGGCCAGGGCTGAAGGTGAAGCCAAGCTCCTTTTCAACACAGGCGCAGGCATTGGCGCCGTTACTACAGGCGTATTGATC
>Ga0116189_1003295_pt1 | contig 11651 bp, 7 predicted proteins | sample AD_JPNTR3_MetaG_FD_89895 | JGI IMG/M metagenome (GOLD analysis project Ga0116189, IMG submission 89895) | Active sludge microbial communities of municipal wastewater-treating anaerobic digesters from Japan - AD_JPNTR3_MetaG | ecosystem: Engineered > Bioreactor > Anaerobic > Digestate | place... | reverse complement strand
TCTCATAATATGGATGCGCAAGAGAAACTTGATGCCCTTAAAAGTCTCATCAGATCGTTCGACAAACTCGCAGTCGCCTTCTCGGGCGGGGTGGACAGCACCCTGCTCCTGTCAGTGGCCCATGAAGTATTGGGAGAGAATTGCCTTGCCGTCATCGCCACATCGCCTACCTATCCAAAGCGGGAGTACGAAGAGGCTATCCGATGGATCGAGAGCAGGAACATCCGCTACACGACAATCGTCTCCGAAGAACTCGATATCCCGGGTTTCTCGGCCAACCCGCCCGACCGCTGCTACCACTGCAAGAAAGAGCTCTTTTCCAAGATCAGGGATGTTGCGGCGCAATTCGGAATATCAACGATTGCAGACGGCGCCAACAGCGACGATACCGGCGATTTCCGCCCCGGGATGAAAGCGGCGCGTGAGCTTGGCGTAAGGAGCCCTCTCATGGAGTGCGGGCTCACCAAGGCCGATATCCGGCTCATCTCACGCGAGATCTACGGCCTGCCCACAGCAGACAAGCAGCCCATGGCCTGCATGGCCTCCCGCATCCCGTACGGATCTGCCATCACAGCCGCAAAGCTCAGGCAGATCGAGGTGGTGGAAGACTTTCTGGCCAAAAAAGGCTTTCGCATATTCCGTGCAAGGCACCATGGCGATCTGCTCAGGCTCGAACTCGGGAAAGAGGAGATGGGCATGGCCATGGAGAAAGAGATGACCGCCGAGATCGTCAAGATTGCCAAGGCCGCAGGCTTTGTCTATGTCACCTTGGATCTCCAAGGCTTCCGCTCCGGCAGCATGAACGAGGCGCTCGATACAAGTGAAAAAGATGCGTTTCGGTGAGATACCAGCACTTGCAAAAAGGGCGCGTAGCTGACCAGGGAGGAGTTCCTGTCCCTCCTCAGCCGGATATAAGATCTATCCGAACAAGCGATTGCATGAGAGATGATCCGGTGAACCTCCATTCCTGAGTGTGAAAGAAGATTATGAACTGTGGCTGGAGATGAAGGGCATTCAAGAAATCCGGGTTACCGGGAATATAGAGATCAGGAATCGTCTGTCATCAGGTACAAGTCCGAAAATCTATAACTCAAGCGAATGCTTTTACTTATATCATAGCTTCTTCCTATTAGAGCTCATAACCCCTTTTATGTATGATTCGCGCAGATAAAAATTTGAGGCATTGCCGAATGCTTTATAGGGAGGAAGAAAAAGATGAAACCGCTCATTCATGACCAGTTTGCAGGTGCACCAAGCAAGCGGGCCTTGGCCTATGTGCAGTCCAAGAGGGAACAGGGCAAGCATGTCGTGGGAGCTTACTGCGGATATGCCCCCTTTGAGCTCATACGGGCCATGGACGCTGTCCCTGCGGTCTTGTGCGCCTTCTCAAACAGCACGATCGAAGCTGCCGAGTCCGTTCTCCCCGGCAATTTATGCCCACTCATCAAGTCAAGCTATGGATATATCATTACTGATACCTGCCCCTTCTTCGGCTTGTCGGATGCGGTTGTAGCCGAGACCACCTGTGACGGAAAGAAGAAGATGTTCGAGCTCATTGCCGACAGAAAGCCCATGTTTGTCATGGATCTGCCCCAGATGCCTGATGAAGACGGGGCAAAGCAAAACTGGGCGGAAGTGATCGGCAGGCTCAAATCGTTCCTGGAGAGAACCTTCCATACAAAAATAACTGATCATGCCATAGAAGCCGCTATCAGGGACTCCAACAGAAAAAACACCATAATGAAGAAAATCTTCGATTATGCCGCCGGTACCCCCTCATATCTTTCCTGGCAGGAGATGTACGACCTGACATTCCTTGCACAGCCGGCTGGTTTCACGGATATCGAGCCACTCTTGGAGAGCTGTATTGAGGCCCTTGAGAACAGGAAAAAGAACGGAGAGCGCATCGGGAAAGAAGGCGCTCCGCGCATCCTCATCACCGGATGCCCGGTAGGCGGAGATGCCACAAAGGTGTTCAAGGTCATTGAGGAAGCGGGCGGAGTGATCGTCGCCATAGACAACTGCACCGGCATGAAGTCGTTTCTCGACACCATCGAAGAAAATGCAAGCGACCCCATCCAGGCATTGGCCGAGCGCTATCTGAAACTCCCGTGCTCCTGCATGTCTCCAAACACCCGGCGCCTTGAACAGATCGACCGGCTCATCGAGCACTTCAAGCCCGATGCCGTGATCGATGTGATCCTGCATGCCTGCCACGGCTACAACATAGAATCATACAAGGTGGGCGAGCATGTGAGAAGAAGGCACAAGCTGCCGTTTTTGAAAATCGAGACCGATTATTCCGACGGGGATGTGCGCCAGATCGCTACGCGGATCGAAACCATGTTCGAGATGCGTGAATAAGCTGAAATTTGATCGTACCAGACATTCACATGAGGCAGGATGCTATCGTATGATTACGAGGGCAAGGTGCAGGGCATCCCTCTTTTCAGGATGCCCTGCGCCTGATAATGCATGGACCGGTTTGTTCAGTGTCTTGTATTATCCTGATGAATGATCACCTCAGAATATATGCCGCACCGCTTTCAAGGGCACTGTCATCCGACTGCCCGTCCGGGGCATTGACTCCCGTGGCGTTGCTGGCTTCCAAAGTGGCACCCACCGCGAGGGTATCACCGGAAAGGGCAACGCTATAGCCAAAGAGATCATTTTCATCGGTATTGGAGGCCTTGATGTAGGCCTGCTGGGTCCAGGTGTCGCCTGTGCGGGTGAAAACATACACCGCCCCGCTGAAAGCGGCATCGCCATTCAACTGCCCGTCCGGGGCATTGACTCCCGTGGCGTTACTGGCTTCACCAGGGCCCCCCACCGCGAGGGTGTCACCGGAAAGGGCGACGCTATAGCCAAAGTTATCACCTGCACCGGTATTGGAGGCCTTGATGTAGGCCTGCTGGGTCCAGGTGTCGCCTGTGCGGGTGAAAACATACACCGCCCCGCTGTAAGCGGCACTGTCATCCGACTGACCGTCCTCGTCATTGACTCCCGTGGCGTTACTGGCTTCTTCAGGGGCCCCCACCGCGAGGGTATCACCGGAAATGGCGACGCTCCTGCCAAATTGATCATCTGCATCGGTATTGGAGGCCTTGATGTAGGCCTGCTGGGTCCAGGTGTCGCCTGTGCGGGTGAAAACATACACCGCCCCGCTGTCAAAGGCATTGTCATCCGACTGCCCGTCCGGGTCATTGACTCCCGTGGCGTTGCTGTCTTCATCAGGGGCCCCCACCGCGAGGGTGTCACCGGAAAGGGCGACTCTAGCGCCAAAGTTATCAAATTCACCGGTATTGGAGGCCTTGATGTAGGCCTGCTGAGTCCAGGTGTCGCCTGTGCGGGTGAAAACATACACCGCCCCGCTGCCAAAGGCACTGTCATCCGACTGCCCGTCCTCGTCATTGACTCCCGTGGCGTTGCTGTCTTCACCAGGGGCCCCCACCGCGAGGGTGTCACCGGAAAGGGCAACGCTATAACCAAATCGATCACCTGCATCGGCATTGGAGGCCTTGATGTAGGCCTGCTGGGTCCAGGTGTCGCCTGTGCGGGTGAAAACATACACCGCCCCGCTGTCAAAGGCATTGTCATCCGACTGCCCGTCCTCGTCATTGACTCCCGTGGCGTTGCTGTCTTCATAAGGAGTCCCTACCGCGAGGGTATCACCGGAAATGGCGACGCTATAACCAAATCGATCACCTTCACCGGTATTGGAGGCCTTGATGTAGGCCTGCTGGGACAGGTAGCTTGCGGTAATAGAGTAGATCTTGGTGGTAACACCATCTTCGGCGGTGACAAGTACGGTTATGTCATTCTCCCCGGGATCAAGGGTGATCTCCGATGACATCTGCCCTGAAGTCACGCTTGTTCCGTTGATCTCGATCGTTGCCCCCGCATCCGCTGCGGTCGGCGTGAGGGTGATCGAGGACTGCACGACAAACATAGTGGCATAGGCAGAGATCGAGGAACTGAAAGAGGGATTCAGCTGCCCGTTGGAGATGGTCAATGAAGCCATGTCGGCATTGCTCGAAAGTGGCTCTCCTCCACCATCTCCGCCGCCATCATTTCCACCGCCGCCGCCATCTCCGCCGCCGCCATCTCCAACGTTGACGCCTCCTCCTCCACCGCCTCCTCCGCAACCAACGAGAAGAGCAAGGATGGAAAGGATAAGAAATAGCCTGAAAATACCCGGAGTCTGTTTGTCAAACATAGTCTTGCCCCCTCGTAAAAAGATATTTTTCTCTTGCCAGAAGCATTCAATTCATAGATGCAGAGGCTCTTCCATTGAATTATCATAAAATATTAATATATTGAGCCAATTGCAAAACTCGCGATGAAGATCAATTACCCGATGGAGCATATAAGTAATTGAAATAAAGAAGAGAAAGCTCTATTCTTTTTGTGCCGAGCAAAAAGAAAGGAGTAACGATGAGCAATCTCTTCGATATATGGCATACCACACAAGCGAGGCTTTTTCCATGGTTAGAAGAGCGACTCGATCCCTTGAGTGAGAAGGAACAGCAATTTGTGAAGGTAATCACTTTAATGGATTTGCCAAAGCACCTGCACGAGTATCGCTGGTGTGGCATAGGGAGGAAGCGAGAGGACAGGGAAGCAATTGCGAAGGCGTTTGCGGCCAAGGCGGTATACAATTTTGAGACGACGAAGGTGCTCATAGAATATTTGAAGGGAAGCAAGAATCTGAGGCGATTATGCGGATGGGAGACAAGAGGAGATGTTCCCTCGGAGTCGACGTTTTGCCGTGCGTTTGCGGAGTATTCCCGAGGATGCCTGCCGCAGAGGATCCACGAGGCCATGGTAAAGACGCACTTAAGTGAGAAGATTGTGGGTCACGTAAGCCGGGATGCAACGGCGATTGAGGCGAGGGAGAAGGCAGTAAGGAAAGAAACGGACGAAGCCGCACCGTTACCGAAGAGGAAACGGGGTCGGCCCAGGCGGGGAGAAGTAATTGCTCCCAAGCTGCCGAAGAGGCTGGATCTTCAGGTTGGCCGAATCTTGGAGGAGAATCTGAAAGATTTGCCATATCACTGTGCTGTGGGAACCAAGGTGGACAGCAAGGGATACAAGATGACCTGGCGAGGATATAAGCTGCATATCGACTGTATTGATGGAGATATACCGGTGAGTGCATTGTTAACCTCTGCGTCATTGCATGATTCCCAGGCAGCGATACCGCTTATGCAGATGACATCGAAGCGGGTGGTGAGCCTGTATGACCTTATGGATTCTGCCTATGATGCGCCGCAGATCAAGGAGTACAGTCAGGGGCTTTCCCATGTCCCGATCATTGATCCCAATCCCCGCAGAGGAGAAAAGATTCCTCTTGAGCCGGCAAGGAAAGCCCGCTTTGCGCAAAGAAGCAGTGTGGAGCGGGTGAACTCGTATCTGAAGGACAATCATGGAGGAAGTCATATCAGGGTAAGGGGCGCATCCAAGGTCATGGCGCATCTGATGTTCGGGCTTATTGTAATAACGGCAAATCAGCTCTTCCAGATGCTTTGTTGAAAGATGCATATGCAAACTTGCACGTATTCACAGTACTCCTTCGGCAGTATGGTGGTAGGCTATGCCCAAAAACAGCATCTGGTCGATTTTTTGAATGGTAACACCAGGTAAAAGGCTCGCTTGATCCATTATCTTTGATCAAGGTCATGGTCTTTTGCTTTAAAGCTTAATCGGCTCAGAGTTTTGCAATTGGCTCTATTCATTGAAGCTGTTGAAAAAGTTCCCGGGAAGTCACAAGTAAGCCATCGAATCAGTTCATAATAATGTTTCATTAGCGATGATTAGCCATGTAATTATAATGTGTTATGTGATATATTGGTATCATTGAATGGGGAGGGATCATGGCTAGGTACAAGCGGTACGATTATTCGCAAGGGGTTCTCATCCCGGTTTCATTAAACGATCAGCTCATGCCAGGGACGCTGGAGTTTGCCATCAACCAGTTGGTTGAGAAACACATGGACTTGAGCATCTTTGAGGGGAAGTACAAGAATGACGAGACCGGAAGGCCTGCCTATGACCCGAAGATCCTTTTGAAGGTTGTTCTACTGGGATACTCGCGGGGTCTTATCTCATCGAGGAAGATCGAGCAAGCATGCAAAGAGAACATCGTGTTCATGGCATTGTCCTGCGGGCAATGCCCGGACTACACGACGATTGCCACCTTCGTATCCACCATGAAGGACGAGATCCTGCCCTTGTTCCGGAATATCCTGCTGGTGTGCGAGGATTTGAACCTCTTGGGCGGAACGTTCTTTGCGCAGGACGGGTGCAAGCTCCCCTCGAATGCATCGAAGCAGCGGAGCGGGAAGATCTCCGATCTAAAGAAGAAGAAATCGAGGATCGAAGAGCGGGTCCGGAAGATGCTCAAAGAGCAGGAGGATGAAGACCGGAAGGACGATGATCCTTCTACCCCATCCGGAAGCATCAAGGAAAAGCAGATCGAGCAGCTCACGAGGCAGGCGGCTCGGATCGAGGCCTGGCTGAAGGAGAACGACGGGAAGACCGGAAAGCACGGCAAGGAGATCAAGAGCAACATGACGGATAACGAGTCTGCTTTGATGACGACCTCCCATGGGTCGGTTCAGGGATACAACGGCCAGGTGGTGGTGGATGCGAAGCACCAGGTGATCGTCACGCTGAGGTCTTCGGTACGGGATAGGATGCGGATCTTGTTCCGCCGATGATCGACGGGGTCAAGGAGGCCATGGAGAAGAACGGTCGTAAGGATGCTGACGAGTATTTTGCGGGGAAGATCTTCACGGCTGACAGCGCCTACCACAGCAAAGGCAATCTTCAGAAGTGCGTGGACGAGAAACTGGATGCCTACATCCCGGACAAGTGGCAGCGCATGAGGGATCAGCGATATGAGGAATGGAGAAAGCAGGGCAAAACCAGCAGGACACACTTTGCTCATACGGACTTCATCTACCGTGAGGACTCGGATGAGTATGTGTGCCCGAATGGGAAGGTGCTTCGCTTTGCGACAAAGCATCTTGTTATTAAGGGGACAGTGTATCGAGCCTATCGTAGCAGAGAGCAGGATTGCTGTGGGTGCGCACTCAGAGAGAGATGTTTTACGAAAAAAGCTCGGAGCCCGAAAACCAAGTACCTGATGTTCCCCATCGGGTCTGATGGAGTCAACCTCACCAAGCTCATGGTAGAGAAGATCGACAGCGAAGAGGGGCGCGAGATCTACTCCCATAGGATGGAAATCGTTGAGCCTGTCTTCGGGAATATCCGCATGAACAAGCATCTTGACCGGTACACCCTCCGGGGGAAGATCAAGGTCAATATCCAATGGCTCTTGTACTGCATGGTTCACAACGTCGAAAAGATCATGAATTACGGTTATGGCTTCGCATAGGAAGAGGATGGAATGGATGATTTTCAGAGAGATGCACGAAGTGCTCAGGCACTGGCGGAGGTCAGACTGGTCATGATCTGAGCTGACACCCTCCGAAGAAATCGCATCGGTAATGCGACTTCCGAGGATACAAGAACGTCTTTTAAAATGGGTTTTTCAACGACCTCATTAAATATCTATCTGTTCCGGCAAGCATTCCAGCTGATAAGATGGGAACGAAGAGATCCCTTGTTGATATCTCAACCTCGTCAAAGCCATGGGGGAATAAACATCTCTATAAGGGATCATAGCTCTAAAACTGTACGATAATATCGTGTCTCCATGGGATGAGGTGTCAGGTCGGATTTAGACTTTTACAGGGTATATTGTCGGATCCTATCCGAACTATTCTTTGATAATTGTAAGAACGACTCTCAGTTATTACAGATGTATCATATCGTCCGTTCAGCTCAGGCGCTCTTCACCTGCATAAATGATCCCGGAATTGCGGCGGACATATCCAAGGAGAGTTACTCGATACTTCTGTGCGAGATGAACGGCCGCCGCTGTGGGCGTTGACCGTGACACGACCACCGGTACCCCCATTCGTATCACCTTGGTGAGGATCTCGGATGAGATCCTGCCGCTCACGAACATCACACCGCTCTCGGCAAGACCCATCTTCCCATTCCGGAGCAGAATGCCCGAGATCTTGTCGAAGCAGTTGTGGCGTCCTATGTCCTCGTTGAAGACCGAGAACTCTTTATGATGGAACAGCACGCTGTGCACACCGCCTACACCTCGAAAGAGCTCGGAGCGCCCCTCGAACTCTTCCATGGCGTTCAAGATGTCGATGACGGGAAATCTGTCATGGATGGGTATGGCCTGGAACTTGTCCTGCTTGAGGGGGTTGATGTAGGTAAAGCATCTCCCGCATCCCGAGGTCATGCTCCTGAGGCTCTCGCACCTGTCCACCGCCTTGCCGGGGGCCAGGTTGACCATCACGGAAAAAAGCCGCTCGTTATAGGAGATACTGGACACATCGTCCATTGAGTCGATGACGCCCTCGCTGAAGAGAAACCCGAGGGCAAGCTCCTCGGGATACTGATTGAGGCAGAGCAGGGAAGCATACTCGACGGTATCGATGAATATTTTCAGGGATATCTCGCCGATTACCGGTTTCTCCTGTTCCCGGAACTCTACAGTATCACCTGATCTGACAATCTCCTTGACCGGAAAGATGCTGTACGTCTTCTCATCCATAAATGGTTCACGGGAAGGTTTTTCGTCAGATGCCTTCCCCTCCTCCCCGAAAGATCTTCTCTTCTGCTTTGCCTTGCACGATTTTCGATCCAGGCTGAACATCGTGATCGACCCAGACATTTCCTCCGATCTCCGAACCGTGCCCGATTATGATGCGTCCGAGGATTGTCGCACCGGAATAAATGGTGACATTGTCTTGCACGATCGGGTGCCTGGGGATCTTCTTTATCGGGAACCCGTTTCCATCAAGGGGAAAGCTCTTGGCTCCCAGAGTTACTCCCTGATATATTCGCACATGGTTCTCAATGATGCTGGTTTCGCCGATGACGATTCCCGTGCCGTGGTCCATGAAGAAGTATTCACCAATTTCCGCCCCTGGATGAATATCAATACCTGTCTCGGAATGTGCTATTTCCGTGATGATCCTCGGAATCAGGGGAATTCCCAGCTTGTAGAGCTCATGCGCGACTCGGTAGTTGGTGAGCGCCCGAATACTCGGATAGCAAAAGATTATTTCCCCTTGATTGTCCACGGCAGGGTCACCATCGAAAGCCGCCTGAACGTCTGTGGACAGCAGACGGCGGATATTCGGAAGGCTCTGGATGAACTGTAATGTCAGAAGCTGTGATCTTTCGACGCAATAACTTTCCGAAGCACTCGAGCAATCTGTCTCCCTGAACCACATTCCCCTCAAGATCTGCTCGGAGAGCAGCCTGAATACCGAATCGAGCGTTGATCCGACATGGTACTGCATTGTCTCTATCTTAAGTTCCGCCATCCCGAAGTAACCCGGGAAGAGTATGGAACGCAGACTGTCCATGATATCACTGAGGGTTCGTACCGAGGGCATGGGTATATCATGATCGCTTCGATGGGATAAGACCTGACGGGATTCGGAAGAGCAGAGCTGCTCAATGACATCAATTATTACCTGCCGACCCAAACGATAGGAGCCGTTCTTCTCCGGTTCAATTTCTAGAGCTTGAGTGCCTTTCATAACTGTATCCTTCCATTATACAGAGCATGTGAGAGCCTCTTTCTCTCAATATTATAGATACTGCTATTACAATCAACTCACTAGTCTTTAAATAATTTATTGGTTCCTCAGATTAGTTAAGTTTTTGATATCATGATGAGGATTATATTATTTCTGTTTCGTGAAAGGATCTCACAGCGACTCGGCTATGCGCTTGAGGGCTGCCTGAATGTTCTTGTCCAGAATGTGGAGGCGCAGCACCTTCCTTCCCTTTTCCTTGAGTGCGTTCCAGTCTCCCAGTGCCTGGGCGCTCTTGAGGGTCCCGAACGAAATGGTCGACTGCCGCGAACCGGGCTCGTCCGGAATCGCAAGATCATCGAACACAGACCGGGTGATCTGGATGAAGAGTCCCCTGCCCTCATCGCCCTTGTGGAGCTGGCCCGTGGAGTGGAGGTAACGGGGGCCATACCCGCTCATGACCGCGATCCTAAAGGTGTCCCTGATCTTTGTGCAGAGACTGTCCAGGGCCTTTCCGATCTCGCCGGCTGGAGGCAGGTACGCCTGGATCGCGACGTATGAAGCGCTCCGAGCCTCTGCCAGAAACGATGCGAGGGCATCGGACAGAGTCCCGGCCTGCACGTCGCCGTACACGCTGATGTATCCATCTTGCAGTGCCGGGGCGGGTGCTGGAAGAGCGCCGGTCGCCCGGAACCGCTCCATCGCCTCGCTCGCGCGTTTCTTCGCAGCCTCGACATCAGGTTGATCGAAGGGGTTGATGCCGAGAATGTAGCCTGCCAGGGACGTGGCCATCTCCCAGAGGTAGAACTGCCCGCCGATATCGTATCGATCGTGCAGCACGATGCGCACCACAGGATGTCCGGCCTTTTCCAGCTCACCCAGCAGGGCCTCGTGGGTATCGTCGCCTTCGAGCCTCAGGCTCACAAAGAGCCGGTCGCTCCGGTAATGCCCGGGCGAGCCAGGGTTTTCGCGCACGATGGGCACGATCCCCTTGCCCTCCTTACCCGTACTCTCGGCGATGAGCTGCTCCACCCAATCGCCGAACGAGGCGATGGCGGGCGAGAGGAAGAAGGTTACTTTGTTCCTGCCCGCAAGCGCCGCCTCACCGAGAAGAGCGCCGAGGGTACCGCCGGAGTTTGCCCCCTCGGGGGTGCAGCCCCCGGCCTGGCAGTTCTCGGTCATGACCAGGGCCCTGTCAAGGAGCGACTTGATGTCCGCGCCTATGAGCGCCGCCGGTACGAGCCCGAAATGCGAGAGGGCAGAGTACCTGCCGCCCAGATCCGGCTCGTTGAGGAATATGTTTCTGAAACCGTAAGTGCGGGCCGTCTCCACCAGGGGCGAGCCCGGATCCGTGATCGCGATGAAGTGCTCTCCGGCGTTCTCCGCGCCCAGGGCGTCTGCGGTCGTGGTGTAGAAGTACTTGAAGAACGAGAGCGTCTCCACCGTGGTGCCGGACTTGGTCGATACGATGAACAGGGTCTTGGCAGGGTCGATCTTCCGGGATTCGGCGGCCAGAAAGTCGGGATCGGTGCTGTCGATCACCACGAGATCGAGATACCCCTCGCGCACGCCGAAGACGGCCCGCATCACCTCAGGGGCAAGTGAGGACCCGCCCATGCCCAGAAGCAACGCGCGGGTATATCCCTTCGAAACAATGTCCCGGGCGAACTGCTCCATCCCGTCGGCGCTGTCAAGGATGTCTGAGGGCAGAGAGAGCCAGGCGAGACGGTTGGTGATCTCCTTGGGGCTCCTACTCCATACCGTGTAGTCGCGTGCGTATATCCGGGACATGACCCCGGACTTGTCCATCTCCTGAAGACGGGCGTCCACCTTGGCCTTGAGGTCGCCCGAAGTGATTGTCATCTGATGCCACCTAGAGATGATGGCCCGCCTCTTGGCTGCGATGCTGTCCATGAGCGAGCGGAACGACCCGGCGAACAGGTCCACCCCGTCGTTCTGCAGCTTGGTGGTCACGGCGTCGAGATCGATGCCCGCCTCGGTCAGGCGCGCGATCTG
>Ga0116189_1003286_pt1 | contig 11665 bp, 10 predicted proteins | sample AD_JPNTR3_MetaG_FD_89895 | JGI IMG/M metagenome (GOLD analysis project Ga0116189, IMG submission 89895) | Active sludge microbial communities of municipal wastewater-treating anaerobic digesters from Japan - AD_JPNTR3_MetaG | ecosystem: Engineered > Bioreactor > Anaerobic > Digestate | place... | reverse complement strand
CATGGTCGTTTTCTAATTTTAAACGAAAAGTGGCACCAGATAACAATTCTTCAATTGTTCCTCTGACTTCCACTACTTCTGTATTTTTTGACATGACAAGGTAATTTTAATCCACTGTCAATTTTGATTAGAGTGGATAAACCTAGCGACATTTTACATTAATCTTAAAACTATGTCAAGAGAATATAAAGAGCTAGGCTGTGAATAAGTTAATTTAGCTAGTTTTTATACAAACAGAACTAATAAATCTAAAGCACAACTTGATGGCTCTATTGCGAAATTAATGCGAGAACAGTTAGACAAAATAATTGAACAAGCTTCTGGTGAAAAATATCAACTTCTTAAAAATCAATACTCTGCGCTCAAAACAATAGAAAAAGATTTAGCAAGACAAGTTAACAATGAAATAAGAAAACAGTCAAAAGGATTTTTTGATATTACTGATATTTTTACTGGCGAAGATTTGATTGTTGGTGCTTTGACAGCTAATCCGACCTTAGTTGGCAAAGGTTTGGCTGGTAGAGGAATTAAGGAAGTTATTAAATATTTAAATAATCCTAATCGTTATATCAAAAAAGCATTTGATATGTTGGAGAATCCGCCTGCTGACATTAGGGGTGCTATACAACAAGCTAATGAATACCTAAGTAAAAGAGTAGGTCTTACAATAAAAAACATATCTAAACTACCTCCAGAAGAACAAACTTTAAGAGGTTTTAATAAGGGAACTGTCCCTCAAACAGTAGATAATTCTCTTATCCAAGAAGCAAAGAACTTTGAAAGGGCTAAAAATCTTACACCTGAATATAGAGATATTGAAACCAAAGCATTTGATAAAATTCAATTAAAAGAAAATGAAATCTTATCAAAATACACTAAAGAAAATGGTAATTATATTAATGCTGATGATTTAAGAAAAGAATTTGTTGATGTGGGATATAATGGACAAAATGCTGCTGCGGTTCAAGAACCTGTATCGTATCTCTCTAAACAATTATTTGCAAACAATTTAAAAAATAAAGGTAAATATGCTACTTATTCAAGCGGTATGAGTGGAGCTGGGAAAACTACTGCTTTGAAAAATATACCTCAATATGGTACAATAGTAAAGAAGTCTGCTGTTGTTTTAGATAGTAATTTATCAAATCTTGATTCTACACTTAAAAAGTTTGCTCAAGCTGAAAAAGCTGGTAAAGAGAATGTGGTATTCTATGTTTATAGAGACCTGGAAGATGGGTTTGTTAATGGGGTTGTAAAAAGAATAAGAGACAACCAAGCAGAAATGGGAAGAATTGTTCCTACTAAAATTATTGCTGAAAACGCACCTGGTTCTCTCAATGTTGCACAAGAATTGCAAAAGAGAGGTTACAAAGTATATGTTGTTGATAATTCCTTAGGCAAGAATAAGGCAAAATTAAGTTCGTTTGATGAAATACTTAAAAAAGTAAATTATTCAGGAGATTTAAAAAGTAAATTAAATAATAAAGTTAAAGAATTATATGAGCGAGGAGACATCACCCAAGAACAATACAAAGCATACACCAAGTAGGTATACGCCAGAAGAAGAAAAGGAGTTAGATGAAATGGCTCAGGAATTTGTTGACGCTCTTAACTCTCAGAGTTGAGACCTTTTACAAGTTCTTCTGCCATATAGTCAAGTTCTTTGGTTTCTTTCTTTGAATAACGGACTTTTCTCATAAGTTCACTTTTTTGTTCTTTTGTGAGACCACCAAGACGAACTTCTGCTGATTTTTTTCCTCCTACTGAACCTAATTACCTCGCCATTTCTTTTCTAATATTTTTGTTTGTTTACTTCCAAATAATTTTTCTTCAGTTATAACATATATAAACATATTCTTACTTTATTAGAAATATACATAAAATTTACTCTAATATCGCCTTAATCCTTCTTACTCCAGCACTAGAAGCTTCTTCTTTAATAATTTTAAAATGACCAAGTACACCAGTATTTTCTACATGAGGACCACCACAAAATTCTGCACTGAAAACCTGCTCCGAACCTGCTAAAGGATCACTAATCTTATATACTTTTACCATCTCACCATATTTTTCTAAATCAAATGATCTTACAGTAACAATATCTTTAGCTTCAATTTTAGGCATTTCCATCATAGTAACAGGAATTTTTTCAGCAATTTTTTGATTAACTAAATTTTCTACAGCTTTAATTTGTTCAGCGGTCAATTTTTCTGGCCAATTAAAATCAAAACGCAAACGCTCAGCAGTAATGTTACTTCCTTTTTGAACAATATCTGCTCCTAATACATGACGAAGTGCAGCCAAAAGTAAGTGTGTGGCAGTATGATATTTAGTAGATTGTTCTGAATCATCTGCTAGACCGCCTTTAAATTTTTGTTCAGCGCCAACACGAGAAAGTTCTTGATGTTTGGTAAAAGCTTCAGTAAAACCTTTTTTATCAATAATTAAATTATTTTCTTTAGCTAATTCTTCAGTCATTTCCAAAGGAAAACCATAAGTATCATAAAGTTTGAAAGCTTGTTTACCAGAAATCTCAGTAATTTTTTGACCAGTTTTTTCTTGAGCTATTTGAAAACCTTTTAATAATTTTTCAAATTCTTTCAAACCATCTTCCAAAGTTTTTCTAAACTTTTCTTCTTCAGTTTGTAATTCACGCAAAATATAATCTTTTTTCTTTATTAAATCTGGATAAGCTTCTTGATATTCTTCAATATAAAGTTTAGAAATTTCTGAACAAAAATTATTATTAATACCTAGATCTCGAGCAAAGCGAACTGAACGACGAATTATTCGTCTAGTAAAATAACCTTGATCTTTATTTGAAGGAATCGCTCCATCAGCAATCAAAAAAGTAGCTGCTCGTAAATGATCCAAAATAACCCGAAAAGCATAAGTGATTTTTTCACTTTCATTATATTTTTTGTTAGTTAGTTCTTCTAATTTATTTTTAACTTTAGTAAATAAATCAATAGCAAACATATCTGAATTATTATTCAAAGCAGCCATTATTCTCTCCAATCCTCCACCAAAATCAATATTTTTTTGTTTTAGTTCTTCAAAACCCTTAGCTGTTCTTATATATTGCATAAAAACATTATTACCAATTTCCATAAAACGACCACAATCACAATTAACATGACAAGGCTGATCTTTCCATAAAGATTTTTCATGTAAACCTAACTCTGAACCAAAATCCCAAAACATTTCACTATCTGGACCACCCGGCTCACCAATTGGCATTTTTTCTGGAATACCAGCGCGACTCCACCAATTTTTTGTAGCATCATAATAAAATATTTTTCCATCTTGCAAACCTTTTTCTTCAGCATTATCAACAATTTTAGCTTCTATACCAATACTAGTAAATTTATCTTGCCATAATTTAGCTGCTTCCTCATCACGAGGAATATTAATTTCTGCATCTCCTCGAAAACAAGTAATAAATAATTTATTAGGATCCAGACCAATTTCTTTTATCAAAAATTCAAACATCCAATCAATTTGTTCTTTTTTAAAATAATCTCCCAAAGACCAATTTCCTAGCATTTCAAAAAATATAGTGTGACGATTATCACCCACAGTCTCAATATCTTGAGTACGAAAACACTTTTGAGAATCAGCAATTCTTTTACCAGCTGGATGACTTTCTCCTAACAAAAAAGGGATCATTGGTTGCATTCCAGCGCTAGTAAAAAGTGTCGTAGGATCATTTTCAGGAATCAAAGAAGCTGAAGGAATAATCGCATGACCCTTAGATTTAAAAAATTCTAAATATTTTTGACGAAGTTGTTTAGAAGTAAGCATAAATTACTTATTCAAATTATTTATAATATGATTAATTTTTTATTTTTTAATTTTGTTATATCTTAGCCAGTTTATCTAATAAAGTCAAAATAGTTACCCCTATCATCCTGAGCAAAACAAAGTAAAACTTAAAAGTCTTTTATTAAAAAATATATAAAAGATCTTTCTTGCTTATTCTTAAATACAATAATTTCATTCAACTCATTTTATTCAAAATAACAATATTTAATCTTTTATATATTTGAAAGCAATAAAAATTATTACTCCCACCAACAAAAATATTCCCAAACCAGAGACTAGCATATTAGGAACTAATGATGGCTGCTCTACGCCAACATAATTTACAGTATTCATATTTTTATTTTATTACTCCCCCGCCCAGACAAACTCGGTTTTTGTAAATAACCGCAAATTGACCTGGAGTAGCTGCGCGTTGAGATTTTTTAAAAATAATTTTATTATTTTCTACAATACAATTTTGTAATTCTTGACGATGACGCAATCTAACTTTAACTGGTAAAGGAAATTTTGGTTTAATTCCAACAATCCAATGAAAATCTTCCACTTCAATTTCTTTTGTCCATAATCTAGAATCATCTTCATAACCAACTAATAATTGATTAGTCGTCTGATCTTTTCCTACTACAAATAATGGTTTAGTGCCACCAGTTTGAGAAAAACCATGTCGTTGTCCAAGCGTATAAAAAGCTAATCCATCATGTTCACCAATTTTTTCTCCAGTAGTAGATAATATAATATCACCAGATTTTGTTTTTATTTTATTTTCTAAAAATTCTTTCATTGATACTTCTCCTATAAAACAAATTCCCATACTCTCTTCTTTAGTTGAAGTTGGTAAAGCAAATTTTTTAGCTAATTTACGCACCTCTGATTTGGTATATTTTCCCAAAGGAAACAAAATTTGACTTAATTGTTCTTGATTGAGTTGGTGTAAAAAATAAGTTTGATCTTTATTCTCATCTTTAGCTCTAATTAGATTGTAAATTTTAACTTTTGACTTTGAAAATTTTTGTTTTATAGTAGCATAATGTCCAGTCGCAATTTTATCAAAGCCTAATTCTTTTATTTTATCCAGCCATACTCCAAATTTAACAAATTTATTACAAAGTACATCTGGATTTGGTGTTCGTCCTTTTTCATATTCAGCATACATGTAATCCAAAACTTTTTCTTTATATTCTTTAGTAAAATCTAATCGTAATAAGGGAATATTTAATTTTGCTGCCACTCGCACTGCATCTTGATAATCTCCACGCCAACAATCACCATCAGTTTCATTATAATTAATCATAAAAGCGCCAGTAACATCATAACCTTGTTTTACTAATAAAGCTGCAACAACCGAAGAATCCACACCACCAGACATTGCTACTAAAATTTTCCCTCTTGACTTCATAATTCAACTGGTTTTATCTTTGATTTCAAATAATCTCTATAAACTTCCTTACTCATAGTTTGAAAATTATTGTCTTTAATAATTTTTTTAGCTGTATCAGTGTGCACATAAGCAAAATAATCTGACATATTGCGTAAATGTTGATTCCAAAGCGCATCATTATCTTTCATAAATTTCCAAGCTCGATCAAGACCTTGTTTACCAAAAATATCTAATTTATCTGCATCGCGTAAAATCCAAGCTGTGTCATAATCATCAGCAGCATTATTCCAATGATATCTAACTGCATATAATAATTCTTTCTTTTCTTCATCATTCAAAATAGCAAAATTTTCATCTTCACGAAACCATTCTCGTAACATTTCATAAGATAATTCATGATGTTTTCTAGTATTTTCTCCTGGATTATCTTCTCTTGTTCGTCCAATATCATGCAACCAAGCAGATAATTCACACAAAAAAATATTACGAGCATTTTCTTTTTTAGCAATTTCTTTAGCCCAATTCACAACTCTTTCAATATGATCTATTCCATGAGCTGGTTCAGGATAATTTAAAAATAAATTTCTTACTTTTTTAGAAATATAATTAATAAAATTTTTTTGTTCAGAAGTATAATCTTGTTTCATATATTTTATAATTTATTCACTTTTTTTAATTTCTGCGCCAATTGCTTGTAATCTTTCTACTAAATTTTCATAACCGCGTTCAATATGTTCAATATTATTAAGAATTGTAGTATTAGAAGAAATCAATCCAGCAATCACAAGACAAGCGCCAGCTCTTAAATCAGTAGCTTCAACTTCAGCACCTTGAAAATTTGTTGGTCCGTTAATACTGGCTACATTGCCTTCTATTTTTATATTTGCACCCATACGATTGAGTTCAGGAACATGTCTAAAACGATTTTCAAAAATTGTTTCTTTCATCTCACTATTTCCTTTAATCATAGCAAGTAAAACAATTGTTTGAGCTTGAAGATCAGTTGGAAAACCAGGATAAGGTAAAGTTATTATATTAGTTGGTTTAAAATTATTAAGATCAGCTTGAACTTGAACTTCATCACCATTAATCTTAAAATTTATGCCTATTTCTTCTAATTTAGTTTTAAAACTAGTTAAATGTTCCATATTAACTCCCTTAACCACAATATTTCCTCCAGTCAAAGCAGATAAAATTAAAAAAGTTCCAGCTTCAATTCGATCAGGAATAATATTATATTCACAAGGAAATAATTTTTCTACTCCTTCAATAATAATTCTATCTGTGCCCAAACCAGTAATCTTCGCTCCCATTTTATTTAAAAAATTACCTAAATCTTCTACTTCTGGTTCGCGCGCAGCATTATTCAAAATAGTTATTCCTTTGGATAAAACAGCTGCCATAATAAGATTTTCTGTGCCTGTAACAGTAGGAAAATCAAGATAAATTTCTTTACCAATCAAATTTTTAGCTTTGGCTGAAATAAATCCATGTTCAGTTTTTATAGTTGCTCCTAATTGTTCAAAACCTTTTAGATGAATATCTATTGGTCGATTACCAATCGCACAACCACCGGGCATAGATACACGAGCTTCACCTCGATGAGCCAAGAGTGGTCCCATAACTAAAAAAGAAGCTCTCATAATACTAACTAATTCATAAGGCGCTTCCAAAGTTTGCAACCCATTATTTATTATTTTATAAGAATTTTGAGCAATTTTTTCAATTTTTAAACCAAAATGTTCCAACAATTTAATCATAACTTCCACATCTTTTAAAGCTGGAACATTATTTAAAAAATATGTTCCTTCAGCAATTAAAGTACAAGCTAAAATTGGTAAAGTAGCATTTTTAGCTCCACTAACTGGCAAGACTCCTGACAAAGTTTTTCCTCCCTGAATAATATATTTCCCCATAAAAGTTGATTTTATAGATAATTTACAGTAGTATTATTGTATAGCAAAAAACAAACATAATCAAGTTGAATTTTTTATGGATTATCCTAAAACAAATTTAAATCGCCGAGTACGCATAATTATAATGTCATTTTTTATTTTTTCTTTTTTTGTTATTTCACCAATTGTTATTTCTTATACTGTTGGTTATCGTTATGATTGGAAAAAACGAGAAATTAAACAAACTGGAGTAATCAACATTGATATTAAACCCAAAGATTCAAGTATTTATTTAAATAATATAAAAATAAACCAAACTATTCCTATTAAATTAAATAATCGTGCTCCTGGTATTTATAATGTAAAAATTCAAAGAGAAGGCTATCATGACTGGATCAAAGATGTAAATATAGAAAGTAAAAAAACTACTTATATCAAAGATATCACACTTTTTAAACAAAGTTTACCAATTAAAATTTTAGAAGATATAGATCCCTCAAACATTCAAAATATTTATCCTAGTCGCAATGGTGTTTATATTATCATTCTCACAAAAAAAGATTCAATTTTTGAATTATTCTTATATAACACTAACAATAAAAAAATAAATCAAATTATTCGTGAAGAAGTCATGACTGACAATCTAGAAGTTAATTGGTCTCAATATAGTGATTTTGCCATGATAAAAACTATTAAAAAAAATAAAATAAATATTGAAATTTTTAATCCAAATAATCCAGAATTATCAGAAAATTATTCTTTTAATAAAGATATAAATTCTTATCAATGGTCCAACAATCAACATTCAGGAATTTTATTTGTAAATCAAAATAATAAAATAATAAAATTAAGTAATAAAAACAAAAATAATTTAGCAACAACTACTTCCTCTGTCTGGTATGTAGATAATCAAGAAAATATTTGGATTTTAGAAAACAAAAAATTAATAAAAAATAATCTTGATTTTTTTCATTTATCTGAACCAAATATTCAAAAAATAATTTATTTTAAAAATAAATTTATCTTAATGAAAAAAGAAGAAAAAGTGCTTGCTGGTACTTTGAAAGATTCCCATGTTATTATTAATTATGAAATAAATATTGATAATCTCATACCTTATTCTGATAATAATGGTTGGTTTGCTTGGACACCTTGGGAAATGTGGTCTCTAAAAGAAAATGGTGAATATGAACTATATACTCGCACTAGTGAAGTTATCAAAAATATTTTATCTACAGAAAATAATGACACTACTTTAATTTTATATAACAATCGTCTAGTTGGTTTCAATTCTCGATATTTCACCAATCATGAACTTCTAAAAAATATTGAAATTTATAGTATTGGAAATAATATCAAAAATAGAAAAATTTATTTTTTTGGTAAAATTGCTAATATCTTAGGAATTTTTGAAATGGAATATTAAAATTTTTAATATAATAAAAACAAAATCCCTCCGCTATTATAGCGGAGGGATTTTTCTTATCTATTTATGATAAATGTTTGGAAACTAATTTAGTCATTTCAAACATATTTACTTCTTTCTTACCGAAAATTGGTAATAATTTATCATCTGCAAAAATATTTCTCTTATTTTCTGGATTTTGCAAATTATTTTTCTTAATATATTCCCAAAGTTTTTTTACTACTTGTGCACGAGGCATTGGTCCTTTGCCGACAACGGCTTCTAGCTCAGAAGAAACTGTCATAGGTTTCATCAAAGCTGGATTGATTTTTCTTGGCATAATTTTTTAGTTAAATGACTAAAATTTAAATTAACAGTAACATTATAGCATAAACTGATACTTCTGGCAATAGAAAATCTCAAATTGTGTATATCTCATCTACACAAGCCATCTTTACTGTCAAGAATAATTATTATATAATATTGATAGTTTAAATAACTTTTTTAGAAAAAAACAATTATTATGGCTCTATATTTAAAATATCGACCTCAAGATTTTTCTTCTATTATTGGTCAAGAACATATTGTCAAAACTATTTCCAATCAAATTATTCATAATAAGATAAATCATGCTTATCTTTTTTCTGGTCCCAGAGGTGTGGGAAAAACAACTTTAGCTAGAGTTATTGCCAAAGCAGTAAATTGTGAAAATCGCCAAGATAAAAATTTTGATCCTTGCAATCAATGTTCTTCTTGTCAAGAAATTACTCAATCTCGAGCTATTGATGTGATTGAAATTGACGCAGCTTCTCATACTGGAGTAGATAATGTCAAAGAAAATATTATTGACAATGTACAATTCAAACCTACTAAATCTAAATACAAAGTATTTATTATTGATGAAGTTCACATGTTATCTACCAGCGCTTTTAATGCTTTACTAAAAACTTTAGAAGAACCACCAGAACATATTATTTTTATTCTAGCTACTACTGAACTTCATAAACTTCCAGCTACTATTATTTCCCGCTGTCAACGATTTGCTTTCAAAAAGATTCCGCATGAAACTATGAATAAACATTTAGAAAATATTGCCAAAGCAGAAAAAATTAAAATCACCAAAGAAGTATTAGAAAGAATTATTAACAAAAGTGATGGTTGCGCTCGCGATGCGATTAGCTTGCTTGACCAACTTATGGCTACTGGTGAAAAAAATATAGATTCTGAAACAGCCAGTCTTGTACTTCCCAACACTAATATTGAAAAAACCTTTACTTTTGTTTCTTCTTTGATAAACAAAGATATTGAAAATGGAATGAATTTAATAAAAAGTTTAGTAGATGATGGAATTAATTTTAATCAATTTAATATTGATTTATTAGAATTATTACACGCAATGATGATAAATAAAGCTGATCCTCAAGCTGCTTTTATTCTTGATGTTAATGACAAAGTAAAAAAAGAAATTGATAAAATTAATCAACAAATTAGTTATACAGATTTAATTATTTTAATTGATTTAATAATGAAACGCAGTCAACAAATCCGTCTTTCCCCCATTCCTGAACTGCCTTTGCAATTAGTACTTTTAGAATGGTGTGAAAAAAAAGAAAATAATCAAGATGATAATAATTTTACTACTCCAAATAAATCTAACAACGAAAAAAAAGAAATAACTAAAAAAGAACCAATCACTAAAGAAAATAAAGAATCAACAAACAATAAGGCTTCTTTAACAAAAGAAAATAAAAAAACTTCTTTTACCGAAAAAGTAAAAAATATTGTTAACAAACCAATTGAATTTTCTTTAATTGATATAGAAAAAAAATGGACCAATTTTATTTCTCAAGTAGAAAAAGAACATCCTTCTCTTATTTTTATTCTCAAAATGTCTGAAATTTTAAATTTAGAAAATAATTTATTAAAAATTGGTGTACAATACTCTTTTCATGCCAATAAATTGAATGATAAAATTTGTCAAAGAAATCTAGAAAATATTATGTCAGATATTCTCGGACATAAAATTCGTATAGAAGCAGTTGTTCAAGAAAAAGAAATAAATCAAGATAAAAACGATATTCAAAATTTAGCTTCCAGTTTTGGTGGCGAAATAATATCTTAACATTAACTTTTACAAAAATATAAACTAATTCCGAGATCGTCTAATGGTAGGACTTCGCCCTCTGGAGGCGAATATCATGGTTCGAATCCATGTCTCGGAGCCAAATTTAACGATATGAGCTCATTTTTAAAAGATGAAAGTGTTCACTCGTCTAATCCCGCCACAATTTTTCTGAGAATATGGAGGCGAATATCATAATTCCAAAATTGTTTTTTAATCTTTGTTAAAATATTTTTACTATGAACAATATTATTGATGGTAAAAAAATTGCTAAAAAAATAGAAACCAAATTAAAAAAAGAAATTTCTAACATGAAAACCAAACCAAAATTGGCCATAGTTTTGGTTGGAGATGACTCCCCTTCTCAAGTCTATGTAAACAGAAAAAAAGAAGCAGCCAAAAGAATCGGAATAAATTTTGTTCTTTATAATTTTCAAAAAGATATTAAACAAGAAAAATTAATTTCAGAAATAAAAAATATTCAATCTAAATTTAAGCCAAATGGTTTAATAGTCCAACTTCCTTTACCACAACACCTTTATGCTTCAAAAGTTTTAAATGCAATTGATCCTAAAATTGATGTTGATTGTTTAACAGATATCAATCAAGGTAAGCTATTAATGGAAAAACCTTTTGTTGAACCTCCCACACCACTAGCAGTAATTACTATTTTAGAAAATTTAAAAATAAATTTAAAAGGAAAAAATATTGTTATTATTGGTACAGGTGTTTTAGTTGGTAAACCTTTAGCTGCCATGTTACTCAATCGTGGAACAACTGTTATTGGTTGTAATAGTCAAACTAAAAATATTAAACAAAAATGTTTGAATGCAGATATTATTATCACCGCTGTTGGTAAAAAAAATATTTTGACTGCTGATATGGTAAAACAAGGAACAATAATCATTGATGCTGGAATTACTATGCGAAATAAAAAAACTGTTGGCGATGTAGATTTTGAAAATGTTGTTAAAAAAGCTAAATACATAACTCCTGTACCGGGTGGTGTAGGACCAATTACAGTGGTTGAATTATTAGCT
>Ga0116189_1003276_pt1 | contig 11681 bp, 7 predicted proteins | sample AD_JPNTR3_MetaG_FD_89895 | JGI IMG/M metagenome (GOLD analysis project Ga0116189, IMG submission 89895) | Active sludge microbial communities of municipal wastewater-treating anaerobic digesters from Japan - AD_JPNTR3_MetaG | ecosystem: Engineered > Bioreactor > Anaerobic > Digestate | place... | reverse complement strand
GAGAATACTTTTTGACAATGACAAAACTTTAACATCAGATAAATCAAATTAAAACATAACAGTTAACTAAAATTATGACAATAGAAAAGTTTCGCTATGACAACAAGATTGTTGCCATGTTTGCATGGGCAACTATAATATGGGGTATCGTGGGCATGCTTGTCGGCCTGCTAGCCGCTTTTCAACTTCCTTTTCCTGTATTAAATTTTGATGCGCATACAACTTTCGGACGTATCAGACCATTACATACTAATGCTATCATTTTTGCTTTTGTGGGTAATGGAATGTTTATGGGAATTTATTATTCACTGCAACGTTTGCTCAAAGCTAGAATGTACAGTGATTTATTAAGCTATATTCATTTTTGGGGTTGGCAATTAATTATTGTAGGTGCAGCAATCACTCTTCCTTTAGGAATTACTGCCAGCAAGGAATATGCAGAGTTAGAATGGCCACTTGATATTGCTATTGCAATTGTTTGGGTGATATTTGGTATCAACATGTTTGGCACCATGATGCGCAGACGTGAGCGTCATCTTTATGTGGCAATTTGGTTTTATGTTGCTACTGTAGTAACAGTTGCTGTATTGCACATTGTAAACTCTCTTGCTATACCTGTAACATTATTTAAAAGCTATTCTCTTTATGCAGGTGTACAGGATGCACTCGTTCAATGGTGGTACGGTCACAATGCAGTTGCATTTTTTCTTACAACACCCTATCTGGGATTGATGTATTACTTTCTGCCAAAAGCTGCTAACCGTCCTGTGTATTCCTATCGTCTTTCAATCATTCACTTTTGGTCATTAATATTTCTTTATATATGGGCAGGACCACACCACTTGCTCTATACTGCATTGCCTGATTGGGCACAGTCATTAGGTGTTGTGTTTTCAATAATGTTACTTGCTCCATCATGGGGTGGTATGATAAACGGATTGCTGACGCTACGTGGTGCTTGGGATAGAGTACGCGATAATCCGGAGCTCAAATTTTATGTTGTTGCAGTAACTGCTTATGGTATGGCAACTTTTGAAGGTCCTATGCTTTCACTAAAATCGGTTAATGCCATCAGCCACTTTACGGATTGGACAATTGCTCACGTACACATTGGTGCATTAGGTTGGAACGGATTTCTGACTTTTGGAATTTTATATTGGCTGATCCCAAAATTGTTCAACACAAATTTATATTCTAAAAAATTAGCCGGAATACATTTTTGGCTCGGAACACTTGGTATTGTTTTTTATGCAATTCCACTTTACTGGGCAGGCATTACACAGCATTTCATGTGGAAAGAATTTACTGAGGATGGTGTGCTGCGTTATCCCAATTTCCTCGAAACAGTAGTTCAGGTTATTCCAATGTATAAATTGCGTGCATTGGGTGGATCACTTTATTTGCTTGGCTCATTGGTGATGGTTTACAATTTGATTAAAACAGTGCGTGCAGGAAAAATGGTTGCTAATGAAGAAGCAGAAGCACCGGCATTAGAAAAAAATTATGTTGCTCATGATGACCACTGGCATCGCTGGATTGAGCGCAGACCTGTTCAAATGCTTATTGGAAGTCTTATTGTAATTCTCATAGGAGGAATGGTTGAGATTATTCCAACTTTTATGGTGAAGTCAAACGTGCCAACCATAGCAAGTGTTAAACCTTATACACCTCTTGAATTGCAGGGTCGTGATATTTATGTACGGGAAGGATGTTACACATGTCACTCACAAATGGTGCGACCTTTCCGTTATGAAACTGAACGCTATGGTGAATATTCCAAGCCTGGTGAATTTGTTTATGACCATCCGTTTCAATGGGGAAGTAAGCGAACCGGCCCTGACCTGCATCGCGAGGGCGGAAAATATCCTGACTCATGGCACTATAATCACATGCTCGACCCGCAAACTATGTCACCCGGAAGTATTATGCCTTCGTATGCATTTATGATTGATGATGATTTAGACACTAGCACTACTGCAGCAAAAATACGTGCTATGCAAAAGTTAGGCGTGCCATATCCTGATGGTTATGATGCACATGCCAACAAAGATCTGATGAAGCAGGCAAACAGTATTGCATCAAATCTTGAGAAAGATGGAATCAAAGTAATGGGTAATAAAGAGATTGTAGCCATAATTGCATACTTGCAACGATTGGGAGTTGATATAAAAGCAGAAAAGACTACTGCATCAGTTAATTAAACAGGAGGAATATTATGTATAAAGAAGTAATGTCAACCATAAAAGATATCAGTATCTATCCTGTATTTTCTTTCGTCATTTTCTTTGTTTTTTTTACCATTGTAGGTATTTGGGTTTTGAAATCAAAGAAAGAAGATTTTGAGTCTGTAAGTAAACTGCCATTAGAAGAAAAAAATGATTAAAACTTTAAGTAATGAAAAGGATAATTAATTTAATATGTTTGATAATGCTTATCTCATTATCTGCATGGGCCGGAGATAATTCACAGGCAACAGAAACAGCAAAAGTAGCAGCCGCTCAACCTCCGGACTGGGCAATGAATGCAAATACTTATCTTATTGCATTTATTGTGATTGTTTTACTCGTTACTATATTGGCATTATTCAGAAGTAGTCTGAAGCTGATTAAAAAAATAACATCGTTTTGTATTGTTATGTTTATTTCGGGTTCTGCTTTTGCCGCAGAAACTACTGAATCAAAAGAAGTAGCAAAGGTAACTGCAGCACAACCACCTGACTGGGCATTACATCCAAATACATATCTCATTGCATTCATAGTTCTTATTTTACTTGCTACAATTATTGTATTGTACAAAACAAATATGAAACTTATCAAAATGATTGCACCTCATGCATTTGACGATGAGAAGCAAACAGCAGTAGAAGGAGCAGTTTCCGGAGTGAAAAACCGTGAAACATTTATGCGTAAGGTGTATTTGCGTTTAGTGGATAGTGTTCCTGTTGCTAAAGAACAGGATATTCTTTTAGATCATGATTATGACGGTATTCAGGAGCTTGACAACAATCTGCCACCATGGTGGAAGTGGGGATTTTATATTACAATTATTGCTGCTGTGGTTTATATACTGGCTTATCATGTCACAGGAACAGGAAAGTTACAAGCCGAAGAATATGCTGATGAACTTGCCGTAGCAGCAAAGCAGAAAGAAGAACGAATGAAAAATTCAGCAGAGAATATTACAGAAGAAAATGTGACAGTGTTGGTTGATGCTGCTGAAATTGCAAAAGGGAAAGATATTTATGAAAAAAACTGTTCTGCTTGTCACATGGCTGATGGTGGTGGAATGGTAGGGCCAAACCTTACCGATAACTATTGGCTGCATGGTGGTGGTGTAAAGAATATTTTTAAAACAATTACTTATGGTGTTCCTGCTAAAGGAATGATTAGTTGGCAGGCACAGCTATCACCAAAACAAATTCAGGAAGTAACTTCTTTTATCATGACTCTTCATGGAACAAAACCGGCAGCGCCTAAAGAGCCTCAAGGTGATGAATGGAAAGAAGATGCTACTGCCACTGCAGGAGATACCACTGCCGTAGCTTCGGCAGAAGCTGCAGTTAAATAAAATTAAATCTCTTTTTTATGGTGGAGAATAAAATGGAGCATATTGATGAATCGTTCAGAGATAGTATTGCAACAGTTACTGAAGATGGCAAACGTGCATGGATTTATCCCAAGAAACCCAAAGGCAGATATTACAATGCCCGTACTTGGGTAAGTGTTGTATTTCTGATTATATTCTTTGCATTACCATTAATTAAGATTAATGGACATCCGTTTTTTCTGCTCAATGTTGTAGAGCTTAAATTCGTATTGTTTGGAATTGCTTTTTTTCCACAAGACTTTTATTTGTTTGTATTGGCCATGCTGACCTTTGTAGTGTTTATTGCATTATTTACAGCACTGTTTGGAAGGCTTTGGTGTGGGTGGACATGTCCGCAAACTGTTTTTATGGAAATGGTATTTCGCAAAATCGAGTATTTGATTGAAGGCGATTTTATGAAACAAAAAGCACTCGATAAGCGAGCTTGGGATGCAGAAAAAATCAGAATCAAGACTACAAAACATCTTGTATTTTTTTTCATAGCGTTTCTTATCTCTAATACTTTTCTGATGTATATAATCGGATTTGATGAGTGGAAAAAAATTATTACTGATAATCCATTAGACCATATTGGAGGATTGTTTGCAACCATCATTTTTGCAGGTGTGTTTTATGGTGTTTATGCACGTTTTCGTGAGCAGGTTTGTATTGTGGTTTGTCCTTATGGCCGCTTACAAGGTGTAATGCTCGACCCTAATACTGTGGTTATTGCTTATGACTATAAAAGAGGTGAACCAAGAGGGAAACTTAGTAAAGACAATAATGAGCAAGGCGATTGTATAGACTGCAATCAATGTGTTCAGGTTTGTCCTACGGGCATTGATATTCGAAATGGAACACAACTTGAATGTGTAAATTGCACAGCTTGTATGGATGCCTGTGATGACATTATGGATAAAATCCAGAAGCCACGTGGACTCATCAGATATACAAGTGAGAATGCCATTAAGAAAAATGCTAAATTTAAAATTAATTCGCGCATTATTGGTTATTGCATAGTCTTGACGATATTGTTTTCTACGTTCGTAGTTTTATTAGCAAGACGTAGTAATATTGAAACAACAATTTTACGTGCCTCAGGGCTGTTGTATCAAAAACCTGATGAAAGCCATATCAGTAACCTTTATAACATTGCTTTGATAAACAAAACTTTTGGTGATATGCCTATTGAATTAAAAGTTGTTGAACCAAAGGGAGAAATAAAATGGGTAGGCAATGGCATTACACACCTTAAAGAGCAATCAGTGGCACAGAGTACTTTTTTTCTTATATTACCCAAGACGGAAATTAAAAAAACAAAAACAAAAGTGATTTTTGAAATCTGGTCAGAAGGAGAAAAAATAGATCGTTATGAAACGTCATTCTTAGGCCCCAATAATTAATTTAAAAATGAAATTCAACTGGGGACATTGTATTGCAGTAGTTTTAGTGATTTTTGCATCATCAATATTGGTGTTTGTTTATGTTGCATCTAAGCAGAAGAATGAATTAGTGACTGAAAAATACTACGAGAAAGCAGTAGCTTATCAGCAAAGAATTGATGCAGAAAAAAATGCATTAAATGAAAACGCAGAGGTTAAATACAATATCAAATCCGGTCAGCTAATGTTGGTGTTAGGCCGAAATATGCCAAATGCAAATGGTACTTTTCAGTTTTATAAGCCTGATAATGCAGCTAAAGATTTTAATACTTCTTTTCAGGTTAACGATACCGGGTTTTATAGTGCTGTTATTCCTCAATTAACGCATGGCCGGTGGAGCGTTAACGTAAGCTGGAAAGTTGACAGTAAAGCGTATTTTTACGAAAAGAAAATTTTTATTCCCTGATGAACGAAAACACTTTCTATTTCGCAGCTTTACTACTTGGTTTTCTTGGTAGCTTTCACTGTGTAGGAATGTGTGGTCCAATCGCACTAATGCTTCCGGCAAATAAGTTAAATAATCGCAGTGTGGCATTTTTTGGCAGAATGTTTTACAACATTGGCAGGATGATAACCTATATGTTTATTGGAATGTTGTTTGGATTGCTGGGTGCTGCTTTTGTTTTAAATGGATTTCAAAAACACCTGAGTATTATAACAGGAATTATTTTGTTATTAATTGCAATATTTACTTTAATTCCTTCTACCAGAAAGAAAGTACTTAGTGTTTCATCAAAAATAAATATTCCTTTCAGAGGAGTATTAAAAAAACTTTTTTCAGGAAAAACAGCCTTACATCATTTTGGTATTGGTATCATTAATGGGTTTCTTCCATGTGGATTTGTTTATGTAGCAACAGCAGGAGCCATCAATGCAGGCAGTGTTTTGAATAGTGTTCTGTATATGGCATTCTTCGGATTAGGTACTTTTCCTATTATGCTTCTTGTTTCCTATGCAGCATCGTGGTGTAATTTTTCAATGTCACGCTATGTAACTAAAGCCACGCCATGGATATCTGCAGCATTAGCGCTATTTCTTATCTACAGAGGAGCTTTCATGAATTTCGATGCCGATTGTCATAAACATTCGCATCCGCCAACAATGATTGAATGTAGTAAACCCGAAACGCTGCAAATTTTGTTTTAGGAGATTGTTCAATAGCCGATATTCGGTAGCTTAATGATATTTGTATATTCGCAACGCTACATTAAATCGGAAAGGTAAATGAGTCATAAATTATTAGATGCCTTGATGCACCTTTTTGCCATTCTGGCAAACGCTGAAAAATTTTCTCTCGAAGGTAGAAGTATAGTTGAGTCTTTTTTACGTCAGCAAATCAGTCGTGCTTATGTGTTAAAATATCTTGAATTGTTTGACGCATATCTTGAAAATATTAGAGGCAAGGCAACAGAAGGAAAGTTGAAAAAGAGACTTTCAGTGAACTCTGTAAAAGTATTGCGCATCTGTACCGACATTAATGCCGAACTTGATACCAGACAAAAGCATATTGTTTTAATGCGGTTAATTGAATTCGTTTATACTTCTGAAAAAATTATTGACAGCCAGGAAAGAGAATTTCTTTATACAGTTGCTGAGGTTTTCCATATTTCGCCTGATGATGTTCAGTTGTGCATGGAATTGGCATGTAATAATACAGAAGATAAATATTCAGATACTCCTAAATATTTAGTATTATCTTCACAAGATGATGAGAACAATACTTTAAATACTAAAACACAAAGTATATCAGGACTAAGTGGTTTTTTCCGTTTTTTATTTCTTAAAAATGCAGGATTACTTTTTGTACGATATCACGGTACAGAGTCTTTTACACTAAATGGATTACCACTAAATGACGATGTGTGTTATGTTTTTTCTGCAGGTTCAGTTATAAGAGGTTCAAAGGTAAATACAATCTATTATTCTGACATTATCAGACTGTTTTCAAATTTTAAGCAACAGAGTTTGTTGCATTTTGATGTGCAACATGTGTACTATGATTTTGCAAATGGAAAACGTGGCCTTAATGATGTTACCTTTAGTGCAACATCCGGAAATCTAGTTGGCATTATGGGTGGAAGTGGCGCAGGAAAATCCACGCTACTAAATATCTTAAATGGAAACAATAAGCCTACGCAAGGAAAAGTTACTATTAATGGAATAGATCTGTATCGGGAGTCTCATCTGATTGAAGGTATGATAGGCTATGTGCCACAAGATGATTTGCTGATAGAAGATTTGTCTGTCTATCAGAACTTATTTTATAATGCAAAGCTTTGCTTTGGTAATTTAACCGATGGTGAAATTGATGAACGAGTAAAAGCACTTTTACATAATGTTGGTCTTGGTGAAGCAAGCCATCTGCGTGTTGGAAATGCACTCAGTACTTCTATCAGTGGAGGTCAGCGCAAGCGACTCAACATTGCATTGGAATTAATCAGAGCACCGGAAGTGCTTTTTGTTGACGAACCAACCTCCGGTTTATCCTCTCTCGATTCAGAGAATGTTATGGATATGCTCAAACAGCTTGCTAATCACGGCAAGCTGGTTTTTGTAGTAATACATCAGCCATCGAGTGATATTTTTAAAATGTTCGACAAACTTTTTGTACTTGATATTGGTGGCTTTCCTGCATACTTCGGCAACCCTGTTGATTCATTATTATATTTTAAACAGCGGGCTTCTTTTGCTGATGCCGATTATAGTGAATGTGGAACTTGTGGGAATATAAATCCGGAGCAGGTTTTTTCTATTCTTGAATCGAAAGTGATGGATGAGTTTGGAAATCCAACACAGCAACGTAAACTGACTCCTTCAGATTGGTATCAGTTGTTTAAGGAACATAGCAGTGGTTATGGTAAAGTGAATGAGCGACAACCTGTACAGGGAAGTGCAAATCAGAAACCCGGTTGGATTCAACAGCTGAAAGTATATATCACTCGTGATGTTCTGGCCAAGCTTAAAAACAAACAGTACATGCTCATTACATTTCTTGAAGCACCCGTGCTGGCAGTTATTCTTGCCTGGTTTCTAAGATATTTTCATGCAGGAGGTAGTTATATTTTTAGTGAAAATAAAAATCTTGTAGCCTATCTTTTTATGGCAGTTATTGTTGCTATTTTCATGGGACTTACTGTAAGTGCCGAAGAAATAATCCGAGATAGAAAGATGCTTAAACGCGAACAATTTCTTAACCTCAGCAGAAGCAGTTACTTGTCAGCAAAAGTATTGGTTCAGTTTTTAATATCGGCCATTCAGACTTTTTCATTTGTCATTATAGGAAATTTCATTTTTGGTATTCAAAGTATGAGTTTAGATTATTGGCTAATGCTATTCTCTGTTTCCTGTTTTGCCAATTTGCTGGGACTAAATGTTTCATCCATGTTTGACAGTGCTGTTACTATTTATATCCTCATTCCTTTTCTGATTATACCACAAATTATTTTAAGTGGCGTAATGGTAAAGTTTGAAGACCTGAATCCATATCTAACTTCGCAGCGACATGTTCCTGTAATTGGTGAGATGATGGTTTCGCGATGGGCATTTGAAGCGCTTGCAGTGAATCAGTTTAGTAATAATCCTTATCAAAAAAACTTCTTTAATGTGGACAGGCAAATGAGCGAAGCTACTTACAAGAAGGATTTCTGGTTGCAGAAGTTGAATGATATTGCTGATGACATTTCTAAAAATAAATCTAAAAATCCAAAACAAGATGTTGCGTTAATTGCAAATGAATTCCATAAAGAGGCTTTAATCAACAAAAATTTCAAACCTTCAGTTGATTTTGAGAAGTCAGATGCTTTAGAAATTGCATCACAAATTAAACCACTGACAGACACACTTCGTAATTTCTATATTGAAATGTATAACAATGCATCTGCTGCAAAGGATAGACTTGTCAAGAAAGCACTGAGTCATTCAACTGTAGCGCGAATGAACAAACAAAAAGAAAAGTTTACCAATAATGCCTTAAATGATCTTGTTTTAAACAGAAATGATTTTACCATTCTTGTGCAAGATGGCAACAGCATTGTGCAAAGATTTCAACCTGTTTATATGCAGCCTAACCCATCAGCATTATTCAGAGCACCACTTTATGTTTATGAGAAGAATTTTTTAGGAATGAAAATTCATACATGGTATGTAAATCTTTTTATGATTTGGCTTATGAGCTTTATTTTGATGGTTACACTTTATTATAACAGCTTCAGAAAATTTATCGGTTTGATGGGACAAGGTAGAAAGTGATAGTAAGTTTTTTATCAGACCTCAATAAAAAACTGCTATTAAATCATTTAATAGAAAAATGATTTAATAGCAGTTAAGTTTAAATTGCTATCTTATTAAAAAAGCATTAGCCGCACTTACTGTGGCCACAGCTTTTGCATTTAATACAACCCTCTTCAAAATACAATCCTTCCTTGTCTCCACACTCTGCACAAACTTTATCGTTGACTTTTGTACCGTCAGGAATAAATTGTTTCAATGCACGCATTACACCATTTTTCCAGGTGTTGATGCTATCAGAATAAAGATGTAAATTTTCTACCAGATTAACTACTTGTGGTATTGGCATTCCATGTCGCAATACACCACTGATAAGTTTTGCATAGTTCCAGAATTCTTTGTCAAACGAACGCGATAGCCCTTCAATAGTTACTTTAAATCCTTCTTTATCATTAAACTGAAAATCGTATCTTGATTTACCATGTCCGTTTTTACTCTTGATAATCCATCCAGAAGAAACCCATGCAGGAATACTGAATGCATCTTCTGCCTTACCGGTAAAAATTTCATAAGGTTTGTTGTCTAATATGCCGATGTATGCAATCCATTTTTCATCTGCATTCATAAAACGGATAACTTTTGCAGCAAGTATTTCAGGACGCTTTGGTGCACTCGATTCTGTTATTATAGGTTTAGCTTTTTTCTCTTCTTTTTTTACCAATACACCACTTCGTGAACCTTCTCTGTAAACAGTAATGCCTTTTAATCCGGCACTCCATGCCTGCATATAAATTTCGCCAACAGTTTCTGCCGAAACATTTTCAGGAAGATTAATAGTAGAGCTGATAGAGTGTGTAGTATATTTCTGCACTACTGCCTGCATTTTTATTCTTTTTTTCCAGTCAATTTCATTAGCAGTACTTCCTGCATAAGGGCTTTTACTGTAGTCTGTACTGTTGTTTGCAGTCATCCATTTTTTTAATCCGTGATGATAAACTTCAAACTCCTGCCATGCATCACCGGACTGATCTACAAAACTTGTTTTAGCCTTGCTGTCTTCGGCATTAACTTTTCTTCTGCGTTTATAACTTAGCATGAACACTGGCTCAATACCAGATGATGTCTGTGATAGTAAACTTAATGTTCCTGTTGGCGCAACAGTACTGATAGAAATATTTCTTCTTCCATATTTCATCATTCTGTTGTAAATGTCGGGTAACTCGGCTTTCATCATATTTACGAACTCCGACTGATCTTCAATTGCCGTGTCGAAGCCTTCAAACGTTCCGCGTTCAATGGCCATATCAATACTTGAATCAAATTCTGCACGACATTTTTCTTTCATCATCATTTCTACAATGCTAAGAGCATTGTCAGAGTCAAAAGCAATATTCATGGCAGCAAGCGCATCGGCTAATGCTGTAAATCCAAGTCCTGTACGTCTTCCTTTTTTACCTGCTTCATACAATGTTATCCAAGTACGCATTTCTACTTCTTTAATGTAGTCAGGTTCAGGATCCGATTCTATTTTTTGTAGAATTCTTTCAATAGCTTCCAATTCCAAATCAACCAAACCATCCATGAGTCGCTGTGACTCATAAGTAACTTCATAAAAACGGGTGAAGTTAAACTTAGCCTTCTGTGTAAATGGATGATCTACAAAACTCAATAAATTAATTGCAATTAATCGGCAACTGTCGCCACCCTGCATTGCAATTTCAGAGCAAGGGTTTGTTGATACGTTTTTAAATCCAGGATAAACAGAAGAGGTAGAATAATGATGTTGTCTGTCCCAGAAAATAATTCCCGGTTCAGCAGTACGATGCGCACAGGCAATGATGGTCTTCCATAATTCGCGGGCGTTAACTTTTTTCTGTATATAAGGATCAGTAGAATCAACAGGGAATCTCAGGTTGAAATCAGTATTCTCGTTAACTGCAACCATAAACTCATCTGATAATTTCACGGAAATATTTGCACCGGTAACTTTACTCAGGTCTTGTTTTATGGTGATAAATTTTTCTACATCAGGGTGAGCAATATCTAATGTAAGCATCAGTGCACCTCTGCGTCCAAGTTGAGCAACTTCACGTGTGGTGTTAGAAAAACGCTCCATAAAAGATACAGCACCGGTTGTAGTACCTGCTGCATTGGAAACACGCATACCTTCAGGCCTTATAGTAGAAAGGTCTAAGCCTGCACCGCATCTGCGCTTATATAATTGCGCAAGTTGCTGGTCGGCAAAAAATATTCCACCGTATGAATCATGTAATTCGGGAAGAACAATACAGTTGGATAAAGATGCTATCATGAAGGGGTTGCCTAATGCAGACATGACACTGCCTTGTGGAATAACATAACGGAAGCGATCGAAGAGTTGTGTGATTTTTTCTGTCGTCAGTTGTTGGCGTTTTTTTCCATAATCAG
>Ga0116189_1003269_pt1 | contig 11691 bp, 10 predicted proteins | sample AD_JPNTR3_MetaG_FD_89895 | JGI IMG/M metagenome (GOLD analysis project Ga0116189, IMG submission 89895) | Active sludge microbial communities of municipal wastewater-treating anaerobic digesters from Japan - AD_JPNTR3_MetaG | ecosystem: Engineered > Bioreactor > Anaerobic > Digestate | place... | reverse complement strand
AACGTCAATGCGCAGATCGTTTTGATCAATATTGACTTCCACCTCTTCTGCTTCCGGCATGATGGCCACCGTTACGGCTGAGGTATGAATGCGTCCCTGGGCTTCCGTGACGGGCACTCTCTGCACGCGATGCACGCCGCTTTCGTATTTCAGGCGGCTGTAAGCGCCGCGGCCTTCAATCTGAGCGATAATTTCCTTGAAGCCGCCCACGCCTCCTGCGGGAGAGGAGCTGACCACTTCCACTTTCCATCCCTGGGATTCGGCATAACGGGCGTACATGCGGAACAAATCCGCTGCGAACAGTCCCGCCTCGTCTCCGCCGGTTCCGGCGCGGATTTCCAAAAAAACGTTTTTGTCGTCGTTGGGGTCTTTCGGCAGAAGTAAAATCTTTAATTTTTCTTCCAGTCCCTCTTTCTTCTGCTTAAGAACCGGCAGCTCCTCTTTGACGATGGCTTTGAGTTCGTCATCGCCGTCATTGAGGATTTCCTGATGCTCCTTCATTTGTCCGCAGACGTGGTTGTATTCCCGAATGGTTTCAACCAAGTCCCTGAGCTCGGCGTGTTCTTTGGCGTATTTTTGATAGACTCCGGGCTTGGAAACGACTTTCGGATCACTAAGCAAGCCTTCCAATTCTCTATGACGCAACTCAATATCGTTTAGTTTGTCCAGAATAATATCCATAATGGCTGATGAAAGTATCTTTTAAAGATGAAAAATTGAGAATATTTTGCGGAAACAGCTATCTATAGATGATAGCGCAGATTGATGAAGGCAAATTTTCTATCGAAAAAACGATGTGTTGTGCGCGAAACCCTGCCGCCGAAGACTCCAGTACCGGCATCGGAGTGGCTTATTGCTGTGGGTGAAGAGCCGGTGTTTATTCCTTGAAGGCAAGTCATAAAAAAATTTCCCCAGTTTCAATCAACAGGTCAAAAGCTTACTTCGTTTTTTTTGATGCGCTTTTTTCCCCTTGAGTGTTTTGCGCCGCCGCTTCATATTTTTTCTTGAATTTTTCCACGCGTCCGGCGGTGCTGACCACTCTTTGCTTGCCGGTCATGAACGGATGGCAGTTGGAGCAAATTTCCGTTTTGATATCCTTTTTTGTCGACCTCGTGGTAATGACATTGCCGCAAACGCATGTGATGGTTGTTTCCTTATATTCCGGATGAATTCCTTCTTTCATATGGTTGAATTGTCCTCCCTGTTAATTTGCTAAATTTATTTATTTTTTTAAGCCCTGTTGCCTTATAATATTCAAAGCCAAAATTCAAGGGAATTTAATCAAATTTTTTCTAAACAAAAACGAAAGTGGATCCTGAGCATTGAGAAGAAAGTTTCCTAGGAGTTCATGGAATCCAAAAACTCTTGATTTGTTTCAGTTTTTCTGATTTTGTCCACAATGAATTCCATGGCGTCAACCGGGTTCATTTCCTGCAGCAGCCGGCGCAGGATCCAGACGCGATTGAGATTGTTTTTGGGAATCAGCAGCTCTTCTTTTCTTGTTCCTGAACGGATGAGATCAAAAGCCGGGAAGACCCTGCGGTCGGCTATCCGGCGGTCCAGGTGAAGTTCCATATTGCCCGTGCCCTTGAATTCTTCAAAGATCACTTCATCCATCCGGCTGCCCGTGTCAATCAGGGCGGTGGAAATGATGGTCAGGCTTCCTCCGTTTTCGATGTTTCGAGCGGCGCCGAAAAATCTCTTCGGCTTGTGCAGGGCGTTGGAATCAACGCCGCCGGAAAGGACCTTGCCGCTGGGGGGGACGACCGTATTGTAAGCACGGGCAAGCCGGGTGATGCTGTCCAGAAGAATCACAACATCCTTTTTGTGTTCGACAAGTCGTTTGGCTTTTTCAATCACCATTTCCGCCACCTGGACATGACAGGAAGCCGGTTCGTCAAAGGTCGAGGCGATGACCTCGCCGGCGACGCTGCGTTGCATGTCGGTCACTTCTTCCGGCCTTTCATCAATCAAAAGAACCATTAAAACGACCTCTTTGTGATTGGCGGCAATGCTGTGGGCGATGTCCTGCAGAAGAACGGTTTTGCCCGCGCGTGGCGGCGAGACGATCAGGGCTCTTTGTCCTTTGCCGATGGGCGTGAATAAATCCATGACCCGGGTGGAGTAGTTTTTGGGATCGAATTCGAGATTTAATTTTTCTTGGGGATAAAGGGGAATCAAATTATCAAAAAGGATTTTGTCGCGGGCCTGTTCCGGACTTTCAAAATTGACGGTGTCGACTTTCAATAAAGCAAAATATTTTTCCCCCTCTTTAGGGGGGCGGACTTCTCCGGAAATCGTATCTCCCGTTTTAAGATTGAATCTTCTGATTTGCGATGGAGAAATATAGATGTCGTCGGGACTGGGCAAATAGTTGTAGTCCGCTGCCCTCAGGAAGCCGAAGCCGTCGGGCAAGATCTCCAAGACCCCAGAACCGGAAATGACGCCGTTTTGTTCCGCCTGCGATTGCAAAATGGCGAAAATCAGCTCCTGACGGCGCATTCCGCTGGCGTCTTGGACGTTTAGTTTTTTGCCCAGTTCGGTTAGTTCGCTGATGGGCAGCCTTTTAATGTCTTCAATGTTCATAAAGCAATCCTTGTTTAAGTTGTCTCAATGACGAGAGTCATTTTCATATAGCTTTAAACCATTTGTGAAATTCCATTATTTTTTTTGAAAAAACAATTGGATACAAAGGTTTTAATCGTTACGGATTAAGTTTGGCTTGTTGTTTGAATACTTGAAACGCTCCAAAAGGTAGGGCTCTATAGCCTTTTGTTCGAGGACACCCTATCTGAATATAAAAAGCCTGTCAAGCGATTTTATTTTTGTGGTTTTCTTTAAAATACGGGATATTTTTATTCCAAAACCGGTTTGGGCGGTCATGACACTTTTTTTGCTTCCTCAATCAACAGCACCGGAACGTCATCTTTTATCTCGTACAAAAGCTTGCATTGATCGCAAATGAGTCCGTTCGATTTTTCATCATAGCGGATTTTCCCCTTGCATTGGGGACAGGCGAGAATTTCCAGCAGCTCCTTATTGAAAGGCATGATCACTCTCCTTGTAATTTCTTTGCCACGGCAGCGAAAACCTGCAGGGGGTCAATATCCTTCATGCATGTTTTTGTCGAGCATTTTTTTAAAAAACAGGGGCTGCAGGGGATGTCTGTCCTGATCACGGTATGGCCCCTGCCGTAAGGCCCCGTTCTTCGCGGGTCGGTCGGCCCGAAGAGCGCGACAACCGGCGTTTGCACGGCCGCGGCGAGGTGCATGGGACCGGAGTCCGTCGTAATGAGCATTTTCGCCCGGGCATAGAGACAGGCCAGTTCCGGCAGGGTGGTTTGACCGCCCAGATTGACGGCGTCGGATTCCATGAGATTTGTGATTTTTTCCAGGACATTTTTTTCCGCCCCGGTGAAAACCACTTTCATCCCAAGTTTTTTCCGGATCATGTCGGCCAGATGGGCAAAGTTTTCATTTTCCCAGAGTTTTGTTTCCCAGTAGGCGACGGGACTGACGGCGATAAAATTTTTTTCCTGAAGGTCGTGCATCCGCATGAGGGTTTCGATCTTTTCTTCGGCGGGCGGATTTTTCGGTAAAACGAATTCAGCCTCTTTGATTAGCGCGCCGAGGTGGCGGGGGAAATCCAGGTAACGGTCAACGGCGTGCTTATTCAGGTCTTCGGGAATTCTTTCGTTGACGAAGAGACCGCTGAGTTCCTGCAGGGAGGCATATCCCAGTTTTCTTTTGCCGCGGCTCAGCCAAACCACGACGGAGCTTTTGAAAAGGCCGTGAAAATCGATCACCAGATCATAATGGCGTCTGCGCAGCGCCTTGACGAAAGCCGTGGCTTCGGACAGGGCTTGCCTGATGATGCCCTGCTTAAGTTGCTCGATCCAGGCTTTGCGGCGGGAAACCAAAACTTCGTTGAGGTATGGATGATTCCGGACAAGGTCGGCCGCCGCTTCCTCCACCACCCAGGTGATGTGGGCCTCGGGATACAGCCGGCGCAGCGCGGCCAGCGACGGCAGGGTGTGAATGACATCGCCGACAGCGCTCAATTTGACGATCAGGATGTTCATTTTCTGTCCCTCAAAATCCATTTGACGGCGTCCAGGATATCGGCCGCGATGAAATCCGGCGTCGCCTCCGAAGAGGGGGCGTTCGGACCGTCATCCTGGAGCAGGTCCTTGCCGTAACCGGTTTTGACGAGAATGCCCTTCGCGCCTACTTTCTTGGCCGCTTCGATGTCCCAAAACCGGTCTCCGATCATGTAAGATGACGTCAGGTCAATGTTTAATTCGCGGGCAGCCGTCAGAAACATGCCCGGTTGCGGTTTCCGGCACCCGCAAACTTGACGGTATGGTTCACGTCCTTCCGAAGGATGATGCGGGCAAAAATAGAACTTATCGATCACCGCTCCTTTTCGCTTGAGCAGCGCTTCCAAATATTGATGAGTTTCTCTGACAAAGGATTCCGTGAAGAATCCCTTGGCGACGCCGGCTTGATTCGAAATTACAATGGCTTTCAATCCGCTCTCGTTAATTAATTGAATCGCCTTATAGGCGTTGGGGATCACTTTGAGCTTGTCCAGAGAATCCAAATAGCCGACTTCCTCATTGATGACTCCATCTCTGTCCAAAAAAACGGCGGCCGTTTTGCTCATGGTTGGGATCCTCTCGTCTTGCGCAAGAGCTTTTGCGCTTCGTCAAAGACGTCGTCCACGGAAATCAGTTTCATGCAGCGGAAATCCTTGGGGCAGGTTTCCTTCAAGCAGGGGCTGCAGGAAACTTCTTTGCGTATGATGACGGAGTTGTTGCCCAACGGGCCGGTGGTGACGGGGTTTGTCGAACCGAAGATCGCGAGGGTCGGAATGTTTAAAGCACCGGCGATATGCATGAGCCCGGAGTCGTTGCTGATGAACAGATCGCACTGGGCGATGAGATAGATGGCTTCCCTCAAGGTTGTTTTTCCGGCCAGATTGAGCAGGGGGACGGAGGAGGTTTTCGCGATTTCGTGCGCGGTTCCCCCATCGTCCTTGCCGCCCAGAAGGATGATCTGCGCGGGGAAATGGCCAAATAACTTATCGGCTACCTTTGCGAACCTGTCCGGAAACCATCTTTTTGCCGCTCCGTAGGTGGCTCCCGGCGCAATGCCGATGAGGAGATTTTTTTTGTTTCGAACAAATTTCTCGATGGTTTTTTGAGCTTCCGCCGGGTTAAGTCTGTCTTTCAGATGAAGATCGCCGTCCGCGGAGGGGCATCCCAGGGCCTTCACCATTTCCAGATAATAAAGCGTTTGGTGAACTTTCTTGACGGATGCGGTCCGTTTCACGCTGTGCGTCAGAAGCAGGCCGCGGGCGTCCGTGTCATATCCGGCACGAAGGGGAATCCCCGCGGCCAGAGCGATAATCGCCGCCTCGATGGCGTTTTGCAGGAGAATGGCCGCGTCGAATTTTCTTTTTTTGAGCTGGCCGGCCAGTCGGAAAATTCCGGATGGCGTATCGAATCGGCTTTCAAAAATGATGATTTCGTCGACGCCGGAAAACAGGCGATAGATGTCTGCCACCCAGGGCTTTGCCAAAACGGCGAGGTGTGATTCTGGGTAAGTGGCGCGGATGGAAGCAACGGCGGGCAGCGTCATGACGGCATCGCCGATCCAGTTTGTGCCGCGGATTAAAATTTTATGGATCCCGTTTCGGGGCAGTTGTGTTCTTTTCTTCGTGTTCAACTTCCCTGTCCTTTTTGCCGCACCTGGCAGCGCTTGGTTTTCCAGCGCTGATGCATCCAGAACCACTGTTCGGGATATCGGCGAATGTAATCTTCGATGATTTTGGTAAAAATCTGGGTATTGGTTAACACATCTTTGTCGCGGTTTCCCGTGTTAACGATATCGACCTTCGGCCCGATTTCCATTAAGTAGGTTCCGTCCGGTAGCAGTCGGGTGAATGCCGGCAACACAGGGGCCTTGGTATGGGATGCCAGCAGGGCCAGACCGGATGTCGTGCAGGCGTCGCGGCCGAAAAAATCGACGAAGACGCCTTCGCGCCAATCAACGTTTTGATCAATCAACAGGTAGATGCTGAACCCTTTTTTCAAAAGACGAATCATCGGACGCATGGCCCTTTCTTTCGAAAGAGACACATTGCCGCAGGAGGCGCGAATCCTGTTGATGCCTTTTTCCACAAACGCGGAGTCAAAAACCCGGTAGATGAAGATGAACGGTTTGGTCGATATCGCCAGAGCGGCATTGCCGATTTCCCAATTTCCCAGATGGCCGCCAAACATCAAGACGCCCTTACCTTCCTTGCAGGCGTTTAGATAATGTTCCATCCCTTCGATTTTGACCCATCGATGCAGATTTTTTTTGGTCAAGCCGGGGATATCAAAATAATCGGCGACCAGCCTAAAGAAGCTTTCAAATGATTTTTTGGCCAGTTTTTTGATTTCCTTTGCGGATTTTTCAGGAAAAGAGCGTGTCAGATTGTGAAGGGTTATCAGCCGGTGCTTGAGTGAAATATGATAGGCCATGCTCGCCACGAAACAAGCAAAAAACCTTCTCACTTTTGAAGGAATCAACCTGATGATGCCGATGATGATCTTATCCAAAGTTTTTATCCCTCTTGCTTGTGTTTTTGGCGGTTTGTTACCCTGCGCAAAATGAAATTTTTCAAGGGCTCCGCGTCCGGAATGATTTCCATTTCCATCTTCAAAACATAGATGGTGTCCAAAAATTCATCCAGACCGTTTAGCCGGACGCCGTCTTTTTCCGTGGTAATGAGCAAATCGGCGCCGCTGCGGCGGAAACGGCTGATGATCTTCTCCATTTCTCCGGCTGTGTAGCGGTGATGGTCGGGGAAAATATCGCAAGTGACGCTCTGCGCTCCTGAGGCTTGAAGCGCTTTTTCAAAGGAGCGGGGATTGGCGATGCCGCAAAAAGCGTGCACTTTTTTGTGTTGCAATTCAGAAAGCGGCTTTTCACCGCCGTTGTCGGCCCTTACCAGAACCTTGGGCTGATGGATGCTTCTGAAAACGGGAAGATTGCCGAGAGCGATCAACGGGGCCGACTCACCGTCGCCGGGGGGGATCTCGTTGGTTCGGGTCAGAATGATGGCGTCGGCTCGCCTTAAGTGCGCGACGGGTTCTCTGAATTTTCCTCTCGGCAGAAGATGAGGCTTCTTGTTTAAATCTCCGGCATCCATTAAAACGAGATTGACGTCCCGGTGAATTTGCCTGTGCTGCATGGCATCATCGCATATCAGAAGATCGGCTCCGAAGAGGCGGATGGCGGCCTGTCCCGTCAGTTTTCGGCGGGCTCCGGTAATGACAGGAACGTCTTTGAGAGACCGGGCGATGAGAACGGGTTCGTCGCCTGCCATGTCGGAGCTCATCAAAATGTTTCGGCCGTCACAGACGATGTTGACGGCTTTTTTGCTTCTCCCGCCATAGCCGCGGCTGATGACAGCCGGCCGATAGCCGCAGTCTTTCAACAAACGGGTCAGCAGGATCGCGCAAGGCGTTTTTCCGGTTCCGCCGACGGTGATGTTGCCGATACTGACGACCGGACATGAAAAAATAAATTCTTTGAGGATCTTTCCGTCATAGAGCCAATTGCGCAGACTGACGGCGAGGCCATAAAAAAAGGACAAAACAGACGCGATGATTTGAACAGGTCTGTCGAGCCATGAATTGCCGTCATCATCATTCCACATCCTTTGCCAGCGGACCATTCTTTTCATCACTTCCTTCATCTTTAAATTGCAGATTATAGAGACGGAAATATTCCCCTTTCTGATTCAACAGCTGCTCGTGGGTGCCTTCCTCGACAATCTCGCCGTGAGACAAGACGACGATTCGGTCGGCGTTTCGAATGGTGGAAAGTCTGTGCGCAATCACCAGGGTCGTCCGGCCCTTCATGAGGTTGTCCAACGCTTCCTGAACTTCGATTTCCGCTTCGGTATCCAGGGATGATGTGGCTTCATCGAGAATCAGGATAGGCGCGTTTTTCAATAATGCTCTGGCAATGGAAATGCGCTGTTTTTCGCCGCCGGAGAGTTTTGTTCCCAGCTCGCCGATATTGCTGTCATATCCTTGAGGCAACCGCATGATGAAATGGTGGGCGTTGGCGGCTTTGGCGGCTTCCATAATCTCTTGATCCGTTCTTTGGATGTCCCCGTAAGCGATATTGTTTTTAACCGTGTCGTTAAACAAAATGGTCTGCTGGGTGACGATGGCGACTTGACTGCGCAGGGATTTCAACGTGACCTCTCTGATATCGTGTCCGTCAATTAAAATGCGTCCTTCTGTGACATCGTAAAATCTCGGAATCAGATTCACCAGAGACGTTTTTCCGCCGCCGCTCATTCCCACAAAAGCCACCACTTCACCCGCTTTGATGGATAAATTGATGTTTTTCAACACCGGGGTTTTTTCATAGCAGAAGGTCACGTTTTGAATATCGATGCCCTGGGTGACGGGCGGCAAATCGATGGCATTGGGCTTGTCCTGAATATCGGGGATGCGGTCAATAATGTTGAAGATGCGTTCCGCACCGGCAATTCCCTGATTAATCGTGTTGTTGACATTGGTGAGCCTTTTGATGGGTTCATACAGCATCAGCAAGGCGGCGATGAAAGAAAAGAAAGTTCCGGGCGTCGAATAGCCTTTGATTACGTTGTAGCCGCCGTAAAAAATCACTGCCGCAATCCCCAATCCGCCCAGAAAATCCATCAACGGACCCGAGATCGCGTTGACGGAAACCGCCTTCATGTTGTACTTGAAAAGCTTTTCGTTTTCCACGGCGAATCGATCGCTTTCGTAGTGCTCCATGCTGAAAGCCTTGACGATGCGCGTGCCGGAGATGGTTTCCTGCAGAAGCGAGCTCAAGTTTCCCATCGTGATCTGGGAGGCTTTGGTGACATTTCTCATTTTTTTCCCGAAAAAGGAGATGGGATAAATCGTCAGCGGAAACACAACGATGGAAATGAGAGCCAGTTTCCAGTCCGTGTAGAAAATAACCCCGATCAGGGATATCAGCGTGAAAGTGTCCTTCACAAGCGATGTGATGGCTTCAGCGGAGGCCGTTTGCACGGATTGAACATCATTGGTAATCCGCGACATGAGCACGCCCGTCGGATGTTCTGTAAAAAAAGCGAGGGACTGTCTTTGAATGTGCTCGTAGAGTTTATTGCGCAGATCAGTGACGATTCTCAATCCGATGGAACTCATCAGAACGGACTGTCCGTAGTGACACAGCCCTTTCAAGAAAAAAATAAGCACGACCAGAACAGGAATCCAACTTAAAGCGGCGGTATTCTTACTGATGAAGATATCGTCAATGGCCGGCTTGGAAATGAGCGGCAATGCCGCCTGAAGTCCCCCCGCAATAATCATGCACAATGCAGCCAGGAGAAACCGCATGTAATATTGCTTGGACATGTAGATTAATCTTTTAAAATATTCCATGCATTCGCCTATATCATATTTAATGCGATTTGCGCAGCTCTTCTTGCGGCACCCGGTTCGCCCAGCCGGGCGCGCACCGCGGCAAGATCTTGTTTCATCTGATGATATTTTTCCCGGTTGGTTAAAATGGACAGGGCTTCCTGCGCGATCCGTTGTCCGTTGGCATCCGCCTGGATCAGTTCGGGCACAATGGTTTTCCCCGCCACGATATTCACCAGGCCGATGTTTTTGACATGAATGAAAGTCCTTCCTATCAGATAGGAAAGCAAAGAAACTTTGTACACAATGACCATCGGCACATTCAAAAGAGCCGTTTCCAGCGTTGCCGTCCCCGAGGCGACCAAGGCCAAATCGGCCGATGCGATGACCTCGTAGGTGTTGCCGGAGACGACCTTGACGGGAAGATGAGATGGGAGAAGGTATTCCCGAACCGTTTTTTCGTCCAGCGTTTCGGCCAGCGGCAGCACAAACTGAATGTCCGCGATTTGGCTCTTCAAAACGGCCGCGGCCTTCATCAGCTCCGGCAGGAGCGTTTTGACTTCGGCAAGACGGCTGCCGGGCATGAGGGCGATTGTCGGTCTGCGCGCGTCGATGCCGATTTGCTTTTTGGTTTCTTCCTGCGCATAGTGGTCTTTGATCATATCCAGCAGCGGATGACCGACATAATGCACATCAAATCCATTTTCTCTGTAGGTGTCGACTTCGAAGGGCAGGATCACGGCCATTTTATCGACGTTTTTTTTGATCTGTGCTATTCGGCCCTTGCGCCACGCCCAGACTTGAGGGCTGATGTAGTAAAAAACCCGAATGCCCTTTTGATGCGCTGCCCGGGCCAGCGGAAGATTGAAATCCGGATAATCAATCAGAATCACAAGATCCGGCCTGCGGGTATCGAGGGACTTTTTCATCATGCGCATGGTTTTCAGGATGTCGCCCAATTTGGCAAAAACCTCGCTGACACCGACGACGGCCATTTGCGCGACATCCGCAAAAAGCTCAACGCCCGCTTCCCGCAAGCGCTTCCCGCCGATGCCGTAAAAACTCAGGGAAGGATTCATCTGCAACATTTCCCATACGAGATTCGCTCCGTGCATGTCTCCGGAAGCCTCGCCGGCGATGATCATGATGGTTTTTTTGCGGGGGATGTTATTTTTCATCGTGCAACGCGGTTGATGATTTCCGCAACGGTCTGAATTTCGTTCCGGGTCAATTCCGGGAACATCGGCAGGGAAAGCACTTCCGCCGCGCAGCTTTCGCTTTGGGGCAATCGCAAAGACGCGTGACTGGCTCGGAAAACTTCCTGCCGATGAAGCGGCACGGGATAATAAATGGCGCAGGCGATTTCGTTCTTTTGCAGCGCCTGTGCCACTTCGTCGCGATTTTTCGTTTTGATGGTGAACTGATGGTACACATGTTCACAGCCCTCGGCGACGAAAGGCAGGATGACCTGCGGATTGTTGATGGCCCGGCGGTAAGCTTCGGCGTTGGTCTGCCGCATAGTGTTGAACTGGTCTATTTTTTTCAGCTTGACGCGGATGATGGCGGCCTGAATTTCATCCAGACGGCTGTTGTGACCGATGGCGTGGTGATGGTAGCGTTGGGAACTGCCGTGGTTGCGCAACATCCGGACTTGTTGAGCGATGTTTTCGTCCTTTGTGATAATCATGCCGCCGTCGCCGTAGCCGGCCAGATTCTTGCTGGGGAAAAAACTGAAACAGCCGACGTCGCCGAAGGTTCCCACTTTTTGCCCGCGGTATTTGGCGCCGAAAGCCTGCGCGCAGTCCTCGATCACCTTCAGACCGTGTTTGTGCGCTATCTCCAGGATCGGCCGCATGTCGGCGGGCTGGCCGAACAGATGAACCGGCATGATGGCTTTGGTTCTGGAGGTCATCTTATCCTCGATTTGATCGGCGTCCAGGTTAAAGGTCTGAGGCGAAATATCCACAAAAACCGGGACGGCGTTTAAAAGGGCGATGACTTCCGCCGTGGCGATAAAGGTGAACGGCGTGGTGATGACTTCGTCTCCCGCCTGGATACCGCAGGCGCGCAGCGCCAGCAGCAGCGCGTCCGTGCCGTTGGCCACGCCCACGGCATGTTTCAGGCCGTGGTAGGAGGCGACTTCTTCTTCCAGGGCGCTGACGTTGGGACCGAGAATGAATTTCGTCTCTTGCAGCACATCCTGGATGGCGCCGTCAATTTCTTCCTTGAGCGACAGATATTGCCTTTTT
>Ga0116189_1003268_pt1 | contig 11693 bp, 12 predicted proteins | sample AD_JPNTR3_MetaG_FD_89895 | JGI IMG/M metagenome (GOLD analysis project Ga0116189, IMG submission 89895) | Active sludge microbial communities of municipal wastewater-treating anaerobic digesters from Japan - AD_JPNTR3_MetaG | ecosystem: Engineered > Bioreactor > Anaerobic > Digestate | place... | reverse complement strand
GCTCGCAGGCAAGACGTCTGTGTTCGCCGGCCCTTCAGGCGCCGGCAAGTCGGCGCTGCTCAACGCGGTCCAGCCGGGGCACAACTTGGCTGAGGGCGAGATTTCCACGCGCATAGGCAGAGGTCGTCACACCACGAGGGAGGTGCGTCTCATTCCGCTGGATGTGGGAGGCCTAGTTGCCGACACGCCGGGCTTCTCCGTCCTCGACATTGAGTCGATCAAACCTCGTGACCTCGCTATGGCCTTTCGAGAGATGCGCGAGCATACTCGGGGATGCAGATTCGTCGGGTGCGTACATGACGCCGAACCGGAGTGCGCTGTTAAGAGGGCGGTTGAGGAAGGCAGAATTGGGCAGGGCAGATACGAGCGGTATTTGATGTTCCTGGGCGAACTACGAGAAGCCGAAAAGAGGCAGTACAAGTAGGCAGTACCAGTACGCAGTGCACGAGGAGGGTGTTGATGTGGCTCAGCTTAAGGTGGCTCCGTCCATTCTGTCGGCGGATTTTGCGTCGCTTGGAACCGAAATCGGCAGACTGTCGTCATCCGCCGATATGCTGCACGTGGACGTAATGGACGGAAGATTCGTTTCGAACATTACGATAGGCCCTCCGGTGGTAAAGTGCATCAGGCAGGTCACCCCACTTCCGCTGGACGTGCACCTCATGATCGTCGAGCCGGAGCGGCATGTGCAAGCCTTCGCGGAAGCCGGGGCCGATATCATATCGGTGCATGCTGAAGCCACATTCCATCTCAACCGCCTGCTCGATGAGATAAGGTCGTCAGGATGTCGCGCCGCAGTGGCCATAAACCCGGCAACAGGAACATGTGCAGTAGAGCATGTGCTGCATATGGTGGACATGGTGCTAGTCATGACGGTCAATCCGGGCTTTGGCGGCCAGCGCATGATAGAGGAAGCACTTGTTAAGGTGCGCGAGCTTCGCGATATCGCCGCGCGTCGCGGGCTCTCTTTTGATATCCAGGTGGACGGAGGGATAGATGACCGCACTGTGGCCCGGGCAGCCCTGGCGGGTGCCAACGTCTTTGTGGCCGGGAGCTACGTATTTGGGGCGGCGGATCCAGCTGCTGCCGCGAATAGGCTCAAATTGGAGGCCAGGAAGGCGCTGGCGCAGGAGTAGTAGCGTGGCATTCTTGCCGGGTCATTACACAAAGGCCCGGCGGATCTGTATGTTATAATCATCCGTGCAGCTTGAGGGCTGTTTACCAGAGGGGAGGGTACGCCTTGAAGCTACCGGATGTGAATGTCAAGCTAGTGGCGGCGAGCCTGGCTGTCGCCCTGGCTTTGCTTTTCGGGGGAAACGCGCTTGTTCGCGTGACACGGGTTTCGATTCCCGTGGAACGCGCGCTGGGGCATATGGCCGAGGTCAAGTCGCATTCGATTGAGTCAACTCCATACGGCGCTGTGCTCAATGTCGAGCTCGTCGATGTGTCGGATCTTTCCGAAACATTCAGAAGCCTGACTATGGCTGCAGCACATCTTGCCGGGCAAGACGGGGTGTGGATACGCATCGCAGATTCCCGCGACGATACCCTGCGAGACGTCTACTATCGTCTTCATTTCTCATTGCAGGAGGCCATAGCTACCGGCTCATTCGAAGACCTGGAACGCCGGTCCGAGGAGTCGGCGCGAGAAGCGGGCCTTACCGGCGCCCGGGTTGTGGTAGACTCAGAGTACGTATATGTGTCCATGGCGCACGGCGCAAACCAGCTGTACGAGGTGGTCCCGAGGCGACCATATGACGCCGGGGCAACGACCGGATCAAGGTCGGTCGCGCGCTCTGATCCCCGCTCCTTTGGGGCAGCGGGAGGTGTGCGGATATGGTAAGGGACATTGCGATCGGCGTATGGGCTGCGGCTCTGATCTTCTGTGTGGTCTCCGGATACGATCCGGCCCTGATTGTGCTGGCCGGAGGGGTGGCCGCTCTTGCGCAGTTGCTTCTGTCGGGGCGCATTACCGGCCAGCGGTTTGAGGTAGCAAACCGGGCCTGCGCAGGGCAGAAGGTGCGCGGGCTGACTTTCGGAGACGTGGGAGGACAGGAGACTGCCAAGCGTGAGCTCGTAGAAGCTCTGGAGTTCATAAGGAATGAAGACAGTGCGGTTCGTCTGGGGATACGCCCACTCCGCGGCATACTGCTGAGCGGTCCTCCCGGCACCGGCAAGACGCTTCTTGCCAGAGCTGCGGCGAATTACACGGATGCAGTGTTTATATCCGCAGCCGGCAGCGATTTCGTGGAGATGTACGCAGGCGTCGGGGCCAAGCGGGTGCGTGACCTGTTCAGCACGGCGCGCGCGACAGCTGTAGCGCAGCATAAGAAGACGGCGGTCATATTCATAGACGAGATCGACGTGCTGGGCGGTGTGCGCGGCAAGCACTCCAGCCATCTAGAGTACGATCAGACACTCAACCAGCTCTTGGTGGAGATGGACGGGCTGGTGTCGGCATCTCGCGACGGGGTGAGGGTGTTGGTGGTCGGTGCCACAAACCGTGCCGACCTTCTGGACCCGGCTCTCCTCAGGCCGGGCAGGTTCGATAGGGTGGTCAATGTGGACCTGCCTGATCGTGAAGGCCGCCGCCGGATACTGGAGATACACACCAAGCGGAAGCCACTCGCGGATGATGTGGACCTAGGGCGCGTTGCAGCCGAAGCCTTCGGCTTCTCCGGCGCCTATCTGGAGAGCTTGACCAACGAGGCGGCGATTATGGCGCTGCGGGCAGGGAGGGCCCGGATAACCATGGACGACTTCTCCGAGGCGATGGAGAAGGTTATCATGGGCGAGAAGATCAACAGGCGTCCGGATGTGGACGAGCTGCTCAGAGTGGCAGTACATGAGGTCGGCCACGCAGTCGCGAGCGAACGGCTGAAGCCGGGTTCCGTGGCTGCCGTCACAGTATCGTCGCGGGGAAAGGCTCTGGGGTACGTGCGCCAGGCTCCTAAGTCCGATATATACCTGGAAACCCGCATGGAGCTGGAGGACAGGATGTGTACCATGCTCGCGGGCGCTGTGGCGGAAGAGCTCATCCTGGGCGAGCGGAGCACAGGCGCGTCACAAGACATTGAGCAGGCTGTGGAGACAGCGCGCAAGATCGTCAACTGTGGCCTGTCGGACCTAGGGATAATCAGCGAAGAGGACATACCGCGAGACAAGTACCATGACGCCATATGGCACCTAGTTAGGGCACAGGAAGACCGCACCCGGTCTTTGCTGAGCGAACATTCGGAGCTGATCCGGGAAATCGCCGGTGAGCTCATGGACGTGGAGAGAATAGACGGAGACGCTTTCAGGCGCCGTCTGGCCGTAGCGGTGTAACGCGGACCTGGCGGCGCGCAGGGAGGCAGGCTACGAGATGATGGCAGAAATCCTTTCGGTCGGCACTGAACTGCTGCTCGGGCAGGTTGTCGACACGAATGCTGCATACATCGCGCGTCGGCTGGCAGAGCTGGGCGTCACCTTGTATCGAAAGACCACCGTAGGCGACAACTTGGCCCGGGTATCCGCTGCGGTGCGTGAGGCGCTTGAGCGCGCAGACATCGTGATCGCCACCGGCGGCCTCGGGCCGACGGAAGACGACCTCACGCGCGAGGCGGTGGCGGATGCGCTATCGGTGAGGCTGGTGGAGAGCCCCGAGGTTCTTGCCGGCCTCGCCAGTTTCTTCGCCTCTCGCGGGGCCCGCATGACCGAGAACAACCGCAGGCAGGCCTTGCGCCCTGAGCCGGGGGCGGGCGGGCTCATACCGAACCCGATAGGCACTGCCCCGGGCGTCCTGTTCGAGTCAGGCGATAAGCGGGTGATATGCCTCCCGGGCGTGCCCCGGGAGATGGAGAGAATGATGGACTCCTGGGTCGTGCCGTACCTGCGCGACTGCCGTCGCGGGCCCGACAGCGCTCAGGTGATAAAGTCCAAAGTCGTACGGACCTTTGGAATCGGCGAATCGGCTCTGGAGGAGCTCATAGTCGACCTGGCCCATGGGCACGACAACCCGACTGTGGCCACCTATGCCGGCGGAGGAGAGTGTCAGGTGAGGGTCACCGCCCGGGCCGACTCTGAGCCCGAGGCGGATGCTCTCATACAGTCTGTGCTGGCGCCTCTTGGCGCTCGCCTTGGGCGGCTGGTATATGGATACGACGCCGACACATTGGAAGAAGCGGTGGGTCGCCAGCTTGCGGAGGCGGGGCTTAGCATGGCTTGCGCTGAGTCGTGCACCGGAGGGCTGGTATCCGCCATGCTCACCAACGTGCCCGGAAGCTCCGCATACCTCGACCGCGGCGTCGTTACCTATAGCAACCGTGCCAAAGTTGAGCAGCTTGCGGTGGATGAGAAGACCCTGGCCTCGCACGGGGCTGTGAGCCGCGATACTGCAGTTGAGATGGCCACAGGGGTGGCCCGGATTGCCCGAGTGGACATCGGCCTTTCGGTTACCGGAGTAGCGGGCCCGGGGGGAGGCACAGATGCCAAGCCTGTCGGCACAGTCCATTTCGCCATGGCCGACATGGGCCGTCCTTCGGTGACAACAGCCCGACTGAGGTTCGGAGGAGATCGCGCCGCTGTGCGGACCCGAGCGGCCAAGTTCGCGCTGGATCTCATAAGGAGGCATCTGGTGGGAGACCGCCAGGATCACCCGGCAGATCACCCCGCTAATGGGCAATAATAACCCGGATGGGCGGTGCTACTTGTGGAGGAATATCGACGCGAGTCTGGAATTCCAATTATCAGAACGTTCATCGCTCTGCCGGTAGCAGGGTCGCCGGTGGATGCGGTAAGCGCGATGATTCGCGACATGCAACAAGCCGGAGTGGGCGCCAAGTGGGTTGAGGCTCGCAACATGCATCTTACCCTGAAGTTCCTGGGCGATCTGCCGCGCACACGTATACAGCCGTTGGCCGATGCAGTGAACCATGCTGTGCAGGGCGAACCCAGGTTCGAGATCGAGCTTCGCGGCGCGGGCGCTTTCCCCAGTCCTCGGAATCCCCGTGTATTCTGGGTGGGGGTACGCGAAGGCGCGGGCCGCTTGACGAGCCTTGCACGCTCCATCGATGAGTCGACGGTAGCTCGAGGTTTCACTCCGGCCGATAAGGCGTTCCGCCCTCACCTCACCATAGGAAGAGCCCGCGGGGAGTCGGCGGACACACGGGCAGCCGACATCATCTCGCGAAATTCCGATACGTATTGGGGGACGGTCTTGGTAGATTGCATACATGTGGTGGCCAGTGTACTCCAGCCGTCAGGCCCCATTTACACATCACTTGCCCGTATTCCGCTGGAGTGACCAGCATAGTAAGGAGCGATCGGTCTTGAACGAAAGACAGAAGGCGCTGGAAGTGGCGGTTACTCAGATCGAAAAAGAGTTTGGAAAAGGTTCCATAATGCGCCTGGGCGAGTCGGCGGGCGCTGCTGTGGTGGATGTGATCCCGACCGGCGCGATCGCGCTCGACATAGCGCTGGGCGTGGGCGGGATACCCCGCGGTCGGGTCGCAGAGATATACGGGCCGGAATCGTCTGGCAAGACCACAGTGGCATTGCATATCATCGCAGAGGCACAGAAACTAGGTGGCGTAGCGGCCTTCATCGATGCCGAACACGCTCTGGACGCAGCGTATGCTAAGCGCCTTGGAGTCGACATCGATAATCTGCTGGTTTCGCAGCCCGACACTGGAGAGCAGGCCCTCGAGATCACTGAAGCCTTAGTCCGAAGCGGCGCAGTGGATGTTGTTGTTGTGGATTCGGTCGCTGCGCTTGTGCCGCGCTCGGAAATTGAGGGCGAGATGGGCGACTCCCACGTGGGCCTGCAGGCCAGGCTGATGTCACAGGCCCTGCGCAAATTGACCGGCGCTATCTCGAAGTCTAATACGAGCGTCGTGTTTATTAACCAGATTCGCGAGAAGGTAGGCGTGATGTTCGGGAACCCCGAAACGACCCCAGGAGGCCGGGCGCTCAAGTTCTATGCGTCCGTGCGACTGGAGGTGCGTCGGGTGGAATCGCTCAAGCAAGGTTCTGAGCAGATAGGCAACCGCACCCGTGCCAAGGTGGTCAAGAACAAGGTGGCGCCACCCTTCAGGGATGCTGAGTTCGACATCATATACGGTGAAGGCATATCCCGGGAAGGGTCTTTGTTGGATGTGGGCGACGTAACTGGAGTCATAAGCGAGAGCGGTACTTGGTACTCATACGGTGATCTCAGGTTGGGGCAGGGCAAGGAGAACTCGCGCCAGTTCCTCAAGTCCAACCCTGAACTGGCCGCGGAAATCGAAGTCAAGATCAGGGAGGCGGTTGGGTTGGCGAGCCGCAAGGCCCCGGTCGAAGGCGACGCCTCGGCCGGTACGGACGGCCCCGATCGATCCAACTCGGAGGACGGCGCCGCAAAGGGGCGCAGCGGACGTGCCAAGCAGTAAACGCCAACACACTCTGGCCGAGGCATACTCAGCTGCGTACAGGCTCCTGGCTGTCCAGGCTCGCACACAGTCCGGGCTCCGGGAGGCCCTGCTCAGGCGGGGCTACAACACTGAGCATGTTGACCAGGTCATGGCGGAGATGATGCGTCTGGGCTATATCGACGATGTCGCGGCGGCATCTCGCTGGGCAGAGCATGCCGCCGGCCAGCGTCGGTATGGCGTGCGAGGCATCGCCACGAGGCTCTCGGAGCGCGGGATCGACCCGCTGCTTGCTGCGCAGGCAGCGCAGGCGGCCTACGAGGCGGAGGGCGCGGATGAATACCAGGTAGCGCTGGATCTGGCCGCTGCCCGGGTTTCTTCACGTGAGCTAGACGACGATGAGCTGAGGGAACGGGCGGTAAGGCGCGTCGCCCGGTTCCTTGAACGGAGAGGGTTCGGCGCCGACACAATATCCCGTGTGGTGAGAAATCTCACTCACTGAAGGGCCCGACGTCTGGGCAGGCTGGGCTGGGCCAGCTTGACAGTGCTTGGGCACTACATATAGAATCTAGTCTGGGGCTGGGGTTTCCGGCCCGTGAACACCATGCCGCGTGTTCCGTTCAAGCCGAGTTGGCGCTCGGCTTTCCTTGTACTGTAATCGAGCTTGTTGATTATGTACGCGATTGTTTGTGCTAAGGGAGGTGGATCAGCATTAGCCCATTCATACAGATGCTTGTCTATGTGTTGATAGCCGGCATCGGAGTCGGTGGAGGATATCTGGCCCGCAAGTGGCTGGCCGAAGCGAAGATAAAGTCTGCGGAAAGCGAGGCACGGCGCTTAGTAGAGGAGGCCGAAAAGGACGCCGAAGCTCAAAAGCGCGAGGCGGTCGTGGAGGCCAAAGAGGAAATTCACAGGATGCGGAGTGACTTCGAAAAAGAATCCCGCGACAGGCGGGTTGAACTACAGCGTTCGGAAAGACGGCTGCTCCAGAGGGAAGAATCGCTTGACAGAAAGACCGATCAGCTTGAGAAGAAGGAAACAGTCCTTGAGCGGCGTGAGCACGACATCGAAAAGGCGCATGCTGAGGCGGAGCAATTGTGTCAGAGGCAGAAGCAGGAACTGGAGAGGATCGGAGGACTCACGTCCGAGCAGGCGCGTCAGCAGTTGCTGAGAGAAGCTGAAGCTGAGGTCCAACATGACCTGGCGGTCATGATAAAGGAGTGCGAAGCCCAGGCTAAGGATGAATCCGACAAGCGTGCGCGAGAGATCATAACCCAGGCGATACAGAGGTGCGCTGCCGATCATGTGGCTGAAGTCACTGTGTCGGTGGTGGCGCTTCCCAACGATGAGATGAAGGGCCGCATCATCGGCCGAGAGGGCCGAAACATACGCGCCCTAGAGACCCTCACTGGAATCGATCTGATCATCGACGATACGCCTGAAGCGGTTATCCTATCAGGTTTCGACCCGGTCAGGCGGGAGGTAGCCCGCGTCGCGCTGGAACGACTGATCCAAGATGGCAGGATACATCCGGCGAGGATTGAAGAGATGGTTGAGCGCGCCCGCAAGGAAGTGGATGCTGTAGTTCGCGAAGAAGGCGAAAGGGCCACTTTCGAAGTAGGCGTACACGGCATCCATCCGGAGCTGATTAAGCTCCTCGGCAGGCTCAGATTCCGTACGAGCTATGGTCAGAATGTGCTCAGGCACTCTATTGAAGTCGCTCAACTGGCGGGCGCTATGGCTGCCGAACTTGGCGCGGACGTAGGCCTTGCTAAGCGAGGAGGACTGCTGCACGATATAGGCAAGGCAGTCGACCACGAGGTGGAAGGTCCTCACGTCGCCATCGGCGCTGACATCGCCAAGAAGTATCGCGAGTCGCAGGCGGTGATAAACGCTGTCGCGTCGCACCATGGCGATGTGGATCCCAAGACCATCGAAGCCGTCCTGGTGCAGGCGGCAGATGCGGTGTCCGCTGCGCGCCCCGGGGCGCGCCGTGAGACTCTGGAGACTTACATCAAGCGTCTCGAGAAACTGGAAGAGATAGCCGATTCCTTCGATGGCGTTGACAAGGCTTATGCCATCCAGGCCGGTCGCGAGATTCGAATCATGGTCAAGCCCGACCGGATTGACGACACAACATCCGCTAAATTGGCACGCGACATTGTCAAGCGTATAGAGCAGGAGTTGGAATACCCGGGCCAGATCAAAGTGACTGTCATTCGCGAAACGAGAGCCGTGGACTACGCCAAGTGACAGGTAGCCCAAGGTCCGCGCCATGCGTAGAATGATCAGCAGGAATCCGGGCCGATGATCGGGGGAAGAAGGTGGCAGAGGTGAGAGAGGCGCGCAACAGAGAAGGCGATGGTTCTTCGACCAGTGTCGGCCTGCTAGTGTCGATTCTGGTGCGATATCCGGAGATCTGTACCGTGTCGTACACGCCGGATTCGAGGGTTCTCGGATTCTCGTTCATGGTTGCAAGGAGAGTGGAGGCCGATGAGTTCGATGCCTTCAGACGCCTGGCTCTTGCGAGCATCTCAGTCTATCTCGACCTTGTAAGGCTCGAAGACGCGCCTGTAGCCGAGATCAGCTCCTCCTACCTGGGAAGCGTAACACAGGTTCAGCTCACCCGCGATGTAGCCACACTGACCGGCGACGAGATATCTCTGCTTATCGGGCTGATTCTTGATGCCTTCGGAGACGACCTGGCGACTGACAGGTCTGAGGATCTAGGGGAGGAAGAGCTGATGGTGCAGGAGGAGTTCATCGCCAACCTCCTGGCGGATCTCAAGGAGACTACTCAGGAGAAGCGCCTCATAGGCTTCCGAGAAGAGGGCAGGGTCGTGGTGTTTAACAGGCCCGCCTGATCGCGTGGGCCTGGTTTGCGAATATGATGGAGAAAGGTGGGCAGGCTGATAATTAGGCCTGCCCGCGCTTGCCCTCAGGGAGGAATATGCTTGAAAGTCGCAATGTTCGGCGACGTTATCGGAAGGCCGGGACGTGTACGTGCGTTGTCGGTCATAGGCCGGCTCAGAGCCGGCGGGGCAGTGGACTTCGTTGTGGTAAATGGCGAGAACGCTGCAGGAGGAATCGGTCTCACGCCTGAAGTGGCGCGCGAGATGCTTGACGGTGGCGTGGATGTGATCACATCCGGGAACCACGTGTGGAACAAGCGGGAGATGGCTGAATACCTCGATAAGGAGGATCGGGTGCTGCGCCCGGCCAATTACCCATCGGGAGCGCCGGGCAGGGGTTGGACAGTCATGTCCTCTGGGAGTCTGCGCCTGGCAGTCCTCAACCTGCAGGGGCGAGTGTTCATGCAACCCATTGACTGTCCGTTCGTCCGGGGCAGGCAGGCACTGGACGAAATCGGGTCTTCTGCCGATATAACTGTCGTGGACTTCCACGCGGAGGCGACTTCGGAAAAACAGGCGCTCGGGCTTTACCTGGATGGCGGTGTGGGTGCGGTGGTCGGCACGCACACGCATGTCCAAACCGCCGATGAGAGAGTGCTCCCGGGAGGCACTGCTTTCATCACTGATCTCGGCATGTGCGGGCCAATCGACTCTGTCATAGGAATGGACCCAGACACGGTAATTCCGCGGTTCATCACGGCGCTGCCGTCGCGTTTCGCCGTTGCAAAGGGTCCGGTCGTGGTGTCAGGGGTCATCATCGAAGCAGATCATTCCACTGGCAGGGCGCGAGGGATAGAACGGTTTATCGAGGTATTTTACGATTCGCCTCGGTGAGTCCCGTTCCAAACAGTAGAAGGAGTTTTCCAATAGAGGACTAATACACTACTTTGGAACGTCAATACGATCAGCCGGCAGGAGGATAAGAGCATGGAGGTCCTAAAGGTTTCTGCAAAGTCAAATCCAAACTCGGTAGCCGGAGCTTTGGCAGGGGTTATCCGCGAACGCGGCGGCGCTGAGGTGCAGGCCATAGGCGCCGGAGCTATCAACCAGGCGGTCAAGGCTGTGGCGATCGCGCGGGGCTTCGTGGCGCCAAGCGGCCTCGACCTTGTATGCGTTCCAGCGTTCGTCGATGTCACAATCGACGGCGAGGAGCGCACCGCGATCAAGCTGATCGTTCAACCCCGCTAGCCGTCATAATCCAATCGGAAATCATCAGCCATTGACCGTCGTGCCGGGCTTGTGCCCGGCACTCGGCATAATGTGACCTGCTATTAATCAGCTCTGCGCGGGGCAACAGGCGTGTAGAACCGACTCTGGATACAGTTTCTTGGAGGTAAACCGCTCCTCAAGGGCGAATCCACAACCCACCTTGGGAGGTGGAGTCGTAGCAGAGGAAGGGTTACTATGTGCGACGGGGACACTGTACTGCTCCGCCAGCTCGCGGAGCACGATCTTGGCACGATGGCGAGGTGGGATGCGGATCACGAGCTGACGAGCCTGATGGGGGAGACCGTCAGAACCGAGAGCGAATCGCGGCTTCGGTTCGCCAAGTTGCTCAGCGATAGGAACAGCGTGGCGATGGCCATTGTCACGCAGGACGGCCGGCTCATAGGGGATATTGAGCTGACAGAGATTGCGTGGCGCAGCGGAGACGCGGAACTAGTGGTGCGAATAGGCGACCCCTCGTTCCGGGGGAAGGGCCTGGGCTCGTGCGCCGTCCGCGCCATGCTGGAGGCGGCATTCGATCGGCTGAACCTTGCCCGCGTATATCTCAGAGTCTGTGCTGATAACCGCAGGGCGATCCGATGCTACCTTAAGTGCGGGTTCCGTAGGGAGGGAGTGGTCCGGCGGAAGCTGGGCCCAAGCGGCGAGGCGCGCCAGGTTGTGTTGATGACCATCATGAAGTCGGACTTTGCCAGAGTGGAGATTGCGTCCTAGGCAGGCGGAGGGCGCCCCGCACGGCTTTCCATCCGACGCTCGATCCGAAGAGGGCTAAAGCCCTCTTCTTTTTTTGCCCGGTTTCGCCAGAGTGGCAATGATGGCCAAATATTTGTGCAACGTTGCAGGAGAAAGCGTTCGGGCCTCGAAATGATAGTGCAAGTGGAGCAGAGTGGAGTAAAGTGGTGGGTCACGGTGTTCATAGGGGAGTTCAGACACTCTCTGGACAACAAAGGTCGGATCATAGTGCCCTCCAGATTCCGCGAGGAACTCGATGGCAAGTTCATCTTGACTCGCGGCCTCGATACGTGCCTGTTCGGCTTCACTGAAAGCGAATGGCGCAATCAGGAAGAGAAGCTGACCATGCTCCCTATGACCATGGCGGACGGGCGCGCTTTCTCCAGGTTGTTCTTCTCCGGCGCCAGCGAGTGCGAGCTTGACCGCCAGGGAAGAGCCT
>Ga0116189_1003264_pt1 | contig 11704 bp, 7 predicted proteins | sample AD_JPNTR3_MetaG_FD_89895 | JGI IMG/M metagenome (GOLD analysis project Ga0116189, IMG submission 89895) | Active sludge microbial communities of municipal wastewater-treating anaerobic digesters from Japan - AD_JPNTR3_MetaG | ecosystem: Engineered > Bioreactor > Anaerobic > Digestate | place... | reverse complement strand
TTCCGTGGTTCCAATCAGAAATGGCGTTCTGCACCAAATAGGTGCGGCGCGGATCTCAACGGAAGCCAATGTTTACGGGGCTTTGCTCAAAATCTGCATGCTCAACTGCTCTTTTTAGGGTAATCGGTTAGCCCGCCGTCCGCGCTTGGCGCGGCGGAAAATTTTGGTGACAAGAACCGTGCTGTGCGCGGGTCGCGGCACCGCTTTTGCGCGCCACCCTGTCTTCACACTCGTACTTAAAAAGCGGCGTCGCGCGGAATACCGCTTGCCGCCGCACTCCATATCTTTTCGCCCGACTTGCGAGTACCGAAATGGGCGCAAACCACGCACTAAACTCGCATGCTCCCTGTCACTAACCGATTACGCCGAAAAATGGCTCACGGATTTCGTTGATAGGCAACAGGTTACGAAAAAACACAAAATGTAGTGGACATCCCATGCGCGAACTACTATATATAGACACGTTTCACAAGGCTCCCAATTTTCGCCGATGCCAAGCTTGGGGTGTTCCGGATGGCGGAAGTGTGCGAATGTTGGTCGGCTAAGGGTTTTTCACGGGGGAGATGCGTGCCCCTCCGCAGACCGTCGTGTCACACACTTTCCCATTCCCGCACGCAGAGGAAGCACCATGAGTATTGAAGCGTTGAAGGACTATGTATTCACCTCGAAATATAGCCGGTACATCCCTGAAAAGATGCGGCGCGAGACCTTCCCCGAGGCGGTCGAGCGTGTGATCGACATGCACCGCCGACACTTTGCGTCGAAGGGGATCGATGTCGAAGATCTGCTGCAAGTCTGCGAGCAGGCGATGAAGCAGAAGATGGTGTTAGGCAGCCAGCGGGCGATGCAGTTCGGCGGCGAGCCGATCCTGCGCAAGCACGCGCGCATCTACAACTGCACCACCTCGTACTGCGACCGCCCGCGGTTTTTCCAAGAGGCACTGTGGCTGTTGTTATGCGGCTGCGGTGTGGGTTTCTCGGTGCAGACGCATCACATCACCAAACTCCCGGGCATCGCCAAGCCCGGCGCCGCGAATGCCACCTACGTGATACCGGACACGATCGAGGGGTGGGCTGACGCTTTGGGCGTGTTGCTCTCCAGCTACTTCTCCACGCGCCAGCCTTTCCCGGAGTATGCAGGTACGACCGTGCAGTTCGACTACACGCAGATCCGCCCTAAAGGACGCCCGATCTCATCCGGCATGGGCCGCGCACCGGGGCCTGAGCCGCTGCGCCGCAGTCTGGAAAAGATCCGCGAGTTGCTTGATAAGCGTCTGGCCGAAGGCCACACGCGCCTGCGGGCGATAGATGCTTACGACATCTTGATGCACGCTTCCGACGCCGTGCTCTCGGGAGGTGTGCGCCGCAGCGCCACGATCTGTCTTTTCTCGCCGGAAGACGATGAGATGGCAACCGCCAAGACCGGCAACTGGTTTACCGAGAATCCGCAGCGCGCACGCTCCAACAACTCCGCCATGCTACTGCGCGACAAGACCCCGCGCGAGCAGTTCGCCAAACTCATGAAATCGGTCAAAGAGTTCGGCGAGCCGGGCTTTGTCTGGACCGACCATCTGGACATGACCTTTAATCCGTGCGCTGAGATCGGCCTCTATCCGCAGATCGACGGCGTGTCGGGCTTCGCCTTCTGCAACCTCTGCGAGATCAACATGGGGATCGTGGACAACAAGGAGAAGTTTGAAGCCGCCTGCCGGGCGGCAGCGATCCTCGGCACCCTGCAGGCCGACTACACTGACTTCGGCTACCTCGGCGAGGTCAGCACACGCATTGCCAAGCGCGAGGCGTTGCTGGGCATCTCAATGACCGGCATGATGGAGAACCCTGACGTAGCGTTCGATGCCGACTTGCAACGCGAGATGGCTGCGCTCATCCTTGAGGTCAACGCTCAGGTGGCCAAGCGCATCGGTATCAATCCGGCGGCCCGCACCACCTGCGTCAAGCCGGCCGGCACCACGAGCAGCATCCTCGGCACGTCGTCGGGCATCCACCCCCACCACGCCAAGCGCTACTTCCGCCGCGCACAGGCGAATGAAGACGAGTTGCTCGTCGATTTCTTCCGTGCGCAGAACCCCAAGGCTGTCGAAAAGTCGGTCTGGAATCCCAACGGCACTGATGTTGTGCTCACCTTCTGCATACAGGCCAGTCCCAATGCATTGACCAAGCGCGATGTCGATGCCGTTGAACTGCTGCGCAAAGTCAAGCTCACCAAAGAGAACTGGATCGACGCCGGTAAGCGTCCCGAGCTCTGCGCACAGCCCTGGCTCAGTCACAACGTCTCAAACACCATCTCGGTCAAGGACAGCGAATGGGCGTCGGTCGAGGACTTTATTTTCGAGAACCGTCACGCCTTCGCTGGCGTATCGCTACTGCCGGAGGGCGGCGACCTCGACTACCCGCAGGCCCCCTTCTGCGAAGTGCTGAGCGACGACGAGATCGTGGCGATCTACGGCGTGGGTGCGCTCTTCGCCTCGGGCCTGATCGTGGATGGCTTGCAAGCTTTCGACGACAACCTCTGGGCTGCTTGCGATTGCGTGCTCGGTCGCGGCGAGAACCTTGAAAAGCCGACCGCCAAAATCTATCCCAAGCGCGTTTACGAGGCGATTGAAGGCGTGCGCGAAGCGAAGCTGGACTGGTTGCGGCGCGCCCGCAAATTCGCCCAAAACTACTTCGGCGGCGACACGTTGAAGATGACGCGTTGCCTCAAGCGCGTTGATGCCTGCAAGCTGTGGGAAGACCTCAACCGCACCGACACGCCGGTGGATTACACCCAGCTCATCGAGCGCCAAGACAACACAACCGTCACGCAGACCGTCGCCTGCGCCGGCGGCGCGTGCGAGCTGATCTAGCGCAGCGACAGCGCACGAAGTGCGATGGCGCGACACTTCGTCGTCTACGCTTAGTCCCATACACTTAGTCGAAAACACTTAGCCTAAAAAGAGCAGTTGAACTTTCACCGCTCTTTGGTTTCTGGCAAGGCTCGGTTTTTTTGATCCGCAGATTTCGCAGATGCCGCAGATTTTTTTTGGGATGGCATGACTACGGTAATAGCCGCAAAGAACACATAGAACGCAAAGGGTTTTGGAGGTTCGGGTCTTTTAACCCGGAGGCGCAGAGGTGTGGCACGGGCATCTTGCCCGTGTTTCATGGGCGGGACGCCCATGCCACGAGGGGTTTTGAAAGAGCCTCACCTAGTCCAAACACTGGCGCAATCGACTAGGTGTGGAGACTAAATGTAGCCGACTAAGTGTGGGGGACTAAGAGAGACCAAGCGGTATCCCGCGCGACGCCGCTTTTTTGAGCAGAGGCGCGTCACAGACCGCGCTCGGTCAGGCCGTCTTCGTCAAGCCCCAGGTAATGCCCCAACTCGTGCAGCAAGGTGTCGCGCACTTCTTGGCGGAAACGGGCGGGGTCGTCTTCGGCCTCGTCGCGAAGGTTTTCGACAAACAGGCGAATCGCGCTCGGCAGCGGTTCGGCCTCATCCGCAACCTCGGCGAAACTGGCACCGACGAAGAGCCCGAGAAGATCCTCGTCATCGCCCTCTTCCAACTGCTCGTCAGACGTAGGACGCGACTCCAGCGTGACCGCCAGACTGGCGAGGCAAGCACGCAGATCGGATGGCAGCGCCGCATACACCGCCGCCACCTCTTGATCCGCCAGATTGTACCAGTCTATCGCCAATGGTTCCCGCCCTACTCCAGCGGTTCGAGCAGATTGTGTTTGTAGAGCAGGCCGACGGCGCGCACATCAAGCGTGTGCCCAGCGCGATAAGAGACCACGCGTCCGACAAAGCGCCCGATGTCGATCAGCGCGATCGCAGCCAGCAGGTCGAGCGTGGCGCGGTGCCAAACCGGCTCTAGTGCCTTGCCGCTGTCCTCTTGCACGAAACGCGGCTCGCCGTAATATTTGTGCTTGCCGTGGATCAGGATGTTGTCGGTCGTGTAACCGAGGTTACGTGTATCCGCAAAAAGGAAACCGAACAGACGGACCATTAACATCTGACGGTGCGAAGCGTTGGTGCGCGCGAATGCGCCGTAGCGAAAACTGTCCGGTGTGACGTCAAAGACGATGCGTTGCTGGCCGATAACCGAACTGAAGTCGATCGCCACATCCAAACGCAACTTCTTCTCGCCGTTCTCGGGCGGCAGGAAAGTCAGGAAGTCGCCGCGGTTGCCGCCGAAGGTGACCGGCTCCTTGACAGTCACATACTGCGCGGGCTCATCGCGCTCAATGATCTCGCACTGCTCGACCGCCTCGACCAGATCGACACTGCTGCGGTCAAAGAGCGGCGGATCACCGGAGTTGGTGCTGATCACCACATCGTCCACACCCATACCCAAGCGCAGGGCAATGATATGCTCGACCATACGCAGATAGTTGTGCGGGTTGCCGCTACGCAACACGATGTTACGCGCGGAGGTCCACACGTTGCGGATCGAGACGTACGTCATGAGTTGCTCGTCGAGATCAGCGCGGTCAATCCACCAGCCGGCATTGGTCGAGGGACCAAAGGTCAACGTGCGCCGGACACGACCGGTAAAGGTGCCGGGACCGGTCACCGAGCGTTTGCCGCTAAGCGTCGTGCGGCGCGGCGAGTAGCCAGCGTCGCCTTCGCATAGCATCACTTGATCTACGGGTTGGGCGTGAAACCGCTCAATCGCTTGCCGTACCGCCTGAGTCTCGCCCAGCAACGTCCTGCCGGGCGGATATGAGAACTCCATAAAAACGCCTACGCTTCCCGCTTATTTTTTCTCGGCGTCCTGCGCCGCTTTAGCAGCCCGCTCAGCCTTCATTTTCTCGTACGCCGAAAGTGGTTTGGCTGCTTCGGGTTTCTCCACAGTCTTAACACCCGCCGTTTCGAGCATTTCTTTGAGGTGCTTGACGTAGGCTTCAGCACCGCCGGCCTTGTATCCGGTCCGGCCAAGCTGTTTGCCCTCGGCATCGAGCAGAAACACTGTGGGATAACCGCGCACGCCGTACTTGGATGCCAGTTCGTCGTTTTGCTTTTTGACTTTGTCGGATATTTTCTTCGCCCGCGGGAAGTCCGCCTCGAACAGGATCAGGTTGTCGGCGGCAAACTTCTCGAACTCCTTGGTGTCGAGCGCTTCTTTCTTGAGACGCACGCACCAACCGCACCAATCGCTGCCGGTGAAGAAGGCGAAGATCGGCTGCTTGAAAGCTTCTGCTTCCTTTTGGGCCTGCTCGAAATTGTCGATCCAGCCCTTAGTCTTTTCAGGCTCCTTCTCCTTCTTCAACCAAGACTGCGCCTGCACACAGGCGACAACCATGGCCACTGCACACGTCATCAGTAAGGTCTTTTTCATGCCTATTCCTCCCGGCTTCGTACTTGTGCCGACACATCCGCCTACCCCGATACAGCCAGCCGCCGCGCCAAGCGGGGCAAGCCGGGATCACGCGCACCCAAGGTCACCAACACACCTGCTGTGTCCGCCTGGGCACGCATGATGGCTTCCGCATCGTCAATGCCTCCAACGGACAGCACTTTAACACCTTTTTCGCGGAGCATGGAAGCCAAAACGTCACTGTTGATCGAGCGATCGGCGGTGCCGCCCGCGTCATAGACCGGCAACAGCAGCAACGTGTCCTGCGGTCGACAGACAGCGGCGAATGCCTGCGCCAGTCCCTCCAGCATTTTACGTAGCGGCGCATAGCCGTGCGGCCGCCAGACAGCGCACACGCCGGACGGGAAGGCCGTCGCGAGGGTCGTCCAGGCGGCCGCGAGTTTTTCGGGATTGTGCGCGTAGTCATCGACCACTGTCGCCGCGCCGCAACGGCCCACACGCTGCAAGCGGCGTTCGACACCACCGAACGCCGCCAACGCGGCGACCAGCCGCTCGGGTGCCGCCCCCAGCGCACGCGCCATGCGCACCGCATGCCACGCATTGTGGACGTTGTGCAGGCCGGGCATCGGTACTTGATACGTGACGCCCTCGAACTGGAAAGAGCCGCCCCACCCTTCTGTGCGCGCCTCGGCTGGTCCGCCGCCAGCGCCGCGTCCATCGATCACCGTGCCCGGCACCCGCGCACGGAAGGAGGCGAAGAGCGCCAGTGTTTCATCCAGCCCGAAATGATCCGCCGAAGCGTTGGTGATGATCGCATGCTCAGGGTTGAAGACCATCAGCGAGCGGTCGGATTCGTCGGCTTCGATCACCGCCCACTCGCCCGCACCTTTCCGGACCGATCCGATGCGCGTACCGTCCGCACTCCAGCCCGCCACCGCCGCGCCGTTGACCACCAGCGGATCGAACCCCACGCCCTCCAGCAGGCTGCCCAGCATCGCCGTCACCGTGCTCTTGCCACTGGTGCCGGTCACGGCGATCAGGCGTCGCCCCTCGGTCAACCGCGCCAGTTCGGCCGCGCGGTGTACGACCGGGATCCCCAGCGCCTGCGCGCGCAACACCTCTGGGTTGTCTGACTCGATCGCGCTGCTGATCACCAACCGCTCGGTTTGCGGCGTGATGCCCGTTCCGTCCTGCCGACAGAGCCGCACGCCCTGCGCCGCGAGGCAGGTCAGCACCCCGGTCTCGTCCCCCGCGTCCAGCAGACGATCCGAGCCACTGACCTTTTCGCCTTGATCCAGCAGTGCCTGCGCCAACGCGCTCATCCCGACACCGCCGATACCCGCAATATGAATCTCTCGCTGCATGTCATTCTCCTTTGAGGTGCTTGCAAAAAATCTCGTGGCATGGGCGTCCCGCCCAGGAAACACGGGCAAGATGCCCGTGCCACACTTTTTGCAAGACTTTCCCTTTGTCATTGATCGTCGTCCGTCAACCATGCCAGCCCGTCCGGACGGTGTTTGCGCGTGCGCAGCCAGACCGCCAGCACCAGCAACACACCGAACCAGAGCCAAACCGCCCAGAGCGGCCAAGGCTTGATGCGTAGGTTCGCCCCAGGGAAGGCCGCCGTTATCTGGGCGGACTTAACCATCAACCAAGTGAAAAAACCAGCGGCGTTATTGAAGCAACTAGCCACCCACTCGCTCACCGTGCTTGTTGCTACACCGAGACAACCCGCAACAACAATGAAAAACGAACACGGCCCTACCGCCAGATTCGCAAAAACGCCACCCGGCGTGAAACGTCCAAAGTAGTGAGCTGTCAAAGGAAGCGACGCCACCCAAGCCGCCAGCGACACGGCTAACGAATTCGACAACCACGTGACCGCATGCGCCAGCATGTTCAGGCGGCGCGCGTGCACCTTCGCACCGGCGGCCCGCGACAGATTCGCGCGTTCGGTCAGACGCGCGACACGGAACAATCGCTGCCCCGCCTGACAGAAGGGCCGACAGAAGGCCACCAGTCCACCCATCACGGTGAACGAAAGCACGCAGCCAATGTCAAAGATCAACCAAGGCTGGAGGGCATGCACGATCAGCGCGGTACCCGCTAACGCCATCAGAGCGTTCGGACGGCGACCAATCAGCGGCGCGGCCAGATAGAGCAACGCCATCAGACAGGCGCGCACCGCAGGCGGCCGCGCACCGGTAAGCGCCGTATAGAAGATCAGAAGCGGGCCGCTCACCAAGACCCAGTAGGTACGTGGGATGCCGCAGGCAGAAACGGCGAGGCTCAGCACGGTGGCCACCAGAACGATATGCAGGCCGGAGATGGAGTAGACATGGATCGTGCCAGAATCCACAAAGACGCGGCGCAACGCAGGCGGCATCACATGGCGGTTGCCCAGCAACATCGCCTGATTCAGCGCCGGGATGTCGCCCCACGTCTCGATGCCGATCACCACGCGCCGGGACGCAGTACGGCGGGCGTTCGCAACACGCGCGCGCCAGGCCGACGGACTGATCTCCGCCAGTCGGGTGGCGCGATCCTCGCCGCTGTTGAGAGCCAGATATTGCAAACCGTTGCGTTTCTTACGCACGCGCCCCGAACCGCGTATACGCCAGATCTCGCCGGGTTGCGGCGTCGTGCCGGTCGCCTCTTCTGCCGCGCCGAACCAAGTGACCTCCGCCGGCAGATGACGGCAGGCGAAGGTACCGTCCTCGGTGCGCAATTTTTCGGCACGAAAGGTGTGTTTGGCCGCATGCCCGCGCAACGGCTGGACGGTCACCTCCGGCCCCACGCGGCAGACGTAAGTCTGTGGTTGAGCGAGCGCGCGAAAGCGGTGCGCCTCGTCGTCGCGGCCGGCCTTGTCGCGCGTCGCCAGTGTCCAACCGACCAGCAAGATACAGAGCGCGACAAAGATGCGCCACAGCGGGGTACGCATAAAGATCGCTGCGCACACGCACAACAACGCGGCAGCGGCCATGGCGACCCACGGCGCGTCGATCCGGTAACCGCACACGATCCCGGCCAGCAGACACGCCGTAGCCGTCAACAGCGGCTGGCGGTCTAGCCAACGCCAAAGGCTCGTCTTCGCCCGCGTCCAAAGATCCTTGAAGCCGTACACGCTTTCACCCGTCTCCTCAACCGTCCGTCATCAATGATCGTCATGGTACTAGAGTCGGGCGCGTCTCGCAAGTATCGGTTAGTGACGGGGCGGATTCATTTTTCGCCCCTCCGCCTATTGGCTATTGGTTGTCGCCACACGCCGAGGTCGATACTTGGCACCACGCTCACGAACTCCGAATCCAATCTGCTTTCGGGGCGGTACCGGCGGATTCATTAACTCCCGTAACGCCTCAAAGATCACTCGGAACTGCTTGTCGTACTTCTGCTCCAGATCATCCAGCTTGCGGGCAAGATCTTCATGTGACGCCAGAATATGCCGCAACCGAGCAAATGTCCGCATGATTGCGATGTTTACGGCGATCGCACGCTCGCTGTTCAACACACCTGACAGCATGGCGACACCCTGTTCAGTAAAAGCCATCGGCGCATAACGCGTACCCCCACGCGGATCAGATTTTGAGGTACCAATTTGGCACCTCAAAACCTCAAACTCGTCAGTGTTGAGGACAAACATGAAATCATCGGGGAACCTTGTGATGTTGCGTTTCACAGCCCGTTTCAGTGTCTTCGTCTCGACACCGTACAGGAAGGCTAAATCCCGGTCTAGCATCACCTTCTGGCCTCGAATTTGAAGAATCATGCCCTCAATTCGTTCTGTCGGAATCAAATCCTTGCTCTTGCTCATGAACGTCCCCTCTTTGCGCGGCTGATTTTACAGCAATAGGCTGACAAGCTTCCAGACCAAATTGGAACTAAGGGGCAGGTAGTTTGGCAATTGGTATTTAGACAGCCCGGTATTTAGACGGCCCCAAATCAGGCGAAAGATTTGGAGTGCGGCGGCAAGCGGTATTCCGTGCGACGCCGCTCTTTGAGCAGGAGTGCGGAGGCAAGGTGTGTGCAAAAGCGGTGCCGCGAGTCACCCCCGTCTCTGCCGAATTGGTGACTAAGTGTTTTCGACTAAGCGTAGTCGACTAAGAGTGGGGACGAAGTGTCTCCGCGTTGTGTGTGGAAACAGCGCTTCGCAAGGGTGCGCCTCTTTGAAGTGACCTTTCAGGCCACCATACCTTTTGCGCTCAGCCCCAGGGCTACGCTGCGCTTGCCCTGGGCTAAGGTGATGCCGCCCCTTCGGGGCTGTGACTCCGCGCACAGCGCGGAATGAAAAAACGCTCACGCTTGTCCCAAGTGGCGCGGCTCGCGGGGACGCTCGCCTTCCAAAAACCTCCGTGCTCTCTGTGCCTCTGTGAGAGAAAAACCAGCGCCATCCCAAAAAACCTCTGCGTCTCTGCGCCTCTGCGTTAAAAAGAAATGCAAATGAATTGAATCGCAACTGAATCTCACTTGACCCGCTTCGGTGTATCGCCTACGCTACAAGTCACCCTGAAAACAAAGGGAATGGATTTAAGGAGTAAACGAAATGATACGAAACACGGTGATACTGGCGATGGTGGCGGGATGTTGCGTTTGCGCGAAAGCAGCGGAGAGAGTTGCGACGGCTTCTTCGCCCGACGGGCGGAATCAGATCCGGCTCTATTTAGAACCCCTTGCCTATGACGTGCTCCGGGACGGGCAGGTTCTGGTCGCTCCTTCGGAAATCGGGATGACAGTGGACGGTGTGCTCCTTGCCGGAAAAGGGGCGGCACCGAAGGTCAAGACCGGAACCGTGTCCGGGATTGAAAAGTCACCCGTGTACAAGAAGGGGACGGTGAACCTTGAGCGGAATGAGACGTTTGTCGATTTCGGGAAGTGGGGCGTTCGGCTTGCCGCCCGGAACGATGGCGTGGCCTATCGGTTCGAGACCACGATGCCCGGCCGGATCCGGGTCGACGGAGAAAAGGCGTATGTGACCATTCCGGAAGCGTCCGCCGTGTGTCAGGTGAATTTCACCGATGCGTTCGGGTGTGAGGAAACCGTCACTGAAACGCTGGCGGCGAAGGATGTCGTGACCGGCGGCAAAGGGAAGAAGGTGGCCTATCTGCCCGTGGTTTGTTCTGTCCGCGGCAAAACCCTCGCGATTACCGAGAGTGACGTATTTGACTATCCCATCTGGAATTTTGAGCGTGCCGATGCTACGGCGGTCCCGGTGGTGTTCCAGTCTGTATTCGCCGGCTGGCCGAAGCGGACGGAGCGCGTTGGCGGCTGGGGGGGCAAACCGGAGGATCACGGTCTCAAGGAGGGTGGACGCTGGCTCAAGGTGCTTGAGCATGACGGATATCTGGTCGAAACCGACGGCACGCGCCCATTCCCGTGGCGTACGTTTGTCCTTGCCGACAAACCCGCGCAGCTTTGCGAGGCGGATCTGGTCTATGCGCTGGCGCGTCCCGCAACGTCCGGCAGCGAGTTTTCCTGGGTAAAACCGGGCAAGGTCGCTTGGGACTGGTGGAACGATTGGCATCTCGAAGGCGTGCCGTTCAAGGCGGGATGCAATACGAAGAGTTACGAGTATTATATCGATTTCGCGGCGAGAACCGGTGTCGAGTACGTGATTTTCGACGAGGGGTGGAGCGAAGCGCTCAACATCTGGAAGTTTCATCCTGACGTGGATGTCCCGCATCTCATCGACTACGCGAACAAAAAGGGCGTGGGGATCATTCTGTGGATGGCATGGGCTCAGATTTACGGCAAAGAGGACCTTGTGGCATCACATTTCGCGAAACTCGGCGCGAAGGGATTCAAAGTTGACTTCATGGATCGCGGTGATGCGGAGGCCGAGCGTTTTCTCTGGAAGTTCGCGGATGCCTGTGCGCGCAATCAGATGTTGGTCGATTACCACGGCGTGCACCGTCCGACGGGGATGAGCCGCGCTTATCTCAACGTGCTCAATTACGAGGGGATTCACGGGCTCGAACAGATGAAGTTCTACAAGGGGCAGGATATTCTCGGAAACGACGTGAAAAGCTTTTTCGGACGGCTGACGGCGGGACCGATGGATTATACGCCGGGGGCGATGCTCAACTATCCGGTCGGCAAGTATACGGGAGACTGGAAGCATCCCGGATCGATGGGCACACGCAGCCGCCAGATGGCGATGATGACGCTCTGCGAGGCACCGTTGCAGATGCTTTGCGACAGCCCGACCCGCTACGAAAAGAACATGGAGTGTTTCCGCTTCATGGCGGCGGTTCCGGTCGTGTGGGACGATACGGTCGGACTCGGCGGCACACCGGAAACGTTTGCGGCGGTAGCACGGCGGAAAGGCGAGGTCTGGTACGCCGCTGGCATTTCAAGCGCGGCGGCGCATGACTTTGAACTCGACACCGGCTT
>Ga0116189_1003247_pt1 | contig 11744 bp, 6 predicted proteins | sample AD_JPNTR3_MetaG_FD_89895 | JGI IMG/M metagenome (GOLD analysis project Ga0116189, IMG submission 89895) | Active sludge microbial communities of municipal wastewater-treating anaerobic digesters from Japan - AD_JPNTR3_MetaG | ecosystem: Engineered > Bioreactor > Anaerobic > Digestate | place... | reverse complement strand
TGGACGATTCATGGAAGATATCAGGGACCAGGCTGGCGTGACCCTTCCAAGCCTGCCTTTTGGCGGGTGGAGCGACGCTATTGCCGACTTCAATAACGACGGGTGGAAGGATTTGTTTTCGGCGAATTCTCACGCCTTGGATAACATCGAGCTGTTTCAGGACGCGACCTACCACCAGACGAATCAGATCTTCATGAACCTGGGCGACGGTACTTTTCGGGATGTCTCCGCCGAAATTCCCGGAATGCGCAGAAAGGCTGCCCATCGCGGATCCGCCATCGTCGATCTGGATAACGATGGCCGGCTTGACCTGGTGGTCACCGCCCTCGGAGACCGGCCCGAGATCTACCGCAACCAAACAGCGGGTGGACACTGGCTGCTCATCCGGTTGGAAGGCCGGCAGGCCAACCGTAACGGCCTGGGCGCCCTAATATGCGTCGAAACCGAGGATGGACGGAAACTGTGGAATCACGCCACTACCTCGGTTGGGTTCGCTTCTTCAAGCGACCCGCGCGTGCACTTTGGCCTGGGCGCGAGCGATCGCGTGAAATCGATTGAAATCACCTGGCCGGGCGGCAAGCGCCAGAGACTGGAAAACGTCGAGGTCGATCGCCTCTTGAAGATCACCGAACCGCCTGCGGCCGGCCCGTGAAAAGCACGGCCTGGCCGTCAGCGATCCGCATGAATGGTCACGCCCTGCACCACCCGGCTGATAGCGCCCCGGTTGCTTGGATTGTCGGGATTCAAACCGGCCGCAAGGCTCATCCTCAGCGCCAGCACCTGCGGGAGAATCACGTCAAGGGGCGGGCGAAGGTCGTCCGGAATCGGGTTGGACGGGCAGGGGAGGTCGATCCCCTCGAAAAGGCCATCGAGCTCCGAGAGCCGGCACCCGACCGCCAGTTGGCGGATCCCCAGGTGCTTGTTGCGCAACTCCTGCATTAAATCCTTCTCATACTTGCGGGCGGTAGGGTGTGATGAAACCAGATAAACCACCAGAGTGTGCGAATCGACGAAGCTGAGTGGTCCGTGCCGGACTCCGAGATAAGTCTCTGCCAGTGTCGGGATTTGACCGTCGCTGAGCTCCAGGATCTTCAGGGCGCCCTCTAGAGCAGCGCCGTAAAGAGCGCCGCTGCCGAGGATGCAGGCTCTGCGGATTCCGTTGGATTTCGCGCCGCTGATCGCATCGATTGCCCGGGCCAGGACGTGCGCTGCGAGGTTGGCCAGTTCCTTGACATGTTCCAGGTATTGCTCCCGCTGGCCGAGAAACGCCAGAGCCTGCCCCGCTATCACCATGCTCGTAAAGGAACTCGTCATGGCCAGTCCCTTATCACACGAGGCGGGATGAACGGAAAGCGCGGAGCCGTTCGGAATTTTCGAGAAATGCACTGACAATTCGCTGTCCGGGTCGCACGTGATCAGAAGCTGTTGGTAGCCTGGGAAACTGGAGCGGACAGCCCGCTCGACTTCGAAACTCTCGGGGCTCCGGCCGGAACGAGAGAAAGAGATGACCAGCCCCCGGGCGGAGCTGTCAAGGTATCGTTCAGGCGACAAAATGAGATCGGTGGTCGGGACGGCGAAGACAGGACGACGCAGCCGAATTCTCAGCGGGATTTCGAGGCATTTGCCAACGTAATAAGAGGACCCGGCGCCGGTCAGGTAGATATGACTGACTTTGTCCACAATTTCCGCCAGCCGATCCATCTTTTCGGCCACCATCGCAGCCGATTCCTGCCACACCCACGGTTGCTGAAGGATTTCCCGGGGCGTATACGCCGTCTGTGACCCTGATCGGTGTCGGACCGAAGTCTCGATCTCTTGCCACCCGGATGCCTCGGAAATCCGGGCGTCCAAGTACGCCTGAAGCCTTGCGTCGATTTCTTCGCCTTGAACGGGCATTACTTCATTGCCTCCTTACTTGCCTCCAATCGCGCCTCCCACCTGCCTTCTTTCATATTCGATTCATGTCGTTTTGTCACTAAATTTGTCATTTGTCCTTTCATTTACCGGCTTTCCCCTTTAAGATAGGACAGTCGATTACTGCTGATTGTCGGATGACTTGCGTGCGGTATCGCTATCTGCTATTAAGCCCAACGCATACCGTCTGAAGAGGAGACGACATGAGTCAAACGAGAGCCGAGCCCGTCGATCGGCACCTGAACGAAGAGCGGCGCAGGATTATCCTGGAGAAACTGAACAGAGAAGGGCGAGTGTTGGTTTCGCAGCTGGCTGAAGAGCTTTCGATTTCTCCCGTCACCGTCCGAAACGACTTGAATTCCCTGGCCAGGGAAGGTTTGGTGCTGCGCGCGCACGGCGGAGCGGTCAAGGCGGAATCGACACTGCTCGACCGACAAATTGGCGAAAAAGCCCAGTTGCACACCGCCGAGAAGGCTGCAATAGCTGCCAAAGCGGCTACGTTCGTGAGTTCTGGTCATTGCGTCGTGCTCGATTCCGGGTCAACCACGACCGCTGTCGCGCGGGCGATTAAGCCGCTGAAAAACCTTACAGTCATTACAAATGCGTTAAACATAGCTGTGGAGCTGACGGACAGCCCGGGGGTGGAGATCATTCTTACCGGCGGTGTCCTTCGACGCAATTCGCTTTCGGTTGTCGGCCATCTCGCGGAAGATGTCTTAAGAGGCCTGACCGCGGACATCATGTTTCTGGGCGTGGACGGGATTGATCCCCAGTTCGGTTACACCACGCCGAACCTCCTGGAATCAAGGGTAAACCACCAGATGATTCGTATTTCGAAGGAAACGATAGTGGTTGCCGACTCGAGCAAGTTCGGCAGGCGCAGCCTGGCCGTCATTTGTCCGGTAGATCAGGCGCGACGCATCATCACGGATTCGGGGGTCGACCCGCGATACGTGCGAGAACTGGAGGCCCTTGGAATTGAGATGATCATCGTTTAAGACAGCCATCCTGGGAGGACCAATGACTCGAACAGGAAAGTTCTTTTCTATTCTCTTTGTTTCTTTATTTCTGTGCGGTTTGAGCGCGGCTCAAAGCACTCCCGCGCCCGTTTATGAAGCTTTGAAGAGTCCGGTGGCTATCCAGGTTGACGGTCGCCTGGACGAGGCGGTCTGGAAGTCTGTGGCGCCGGTCGGGCCTTTCCGCGAGAACTCGAGCGGCCGACCCTCGGCGCTGGAGACCGAGGCCTGGATTACCTATGATGATGATTTCGTCTACTTTGCCTACCGCTGCCGTGACGAGAACATCTGGTCCACCCGGGCCAAACGGGACATGCATTTGTGGGAAGAAGAAGTGTTCGAGGTGTTCGTTCAGGCAGACCCGAATCACCCCAGTTACATCGAGCTGGAGGTCAATCCCCTGGGCGCTATGCTCGACATTTTCCTCTTGGATATCCGCAAGCCTATCCCCTACGAATCCTGGAACAGCAACCGGCTGAAATGGGCCGTCCAAGTCGACGGAACGGTCGACGGAAAGCCTGGAGACAAGGGCTGGACGTGTGAGATCGCTTTGCCGTTCGAGGACGTCGTGACCGCGGCCAACCGTCCGCCAAAGGCGGGAGATCGATGGAGACTCAATCTGTACCGGGTCGAGAGCAAGCCGGCCAAGGCCGGTCTTGCCTGGTCGCCCACCATGCGTCCCGATTTCCATATGCCGAGCATGTTCGGCGAGTTGGTCTTTACCGGACGGACGGCCGGAAGATGACTCGTTTTTGCCCCTGAACCCTTAAGAGAATTGAGCTGATTATGCCGAAACATGTCCTTGCGATTGGAGACATAAACGTCGACATCATGATGGGTGGGCTGGCATCGCTTCCACAGGTCGACCGGGAAATCACGTGCGAGTCGTTTGAGATCACCATGGGGAGTTCAGCCGCCATTTTTGCTTGTGCTTACGCTTCCCTGGGGGGACGGATCTCCTTTCTCGGTCTCGCCGGCAACGATGCCTATGGTGATTACATGATCGCGGGGATGAAGGAGTTCGGGATCGATACCAGCTTTATCAGGCGAACGGACAAGGTTAGAACCGGTGTTACGGTTAATCTCATTTACCAGAACACCAGGAGCCAGGTCACTTATCCTGGGACGATCGCCGAGTTCTCTGGAGCGGATGTGGATGAGGCTGTCTTCAGCCAAGTCAACCATGTTCACTTCGCCGGACCCTATCAGCAGACGCGGTTTCGCCCTGAGATCACCAGGTTGTTGCAATTGGCGAAGAACCTCGGCGTGACCTGTTCACTCGATCCGCAGTGGGATGCGAGTGAGCGCTGGGAGTACATGTCAGAGTGGCTCCCTTTACTCGATTATTTGTTTGTAAACCAGGACGAGGCGCTGTCCATATCCAAGGCTTCGACCGTCGAGGGGGCACTTGACTGGCTGCGCGCCCGGACCGCCTGTCCGGTGGTTAAGGCGGGCGGGGCAGGCGCGTATCTATATGACAGCGGCCAACTCGTGCATGTAAGCGGTATTCCGGTCGAGGTTGTGGATACCACCGGGGCGGGAGACACGTTCGACGCGGCGTTTCTGTTTGAGCGGCTGGAAGGTGAAAAAGGAGTGCGGGAAGCAGCTGTTTTTGCCAATGCTGCCGCTGCCCGCAGTTGCCTGTTCGTCGGAGGTGTCTCCGCACGTTCGTCGCGCCAGGACGTCGAGGCCTTTGCCGCCAGTCAGTGAGGACATGTAGGAAAACGGGTCTATCCGTGTTATCCGCGCTATCCGCGCTATCCGCGGGCGTCAGGCCCACGGATAGCACGGATTACGCGGACTACGCGGATAAGAACTCCGATTTTTTCGCCGCTTCTTAAAGAGTTGACTCCGCCGGGGTGCCCCGGCGATTTCTCGGTCATGAGAGTACTAATGAAAAAAGTTGTTTGTGTCTTGCTGTTTCTTGCCTGCGGGTTGTCCCTGGCAGCCGCGGATTTTCCTAAGAACGACATTACCTACTCAACTGAGGTGGTCACGCCACATATCCCTTGGGCAAAACCGTTGGCCGGGGGGCCGCTAAAAGCTTTCTGCATCGTGCCTATTGCCGAGGGACGAGACCTGATTGAGCTGATGCAGCGCGTCGCTCTTGAGCCGATCACGGTGTCGATCGATCGCAACTGGGACGTAAACTGCTGGGGAATCGGGGACTTCTACGGGCACGAGTTTCGCGGTGATCGCGATGACTTCCAGACGGTCTATGGTTACGTCGAGCGACACCTGACTTCCGACGACAAGTTTGACGTGATTCTCCTGCCCGGATTAAACGGCTGGTCGCGGCTGACTCGCGCTTCCCGAGACGCGATTCTCAGGCGTGTCCAGGAAGGCGCCGGACTGGTTCTGATTCACCCCTTTGTCGGGGATGTGGCCGGGCATCCCTTCAAAGGAGATGAAACCGTTGGCGACAAGCGTATTTGGGAGGTCTCTCCTCTCGTGAATTGTCCGGATGACCCGGTCGGGAGCGGAGGTTATCCGCAACTGAACCTGGAGGCGATTACCAAGGCGCGCTGGGAGAAAGCAGCGCCCCACGCAATTACCGATGGTTTCGCCTTCGAACTTCTTCCCGCCGCTGTCGAAGGCTGCCGAATCTACAAATACGAGCCTGCCGGGCAGGTGCTGATCCAGGCGGGTGGACACCCGGTCCTGGCTGTCAAGCAATATGGGAAAGGCCGGGTTGTCAGTTTGGCGTACGTGGAAGAGGGATATATCCCCGAGGCGGTGGATCCTGTCGCTTCCCGAATCTACTGGAACTACTGGGAGTACTACTACTCATTACTGGCTCGATGCCTGCGCTGGGCAGCCGGCCGCGACTCGGATTTTACTGTCGAATCGATGGCCGCGACTTCTGACGGAAAACTCGAGGTCCAGGTAAGAGCCGGCAGACAGGCCGAGGTTGAACTTGAGTTTCATGCGGGAAGTGAATTCGAAGAGAAGCAGAAGGTATCGAGCTTCCGTCGGTCAATTAAGAAGGGAACAACGACTACGACCTTTGAGATCTCCGACTTGTTGCCGGATGAATACGCGGGCGGCAGGCAGATCGTCAACCTGGTGGTCCGCGAACCGGGAAGTGGCGTAGCTCTTGCCTCGGGCTCGTCAGTACGGGGGCTTCCACAGCAGGCCCGGATTCGCCAGGTTAGACCGAACTCCGAGGTTTACCGCGAGGGCGACCTGATCGGTGTCGAGACCGCTGTTTCCGGTAACACTTCGGGCCTGCAGATGCGGATTTCCCTGTGGGATGAGCTGGGCCGGCTAATCCACCGGCAGTCTGCGCCTGCTCGCGGTCGGAAGTCCTTTTACTGCCCGACAGAGCACTTCATCGGAAAAAATGCCCGGCTGGTGGCTGAGTTGCTGGACGACAAAGGCCGGATCGTCGATCAGTTGAGGGCCAAGCCGGTTATGGTGGGTCAACGCCAGCGACGCCAGCGCGAATACCAAGGGCTCCTTTCTTTCGGCGGCTCGCGACATTTCTTTACTTCGGTGCGTCAAAATCTCTTGCGCGGCCTCGCTATGGATACCGGTTTTACCTGGGGTCCGGGTGTGAACAACGACCTGGACCTGCCGCATGGATATTTCGGCGTCTACTGGTACGACCGCGGTCCGACCGAGCCCGCAGCCCTGGAAAAGGCAATCGAGGAATTCCAGAAGACCGGGGATTTCGATTCGTTGGAGTACCTGACAAAGAAAGAGTTGTACCGTCGGACCGGGGACAAGCGCTTCCTCGTTCGCACGCCGTCTCTTGACGATCCTGCGGTCCTGGAGATCCTGGCGTCTCTCTCTCGCACCGCCGCACGCAACAAAGCGGTTTACAACATGGACTATTACTTCGTGGGTGATGAGGGTTCGCTCACGTCGTACACCGACAACGTGGATTTCTGCTGGGGGCCGCATACGCTCGCCAACTTCCGGAAATGGCTGCAGGGTGAGTACGGTTCGCTCGAGGCGCTCAACCGCAAATGGGGCACCGAGTTCAAAGAGTGGTCCCAGGTGGTTCCTTATACGACTGAAGAAGCCCGTAAGACCGGCCGCTTCGCCCCTTGGGCTGACCATCGCACCTACATGGAGATTTCATTCGCTAACGCCTATAAGGTCGTCCGGGACGCCGTCGTGCAAGGGGACCCGGACGGCCATATTGCCGTGTCGGGCACGCAGGTGACCAACGCCTATAACGGTTGCGACTGGTATCGGCTTGATCAGATTATCGATCATTTCCTGTCGTACAGCGGCGGCAACCAGTGGGATTTTCACCGTTCGTTCGCCAAGCCAGGATCAATGGTCGGATTCTGGACGGGTTATGGCAGAAGCGGCAGAGCCGTTCAGCACGAAATATGGTCGGCTGCTTTCAACAACGTCCTGTATCCGAACCTGTTCTGGAGCTATTCGGTTTTCAATCCCGATTTCACCTTCTCGAAGTCGGGGCGGGACATGGGGAAGGCCTTTTCAGCCCTCCGTTTTGAGGGAATCGGCAAGCTGTTGATGGAGGCCCAACGTGAGAGTGACCTGATAGCCATCCATTACTCGCTCCCGTCGGTTCATGCCGCCACGATCCTCGGCTATCACCCCCGGCGCGGCGATGACGAGGACGACGAGAAGGTAGACGTCAATTTCCCGGTGAACCGCGACGGCTGGACGAAGCTGTTGTCCGACCTGGGCTATTCGTACGACTTCCTGGCATCCGAACAAATCGAGCGTGGCGACCTGCAAAAGCGAGGCTTCAAAGTCTTGATTCTTCCCTTTTCACTCGCGTTGTCGCCGGAGGAGACCAAGGCCATCCGTGAATTCGTCGAGAACGGCGGCGTTGTTCTGGCCGATCGGACCCCAGGACTGATGGACGAACACTGTACATGGCAGAAGCCGTCCTTTGTGGATGATTTCTTTGGTGTCGAAACCGAGTCGTCTTTGACTAGGGCGAAGTCTAGCGGTTCACTCACCGTAACACCCGAAGGTCAGGCCTGGGGACTGGATATCGAACGGGTGCGGGGGCTTGCTCCCAGCGGGGGGATATCCAGGACCACAAGCGGAAAGCCCCTCCTTATGAACGGATCGGAGCCGTTCGGAATCGTGCGTCCGGTAAACAAAGGCTGGGCCGTTTATCTGAACCTTCTATTGGACAAGTATCCCGAGTCGCGTCGAAAAGACGATGGAGGGACGTCCTATCAGGCTTTCTTGAGCGGAATCCTGTCCCATCTCGGAATCCGGCCCGCTGTCACAGTCGTCGACAGTTCCGGCAAGCCGCTAAGCCGGACGGCTATTGTCAGGTACGGGTTTGGATCGAACCGCGTAATGGGCATCCTTTCCGAGGTGAAGACGGCATCCGAACGTTTTAGCGCGGATGGCGTCACGCGGTTTGAGCAAGGCGAGGAAGGTGGGGAGCAGGTCGTTCAAGTGCTTTTGCCCGGGCGCTTTCACGTGACTGACGCCCGTTCCGGACATTATTTCGGGAACAGCGACCGCGTCCGGGTGAAGCTGGCAGAGGGCGAGGCGGTGATTTTGGGCCTGGCTGAGTCCCGACCGGAACTCTCCCTCGACGGCCCGAGTGCTGGCAAGCGAGGAGAGGCGTTGTCTTTCGCACTCTCACCGTCCCGTCAGGGCAAGTCACTCATCAGGTGCCATTTCCTCGGCCCGGACGGGCGATTCCTTCCCATTTATGCACGCAACGTTCTGGTTGATGGCGACGGTGGAAAAGTCGTGTTTCGCTCCGCGCTCAATGACCCGCCGGGCGAGTACACTTTGAAAGTACAAGACGTCGTCACCGGCGTCTCGGCCGAGACTCGATTTGTTCTGGAGTGAGTGGCGCGCCCGGGTTATTCAGGCCGGATCTGGGAGTTGGGCAGGGCACCGGACGTAGGTCCGACCCTGAAAGGGCATAAGCGCTAGAATAAGAAATCGCACAGTTCGATGTTGTATCCCTTCCCTGAAGGGGAAGAGCAAATTCGCCTCGGTTGTGCCCCTTGCTGTTCCCTTTCAGGGAACCGATTAAAACGAAATCGAGTGACCCAGGGTACCTGAAAAACGGTACCCTGGGCTATCTTGCCTTGTCCCTACGGGACAAACACCTGTGTGATTATTTTAGGGCTTATGCCCTGAAAGGGTCGGGTAGCAAAGGGTTGGCCGTGTTTTTTGCGGCCTACCCTGGGTCAACGGGCCGCAAATAACCAACCCTGAAAGCATCGGGTCGGAGGGGTGCACTCGGGCAAGCCATCCCAGGTTGTAAGCAAGTCATGGATACAATGAAAGATTCCGTTTCACAACCTGGGGAGGGCTGCGTATTGTGCACGATACGCAATCCCTTCAGGCCATAAGCGCTAGAACAAGCACGCCGCTGTCCGGACAAGCGACAGGCCAAATGGAGAGTCTGCGCATGCCGGTCAAGCTCGGGGTGAGCGGGCCGGGAGAGCACGGCGGTTGAGGCGTGGCGCGGGGTTTCGATACAACTCGCCACAAAACGGCGAGTCACTCAACCGCTGCGCCTCGCCTCAACCTGCCGCTCGCAAGCCTGACCGTTGTGCTCGCAAGCTCGGCTGGTAGCGGGGTTGCGAGTGTGCATTGTCCTGTTTTATAGACATGCGTATTTTTCGCCAAACTCGAGCGCACGCCTCCGGCGTGCCTTGGCCGGACCCTCGACGGTCCGACCTCGGCGGTTGATCATCTCCCTCGTCAAATGAAAAAATGATGATGGTGTGGCAATTAGAGCGAATTCTGGCCAAGCCCTTTGACTGGATTTTGGCGCCTTTCGCCGCGCTGCACCCCCTGGTCCCGCTGGCCCTGGTATCGCTTCTGGCGAGCTTGATTCTCTTGTTAGCCTTTCGCTGGTTTTCAAACCAGGACCAGCTCCGCCAGACCAAGGACCGCATCCATGCCCACTTTCTCGAACTCAGACTCTTCCGTCACGATGTCTCGGTCATCTGGCAGGCCGAAAAACAAATCCTGCGTTACAACCTGGTTTATCTGAAACATCTGGTTAAGCCCCTGCTCGTGACTCTTCCCGTCCTGGCCTGGTTCCTAATCGCCTTGGAGCCTTGGTTTTCCTCGCGGCCGCTGCGGGTTGGAGAGGCTGCCGTGCTGTCCGTTTTCGTGAAGCCTGAAGAAGTTAGGCGGCTTGGTGACGTCCGTCTTGCCGCCGATGATGGCGTGGAGGTTGAAACGCCGGCCCTTCGCATTGTGGATGAGAACCGGGCGGATTGGCGAATTCGGGCCCTGGCCGAGGGCGAACACGATCTGGAACTCGTGCTGGGGGGTGCGCAGCCTGATCACTTCCGGAAACGGGTCCTTGTCAGTGGGCAGCGGGTTGCCTGGGCGGCCCGGAGTCTTTCCGGCACCGGTCTGCTGGCGGGCTTTCAAAACAGCCGGGAAGCTCCGCTTCCAACGACGGCTGGCATCAGCAGAATCGAAATCGACTACCCGCCTGCGCAGATTCGCCTCGGAGGTTGGGAGATAAACTGGGTGGTGGGTTTTTTGGTGCTGTCGCTGATTTTTGCGTTTTTGCTGAAACGCCCTATGGGTCTGGTGCTCTGAACCAAAGAAAATGCTGTTTTTCTGGGTGTATTTCAGTTTTCTGATTAATTCTGTTCCGTTTGAAGTAGAGGAACTTGCTGAGCGAGCCGGACTTCGCTTCCGCCAAAACAACTTCGCCACCCCCCAGAAGTTCCCGTTTGAGACCATGGGAGGCGCGGTTGCTGCCCTGGATTTCAACAATGACGACCTCGTCGATCTCCTGTTTCTGAACGGCGCTCCCTCACCCGGGCACCGAAGGACGAGTGCCGATTCGTGGAATCGGCTGTACCGAAACGATGGGGATCTCAAATTTACAGACGTGACCAGCGGATCTGGACTGGAAGGGGCCGATGTTGTCGGATACCCGCAGGGCGTGGCAATCGGCGATTTCGACAACGACGGTTTTGTGGACGTCTTTGTAACCAACTACGGGGATAACGTCCTGTACCGAAACCAGGGCAACGGAACTTTCAAAGACGTTACCCGGGCGGCAGGTGTCGGCAAGACCCGCCATCCTTTCAAGGCTAGCGCCTGCTGGCTTGATTACGACAATGACGGGTGGTTGGATCTGTTTGTCACTCATTACTTCCATTGGACTTTCGAAGAACACGGCGACTACTACTGTGGCGTCCGTAAGACGGGGTGGCGCAACTACTGTCGTCCCGACGAATTTGAGCCGCTGCCCAACGTCCTTTTCAGAAATAATCGAGACGGAACCTTTACGGATGTCTCCGAAGCTACCGGAATCGCTGCCCATGCTGGAAAGGGGATGGGGGTTGTAACCGGCGATTATGACAACGACGGCTGGATGGACATTTTCATCACCAACGACCGCGCCGGCAATTTCCTGCTCCACAATCGGTCGGGGCGGTTCGAGGAGGTGGCCCTGGCAGCCGGGGTATACGCCAACGAGGCGGGGACGTTTGTATCGGGAATGGGTTGTGATCTCAAGGATTTCGACAACGACGGCTTTCCCGATCTGTTTTACACCGACCTCGTGACTGAATGCTTCGCTCTTTTCCTGAATCTCGGTAACGGGTTTTTCCAGGATGTAGGCTATCCTTCGAAAATCTCGGTCTTTTCGGCTCCGCACAGCGGTTGGAGCACCAAGTTCATGGACTGGGATAACGATGGGTGGAAAGACATCCTAGCCCTCGGGTCGCATGTGCTCGACAATTCCGAACTTTATAACCCACAGGCCAAGTATCGCGAACCCTGCTTTTTCTATCACAACCAGGGTAACGGCAAGTTCGAGGACTGGTCGGACCGGCTGGGGAGCGATTTCCAGAAAGCGGGCGCCAACCG
>Ga0116189_1003242_pt1 | contig 11761 bp, 14 predicted proteins | sample AD_JPNTR3_MetaG_FD_89895 | JGI IMG/M metagenome (GOLD analysis project Ga0116189, IMG submission 89895) | Active sludge microbial communities of municipal wastewater-treating anaerobic digesters from Japan - AD_JPNTR3_MetaG | ecosystem: Engineered > Bioreactor > Anaerobic > Digestate | place... | reverse complement strand
TTACTAATTATATTTCTATTATGCTTGTATACTTGAAAACCTAATTTGCAGTTGCCAAAATCCCGTTTTACTCTTATTATTAATATATGTCTGCCCTAGGATTACATTTGAAATTAAATGGTGTTTCTGCGGTAGAGATAGATGCCAAGAGAAACTCTCTTCAGCTCGTAAATAGTGATTATCGCGACTTTTCCGATACTCAATTAGACATATCAGATTCTAATTCCATATCTTTATATGTAGATAAAATGAAGGAGTTTTTTTTTGACAACAGGTTTAAAACTAACCAGGTAATTTGTAGTCTTCCTCAACCCGAAGTTTTTGTTAGAACCATAAAGGTACCACCGATGAACAAAAAGGATTTAGATAATTTTATTAAATATGAGTCGGGACAATATATTCCTCTGCCTTTGGAAGAAGTTACTGTAGGTTACGAACAAATGCCCCCAGATGTTACAGATAAAAATAAATTGAGTATTTTACTGGTAGCGGCAAAAAAATCTGTAGTTGCAAAATATATACAAATTGTTAAACAAGTTGGTTTGACTCCCGTTGCAATGGAACCTGAATCTCTAGCAATGACAAGAGCTTTGGGATTTGACCGTGGGGAGGGGTTTGCGGAGCTTATTGTGGATATTGGAAAAAAAGAGACACTTATTATATTGGCATATAAGTCATTTGTTGTACTGACAAGGACACTTCCGTTGGGGGATGCCCTTTTAACCAAAACTTTGGAGCAAACATTTAATCTAGATTCAGAATTAGCAGAACAATACAAAAGCACCTATGGTATGGATGAGACAAAAGCCGAAGGAAAGGTATATGTTGCTCTAAAGCCTGTTTTTGACAAGATAATAGAGGAAATAAAAAAGTCTAGTGTTTTTTTCTCTACGCATAACCCAAATGTACGAATAGATAAAATTATTGTTTCTGGCGAAGCCGCCTTAATGCCGGGTCTCTTGATTTATATGGTAAATAATTTTAATGTAGAAGTGGAGTTGGCAAATCCATGGACGAGATTTTCTATTGGGACTGAAACTCCAAAGGAAAGACTAGTCTTGCAAAAAGGTCCTTTATATACAGTTGCTGTTGGTTTAGCCCTTAGGGGAATAAAAAAATGAGTAGTTATGACATAAACCTTTTGACAAGGGAAGAAAAACAAGAGCAGGTTAAAACCAAGCTTGTTAAACTGAGCTCAGTTCTTTCGGTTTTTTTGTTAATTTTGGTTGGGTGTCTTAGTTTCTATTATTTTTCCAAAGCTCAGAATCTTAAAAAATCCATAAAAGAAGAAGATATTAAAATCACTTCTATGCGTAACTCCATTCAGGAAATGTCTGATGTGGAGGTAAGTGCAAGAAATTTATTTCAAAGGTATACTGCCATAGAGGGAATATTTGCAGAACGAATATATTACTCGTTTCTACTAGAGCATTTTAATTCAAAAATACCGATTGGTGTGACAGTTAATTCGTTTAATTTTAGGGGTCAATCTGAAATAGATATATCTGGGGATGCAGAAAACTATTTGCTTGTGTCCCAATTTTTAAGAAACCTAAATGAGGTTGCTGACCCCCAAGTTTTTACTTCCGCAGATCTAACTAGTGTTACGCTTAATGCTTCGGATAGATCGGTAAAGTATGCCATAGTAGTAAGTTTTGATGTGGAATCTTTGAAGGGAAGATAAAACATGGAAGATTTATTACCACAAGAATCACAAGAATCAACAGAGATACCAGTTGAAGATTTAAATTCCTCCTCAAATCTTGCGTTAGGAGATAAAACTTCTCGAAAGATTAAAATGCCTAATGTTTCTTTTATTCCCAAGGAGAAGATTTTAGGGATCTTAATTAATTTTCTTGTCCCATTGCTCTGCCTGATTGGCTGTGGAATCGCCTTTTTTGTTTTTCTTTACCCCGCTTATCAGGAAATACCCTCGTTGGAGTCTACTTTATCCACAAAGACTGCTTTGTCTTCCCAATTAAATCGTAAGGTTTCCGTTCTAAAAGAACTTGTGGATTTTTCCTCTCAGGTTGAGGCGTATGTACAAGTCACTGAAAAAGCTCTTATATCTGAGCCAAAGGTGCCGGAATTACTCGCCCAAATTGATAACATGTCACGTGAGTCTGGCATGGATGTATTCTCCTTAAATTACAGTCAAAGCACTTCTGGAGATGCCCCAGGAATGCGTTTTGTAGATGTTGCTTTGGCATCCTCCGGTTCGTTTGAAAGTTTGGTTTTGTTTTTAAAATCGGTAGAGAATGCCTCTCGGTTAGTGGTTTTGAAGGACTTTAGGTATAGTTATTCAGACAGAGAAGGCACTCGCCTAGTCTCTGCTTCTTTTCAGCTACAGTCTCCTTATTTGTTAGTTTCTTCAACTGCTGTAACCGATGAACCTATTGAACTAAGTATTTCTTCTCCTGAATTTCTTTCGGATATGGAGAAGATCTTAAATTTGAGGCAATATGGTATAGGGGAATCCTCTGCAGTGCCCTCCGCTCCGGTTTCTCTTCCCGAGTCCGCTTCCCAATCCCCTTTAATATCTGTACCAGAAACTGTCCCTAATCCTGATCTCCCCTCAGAGTTACCACCAATGACCCCCACAGAAATTTCTCCGGATTTGGAGCCAGTACCTGTGAGTCAAGAAAACCCTCTTTAGGGCAGGTGCTTTAATTAGTTGTAGTTTTAGTTATTTTGATAAAATTAGGAAAGGTTTTTAAAAAATGATGAAAAAAGAAAGCCTCCCAAAATCTAATAGCTTTGGTTTTACATTGATTGAGCTTCTTATAGTTATAGTTGTAATAGGAATTCTTTCTGGGGTACTTATATCTGTTATTGACCCTGTCCGCATATATAATAGGGGTCGTTATGCAAAGGCTACAGCAGATATGAATAAATTTATAAGTGCAGTAGAAATAGCTAGGGTTAATACTGGATTAACACTTCGCCAAATTACTGGAAAAAACTGCACGGCGTGTCTTAATTCTTGCAATGTTGCCACAGACCTAAGGAATAACACTGGTGCTTGTTATAATAATTGGATTGCTGCAAGGGATGCTGTCCAAAATGCTGCGGGAGGTCAGGTTGACTTAAGTAGTATTACAAGGGATCCATGGGGTAGTCCTTACCTATTGGATGAGAATGAAGGCGAATACGATTTTGATCCTTGTAGAAGGGATTCTATTTTTACTGCAGGAATAGATGGTGCCCCGGGGGGTAGTGACGAACAGGTTATGACTATACCTTTTTACAACTGTTCTAATTAAAAGATTTTTAGGTACTTTCTAGATACCCCGCCTCTCTTGAATTTTGGTTTATTTCTACCCGCTTTTTTCTGATTCTTGTCTCCAACTCTCTACCTTTGAGTGATCCCCTCCCAACAAGACTTCAGGTACCTCCATATTCAAAAAGATCTTGGGTCTAGTGTATTGAGCAAATTCCTTCTTTTTCTCCTCCGAAAAAGACTCAACCCTTGTTGCTTCCTCCTTATTCAAAACACCAGGTAACAGCCTAGTAACGGTCTCCATTATGGTAAGCGCAGGCAGTTCACCTCCCGAAAGCACATATTCCCCTGTTGAAATAACTTCTGTGGCTAAGTGTTTTTTAATCCTCTCATCCATACCTTCGTATCTTCCGCAAATTAGAGTGATATTCTCTTTTTTGGTTAATTGTTTTGCTTTTTTTTGGGTAAATAACTTACCCAGGTGCTAGTGCTATGATTGAATTTTTTTCATTTTGTTTTGCGTTCTCAATGGATGTGTAAATGCTTTCTAAAGCATAATATACAGGTTCAACTCTAAGTATCATGCCTACACCACCCCCGTAGGGTTTACTGTCTACTGTTCCTCTTTTATCTACTGCAAAATCGCGCAATTGAATTACATTTAACTTTATTATCCCCTTTTCCAAAGCCCTTTTTAGTGGCAAGACTTTTAAGAAGGGATCAAAAAGTTCTGGAAACAATGTAATTATATTAAAAGTGATCATGTCTTAAGTATACAAAGAACCCACTTTTCTTTTTACAATGTTGTAATAAAAAGAAAAGTGGGTTCTTGAGTTTCGTATCCTTATTCAGTTATTTCTTCCGAGTCAATTTCCGTAGAATCTAGATCGGCTGCCATTTGTTCCACCTCGGCGTTTACTTGATCTTCAACAGAGATTTGTTTTTCAGACGCATTGTTTGAAACCTCTGAGCTATTTGCTCTGGGAGAGTTTTCTCCTCTTTCTCCTCTTGGTTTTCTATCAGGTTCTACCAACTCCACATCCACTTTTACGCCATCCTTAATGGCCTTTGCTTTTGCCAATTCTCTCACGCTTTGGATTGTTTTTCCGCTTCTTCCTATTACGAGACCCATATCTTCAGGATGTACGGTGACTAGCTCCCTGATATAGGTTGTGTCTATCTGTTGTTCCTCTATGCTAACCGCTTCTGGGTGTTTAGCTATTGTTTCAATTAAGTACTGTACGAACTCTTTCATTGTAGCTGGCATTTACTCCTCTACTTTCTCCCCTTGAGCTTTTGCTTTTTTAGGGGCATAAACCATATATTTATAGGTGCCTTCAAGCAGTTTATCTACAGCTTGCGTAGATAATGCACCCTTATTTTTCCAATCCTGGAATTTCTCTTTATCAATTTTGTAGGATTTCTCCCCTTCCGATGGGTTGTAAAAGCCCAAAACATCTAGGTATTTACCTGTTCTTTTATCTTTGGTTTGAGCTACCACTATCTTATACGCGGGGGCATTCTTTTTTCCTACTCTTGCAAGCCTTATTGTTACTGACATACGAAAGGATTCTATCAAAAGGAATTTAGCTTGTCCAATGCTTTTAAGGCAGCTTCTTGCTCTGCCTTTTGCTTGCTTGCTCCTTCTCCTACGCCGTACTCTTCTCGGCTTAAATAAACACCTACTTTGAACATTTTCTCGTGGTCTGGTCCCCAAGAATCCAATACAACATAGGAAGGGGTAACTCCTAGCTTTTCTTGCGCTTTCTCCTGAAACTCTGACTTTGCGTCCTTGTAGGATTTGCTATTAATAATGTCCCTTACTTTGTAAAAAAGTTCTCTCTCTACAAATTTTTTGCACTCGTCAAGTCCTTCCTGCAAAAACATTGCCCCTAAAACCGCCTCAAAAGTATTCGCAAGAATATATTCCCTTTCTCTGCCTCCATTCGCTTCTTCCCCCTTAGACATAAGTAGGAATTTTCCGTAACCCAATCTATGAGCTTCCTTTGCCAAGGATTCCGTGCAAACAATGGCGGCTCTAAAATTGGTTAAATCCCCTTCGGGATTTGGATAGTTTTTAAAAAGGTGTTCTGACGATAAAAGTTGTAAAACCGCATCTCCCAAAAATTCCAATCTCTCATTGGAAGGGAGTTGATAGTTTGGATGTTCATTTAAATAACTTCGGTGGGTAAAAGCAGTTAAAAAAAGGCTTTCGTCCTCAATTTTAATATTTAGGGTTTCCTCTAGCTCCTTATAATAAGGTTTCTGTGCCATTTACTCCAATTCCTCGGTAAGGATAGTTATTAAATCCTCTACGGTTTCCACATTTTCACACAAATCTTTGAGTTCCAAAGAGAATTCTTTCTCCAGCTCTTCAATAAGCCCCATTAACTCTAGTTCTCCCATATTTAAATCTTCCTCAAAATGTGAAGTTGGTTCAATTTCTTCGGGTTCAATACCCATTCTATTAGATATTATCTTTTGTATTTTCTTCAGATACATTTTCCTTTTGATCTCCTAAATTTTTTACTTCTAAGATTCTTCCCAAGACACCATTTACAAATTTGCTTGATGTTTCGTTCCCAAATTCCTTTGCAAGCTCAATGGCTTCGTCAATAATAACCTTTGGTGGTGCTTTAGTCTCTTCGTCTGTATTAAAAAGCAGTTCAAAAACTGCCATTTGCATTATTACTAAATCAATTTTAAAAATTTTGTCAAGAGGCCATTGAGGAGCGTTCTCCTGGATTATTTGATCTATTTCCTTTTTTTGAGAAAAAACTCCCTCCAAAATAGTATTCGCAAGTTTTTCATCCCATTCATCAGAATCAAGCCCCAGATTTTCCGTTGAGATGCTAAGACAGCTCTGCAGATCCGAATTTTGCTGTTGCATACAATACGCAGTTGCTAGAGCTACTTTTCTGGCTAAATGTCTTTGGTCCTGATTTCCTTTCATACAGGCAGTATTTTAGGTTTAAAGCTTTATTTCTTCTTCAACATGTGGTCTTTTGTACACGCCTTTTCTCACCTCAACAACATTTTTCACCTTTTCCTTTATTTTTTTAACATAGTGATTGTATCTTTTTATCTTGCTTCGGCTTTTGCTGTGCCTTCTTTTTGGTACTGGCATCTTTTTCCTTTCTATTTGTCACCTCATTATATAAGAATCTTTGGGCGGTTCAACTGGCTAAATATAGGGTTGTTTGGTGTTTTTGTCAACCTATTGCGTTACCCAACAGGTATTTTAGATTTTTTAGTTTTTCTTCCTTAGAAAGTCAACATAACTTTTTCCATATCTCCTTGAATCAAAAACCTCAAGCGATGTGTTTTGCAATATTTCCTGAATATTTAGATTTCCGCCATGGAAAAAAATAACTACTCCATTTGGGTTTAGAATATTCGGAATGAGTTCCATTAAGTATTTATGTTTTACATCATTGTAGAAGGGGTCCACAAAAATAAAATCATATTTTTCAGGTGAATTAGCCACAAATTTAACGGCCTCTTGTTGATATATTTCAGCCTTTTCTCTTAAGTTACAGTTTTTTAGATTCTTCTCCACAGCCTCCACTGATTTTTTATTTGTGTCCACAAAATCGCACCAGTCAGCCCCTCTACTAAGTGCCTCAACTCCCATATTTCCACTTCCCGCGAAAAGATCCAGAAAACTTTTTCCTAGAATACTTTCCCCAAGTATAGAAAAAACTGCTGATTTTGCTATTTCTTGTACTGCCCTGAATTCTGGTATATCTGGCGAAGTCAAATTTTTATTTTTTGCCGTACCTGTAATAATTCTTGTCACATTGGGATTATATCATCAACTAGCCCCCAAATTACATTTGACCCCTCTTTACTTATCTACTTATTATTTTAATTTTGCCCCACTGCCCCCTTTTTTATTTCCAAAAAGTTTTCCAGTAAGGGAAATCTCTTTTCTCTGTCCACTATCTCGTTCACATCTTCCCTTACCATTTTCACAAAATCTAAATCAGTTATGTCCGCAAGTTTAAAATCCAAAAATCCATGCTGCAGTTTTCCAAATATATCCCCTTGCCCCCTTAGTCTTAAGTCAATCTCCGCCAATTTTAACCCGTCCAATGTTTCCTCCAAGTATTTAAGTCGGGAATAAGCTTTCTTTGAATAATTTGTTGGGAAAACAAAACAATAGCCTTTTTTACTCCCTCTACCCACTCTCCCTCTTAACTGATGTAAAGAGGCCAACCCGTACCTTTCCGCGCTTTCTATAACCATAACATCCGCATCCGGAACATCTATTCCCACTTCTATTACGGGTGTAGATACCAAAACCTTAATTTTTCCAGATCTAAACTCCCCTATTATTTTAGCTTTTTCTTCAAAAGTCATTTTCCCGTGTAGTAATGCACACTTTTGATCTACAAAAACCCCTTCCTTTAGTTTTGCAAATTCAGCTGTTGCCGCTTTTATGCTTTCCAGATTTTCAGCTCTACTTTCTTCTATAAAGGGGCAAACTATAAAGGCGCTCATATTTTGTTTGGCAATAAATTCATATATTTCTTTTTGTTTTGAGGTGGGTACAACTTTTGTAATTATTTTTCTTTCCTTATTTGGATGATCTTTGAGTACAGAAATATCCAGATCTCCATATAAAGTTAGCGCGAGTGTTCTTGGAATGGGCGTTGCAGTCATTGTTAGTAAATGTGGTGTTGTTTTTTCACTTGTCCGCAAAAGTTGTGTTCTTTGTTCAACCCCAAATCTGTGTTGTTCGTCTATTATTACGAGCCCAATATTTTCAAGTTTCTCTTGTTGATATAAAAGGGCGTGTGTTCCTATTTGGACATGTGGTTTCCGTCTTTGGGGTTGGGCTTTTTTATCAATGTTGCCTTTTTTATTTTTACTTACCCTTGTCACTAATATTGTTTCTATCCCCAAAGGTTCCAAAAATCTTTTAAATGTCTCAAAATGCTGTTGAGCTAGTATTTCTGTTGGAGCCATGCACAAAACCGAAGTGTTGTTTAGTATTGCCTGATAAGCCGCAATTATCGCCACGATAGTTTTTCCTGTACCCACATCACCTTCTAACAATCTATTCATTGAATAAGGCTTTTCTAGATCAGCAAGTATGTCTTTTATAGCTATATTTTGGCTTTGTGTTAGCTCAAACGGAAGGTTGCTAATAAATTCCTCAATAATTTTCCCCTCCTCTCTTGGTATCAGTGGCATGGCATTTTTCTTACTTTTCCATTTTTTCTCCAAAATTGTGGATTGATAAAGTTCAATAAATAATTCTTCATACGCTAGCCTTTCCCGCGCTTTCTCTAAAGTGCAGAATTCTTCTGGAAAATGAATAGATTTAATTGAGTTTTCCCAGTCTAAAAACCTTCTTTTATCAATAATTTCTTTTGGTAAAAATTCTTCAAGCTTTTGTAATTTTGAATTGTCTTGCGCGCCATTTAAAAGGTCGTTTATTCTGGTTCTTATCCATTTTGTGCTAATTCCTTCCGTTGTGGGATATATTGGGACAATTCTTCCCATGTGTAACCCTTCTTTCTCATATAATTCGGTTTCTGGGACAATAAACGTATTTTTTTTCTCAAACTCTTCTACTTTTCCGTAAATTAAATAGGTCTCCCCTACCCTTATGTTTCTTGAAATATAGTGCATGTTAAACCAAATTAGCTGAACCTCTCCTGTATCATCCATTGCCACACCTTTAGTAATTTTTTTTTCATTTTTTGTAAAAATATTTTTAACCGAACTTATCTTGGCTATAACTACTGCTTTTTCCCCCTTTTGGAGATTAGAAATTTTTTTTATGTTTGAGCGGTCTTCATACCTAAATGGAAAATGATACAACATGTCTAGGATTGTGCTGATGTTCATTTTATTAAGGAGACTTTTATATCTTGGGCCTATCTTTGGGGTTTTTGATATGTCGTCACTTAATAGAAGCATGATAATTGCGTTTCGGGTTTATTTTACCGCCTTAAAAACTATTACCTTAGAAATGGCACAAACAGAGGAATAAGCATAGAAGCTGTAGCAATAATCAAAACTATCTTTAGGATCGTGTCCTTTTTAAAGAGTTTCTTAAAAATTTTCTTTAGGTTTTTTATCTTTCTCTTTTTGCTTGCTTTTTTGCGCTTTTCTTCCCTTTTATTTTTTAAATTTTCTTTAACTTGACAAACTTTTTTACCTACCAAATTAAGTTTTTTTATCACGGTTACCTTTATATTTTGGGTTTTCTCCAAAATTTTATTTGACTCTGACATAGTTTCTTTTGCCTAGCTTTATAATGTCGCCTGATTTTATTAAATCCTTTATTTTCATTCTGGGGTCTGTTACCCTTTTGCCGTTAATTGTTAACCCCCCTTGTTCTATAATTCTTTTTATTTGGGCCTTAGAAAGACTTGCATCCATTTGTGCCAAGTTTTCTATTAAAGTTTTTTCCTCACTTATACATATTTCTGGTATGTTTTCTGGAATATCTTCGTTTTGTACTGTTTTTTCAAAAAAGTTCTGTGCTTCCCGCGCTAATTCTTCCCCTTTAACAATGCGTACTAATTCATACGCAAGCTTTTTCTTAAGACTCATTGGATTTTCGCCTGCATTGATAGTTTGCTCCATTTCCGCAATTTCATCCATTGGAACATCGGTTAAAAGTTCAAAACCAGTTGTTATTAAGTTATCCGGATACGACATTGTTTTTCCATAAATAGTTTTAGGGTCATCCGAAAGATTTATGCCATTTCCTTTTGTTTTACTCATTGTCAGCCCCTCTGGAGCAGGCATTAACTTATTGGCTCTAACAAACTTCTCTTTTTGTAAGTAGGCTTTTGAGAGTTGGCGGCCCATTAGCATATTAAATATTTGATCAGTTCCCCCTATTTCCATATCCACTTGCATTGCTACTCCGTCATAACCTTGCATAAGGGGGTACATAAACTCATGTAGGCGTATGGAATTTCCTTCTTGTAATCGCTTTTGGAATAAATCTCGCTCTATCATTTGTTGTACGGTTGTTGTTGCCATAAGCTCCAGAAGTTTTTCTAAATTTAGTTTGGAAAGCCATCTACTGTTGCGCTCAAATTTTACGGCGTTTTTGCCTGAAAAATCTATTAATTGTGCCGCCTGTTCTTTCCATCCTTTCATATTTTTTTCCACATCCTCATCCGAAAGGATTTTGCGCGTACTGGCTTTATCTGGATCGCCTATTTTTGCCGTAAAATCCCCTACCAAAAAAATTACTTCATGCCCAAGCTGTTGTAAAATTCTTAGGGCTCTGATTCCTATGGCATGTCCAATATGTAAATAAGGTCCCGAAGGGTCAAAGCCTTGATAAATTCTAAGTCTTTCTCCAGAAAGCAGCTTTTGTCTTAGTAATTCTTTGGAAGGGTAAACAGAATCCACTCCTCGGTTAAGAAAGGTCTCTATAAGTTTTTTGTCGGTATGTACTTTCACATCTAAATTTTATCATACATTGCATAGTAGCCTTCTGAGTATGTACATATTTTCTGAAATCTTCTTGTTAGGCTCAACTGGAAGTCTATCCAAAGTTTTCTTTGAACCTCATTTACTCATCATTTTGGCTATAAGTTAGAAATGTCGTTTTCTTTCTTGACAAACTAATTGATATTGTTATATATTTTGGATAATGCCTCTCTACCGAAGTTCACGAACCCAAAGACTTTCAAACATCCTAGATAATGCCGGTCAAGTTTTTCTGGGGAGTATTATTATCCCTGCTATGATTAGTAGGTCCTTAAATTATTTATTTGCCCTTGGAGTTTTGGCCACTTCCTTTTCTTGGTTTATCTCCTTGGTTCTGGAGGACACAAAATAATGAAGGATTTTTTTACTGTTCGCCCGGAGGATACCGCTGTCATAGCTCTTTATATATTTTTTGTTGTTTTTGCCCTATCTATTGGGATTATAGGATTTATGATCAAGTTGTATGAAAAAAAAGACAAAGAAAGCAAGTAAACACGCCTCAATGTTATAAGCTATAATAGACCCTATGCCTCGTAGAAAAAAAGGATTGTTAAATAAAATAAAGGCCTCTCTTAATTTAGGTGCTGGTAGTAAATCTGGTTTTAATGCTGGGTTTTCACAAAAGAATAAGAGTTTCCCAAAATCCTCTTCGGGTGTAGGTGCCCAAAATCAAAATAGGCTTCGTAATACTGGTAACACGCAAAACACCAAGGTTTTGGAGATCCTAACGGCTTTTTCTACACTTATTCTTTTAGTTATGATCTTTGGATTAATCTCTGTTGTAGGCGTATTTGTTTATTATTCAAGATTCCTTCCAAATCCAGATACTCTTATTCAAAGAAGTGAAGAGCTTTCCACAAAACTATATGATCGCACAGGAAAGCCTATTTTTGAGGTTTATGGGGAGAAAAACAGAATTCTTATAAAGGTAGAAGATGTATCCCCAAACCTTATTAATGCAACTTTGGCTGCTGAAGACGCTACATTTTATGAGCACCAAGGGTATTCGTTACGTAGTATGGTACGCGCCATAAGAAACACTCTTTTTGGGGAAGGTCTCCAAGGAGGTTCTAC